>ENA-ORXF01000007-ORXF01000007.1-marine-metagenome-genome-assembly--contig:-NODE-7-length-165735-cov-6.651716_pt1 | contig 165735 bp, 155 predicted proteins | sample MGYA00237864_ERZ511476 | MGnify/ENA primary metagenome ERZ511476 (study PRJEB26306, sample SAMN06343908) | marine metagenome | isolation source: coastal waters | place: Atlantic Ocean: West Antarctic...
GCACCAGCGCTAAATATTTTTGCAGTGGGTTTCCCCGCAATGATAATGGCTGGCTTGGTACTGCTAGCCGCTTCCATGAGCACCATTGGCTATCGTATTCAGTGGCTCTGGCGACAGTCGTTTGACGTCGTTGGACAGGCTCTGGGGGTTACCTAATGTCAGATCAAGACAGCAGCGAAGAGCGGGAAGAAGAACCCACCGCAAAACGGTTACAGAAAGGCCGTGACGATGGCCAGGTCGCGCGCTCACAGGAACTCGGTGTCGCCGCGATGATGATCGGTGTGGCATTCTTTTTATATCTTTTTGGCAGCTACTTGATTGGCGGCCTCACTGAGATCTTTGCCTTAGGATTTACCTTTGATCGCAAAGCTGTATTTGATACCTCATTACTAGTACCCGCATTTGGTGTTCAGGCTTTCGATAGTTTTTTAGTCGTGGTGCCGATTTTTGTCTTGGCAGTGCTGATTGCCTTTGCGGCAGCAGGCGCTATGGGCGGCTATGTTTTTTCGCTTAAATCAATTGCCCCAAAGGCCAGCAAAATTAATCCGCTGGCTGGCTTAAAGCGCATGTTTGGCATGAAGGCCGTGGTTGATCTGAGCAAGGCCCTGAGTAAATTTGTGTTAATCGCCCTAGTGCTCTATCTAGTGGTAAGTCAAAATTTTCCCATGTTGCTCAAGCTCGGCTATATGGACTTAGAGCCTGCTATGCAAGAGGCAGGGCGAATCATTGCCTTTGGCACTGTGCTGGTTACGCTGACGCTACTTGTCGCTGCAGCCATCGATATACCCTATCAGCTGTATACCCATAACAAGCAGCTGAAAATGACCAAGCAGGAAGTCAAGGATGAGATGAAGGAGACCGAGGGACGTCCTGAGGTAAAGGCACAGATCCGCCGCAAGCAGCGAGAGATTGCCTCGGGCATGATGATGGCGGCCGTCGCGGACGCCGATGTGGTCATTGTTAACCCGGAACATTTTGCCGTGGCCCTGAGCTATGACCCGTCGAAAAATGGCGCCCCTATTATGGTGGCCAAAGGAGCCGATCTGCTCGCCCAGGCCATTCGTGAGCGGGCCAAAGAGGAGGGCATACCACTCTTTTCATCACCGGCTTTGGCACGATCGATTTTCTTTACTACCGAGATTAATCAGTCGGTACCAGAATCTCTGTACTATGCAGTGGCACAGGTGATAGCCTACATATTCAACTTAAATAGCTTTGAGCGCGGCGCGCAAACGGCGAAAAAGCCGGATCCAAAGGTGCCTGATGATATGCGCTATAACGCTGATGGCAGCCAAGTAAGTTAAGCAGAAAAATTTATGACAGAAAATAAAAAAGAACCTACTTTTGAACTGCAGAGTTGGTTTGACGGCGGTGATATTTTTTTCCGCCCGAAAGACAAAAGGCGCCTTACTGAAGCAGTAGACGCAATTGTTGAAAACGATCTTGGCGTTGCCATTATTGGGTCCAACGAAGTTGTCCTCGATCATTACTGCCGCATGTTGGTCGCGCGCATGCGTGAGGTTGAACGCTTTCAGCTGGATGTTTTTCTACCTGTCACTACCGATAGTGTACTAAGTCGCTTTAATAAAATGCTCGCGGAGATTAGCCTCGAAGAGGCGGCTAAGCCTCCTGCCGAGGGTCAGCCTGTGCGCCTGTTGGTGATCAACGATGCCCGGGTTGTTAACCAAGACCAGTGGGGTTTGCTGGTGCGCCTGTTGGCCGATTTCCCTGGCGTCAATGCGCGCCTGGTACTGGTGATTAACAAGTCTGGCTGGCCGGCCCATGAAAAGCTGCTGCACAGTCTCGGCAAAAAAATGCACCGCTGGGTTGTCAATGTGCCCGCCATTGACGAAGCGCGCCTGCTGATGGATGCCGCCGAAGACGGTGGTCACGAGGCTGAGACCCATGCCCTGCTAATTGATGTGGGTCTTGGCACGCTCGTGGCCAGTCGCCAGAGAAGCAATCTTGAGCAGCAGGAGTTAGACCCGGATTTGCCTGAGCTGCCAGAATTGGATGTTGATGTGCTACTTGGCAGTCCTGATGCCGATGAGCTTGAAGCTGATGCGGTCGAAGAGTCGGATTCCAGCGGTGGATCTTTCTGGCGCACTACGATGATCGTTTCCATCAGCCTAGCGCTCTCATCGATGGCTCTGCTGTGGCTCTATGACGGCCAGCCAGCTGACCAGCCGTCGTCCCAAAGCCTCTCGGGCAGTCAGCCTAGCGATCCCTCTAAGATCTACACAGTTGAGTCAATTGCCGTCCCCACAGATGTTCAAATTGAAGCCAAACGACTCAAGGCCGAAAAGGGTCTAGCGCTATCAGCTGAGACGCCGAGTGCTGTCATCGCTGAGTCCAGCGCCCCTGAAACCTTAGTAGAGAACCCGGTTGTTAGAGAGTCTGTTGTTGATGGATCGATTGTCGAAGGATCGATTGTTGTAGAAACCCAGGCTGGTATGCTCTTTCGTGACGTAGCCCTGAACGATGAAATTCCACCTGAAGAATTTTTGCCGGAAGAGCTCTTAGCTGAAAAACTCTTACCTAAAGCGCTCTTACCTAAAAAGCCTAGCGGTCCAGAACCGCTCTCTGCTCCGCTGAGCACCGAAGAGCCTCCAGTTCTTACACTGCAACCAATGCTGCCAGAGCCTCAGCCGGAACCCGTAGTGACTGCCCAAGAACGTGCTGTAGAGAAAGTCGTTTCGGCGTCAGCCAGTGCTTATTTTGTGCAGCATACAGTGCTTAGCACTGAGATTGCGGCCAATGGCTATTTAGCCCGTTATCAGGTACTCAACCAAGCTCTGATTGTGCCGATACGGCTGCGTCAAGGAACGGTCTACTCGATTGTCTCTGGCCCCTTTAATTCACGCTCTGCAGCGGCGCTGTTTACTCAGAATAAAGCTATACCCAATGACTATTGGATCCGCAATGCTGTTCAACTACAGGCTGTTTTAAGGCGTTAGAGATGACAGATATTCCAACTGATGAGCTATTCCCACAAGAGGGTTCGGTGAGACCAGTGACGGTTGAGCCGAAAGACAATGCGGCGACGCCTTCTGTACCTGAATCAGAGCCAGTTGAATCCGCCTCTTTGGGAGGCTCAGGTAGCGTCCAAGAGAAGCCAACTGTGACTGCGGTAAAGGTCCCTAAGCCGTCCGTTGAATGTTCTTTCGCTGCCCGTATCGCTAAAGTGCAGCGCCAAACTGTCGACATTAAACAGCAGTTAGACAATATAAATTTCACTGATCAATAAGATCACATTGGATCTGTTATGAGCGACAAAAAACTGCAAGATGCCGTTGCTGGCGAGCCTGAAAAAGATGTGGCCACAGATACTCAAGTGATTGAGTCAGCCAGTCCTGAGCGTGACAGTGCAGAATTGGAAGGCTCTGATTTGGAAAGCTCTGAATTGGAAAGCTCTGAATTGGAGAGCTTTGACCTAGAAAATTCTGAGTTAGAAAGTTTTGAGTTGGAAGGCTCTGAACTGGAAAGCCTTGAGTTAGAAAGCTCTAAGTTGCAAAGCTCTGAGTTGAAAAGCTCGGCTATCCAAAGTCCCAACCCCCCCAACGCAGATCCTGCCAGTGCCCCAGTAGCAGATGGTAGTGCCAGCCTAGAGCAGCTGCTGCCAAGCGTGCTTGAGATCGCCGAAGCCACCAACAATGCTGCGGATGTCAGTCGACAATCCTCTGTCGCCCTTAAAAAAGGCCTAGATCAAGTTAGGGCTCAGGCCGACGTATTAGTCACAGCCAGTGAAAAAAGCGCTCGGCTTGCCAGCCGGGTTTTGGTTGGCGCTATTGCAGCGTTGACTATGTCTGTATTGCTCTACAGCTTTATTTCCGTGCAGCTGGCGAACCGAGTCACTCACGTGGACTCAATGCTAGTTGCTATGAGTAAGCGTATTGTGAACATGAACAGCGCCCTGATAACGTTTGCCGAGCTGCGCAGCTCAATAGAACAGGTGGCACTCACCCAGGATCAATTTAGCAATCGACAGATGCTACTGATTGAAGCTGTCTCGCGGGCCGAGGTATCGGCGCGCTCTATGGCTGAGGACGTTCCCAATTTGGCTGCTCAGCAGGTGGGCGAGAAAACCGATCAAATTGTTGTTCAGGTAAGTAGTTTGAGCGCAGACCTTGAGGGACAGGGTGGAATTGTATCCGCATTGACAGAATCAGTGAGCGCACTGGGCAAACAGATGAAATCCCTGGAAGGGCAGGTGGGCAATGTCAAACAGCTCAATGCCGATGTCGAGGCGCTGATCACTCTGGAGCGAGAGAAGTATCTCGAGGTACTGCAGCGTCAGGTTGCTTTAGAGGAAGCGCGTCAGATGGAGCCTGAGGCAGAGGTGCCAGAGCCGGCGCCATCAGTGGTTACTTATTCGGTTAGAAAGTAGCGCGGTAAAAGGCTTAGGCGAGGGTTTCTGAAGGGTCTTCAGCATCCAAAGGGTAATCACCGTCTAGTTCGATTAGACTGTCTTCAGTTGGCATGGCCAAGGCCGTGCCAGTGGCGAAAAGCCTTTCCGAAAAGGGTTGTTTGATCGTCAGGTCGGTGCGCGAAAAAAGTGTATCTGCGGCGTCATCTAAATTGGATTTTAAGCGATTGATTGAGATTTCATCGGCGTCTACAGATTCATAACCGGCTTTATAAATGGTTGATACATGCTGCGCTGGAATCCATGACTCAACGCTGTGGCGCAGAGTGGAGATCTTAAGGGGGTTTTTCGGGGTCTCCGGATTATTGCCGCTAGAGGAATCTCTTTTTCCCAGCTTAAATAGTGTTTCAATATGGCTTTTCAAAACCACTTCAAACATACGCTTTAAAGCGACCACATCTGCCTCGAGAAATCCTTCAGGCACCTTCCCGGACATTGCATCCCAGAGTTGCTTTCCATGCAGGCCAAGAAAGCCATTGTCGTTCTGTGGTGGCGCTAGGTCGACAGTTTCGTCACTTTCCTGAACAGACATTAACTCCAGACTTTTAACGCGATCGCCTAAATAGATCATTAAAATGATCAGGATAACGCTGCCAAAAAGGATGGCCAAGAGCAGAATGGTTGTCATAGTTATTATTTACCTGTCACGAAGTTATGTCTGACGGCTCACCTTCAGTTGCGCCAGTTTCTTCTTCATCTTCTTTTTCGAGTTCATCACGGAGAAACTGAAGAGCTGTAAAAGGCTCTTCAATCCCAATGTCAAAACTCACTCTGTCAGCCACTTCTTGAGCCATTTTCAATGCTTCATTGATGTTGATGGAAGCCGCTTGATAGAGGCTTCCCAGAGCATACATTTCTTGAGCAAATTCGGCAGGAATATAGGTATACACAGTTTCAGTCTTTGTTTTGACCGTTTGAAACGGTTTTGGGTCTGGCATAGCAGGTCGTTCGCCGCCCTCTGACAGGGCAGCTAAGCAGGCCTCCTGATAGACTTCTGACTGTTCTGCACCTTCGATAAAGACCTTGTCTAAATGTGCTTTGCTGCGACCGGCGATACGCGCCTTAAAAATACGTGACTCACGTGACAGACCTTGCAGGCCGGTAGCCTTAATGTAGGAAGCCTTGGCATTTTCCATGGCTTTTTTCACCGCGCGATTTTTAAGAATTGAGAACGCCATCTTTAACTTACTCTATAACATGATTGTGCATTTGCACCCGCAGTTTATTAACGCAGGCGGATAAGATTTGGCTTACCCTAGATTCACTTACATCGAGTACAGCGCCAATTTCTTTTAAATTCATTTCTTCTACGTAATAAAGCGACACAATGGTTCGGTCGCGTTCGGGCAGCTTGCCGATAGACGCCGCAAGGGAATCCATAAACTGTTCTTCTACAAGCTCCTGTTCAGGCTCATTGCCATGACCCGTAGGTAAATCGATAACCTCTGTTGTCTGCGTCTCTAGTGACACAGTCTGAAAACGGTGTGCGTGGGTGCGTTCCTTCTGAAAGGTATCTGCATCTTTACCCATAAAGTCGGCAAGCTCTGCCTGACTGGGTGCACGACCGAGTTCGCCGGTTAATGCTGCGCTTGCCTCATTGTGATCACGAATGCTGACAATCGCCGAGCGCGGCAGATAAGACATCTTGCGCACTTGATCGAGAATAGCGCCACGAATACGGTTCTTGGCAAATACTTCGAAATCTACGCCCTTACTGCTATCAAAGGATTTGTCCGCTTCAATAAGCCCGATCATGCCAACCTGAATAAGCTCATCGAGTTCCATAAAGTTGGGCAGGCGGCCTTTGAGATGCAGTGCAACTCGCTTAACCAGCCCAATATAATCGACTAGTGAGGCGCTCGGCTGATCAGCGTTCTGTATTTCCTCATACATTTTGGCGTCAGACATGGTTACGGAGCCTTCGATACCAGTTGTGCAGCGACGCGCTCAACAAAGAATTGAATATTTCCATTCAATGGAACATTCGGCTCTAAGTCCATAACTTGTTTCGCCAGGGCACTAAAATCATGTGCGGCTACCGACTTGGGTGCATAGTTAACTAATGGCTGCGCGGCTTTCATTGCTTTCGCTAACATTTTATCGACACTGATAGAATGTAAGTACTTAATCTGCCCACCGAGAAAATTCTGCACCACAGTATTAATGCTAGCGAACAGTCGCTCCCCTTCGCGCTGGGATTCAACACCGTTGGGTACCATATAAATATTATCTAACTTATATTCCTGCATCATCACTTTGATGGTGCTGTAGGCATCTGCCATCGAGTAGGGCTCATTCTTAACCACTACAATGCGATACTGACAGGCGCTCATAAAGGCCATCACAGCATCGGAGAGACCGGCGGCGACATCTACAATCAGATAATCGAGATCGTCATCAAGCTCTGAGAAAACCTGAATAATACCGGCTGTTTCGCGAGGGCCGAGAGCGGCCATATGCTGTATGCCACTGGCACCAGGCACTAACTTTACGCCTGAGGGTCCTTCAACAACTATTTCGCTAAGGGTTTTCTCGCCAGATAGCACATGGCTAAAGTTAAACGGCGTTCTGATACCCAACGCTAGCTGGGCATTTGCTAACCCCAGGTCTGCATCGAATATCATCACCTTCTTACCGAGAGAGGCTAACTTGACTGCAAGGTTGACTGAAACGGTCGTTTTTCCAACCCCACCTTTGCCGCTAGCGACGCCGATAATTTGTGTACCGAATATCTTTTTCATCTAGTTTAACTCTTTAAATATTACTTTTACGCATAGATATAAGGTTAATTGCAATTATCTATTTGTATTGAATCGCGTCAAAAATAATTTTTGTAGGAGGCACATTGCCTCAGTATTCTCGTTGATCAACCATTCCTAGTCAAATTTAAGCCGTTTACATCTGAGAAAGAGCCTGCTCTGCAAGCTTAATTCCAGTTAGTGATATGGCCTGATCAGCAATATTTGGGTTTACAGCTGCCACCGAAATGGGTATCGAGTGCTGTAGTAACAAGTAGATGACGGCCCAGGGATGCACTTCTCCGTTGAAGCGCGAGAGCATGACTGAGTGCCATTGCACACCATCACTTTTAAGCTGCCGTTTGGCTGAGGACTCAGATGCATCTGCAGCTAGCAGCAAGTGTTTTTGCGCCCCTGGCAGCGCTGCACTAAGAGTCTGTATATTGGTTTCAATATCGACTCCCGAGGTGTCGATAAGGATTAATTTCCGTGAGCCCATTTCGCTGATTAATTGCATCAGTACTTCAATGGAGTTGGCGCGAAAAGTATCCACTCCGGATTGGGAGCCAATTAGCTGTGTTTGTGCCCAGGCGCCAATACGCACATCGTCAAAGCTTATTAGTGCGACTTCATTTTCCCCGTACTTTTGGGCCATCTGTTTCGCCAGCCGTCCGGCCATCATGGTTTTACCCGCGCCTGAGCTGCCGGCAATAATATGCACACCCTGCAGGTTATTGAGCAAATCTATATGCTCAATTTCATCGCCGATGGCGGAGGTCAGCTGAGTGATTGCATCGCGTACGGATTCGCTCTGGTTAATCACTTCGATAACTGATTCACGCATACCCACGGGCATGCCAGCTTCATTAAGCGCTTCTACCAGTGGACCCATCTCATCGTTAACCGCGAGTCTGCCGCTCCAGGAGTCCTTGTGCTGAGACATCTTGAATTCATCGCGCATGGTGCTGAGTTCTTGCTTTACTAGGTCAACAATTTCACGGGCCTTTAAATACTCTCTGTCCGCAGCTTCTTTGTAATTTTCACCATTGAGTGCCTTGGTAACCCGATCCAGGGAAATATCGACCAGTGGATCTAGCGCAGGTATTTGCGCTGTGGGTATAGTCTCACTAAGGGATTCAAAGTCATGACCGTTAAGCGCAGTTTTATTAGATACATAGGCTTCGTGCTGATCGGTTTTGCCTTCAATGTGGGCTTCGATCAGCTCACCAAAATTGGCTGCATTATGTGCTTCGGTCGCCACCTCGGGGGTTTTCGTTAGTGCGGCTTTAACCTCCGACACAAGGTCGAGAGCAACAATAATTTCGGTTTGGCCCTTCACTCTATTGTTCGCAACAATCATTGCGTCTTCACCGTAAAGGTTGAAGACCTGCTCCATTGCAGCGCGAGTATTACTGGCCAAAATTCGCTGTAGTTCCATTGTTCAATTACCCTGTATTAAGTCTGTTCGTCGATACTAACTGTAGCTACGACTTTTACTGATTGATCTTCCGGTATCTCGCTATAGGAGAGGACCGTGAGGTCAGCGAGCCGATGACGGATTATTTTTGATAGCCAGGGGCGAATTCCCGGCGACACGACGAGCACCGCTGGCAGTCCTTGGTTCTCCACTTCTTGAGTGTTTTCGGCTAGGGCTTTAAATAGCCCTTCGGCCAGCTTGGGCTCAATGATCAAACCCTGATTGGCGCTGCTCTGCTGCAATACATTGTGGAGCATTTGCTCAAGTGAGGGCTCTAGGGTTATCACTGGCAGGCTGTCATTAATTTCTACCAACCCCTGAACGATCATACGTCCAAGTCGGGGCCGCACTGCTGCTGTTAATTCATCGGCATCTTGCGTGCGTCCGCTCTCCGTGGATAGCACTTCAATAATGGTACGCATATCACGCACTGAGACCGACTCGTCGAGAATATTTTGCAAAACCTTGGTAATGGTCGCCAGAGGCAGTTTTCCGGGCACCAAATCTTCTACCAACTTCGGGGCCCGTGCTGCGACTTTGTCGAGCAGCTGCTGTGTCTCATCATGACTGAGTAGCTCTGAGGAGTTGCTGCGCAAAAGGGTATTAAGATGTGTCGCGATGGCAGTGGCCGAGTCGACAACGGTGTAGCCGAGAGTTCGCGCATAGTCGCGCTGGCTCGGGTCGATCCATATAGCGTCTAAACCAAAGGCTGGCTCTTTAGTGGCTGTGCCTTCGAGCTCGCCGTGAACTTGGCCGGGATTAATCGCCATTTCACGACCGACTTTAATTTCGCCTTTGCCGCGCACCACGCCGTTCATAACAATATGGTAGACATCCGGCGCCAGATCTAAGTTGTCGCGAATGCGTATCGGTTGAATAAGAAATCCCAGTTCCGCAGACAGTTTTTTGCGCACACCTTTAACCCGTGTTAGCAGTTGGCCACCGGCATTGGCATTGACCAGAGGAATCAGGCCGTAACCTATATCGAGGCCCACAAGGTCAACCTGATCAACGTCATCCCAGCCAAGCTCTTCTTCATTGGCCTTAGCGGTTTCAGTAGTAGCGGCGTCTATAATGACGCTCCGTTCCTGCTGGTTTGCGTTCTGTGACAGCGTGTAGGCCAAGACCGCAGCGCCGACACCTAGACTTAAAAACATAAAGTGGGGCATGCCCGGAACTAGGCCAAGCAGTATCAAAATACCTGCGGCAACAAAAAATGCCATCGGGTTATTGAGCTGGCTCTTGGCCTGCTCAGACATAGATTCTGAGGTGGTTACACGGGTCACAATAATGGCTGTGGCCAGAGACAATAGCAGCGAGGGGATCTGTGCAACCAGACCATCACCAATGGTCAGCAACACATAGATGCGACCCGCTTCCGAGAAGGTTAGGTCGTGCTGACTTATACCGATAATCAGACCGCCGACAATATTAATGATCAAAATCAGCAGGCCGGCGATAGCATCACCGCGGACAAATTTGGAGGCACCGTCCATAGAACCAAAAAAGTCTGATTCTTGGGAGATCTCTTCGCGACGGAACTTGGCCGTTTCCTGATCAATAACGCCGGCGTTCAAGTCGGCATCAATGGCCATCTGTTTGCCGGGCATGGCGTCGAGGGTAAAGCGGGCTATAACTTCAGAAACTCGACCGGCACCTTTAGTAACAACGATAAAGTTAATGATCATCAAAATTGAAAAGATAATAAAACCGACTAAATAATTGCCGCCGATGACAAATTCACCAAAGGCTTGAATCACCTTGCCGGCTGAGTCTGGACCTTCGTGGCCTTTCACCAGTACCAGTCGCGTGGACGCAACATTGAGGCCCAGGCGCAACATGGTGGCGAGCAGCAAGATGGAGGGGAAGGATGAAAAGTCGAGAGGCTTGGAGCTATTAATGGCGACCATAATGATCACCAGGCCAATAATAATATTAAAGGTAAAAAGAAAATCTAACAAAAATGCCGGCAACGGCAGGATCAACATCGAGATAATCAACAGTACCAGCGCTGGAACACCCAGCGTGGACAGTTCGATTCTCGACATATCCTGTCGTATGTTTGACAGTATTGCAGAAGCCATTTAATAAAGCCTATTTAAAACAGTTAGTTAACTTTAGGTCTAATCGTATTTTTGTTGCCTATATCAAGTGATAGCAATATCTGTGCCAGACTGCGGCTTAGGCTCAGGTGGCTTGCTTGGGTATGGGCTGTTCGGGACGGTTTAATCTCTTGGCTGACTAAAGGCTGGTGCATAACTGTCGATGTTAAGAAGAGAGAAAGTAAGACCAGTCAGAGCTTGTCGACAAAACTGGCGACCATTAACTCATTTGATCGTAGCGGGATTCACCATGAACAGATCTGTATTTAAACGTTTCAAACTCACTCTTCTAAGTGCTGTTGTAATGCTCTTGGCCAGCTGTGCGCTGACCACAGAGGACTACAACGCCGCAGTGGTTGAGACCATGGTGAATGCGCAGGGCAATATTGTTGCTACAGGTTATGCGGTGATCAGTGTTCAGCCCCATGACAATCCGGCGCAACAGCGACTGCTGTCCATTAGAGCCTCAAAGCTCGACGCCTACCGCTCGCTGATGGAGCAGGTTTATGGCCAGTATTTGGATGCCAACACCACAGTGGGTCAGTTAGTGGTTGAGAGCGATACCTTTCGCGCCCGTGTTCAGGGTGTTATCTACGGTGCTTATCTGGTGAGCATTACCCCAGTGGGCGAAGATACCTACGAAGTCACCATGTCTCTTGATCGTGGCATTGTTAACGATCTGAGACTGTTATATCTGGATCAGATGATCAGCCGCTCCGGCGCTTGATCCCGATTTCCCTAGACTGCTGACAATGAAATCACACTGCTCAATATTGCTGCGCTGGCCCAGACTGCTGCTGTCTGCTGTGCTGCTATGCATAGCTCAGGGAGCTCTGGCGTTGAGCGCTGATCAGCGACTTGAGGGGCTTAAGCAAGCGTTGGTTGATCTCAGTATTGACTCCGAAGTAAAGCTCGCCAGCAGCGCCTACCTTGATCAGCGCGGTGTTTTACATGAGGCGTCTGTTGTTACCAGTAGCTCGCAGGTACGAGGCATACGTGTATTGTCCTATTTGGAAGAGGCAGGTTTCGCTATAGCGGATGTTGAGGCGACAGTGGTTTCGAGTTACTGCCCTGTGGCGCGCTCAGGTTTACGCAGAGAGGCATTGATCAGCGTTGCTCAGCGCGTTAATGATCCGCGCTTTGGCGACCATTATTTGAGCGAGCTTGGCGAGCGCTCCCGACAGCTGTTGACCCTAGCGCTGTTGCGTACATCAGCTTGGTCGGTGACAAAAACGCAACACTTTGTCAGTAGTTATCATGAAAAAATGGCTGCAACTGGCGCCAATCAGCGGCCCTTTGAAATTCAAATTGCTCTGCGACCAGCTCGGCTAGAATTTAGAGAGGGTATCTATCGTGCTGAGCGCTATGTGGATATGCAGCGTAATAATGCCCTTTACTGGAGCCAATCGCATATTCCAGGGCTAGCCGGTCGAGCGCCTTGGTCCAATCAACTTTTGGTTGTGGAATTGCGCCTTGTAGATCCTGTCCGCGGCAGTCTTGTTGTCGCTGAGACAACGCAGATTGATTATCCGAGTCTGCCCCGTGGCTATGACAAGACCGAGCTGCCAATAAAGTTTATCGACCAGCTGAGGGATCTATCGCAGCGCTTTGTTGGGCAGATGGGCGCGGCACTGAAATGTAGTCATCACTACTACCACGTCAGCAGTGGCCCAGCACTGGGCGGCGAATCAGAGGCTAGCACTAAGGTTAAGATAAATGCCGGCAGCATAGCCGGTGTTCAGGTGGGAGATGAGTTTTTACTCAGCCCAACGCCGCAGATCAGTGGTCAAGGCGAGAGTCTCGACGATATTAGTAAGCTCGCTATTGCGCAGGTGCAGACCGTGGGTCTGTATGGTTCGACCCTGGTGGTGACTGCTGGTCCAGCTGCTCAGGGTCGAATGGCTGATAACTTTAACCACTATGTGGCAACTTATTTTTAAGTTAATGAATGAGGAAGGTGCAATGCACAGTTTTTTACAGGCAATTCAGTTGTGCGCAAAAGCCAAGGTTTTTTCGGCAGCCATGATTGCTCTCTTGCTACTTAGTAACAGCACTTATGCTGCCCCAGATAATGCTGAGCGCGCCCTCGCTCGCCTGATGAAAGATGTGCAGAGACTAGAGCCTCAGATGGCAAAAACACCACCTCACTCGCAAGTTAAAGACGGCTATTACACAACCCGTCCGGGTGACACTGTGGATATGATTTTACTGCGCGTCATGCCGAAAATGCCTGTAAAAAAAGCGATTATGCGCCAGGCTTTAGTCAAGGCTAATCCCCATGCGTTTAAGCGCAGCAATCCTAACTGGATGTATGCTGGCAAGCGACTTAGGTTGCCCGGAGCAAAGGATATTCACAATGTAGTGTTTATCAAGCAGGCCGATACCAAGACCTCTGCGCGCGATGCAAAATTGGGTTGGGTAAAGTTCCCCTAAGCGCCTTGGCGCAGCGACAGATAATCATTAATAGCAGGCTAACTCAGTGTTGGGTCCAGAGCAGATCAATTTAAGTCCCCGTCTAACACCAATTTTTTTGGAAGGCTCGGCGTCGATTCCCCTGAGTGAGCCGGCGGCAAAAGCTCTCGGTCTCAAAGACGGTCAGATTATTCAGGCGGTGATCGCTGCCCGTGGCGCTCTGCTCAAGTTAATCCTCAATAATAAAGAGCTAGAGTGGCCAGGGAGCAGCCGTTTTAAACCTGGCGACAAACTCGACTTTCGCGTTGAGACAAGTATTTTTGGTCGCACTTTGGTACTGATTGGACGCTCTCCCACCAGTGCCAACAGCCCTTTATTATCAAATCCATTGTCACCTCCATCAGCACGATTACTCAGCCTTATGCACCGCCCGGGTCAGCCTTCAATTCTGGCCGGTCTGTTTAAGCTTGGCGGTTTCGACGCCCTCGCAGGGCAAGTTAGCGGCAGAGAACAGTTGGGTACCAGCCTATTGCTCTCTATGGCAAAGTTGTCGCCGCAGATGGTCAAGCGTGGATTGGCCAATTCCGGGCTCTTTGGCGAACAGCAAATTGCTGTGGGTACCGCCACTCAGGGGCTCGATATCAAACAGTTGCTCCGTAGTTTGTTGCGCAGCATGCCACTGCAAAGTCCCCTCAGGGCCGATTTGGAGGGAGCTGTTGACGAGGTCGAAAGCCGACAGCTTGAGAGCCTTCAGGCCCAGCAATCGAAAGAGCTGAGCTACAGCTTTGTATTGCCTTTTATGGATGCCCATGCGGTTGAAATAGAGCTCTACCGCGAGGCTTTAAATCTTTCCTCTGCAGGGGCAGACTGGGTCATCAACCTGCATACTAAATCCCCGGGTCTAGGTGAGCTGTGGTTGAAAACCACGCTCAAATCGGCGGCCAATATTGAGATGGTGATGTGGGCACCGCGAGTTGATGTGGCGGAGCGTGCTCGAGAAGCGGCTAGTGAGCTGGAGTATGAACTGCAGCGCTTTGGCTTGAATCTGGAAAAGCTCGATGTGCTCAATGCGCCGCGTCCTTCTCTCAGTGAGGGGCTGGGTGGCAGCGGTCAAGTCGTGGATGTAAGCACATGAGCTATAAGCCCAGACGTCGGGCAGTGGCTCTGGAATACGGCAAGCGTGCAGCGCCAGTGATGACAGCCAAAGGTCAGGGTGAAGCGGCTGAGCTGATTATCGAAGAGGCTAAAAAGCGAGGCATCCATATTGCCGAAGATCCGCAGCTGGTGGCACTGTTGGCACAGCTCGAACTCAATGAAGAGATACCTGAGAGTCTCTATGTTGCGGTGTCGGTTATTCTGTCTTGGGTTTACTGGCTAAAAGGCATGGAGCCTGGTGATGAAAAGGGCCTCGATAACGCGGGTGATTGAGCCTGGCTTTTTAGATAAGCTTTTTAAATAAGCTATTTTAAACAGGAAGTTTAGACAGTTTGTAAGGGCCCATTGTGGCAGACAGCTGAAACCGAGTTAGGCGTCGCCCATCGAAGCTCGGCCTCGACTGGGGCGCATTTTTCCCAAGCGATCGTAGATCTCAACACTGTTTAGAGGGTCTGGCGATTGAATAGCCTGTATGGCTCCACGAATAGTTTCGAGCTTATGATTGATCAATATTTCATTGCGTCGGTGCAAATCTCGACACTCGTTCATTAGCACTGACACCTGATCCCAGATCTTCACTGATGCGGCGGCTTTATCTTGATCGTCGGTGTAGCTTTTGACCTTTTCCAATAATTCGTCACTGGCCAAAAAGTTAAGAATCTCAAGCTTCTGTGTCTGGAGCCTTTCAAAGGCAGTTAGATCTTGCTGCTTAAGGGCATCAAACTCACTGTCGAGAACGAGTTTTAACGCCTGCGCTTTGTGCACAGCCTGGGTCAGATGGTCGGTAGCGGAATAATTCATGCTTTAAGCATACTGCCAAGCAGGTTAATACGGAAGGAAATTAGTGAGGAGCGGGGCTAAAAAGTATCATCAACGCTAAAAATTTGGCTAGTCAGTCTGACGACTATGGGCTAACGTCGGTGAAGGACGAAAGATAGAGAATTGGCGACAAGCTTTCTATAAAGCTTAGTTGCCGCCTAACATGCGCTCTATGGCAACGAAGCTTTCAGCTATGCGTTTTTCGTCCAGAGGATAGTTTCCTCCTGCCAGGGCCTGCTTTATTTCCTCAACCTTAGCGGCATCAAAATCCGCTGCTGCTATTGCTGTCTCCGCTGTCTTACTGAGAATAACTTCGTCATTCCCTGCAGTGGGCTTGGCCTGTGCAGCTGCAGTATTAGCTGCCAATCTGTTGTCTTTTAGTCTGTCTGCAGTGTTATTGATCTCAATAGCGCCGCCACTAAGTTTTGATATGCCGTCTGTCATTTGATGTTCCTTTTGAGCTTTTTTGCCCAATACTAAACTTCTTCAACAAGTTTATCGGCAGTAGATGTACTTACTTTAGGAAAACTTTTAAATAAAATTTACATTCTTCAAAAAAGAATTTTAACCAACTGATTATGAAGAGCTTAGTATTAAAGGCTAATTAATCGCAAAGTTTAAGCCTAAAAGCGAAGTTAATACAGAGTTAATACCCGATTTATTTATTCCGCAGCGGTGCCTAAACTTCTGGCGCGGCCTACCCCTGCAGCAACGGCTTGAATTTTTTCACCGGACTCCGGATTCAATAAAAGTACTCGCTGATCCATGCGCGCATCTTCAAGTGCGAGCATGGTCACAGTGATTTCAAGGGCGCCGACACGCAGCACCAGTTGCACATTATCGCCTTTGCGGATGATATTCACTGGGGTTAGGTCTGAGAGTCGCAGCAGGCTGCCGGCGGGCAGATTGCGAATCGCCTGCATCCGTTCTGCGCTGCTGTAATCCTGCAGGCTGTCTTGAGGCAATTTGCCGTAATAGTCTTGCATAGCAATGTTATCGCGGGTCACTGCCTGACCTCGTGCAATGCCAAGCTGGGTGATCAACACCTGGTGTTTCTCTTCTATATCGTAGCTCGAGAGAACTTTGTTTATCGCTAAGTTAGTTGCTGCTCGGGCGCTATTTATCCTATCGAGAGAAAGCATTTGGCTTTCCGGAACATTGGATGAGGGTCGCATCACCACTTTAATGTCGTCCCTGCCAATGGCTTCTCCGGCGACCATAGCGCGGGTTAATTTATACACTTGGATACTTGCAGAGAGCTGACGCTGCATTACCAAGTCGCCAGCTCTTACCGCCGTGCTCAGGCTATAGCCTTCTATGGCGCGAACGTCACTGGCCAGGCCGGCTATGGTGTTAGACAGACTCACCAGTTCTACATCGTCGCTGCTCAATTGATGATCAGCCTTAAAGCTAGAAGTGTAGCGCAGGGCATTTCTAGGCTGATAAATGTTAATGCCTAAAAAAATCTGCCAGCCGTTTTCGGGGCAGCTGGCGCGCAGAGTTCTCTGGCTTGTCGCAAATGGATAGTTAAACGCAAAAGCGGTTTCACAGAACGGCACGATCAAGCGCCGGTCTGACGGCGCCACCTCGACCATTGATTGTTCAAGTTGGCGGTTATCCGCTACCCAGCGTTGGGCTTGAGAGACCAGTATGTGTTTGCTGTCGACGCCATGCTCTGCAGTGGGCACTTGGCTCTCTTGTGCGGGCTTATCAAGCGCAGCTGTACCCTGCCCGAGGAGCAGTGCGAGGCTGACGATAAGCGGCAAAAAAGATTTTATTGAGGGCTTGGACATGGCGTGAGTATGCGTGTTGATTGGGGGTGACGCAATACTGACATAGTGGCAATTGCCGCCGGCAAGAGTCTGCCGAAAAAGCGGCAATAAATACAGTCGCCTCTATTTGAAAATTATCTAACACACTGTTTTTAAAGCACTTAAAAATTAGAATGCGGCAATATGCCTGTGTTTGGCATTGCTTTTGCATTATCTACACATACGGGTTCTTTTGGTGACGCTTTTTTAACAGTCACTTAAAAGATAAATCGACCCAAAGGCAAAAAACTTTAGTGAGTTGATGATGAAAATGTTTGACGCAGCATTTGGCATACATGAAAAGGCACTGGACTTGCGCGCTAAGCGTATGGAAGTGCTGTCGCAGAATATCGCCAATGCTGATACGCCGGGCTTCAAGGCCCGAGATGTCGATTTTAAAAATGTGCTCAACAATGTTCAGCAGGCGGGCTCTATGCGGACAACCCATGCGGCTCATGTACGTCATGCTTCAAGTGCTGGCACCGACCTGATCTACACAGTGCCGTTTAGTACGGCGGTAGACGGCAACACAGTCGACATCTCTGTTGAGCATGCGAAATATGGTAAGGCAGCGGCTGAGTATCAGGCCACGCTGCGATTTATTGAAGGCAATATTGCCGGCGTGCGCAAAGCACTGCGAGGAGAGTAATAGGTATGTCAATTTCAAATATTTTTGGTATAGCAGGGTCGGCGATGAACGCCCAGATGGTGCGCATGAACTCCACCGCATCGAACATGGCGAATGCCGGCACCGTGAGCAGCACTGCTGAAGATGCCTTTAAGGCCAAGCGTCCTGTGTTTCAGGCGTTGCTGCATGAACATCAGTTAAATCAGGGTGCTCAGTTTCTGGGTGGCGTAAAAGTTCTTGGTATGACGGATGACATGGCGGCGAATAAAAAGATGCACGATCCGGGCAATCCGCTGGCTGATAAAGACGGCTTTGTGTACAGCTCGAATGTTAATGAAGTTACCGAGATGGTTGAAATGATGGGCGCGGCACGAAGCTATCAGAACAACGTTGAGGTGGTTAATACGGCGCGTGAGTTGATGATGCGTACCTTAGATATCACCAAGGCCTAGGACAAATACTCATGGTCAGCACAGTCACAGACACAACATTCTTAACCAGTGATCAGTATCTTGAAAAAGAAAATGCGGTCACCTATGGCGAAGACGAGCTCGGGCAAGACGCGTTTTTAACGCTGTTTACAGCCCAGCTACAAAATCAGAACCCGTTGGACCCCATGGATAACGAAGCCTTTGTTTCTCAGCTCGCTGAGTTCTCTTCTCTAGAGGGTATTAAAGGCATGCAGGGCTCCCTCGACAATATGGTCAACGGCATGCGTCAGGACCAGATGGTTGCCGGTGCCAATTTAGTGGGCAAGAAGGTTCAGGTAGCCGGCGGTAACTTTACCGGTGGCAATGGCGAAATTACCAAGGGATCCATCGATTTAGAGAACGGTGCTCAATCGGTGATCTTGAGTGTTTACGATCCCGCCTCAGGTGATCTTATCTACCGCGATACTCAGGGTGCACGTTTGCCTGGTCGCGCAGAGATGAACTGGAATGGCCGTGATCGTCAGGGCGAAATCGTTCCTGAAGGCAGTTATCTGATGTCCGCCAGTGCGGTTATCAATGGAAAATTAGAAACTGTGCCTGTCACCACTATGGCGGATGTCCGCAGTGTTAGCTGGGACCCCAGCGCGCAGGAAATAACTCTTGAAGTCGGCGATAACGTGTTTGTCGCGCTTGCCGATATCGAACGAATTGCAATTTAGCAAAAGAATTAGAAAGGTCTTTGGAGAATAATTAATGTCATTTTATACCTCGTTAACAGGATTGAACGCCGCCACTACACAGTTGGCCGTAACCTCGAACAACATTGCTAACTCCGGTACTGGCGGCTTTAAGCGCTCGGACACGGATTTCGGCGATATTTTTGCTACCTCTCCTCTTGAGAAAGCATCAAGTGTTGTAGGTCGAGGTGTATCGCTGAAGGAAGTGAGTCAGGAATTCAGTCAGGGCAATATTGAATTCTCAGCCAACTCTCTGGATCTGGCGATTACCGGTGACGGTTTTTTCCCTCTTGAGTCATCTGATGGCACTAAGATCTACACCCGCAACGGCGCTTTTATGCTCAATGAGCAAAACCAGATGGTTAACAGTGCTGGTCAGGCTCTGCAGTCACTGCCTGTGGATTCCACCAACAAGGCTGACTTTGGTGTTGACCCCAGTGCACTGACAATTCCTCGTTCTACGGTTTCAGAATTTTTGCCGACGACCGAAGTTGAGCTGGGCTTAAACCTGCCGTCCGAGGTTGAGCCAATTACCGCAACCTTTAATCCGGATAAGCCAGACACCTACCACAAGACCACATCCTTAACCGTTTATGGCACCTCGGGATCGGCAAACCTGGCAACCATTTACTACGTTAAAACCGCGAACGCCTCTGCGGAATCCCCTTTCAATAAATGGCAGACCTATGTTTATGTGGACGATCAGGAGGTGGATACTGCACTGATTCAGTCGTCAGATACCACTGGTGATGAGTACTTTATAAACAAATACGGTGAGCTGCAGACGCGCTCCCAGCTTCTAGAGTTGCAGAGCAACAGTGCCGACAGTGAAAAGTATCTGATTACTCAGGGTACGCTGTATAAGAAGTACTCTTACGATGTACTTTCCGAGCCTACCCAGTCTGTGCCGGCCAGTGCCAAGCTGACGATTGACGAAGGTTCGACTTACTCAGACGCGTTGAATCTGACTAACAATAGCGATGGCGTTGACTTCAGTGCCATGACCCGCACTGAGCTCGAAAGTATGTTTACGCTTGCGATTGACGATTCAACTGCCGTCGCTATCGGTTTGGAGCATCTTGCCGGCCACGCGGCGCCAATGTCTGGCGCCGAGATTGCATTTGAGCTGACCAATGTAGTCAACGAACGTTTTGGTGATGGCGCCAATTTTGACTTATCCGATACTACAAGTCAGTCCCTGAGATTCTATCGTGGGGAGGACAATTCCGTGACCATAGATCTTGATATCCCCACCATTTTGGCCGCTCACACGACGCTGACTGGGGCCACTGATGCGGATTGGGATGGTCAGGTCGCTGCAGAGCCACTGGCTTATGCGATCAATGCGGCGCTGGCGGCCAGTGCTGACTTCTCTGATGTTGAAGTCAGCTACAGTCCGAGTAATCAGGGCTTTCGCTTTGTTCAAAATGGTAGTGCTGCCGACGCGCTTTACTTAAATGGCGGTGATTCAGCGAATGCTGTTTTCGGTATCCCCGCTGATGTCACCTATGATGCTGATGATCTGTCCACCATGGGCACCATGCTGTTGCCTCTGGATACTGATGAGGCTGATGTGCTATTGCGCGGTGTTCTGCCAAACGGCGAGAGTGTTAGAGCCACCCGTGATCAACGGTCTGGCATGAACGTCACTTATAGCGAGGGCGCTTTTACAATCTCCTCAGGCACCACCGGTGACACATCAAGTCTGGCTATAGCTGATGCTGGCGAATTGGCGCAAAATCTATTTGGTATAAGCGCGCTGGGTAATTCTGTCAGCCCAGAGACATCTCAAATCTACAACGTCCCTGCTGTTCGTGGTCAGGCGTCACAGCCGGCCATAGTCACCGGCAATCCAATGGGCATAGATCCACGCAAGTCCTTTGACGTGAACTCAGACAATAGCTCAATGACTGTGATTATTGACTCGATCTCAGCGCAGATTGATCTGACTGAGGGTCTCTATTCCATAGGCACCTTTACTGAGCATGTGCAGGAGCAAATTAATCTGATGGCGGATGCGCTCGGGCGCACGGTTTCCGGCATTACCGTAGCTTATCAAGACTCCACTGAAACACTGCAGATCACCGGTTCAACGACCACTGATAACTCGTTTATTCAGGTTGCTGGTCACGCTGATTGGGGCTTGGAAAATATCGACCCAGGATTTGGTGAAGTCTCGACCTTTATCGAATTGTTCCCGGATGTCTCCGGTACCAGTACCGTCTATGTCACTCAGACTAAAGATGGAGACTGGGTTGAGACTACAGATGGCGGTGGCTTTGATTCTAACGATGTTCCCTACTGGACGCCTATCTTCCTGGATAAAGGTGAGCTGACCTTTGATACTAGTGGAACACTGGTCTCGCCGGTTGCTGGTGTAAAGTTGGAGAGCGCCGGTATTACTGGTGGTGATATCACTCTCAATTACGACAACAGCACCCAGTTCAACAGCCCATTCTCGGTCTTGAGTCAGTCTCAGAACGGTGCGCCAGAAGGCGACTTGGTGGGTGTAAACATCGGTGACGACGGTCTGGTTGTTGCCAGTTACTCCAACGGCTCACAGAAATCCTTGGGCAAAATTATTCTTGCCAACTTCTCTACACCCAAGGGCCTGCGTCAGGTTGGTGACACCAGCTATTACGCCACCTCAAGGTCAGGTGACGCCACTCTGGGTGAGCCGGGAGCCGCTGGCTTCGGCACCATTCGTGCTGGTGCACGAGAACGCTCCAACGTGGACTTGACCGCTGAATTGGTTGACTTGATTACCGCTCAGCGAAACTTCCAGGCCAACGCCAAAGCGATTGAGACCAGTTCATCGTTAACTCAGACCATTATTCAAATCCGTGGTTAAGCAGCTTATTAGGCGCGCGGTAAGAGGAATCTGAAATGGATAAATTAGCTTATACAGCCCTGTCGGCAATGCAGAGTCAATCTATTGCGCGAGCGGCCATCACCAACGAATTGGCGAATGTCTCGACAGTCGGTTTTAAGAAGAGCTTTCAGATTGCCTCGTCCGCAGTAAAGCTTGAGGGCCCGGGATTTGAAACGCGCTTTCAGCCAGGTTTACAGATCACTGATGTCATCAATCTGACTCCAGGTACGCCGATGAGTACCGGCCGACCCCTAGATATTTCCATGAATGATCAGACAGTGCTGGGTATTCAAGCTGAGGATGGTGATATTGCCTTTACCCGTCGCGGCGATCTTAAAGTCAGCCCCAGCGGTGTGCTTGAGAATGCTTTAGGTGAGTTGATTATGGGCGAAGGCGGTCCGATCTCAGTGCCGGTCGGCAACCTTATCAGCATCAGCCCAGATGGCACTGTGTTTGCACAGTTACCCACTGAGCCTGAAGCCGCAGCAGTGGCTGTTGGGCAGTTGATGTTGCGGGATGCTAGTCAGACTCAATTAGTGCGTCGCCCGGACGGCTTGTTTGAGCCTCGCGCTGCGGCGTTAAAGGGACAGGATTTTCCCAGCGGACCTAGGGCAGCATCAATAATGCCCGGCATGCTCGAGGGCAGCAACGTCAACCCCGTGGGCACCATGATCAAAATGTTAGATTTCAGCCGTCAGTTTGAAATGCAGCTGAAGTTAGTTAAAGAGACCCAGTCGATCGATGAAGCTGGCTCAACAATGATGAGACTTCCTTAATTCGTTAAGGCGTAATTGAAAAGGCTATAAAAGATGGATGCTTCACTCTGGATTGCTAAAACTGGCCTGACTGCTCAGCAGACTCGCATGTCAGTTATTTCAAACAACCTGGCTAACGTTAACACCACCGGCTTTAAGAAAGACCGCGCGGTGTTTGAAGACCTGTTGTATCAAAATATTGTTCCAGCTGGTGGTCAGGTTGATGCCGAATCGGAAACCCCGACTGGACTGATGCTGGGAACAGGTACCCGAGTTGTGGCCACTGAAAAGCTGCACGCACAGGGCAATATTATTACCACTGAAAATGCCCTGGATCTGGCGATTTCAGGTGATGGCTATTTCTCAGTTCAGCAGGCTGACGGCACTATAGCCTACAGCCGCGATGGCTCGTTTAAGCTTTCAGCTGATGGCAATCTGGTTACCGCTGGTGGTCAAACGATTTTGCCCGCGATTACAGTGCCCCAGAACGCTGCCAGTCTGACCATTGGTCGCGACGGTGTAGTGACTGTTGAGTTGGCGAACGGGGGTGGCTCCAGTCAGATTGGTCAGCTTCAGCTATCACGTTTTGTTAATAACTCTGGCTTGCAGCCCGTCGGCCGCAACCTAATGCAGCAGACTAACGCCAGTGGCGATCCACTGGTTGTACTGCCGGGCGCTGACGGCGCAGGTATGTTGATGCAGGGAGCACTAGAGGCCTCCAACGTCAATGTGGTCGAAGAGATGGTCAATATGATCGAGACCCAGCGCGCCTACGAGGTTAACTCCAAGGCAATCTCTGCAGCAGACGGCATGCTGCGCTTCCTGAACAATAATCTTTAGGGCGGAATGATGAATCTTCTGCGCGCCATGGCAATTAGTGCAACAGCGACTCTGATGGGCGCCTGTGCAACTGCGCCCAATCTGATGCCAACAGCTGATTTTGCGCCGGTACAGCCTGCGCCTGCAGCGCCAAAAACCCAGGCCACCGGAGCTATCTTCAACAACGGCATGGGCCTGTTTGGCGATCTGCGCAGTTACCAGGGTGGCGATCTTAAAGTCGGCGATCTGGTTACAGTACTGCTCAGCGAAACCACTCAGGCTTCGCGCAGCAGCGATATCTCTACCAGCCGAGCGGCGACTAATAACGTTGTCACCAAAGCCCAAAAAGACTCCGTCTTATCTAAAATCGGTCGTGGCACTGGTTTCTTTAGCGATTTTAAATTAGATGGCGGCACTGTCACCAGTGACGGTACAGGTACTGCCGGACAAGCAGCGTCATTGACAGGTTCTATTTCAGCCATGGTGGTTGAAGTGCTGAGCAACGGTAATCTGGTGATTCTTGGTGAGAAGCAATTGGCTCTCACCGAAGGCAGTGAGTTTATTCGCGTCAAGGGCATTATCCGCCCAGCGGATATTCAGCCAGACAACACAGTGCTGTCACGCCGTATTGCCAATGCACAAATTTCGTACCGCGGTACAGGTGATCTAGCCAAGGCGTCAAAGCCGGGCTGGGGCACAGGACTTATCTTTAAATTCTGGCCGTTTTAAACGGTTGCAGGAGATAGCATTATGTTAAAACTAAAATTATTGATTCTGTTGAGCGCACTGATAGCCCCCGCTGTCAGCGCCGACCGCATCAAAGATCTCACCGATGTTGCCGGCGTGCGCTCCAACCAGCTTGTCGGGTTTGGACTGGTTGTGGGTTTGAATGGCACTGGCGATGGCAAGGACCTGCCGCTATCGGCCCAGAGTCTTAAAACGCTGTTATCCGGTTTGGGTGTCAGTGTCGACGGTCCAGTCAGTGACTTTGATCTGGGAGACGCCATGGCCTCTCTGGCCTCGCAGAATGCCCAGAAAGAAATGAAATTAGAGAATGTTGCCGCAGTAATGGTCACCGCTGAAATGCCGGCCTTTGCCAAACCCGGTCAGCGTATTGATATTAACGTCTCGGCCATCGGTGTTGCCGACAGCCTGCGCGGTGGCAATCTGGTCATGACTCAGCTGCGCGGTGTTGATGGCAATACCTATGCTATGGCTCAGGGCGCGATGACAGTCACAGGTATCTCCACAGATGCAGCGGGCAGCAGCGTCACTATTGGCGTGCCAACCTCTGGTCGCATTCCCAATGGCGCCACAGTTGAGCGTTTGGTGGAAACACCTTTCGATAGCTCCGAGTACATTGTGCTGAATGTAAAAGACAATGATTTCTCAACCTCTAATGCGATTACCCAGGTCATTAATAGCACCTTTGGTGCCGGCGTTGCTAGTGCCCTTGATGCAGTGTCTATCGCGGTGATGGCACCGGCAGATTCCTCTCAGCGGGTCGCCTTTATGAGCATGATTGAAAACCTTGATGTGACCCCTGGCGAACCACCAGCTCGGGTCGTGATTAATTCCCGCACCGGCACTGCCGTGATCAATCGCAATGTCCGCGTCAATGCAGTTGCTGTCACCCATGGCACCATCTCGGTACGCATTTCGGCAACCAATGAGATTAGCCAGCCAGCCCCTTTTAGTGATGGCGAGACCGTTGGTGTCACCAATGCGGATATAGATGTAGAAGAGCCGAATAACAAAATGTTTTTATTCCAGCCCGGTGTGGATCTGCGTGAAATCGTCGATGCGGTGAACCAGGTTGGCGCAACACCTTCGTCATTGATTGCGATTCTCGAAGCGCTAAAAAGCTCCGGTAGTCTGCGCGCTGAACTGGTGGTGATCTAAATGACCGACATTAGCCAGTCAGCTAAAAGCTATTTGGATTTCGCTGGTCTTGGGGATCTTAAAGCGCGCGCTAAGCGAGATGACGCGGGCGCAGCTCTGGAAGTGGGTCAGCAATTCGAAGCCATGTTTATTCAGATGATTTTTAAGTCGATGCGTGAAGCCAATGCGCCACTGAAAAGTGATCTGATGGGTTCTGCTAGCCAAGACACTTTTGAGCAGATGTACCACGAAGAGCTGTCGCAGGTCATGGCGCAAAAGGGCACCTTTGGCATGGGTAAGTGGCTCAGTGATCAAGTGCAAGGTACCTCTCCTAGCGCTTCATCTGGTGCGTTACCGAGCAAAGCTATAGAAGCCTATGGGCAGATGCCATCGAATGCTCTGCCGTTGCGCAATGGGCCAGCGGCAAAGCCGATCGCAATTGAACGTGGCGATGTGCAAACATCTATGCCACTGACTGGAAGACGTTAAGTTGCAGCAGTTACTAACAGAATTAAGCACTAAGCAGATTTAAGGAGGGGACTATGGCAGATATTCTATCGATCGGAGCAGGCGCAACTCAGTTGTATCGTCAGGCCCTTTCAACAGTCGGTAACAACATTGCCAACCTCAACACCGAAGGCTATTCACGTCAGATTTCTGAGACCGCAGAGAATGCCCCGAGCCAGCAGGGAACAGTATTTGTCGGTTCTGGCGCACGCCTCGACAATATTACGCGCGCCTATGACGAATTTGCTGAGTCGAGTCTGCGCGACAGTGGCAGCAAGCTATCCAACCAGCAGCCGTTGATCGATTACGCCAATCGTGTGGTCGACATTATGGGATCCGAAGCCTCTGGCCTGAGCAGCGCCATGGATAAGTTTTTTGCGGCTGCCAGTGCTGTCAGCGCAGACCCTGCGTCAGTTAATCTACGCAGCAGTTTTCTTCGTGATGCAGAAGGTATGGCTTCAAGGTTTCGTGAATTATCAGATCAATTAAGCGCTGTCGAGCTGGAGACGCGAGAGAGTATCGAGACGCAGGTAAACCAGTTAAACAGCCTGTCTGAGAAGTTGGCTTTTGTGAACAAAGAGCTAAACAAAAAACTTACCCTCAGCACTCAGCCGCCGATGATGCTCGACCAGCGTGATCAACTGTTGCGCGAGATGTCAGCGGTCACCAAGATCCATGTCACCGAGGCCACTTCAGGGCAGGTTACAGTCCGTCTCGCCAGCAGTGCCGGCAGTATTATTACCGATGGCAAACTGCACTATGATCTGGGCGCAAGCTTTGATGACAACGATCCTGGTCGTGTCGATCTGATTATCGAACCCTATGGTGATAGTCGCGTTGCCAGTGCAGTCAGCAATGGCGAACTCGGCGGGCTGATGAATTTTCGGACTCAGACCCTGGCTCCAGCAATGGACAGCTTCGACTTTTTGGCACAGACATTGGTTGCAGAAATTAACCAAATTCACAGTGCCGGTCTTGATGGTCGTGGCCAAGCGGGCGGCGACCTATTTACCATCGACTTAGAATTTACTGTCTCCGCTCCTGCAGGTAACGCCAATGCAGCTATTACCATAGAGATGATTGATGGCACAGAATTTGATAATGCCCCTTTCGAGATCACCTGGAGTAGCGAGCAAAATAGTTGGATTATTGAAAATCAGAGCAGCGGCGCTGTAACCGTCGCCGAACCCGGGTTCGCCAGCTTTAGCTACGCAGGTCTGTCTATCGCAATTGGCGACCAGCCCGCAGACGGTGAAACCTACAGCATTGATGCCAAGGAGCGCCCAGCCGGCGGCATGCGTCTCTTAGTCACCGACCCACTGGCTGTGGCGGCCGCAGACACCATGCGCGCAGTGTCCAACACATCCAATATTGGTGAAGCCAAGGTGAGTCTTGAGTATTCGACAACACCCGCATTTGGTGGCTTCGAATATGGCGACAGTATTCTAACTCTCGGCAATAATCCCAGTACTGCAGCCGGTGGAACTGTAAACGGAAGCTATTTAACACCCGCATTTGTGATTCCAAAAGGTGTCGACAATGCAGCGCTGATGTTGGAAGTCGAACCCGGCAGCGACCTGCAATTTCAGGTCATGACCAGTGAAGGGGTCCATGTACTCGGCCAGAGCATTAGTAGCGGCACCCAGGCCGTTTTGATGTCCAGTGATTCAGGCTTTCGTGACGACAGTAGTTACAGCGACTCCTATCTCAATGCGACGGGATCAGAGGCCTACCTGGGACTCGACTTAACCTACGGATTTCTGGCTCGCGAAGTCGAGCGTCAGGAGTTTCTGGTTGACGACAACGGCATTAGCACTGAGTCGACTACTACTACCCTTAGTGCCACGGCCACATCTGGTGATGTATTGCAGCAAAGCAATGAATCCTCTGTGACTGTCGACCTGATCAGCGCCAATGCGCTGGTGTTAAACGATTATTCAATGGCCGCTCTGGAACTGGATGCCGGGGCCGAGAGTTCGGCCGCGCTGATGGCTACCTGGCTCAATGCCGCAACTGATTCAACGGGTGTTACCGCCGCCGCAATCAACCTGATTACCATTGAAGAAGACAGTGTTGATTTCACTCAGCAGGTTAATATCAATGGTGTCCTGATCGGTGATGGCACCTTGCTGACCTCGGTGCCTGAGCTTGCCAATGCAATCAATGAACAAACCGACAGCACCAATGTGGTGGCTAGTGTCACCTATGATGGCAAATTAGAGATAACGAATGCCCGCGGTTATGACGGGGAAAATATCACTCTGTCTAACCCAGACAGCACATCCAGCAGCAATGCGCTGGGTCAGTCCAATCAGACTTATATTGGGCAACTGCGGCTTGCTGCAGACGAAGAGATTCGTTTTACCTTTGGTGATGACGGGCTACCCAAAGATTTAGCCGTGCTGGGCTTGCGCACCGGTATCTATGTTGAGGGCGCGGTGACACAAGACCTAGCTGTCTTTGTTACAGGTAGCGGCAGCGGCAGCGTCGCGGCAGGTTTTTCCACCAGCGACGGTGATGAAGTCACTGCCAGTGCGACTGCGCCATTCACTGTTGAGTTTTCATCGGCCAGCGAATACACCATCACCGATATAGCAACCGGAAGCTTGGTTGCTACACGTAGCTACGCAGAGGGTCAGGACATAGTCTACAAAGGGTTTACCTTAGTACTAGACGGTGATCCTGTGGCTGGTGATGTGTTTGTTGTCGACAGCAATGAAGAGGGCATTGGCGACAATGGCAATATGCTCAATCTTGTCGCCTTACAAGACAAAGAATTAATGGCTGATGGCAGCACCCTGGGTGAAGCCTACATTAGCCTAGTTAACACAGTGGGCAGTAAGGCTGCTTTGGCGATGATGTCAAAAGAGGCCCTACAGGTTGTCTATGATCAGGCGGTTGCCTCGAAAGACCAGGTTTCTGGAGTCAGTCTGGATCAAGAAGCTGCCGAGCTGATTCGCTTTCAGCAAGCCTATCAAGCCTCGGCGCAGATTATTCAGGTCGCCTCGAAACTGTTTGATTCAATATTAAGTATTCGTTAAGGAATTGACTGATGAAAGTCTCCACTAGCCAGATTTTTGAACGCGCCATGACACAGATGTCTAGTCAGCAGGCTAAGGTCGCTGATATGCAGACGAAGTTGGCTACTGGAAAGCAAATTACGCGGCCAAGTGATGACCCAGAAAAAGCGGGTGTCATACAGCGGCTAACCAGTGCTAATCAGCGTTTAGAGGGTTATCAAAATAATATCACTGCACTGAAAAGCCGCTTGGCCACTGAAGAAAGCGCTCTCAATGCGTCAGAAAATATTATGCAACGTATGCGTGAGTTAGCGGTGCAAGCTAAGAGTGACACTTTTTCGCCAGCGGATAGAGAGATTATTGCCGCCGAGGTTAGTGCGCTGCGAGATCAGTTAGTGTCTCTGGCTAATAGCACTGATGCTTCTGGAAATTATGTTTTTGCCGGCGCTATGACCTCAACCATACCTTTCGCAGAGAATGCGGACGGTGACATGGCTTATCAGGGTGACAATAGTCGTATGGTTCTGGATGTTTCAGATCAGCGACAGCTGGCGCTCAATAAGCCCGGTAATGATGTATTTTCCAGCGTTATTCGCGAAACTAGTGATGGCGTCTCTGAACGGGTTGGCTTCTTTGCCATTATTGATGATTTTACCGCTGCCCTAGAAAATAATGATACAGACAAGATTGGGGAAAGCCTGGGTGAACTTAGCGATTTGACGCAGGGTATGGCCATGGCACTGGCTGACGTAGGTAGTCGGATGAACATCGCTGACTCTCAAGCAGACGCTCTGGTCGACACAAAAGCTCGCTATCAGGCATTGCTCTCAGCGGCGGAGGACTTGGATTATACCTCGGCGATTACTCAGCTCACGGCCGAGATCATGTCTCTGGAAGCAGGGCAGAGCAGCTTTATTAAAATTTCTCAATTAAGTTTATTCGACTACTTACGATAACGTAATGGTACACAGATATTTTCGCGACTTCGGCGGATTCCTGAATTGGACATAAGAGACTAAAATGGTCGACACCTCAACAGCTGTTTCGACACAGATAATGACATCACTGGGCGCAGGCTCTGGTGTTGATATTGTTTCCCTAGCGCGAAATTTGACCAATGCGGAGCAGGTTCCAAAGGAGGCTGCGATTCAGAGTGCCATTGATGCTGCAGAAGCGCAGGTTTCCGCTTATGGGCTGATCTCCTATCAGCTGGGCCTCTTACAGACATCCTTTGAAGGTCTCAATGACGCTAAAGAGGTCGCAGATAGTTATGCCAGCAGCACTGACTCCGCAATCCAGTTCACCGCATTTGATGGTACCGAAGTCGAAGGCAGCTACGACATTACAGTGACTCAGTTAGCGCAAGAAAAGATCATGATTTCGGATGAATACAGCTCCACCAGTGCTGTCTTGAGTGCTAGTTCATTCGATCTTTCGGTTACGGTTGGCAGTACGTCCACAGCCACTACTTCCATTACTGTCGATACCATGACTCCTCAGGGCGTTGTTGATGCAATTAATGAAGAGGGTATGGGTGTTACAGCCAGTCTGGTTGATACGGGAATTAATGGCACTAACTATCGAATTATCCTGACCGGCGAGACAGGCAGCGAAAGTGACTTTACAGTCACTTCAGATCCAGATCTTGGCTTTGGGGATACTGGCAATACGTTGCAAGCGGCTCAGGATGCGCAAATTGATTTTGATGGACTCACCCTCACTCGAGATAGCAATGAATTCTCTGATGTGGTCAGTGGTGCGACATTGGCACTCTATGAAACCACCACATCCGCGGTGACAGTGGCGATCTACAGTGACACCTCAACATTGAAAACCAAGCTTGAAGATGTTGTCACGCTCTACAACGATTATCGCAGCCTGATGGATGGGCTCACAGCAACAACCATAGACGAGGACGTGGAGCTCAGCGGAGCACTGCAACGAGATTTAACAACTGCACGCTATATCACTGACCAGATCAGAACTGCAATACTTGATGACTCCTCGACTGGATCCGGAAGCATATCGGCATTTAGAGATATTGGCATAAGCCTCGATAGCAGCGGTGGCCTGACCTTTGACGAAACTACCTTCGACGAAGTGATTGAAGACAGTTATGACGATGTGGTTACCATGCTGACAGCTAATACCAATAACCAGAATCTCTATAGTACTGACGGCAAGGGTTTGGCCCAGGATATAGCCACCATTATTGACGGGATTGTTGACACCGACGGCGTGCTAGCGACCCGAGAAACCAATGCTGAAGCGACAGTTGTCGACTATCAAGACGAGCTGACCGTTCTTGAGGCCCGAATGACTGCATTGTACGACCGCTATCTGTCGCAGTTTACTACCATGGAGCTTCTCACCAACAAACTCAACAACGTCAAGGACTACCTGACCGGACAGTTGGAAGTCCTCTCTAAAGCTTACGACTCCGATTAAAAAAATCTGGGCCCGGGTTTATAAAAAGAAACCTGCCAGATTATTTTCGTAATTTCGCCAAGCTTCAGAGCTATTTTTATAAAGCTTTTGGGTTACCTGATTATTTGATGCGGTAAGTACCGCGCGTTTGTTTTTATGAAAATCCATGCAGTCCTGTTCCCAGTCTAGGCCCACGTAATCCAGCAGCTTTCGCGTTTCCTCTTCCTGATTTTCAGTTAATTTTTCATAGTTGAGTTCAAATATTCGTCCAGGATACTTGGCCTTAAAAAACGCCATTAAATCCCTCTGCATCTTTTGATAATGTTCCAAGTCAGCTAGATCGTGGGCAAAGGCATTACCGCCAGACGAAAAATAGGTTTTGAAAATTGACCAGCATGTGGCCCTAGCATCGCGCACTGTATAAATTATTTTGGCCTCAGGAATTGCCGATAAAATAAGTCCTGTCCAGCGGAAATTAAGTGGCATTTTATCCGTAAAATAGGGCAGCGTTGAAATTCCCTCGGTATTACCAAGGTAATAAGATCTAACCTGTTGCAGCTGCTCTTTGGAAAGCGTTATTCCCTGCCAATTCAAAGTCTCAATGCACTGATTTAGCGTATTTAATTCACCGGCACCAAAAACTCTCGAGTGGCTGGACAGAATCTGTTCCACCAGTGTTGAACCGGATCTTGGCATTCCGAGAATGAAAATTGGAGTCTGGCTACTCTCTCTGTCGAAGTCCTCTCCGGACAACAGGCTGGGCACATTGCCCATAAAGGTCTGCAAAATACCTGAAAAGAGCTTTTTGTCGGACTGAAGATCATAGCTTAGTTCGACTTTTCTGAGCCTGTTGCCTTCAGAAAAATGTCCGAATGCTCTGTCGTAGTCTTTGATATCCTCGTAGGCTTTGCCTAGGGCAAAATTGAGATCAATTTTATCGCTTTTAGGCACCGACGGATTATCTAAGAGTCGCTGCATTTGTTCACATTGGTTATCAAAAGAGCTATATTTTTTAACTGAAGAAAGATGCCGGTGGCCAACAGCAAAATCGGGAACTATTTCAATCGTCCGTGTGTAGCTTTTTGCCGCTCCGTTGGAGTCGCCTTTTGCCTTCAGAATAATGCCCAATAAATTGTGCGCTTCTGAATAATTTTCTTTGATAGATAAGGCCTTTCGAACAGACCGTTCAGCGCGCTCCATATCCCCCATCTCTTTATACATAACCGCTAGACTGTTATGGGCGTCCGCCAGCAAAGGATTAATTTCCAGCGCTCTATTTAGGCAGTCTAGAGCCTCGTCGTACCGAGCAAACTTTTTGGCTAGCACTAAACCTTTATTATTCAGCAAAACTGACGATTTTGGGAAGCCTTCAAGTAGATGATTTAATGCCTCGAGTGCACCTTCTTTATCTTCTTCTTCAAACATTTTAACAATTGGAAGCATCAATTTTTGGGGTGGGTCCATATTCTCCATAACAGGCCGTTGGGTTGCTTCTATGGAATCAATGGCAAGCACCGGCAAGATTTTCTGTTGAAATCTCCGCCACTGCTGAGAACTATTTTGGTACATTTTGTTGCGTACTTGACGAGCCGAACTAGTAGCTACCGCGCGTTTGTTCTGATGAAAGTCTATGCAGGCGTCCTCCCATTCAAGGTCGATATAATCAAGCAGTTTCTCTGTTTCCTCAGTCTGGTTTTCAGTTAATTTTTCATAGCTTAAATCGTAGATAGAATTGGGATATAACGAACGCCAAAACTCCATAAGATCTGTATACAAATCGTAATAAGCACTGACATCGTTGAGGTCATTAGCATAACCATTCCCGGTTGAAGAAAATTTATGTTTGTAGATAGACCAGCAAGTTGCCATTTTATCTCTTTGTATGTTGATTATTTTCGCCTCTGGTATAGCCGCGAGAATAAATCCAATCCACCGAAAGTTAAGCGGCATTTTGTCGGTGATAATGTCTTTCTCAGACATCTTGGCAATAGCTTCAAGATAGTCTTTACGGCAACTATGCAACTGGTTTTTTGAGACTGACGTTCCATCCCAGTTTATGTTTTTGATCGATTTTGACAGTGACTCTAGTTCGCCAGCACCATGGACCTTAGAGTGGCTCGATACAATTTGCTCTACCAGTGTTGAACCTGATCTTGGCATGCCTAGAATAAAAACCGGGGTGGGCTTTGCTTTATGTTCAAAATCAGTGCCGTAGGAAAGCGCTGTAGCATCCTTTTTAAAAAACTTCTTAATCGCTGAGAAAAGAATTTGGTCACTAGCAACAGTGTATTGAGATTCCTCTTTTTTAAGTCTGTTGCCGGTAGCATAAAACTCAAATGCCAAGTCATAATTTTTCAAGCCCTCGTGAACACTACCTAGGGCAAAGTTGATATTGGCTTTGTCGTTAAACGGCAGCAGTAGGTCATCTAACAGAGCAGTCATTATGCCAATTTGCGGATCATCGGCTTCAATTTTCTTAGATTGACAGATGCCAAGATGCGCTGCCGACAGACGTGGATTCAGACGCGCTGCATTGGTATAAAATTTAAGTGCCTTTACATTATCCCCAAGATGGATGTACGAATGGGCTTTGTGAAGGTGGGCTTCGGCATAAGTCGGTTGCAACTTGATTGCCCGTGAGAAGGCTTTAAGGGCAGCTTGGTCATCACCTATTTCTGCCAGTACAACGCCTTTATTATTGAGCGCGTTTGCAAAGTCGGGTTTTAATTTAAGCGCTTTGGAGAAACTTTCTAATGCTATTTTGTGATCGCCCAACGAGCCTAGTACAGCACCGATATTACTGTACGCTTCGGCATAGTCTGGTTCTAATCTAATAGCTTCTTGATAGCTATCCAGCGCAGCCTTTAGGTCGCCCATTTCTCTTAGGCTTATGCCTTTATTATTGTACGCGGGAGCATACATTGGATCTATTTGGATAGTTTTATTGTAATAAAGGACTGCCTGGTCAAACAGGGCTAATTTGATGCTGGCAGCTGCGGCAAGGTCGGTCGGCAATCTTGAACCTGGGTAGAGTTCAATTAGGGTATTACACTCCTCTATGGCCTGGTGGTAATGCCCATTGTCAAAGGCTACACGTGCTGGTTTGAATATTTCTTGTGGGAGCGGCTTGTGAGGTTGCGGGCTTTTCATTTTTTGAGAAAAGAGTATCTTTAAACCGTTAATAGTCGCTTTATTTAATGGGTCGGATTGTAAAATTCTAGTGAGTAGCGCTTCGGCTTCATCAAACTGCCCTAGCAATGTGTGTAGGGCTGCTTTTTTCACTACCGTTTCCGACTGCTGGGACATTATTGATTCCTTGATTGTTGTGCTTATAGCTTTATATAGTAGATTATTTTCTGTTCTTAGTTAAGACTATTCAGTGTCAAAAAAAAGCCCCTCCTGATAACAGGAGGGGCTTTAGATGGTTGGGAACTAAGCTCCCAACCATTAGTACGACTTAATTACTGTGGATTACTTCAAGAGAGCCAGTACTGACTGAGCCTGTTGATTGGCTTGCGAAAGCATAGCTGTGCCAGCCTGAGCGATAATCTGCGCACGGGCTAACTCAGTTGTCTCAGCAGCGTAATCAGCGTCTTCAATACGGCTTCTTGATGCGGTAGTGTTCTGAGATACGCTCATCAAGTTATCGACGGTGTACTCTAAGCGGTTCATCGCCGCACCGAAGGTGGCGCGCTGTGATGCAACACCTGCGATAGCAGTATCAAGGGTAGTGATAATATCCGCTGTCTCTGTGTCAATTGTACCGCTGCTGCTCAAAGCACCGCCAAGAGCTGCACCAAATACGCCCGTACTTCCGGCTGTTACTGCAACAGCACCAGCAGTACCCTCGGCAACATTATCGGCAGTTACAACTGCAACTGTTGGAGCTGTCGAAACTGAGGCGGCTGTATCCTGAGTCATAGTTAGATTGCCAGCGCCCGTGCTGGCGAAAGTGTAACCAGTGGCTGAGGTAGCAGTGCTGGCATTGAGCGCTGTGACCAACGCAGAGTTATCAGTTTCACTACCTGTCACTGTATAAGTTACACCAGCAGCGGTAATCACATCTCCTGATGCATAGTCTGTGACATCGATGGTGCTAGTGTAGAGGGCAGCCACCTCTGTAGCGCCAGCTGTAGCTTCAGTTGCGGTGTAAGCCACTGCAACTTCAGTGGTGGGATCTGAAACAATTGAACCGGCCGCATTGGCGGTCATAACGATATCAGAACCTGAAGTGCTGTAGGTATAAGCTGCTGTCGCAGCAGTCGTGCTGGCATTAAGTGCCGAGATCAAGTCAGCCTGTGCTTCAGAGCCCGTCACAGTATAGGCTGTACCATTAGAGGTAATGACATCGCCCGTACTGAAATCACTGACGTCAATAGCGCTTGTGTAAACGGCGAAGTTAGTGGCATCGCCCGCGGTAGTTTCAGCTGTTGAATCTAGAATTGCACCAGCCAGCGTAGGATCAGAAGCAATTGCACCTGCAGCATCAGCTGTTGCCGTGAGGGTTGTACCACTGGCGGACCAGGTGTAAGGGGTTGCAGCGGTTTCAGTGCTCAGATTCAGCGCGGCGACTAAGTTTGACAGGTCTGCGGCCCCTGCTTCAGTCGCGGTCACAGTGTAAACCTCACCAGCCACAGTAAGTGTGTCGCTCGTGTTGTAGTCAGAGGTATCGATGACAGACGTATAAACGGCAAAAGCATCTGCTGCAACACCGGCGTTAGTCTCGGTATTAGTGATAGCAATGCTGCTGACTGCTGTGGGATCAGATGCAATAACGCCGTCTGCGTCTGCCGTCATCGTCAATGTTGAGCCTGATGCGGAGAAGGTGTAAGGCGTTGCAGTGGTTGCAGTGCTATTATTCAGTGCAGTGACTAGATTAGACAGATCTGTTTCAGACCCGGTCACAGTGTAAGTGACGCCGGCTACAGCAAGGGTATCACTGGTGCTGTAGTCAGAGATGTCGATTGTTGATGTGTAGATAGCTGCTGTGGCGTCAGATGCAATAACGCCGCCTGCGCCATCGGCCAAATTAAAGTCGGCAAAGTCAACGGTGACAGTTTGAGCGTCATTAGCTCCTATCTGAAAAGACATCACACCGTTAGAACCAGCGCCTTCGCTGCCGTCTAAAATAGCCATGCCGTTCCACTGGGTAGCATCAACCACTCTATCAATCTCGTCAGCCAATGCCGCAAATTCTGTGTTTAGGTTAGAGATATCACTGCTTGTGTTTGTGCCGTTGGCAGATTGCACCGACAGTTCACGCATACGCTGCAGCATATTGCCAATTTCAATGGCGGCGCCATCGGCAGTTTGGATCATGGAGATTGCGTCGTTAGCATTACGACCGGCCTGGTTCAGGCCGTTAATCTGCGATGTCATTTTAGAGGCAATTGCGAGGCCGGCGGCATCGTCACTTGCAGAGTTAATGCGTTTACCGGTTGATAAGCGTTCCATGGTTTGTTCCAGGACGCGTTCGTTTTTGGTCAGTGAGTTTGCAGTCACTGTCGCACTAATGTTGGTGTTTATTACGGCCATAATTCCTAACTCCTGAATTTGAGGCTCACCAGTTCAAAAGGGTTGCCTTTAAATATCTAACCTTTCCTGCGTTTAATGCAGATATGAATTAGATATAGCAAAAATAATGCCAGAAATAAAAAGGCATAATTTTCAGTATGTTAGGAGATTTCAGGGGAGGATTTACACAAGGTGGCAAAGGCGATGCGGCAAACCGGCAAAGAGTTGCCGGATTCAATAGGAGTCTGATTCTAGTTGGATATCACGATTTTTGGGCTACTGGGCTATCGAGTACAGGGTTTTTTAATAAACATCATCAAACAGAATACCCTTGAGTGACTCCAAGTTGCGGGCAATTTGTAAAACGGCCTCTCCAGGTAGAGTTCGAACAACCTCGCCAGTGTCCTCATTGGTGACCTGAACCACAACTCTGTTGGATGCAGAATCAACCGAGAATGCTAATGAGGTTGGAATTTTTTTCATCGTCGAATTGAGTGTTTCAACGGCTGACTTAATGTCCTCAACGGTTTTGGTCATCTGATCAGCTACGCCATCTCGCCGTGCAGTGGCTTCGCTATTCAATTCTTTTAAGGACACTGTTGGCGCAGTCTTTATTTCCGCTGGCGCAGGTTTCGCGATGCGTGACTCACCTTGACCACTATTGGGGCTTTGCAGTTGGGGGGCTCTTAGGTTGACTTCTAAACCTGACATAACATTCACCATTATTACTCTGTGCCAATCACGCGCTAGGCGACTTGTTGTCGCCTAGCATTAAATGGCACTGAAATTCCTTTGGAGGGCTTTTGCCCTATCGTCTTTATTAATCGACAGCCGATCAAATTTCTTTAATCATTTATTTCTTAAACGCTGTTATTCAGCAGGCTAGCAAGATTCTCTGTATCCATCGGAAAACCCCTTGGTGCTTTCGACCCCTGCTGAAGACCGCTATACTTGCGGCCGCGATTTAATTTGGATATTTCATAATGGTGGATCAGGTGCTCTTGCTCATACGCAGTATTGACCGCTTTACCGATATCACTGGCCGCGCAATTTCGTGGTTGACTCTGGCCATGGTGGTTATAACCATGGTGGTTGTGGTGCTGCGCTACTATTTTCAGAGCGGCTCAATTGCCCTGCAAGAGTCGATTACCTATCTCCATGGGCTGGTGTTTATGCTCGGCATTGCGTTTACCTTGCAGCGCGGTGGTCATGTGCGGGTGGATATTTTTTACAGGGGTTTTTCCCCTCGTCGCAAAGCCCTGGTTGATTTGGTTGGCGGTCTGCTGTTTTTACTGCCGGTGAGTCTGCTGATCTTTATCTTTTCCTGGGACTATGTGGCTGCCAGCTGGGCAATTGGTGAGACCTCGGAAGAGCGCAGTGGCATTCAGGGTATCTACCTATTAAAGACGTTATTGTTATTGATGCCGGCGACCCTGCTGTTGCAGGGTGTGGCTGAAATTCTTAAAAGTACCTTGGTGCTGCTCGACAAACAGGCGCTTATCCCGTCTCCCATCGAGCCACATTCCATCGAGCCGCTAATCTGATGGTCGAGTTTATTCCTCTATTGATGTTTTTGGTGGTCTGCCTGGTATTGATGGCTGGTTATCCCGTGGCGCTGTCTCTGTCTGGCACGGCGCTGATATTTGCCATGGTGGGTTTTGCCACCGGCACATTTGATATGGCCTTTTTACACGCCTTGCCCAATCGGCTATTTGGCACTATAAAAAATACCACGCTGATCGCGGTGCCGCTATTTGTCTTTATGGGAGTCATGCTAGAGAAATCCCGGCTGGCGGAAGATTTACTGGAGAGCATGGCCGATCTGTTGAAAGGCTTTCGCAGTGGGCTAGGTCTTTCCGTGGTCTTGGTGGGTGCGCTGCTCGCGGCGAGCACTGGTATTGTTGGGGCCACAGTGGTGACCATGGGGCTGATGTCATTGCCGACTATGCTTAAGCGCGGTTATTCGTCATCTCAGGCTACTGGCATTATTTGCGCCACAGGTACGCTGGGGCAGATTATTCCACCGTCGATTGCCCTGGTATTGCTTGGCGATATTCTCTCCAGTGCCTATCAGCAAGCGCAGTTAAGTATGGGCATATTCACCCCCAAGGTAGTATCTATTGGCGACCTATTTGTCGGTGCGATTATTCCCGGTTTGATTCTGGTGGTGCTCTACTGCCTCTATGTCATTATCTTTATTAAACCCACAGCACCTGCAGAGGGGGATGAGCCCCTTCCACAGCATGGGCTATCCCGTGCCATGCTCAATTTATTGCCGCCGATCCTGTTGATTATGGCTGTGCTGGGTTCCATTCTGTCCGGTGCGGCAACCCCCACTGAAGCAGCGGGTGTGGGGGCCTTTGGCGCCACACTGTTGGCGTTATTTAAGCGTCAGCTGTCTTTTGGGCGCCTGCGGGAAGTGGCTCAGAGCACGACTGAAGTGACCTCCATGGTGTTTTTGATTTTGATCGGTGCCGCGGTGTTTTCACTGGTGTTCCGCGGTTTTGGCGGCGAAGAGCTGGTTGAGCAGTTTTTGACCGGACTGCCCGGTGGGCTGGTGGGCGCGACGGTTTTAGTGATGCTGGTGATCTTCCTACTGGGGTTTGTACTCGACTTTATCGAGATCACCTTTGTGGTGGTGCCGATTGTCGGGCCTGTATTGTTGGCCATGGGTTTAGATCCGGTGTGGCTGGGCATTATGATTGCCATCAACTTGCAGACCTCTTTTTTAACCCCGCCCTTTGGCTTTGCCCTGTTTTATCTGCGCGGCGTTGCGCCAGCGTCTGTAGAGACCAAAGATATGTATCGCGGTGTGATCCCTTTTATTGGTATTCAACTACTCTTAATGCTGATGTTATCCCTGTGGCCGGCACTGGCTACTTGGTTACCAGGGTTGATTTATAACTAATCAGAAAGACAAAGGACGAAAGATCTATGGAAACGCAGTCGCCAGCACCATTGGGAAAGTTAATCTCTCAGACCATCGCCATGCCTCGGGAAACCAATGCCAACGGTGATATTTTTGGCGGTTGGCTGCTCAGCCAAATGGATTTAGCTGGCGCCATACTGGCCGGCCGAATTGGCAAGGGGCGGGTCGCCACTGTCGCTATTAGTAGTATGTCATTTCTAAACCCAGTGCCTGTGGGTGCGGTGGTCGGCTGTTATGCCCAGACACTCTCCGTGGGCACCAGCTCGATTCGCATTCTGATTGAAGCCTGGATCGATAATGACAGTGAAGGGGAGCAGTGCAAAGTCACCGAGGGCGAATTTGTCTTTGTTGCCATCGATGATAATGGCAATACTAGAGAAGTGCCTACAGCGTTATAAAGCGCCTGCGGCTTATTGAGAGCTGCCCGCAGTTTGAAAGAGCCCCGGCTAAAATTTTAGCGCGGCAAAAATTTCCTTCCGCAGTGCCGGTGCCTCATTGACCATATGGTGACCGGCACCTCGAATCATCTGCAGGCTGATATTGGGGAACTTGCGGCGTAACAATTTCACGTTGTACTTCCAGTCTAGAGTGCTGTCTTTGTCCCCCTGAATCACATTGATCGCAAAGTCGTTTTCTGGACAATGATCAATCTCCACAACCCACTCAGCCATGGCACCAACCCAAGCCGCCGGTAAGCGGTGCGCCTGGAAAGGGTCTCTATGGCTAACAAAGTGCAGGAACTCTGCATCCTGAGAGTTTTTTCGAAACACCCTGTTCATGGTCGGCCTAAAGGGTCGGGTCAATTTAAACAGCCAGCGATCAATATTCCACAGTCTTGGCTGTACCAGTGGTGCTAGTAAATTGAGACTGGCAAAAGGGTAGTCACCTTTGTTGCCCTGGTCTAAAAGCTGCTTGAGTAGAATCCCACCACCGGTGCTTTGGCCAATGCCATGCAGCGGGCCGGGGCAGAGATCGGAGCAGGCTTTAAGTACCTGATTGAGTTGCTCAACATACTGATCGAAGCTGTCTATAGATGCGGGCTCGCCACTAGAGAGGCCGTGGCCAATTAAATCAAAGCAGACAACCGTCAGCTGACGCCCTAGGAGTTGGCGGATCAGATGGCCATAGAGTCCAGTGTGATCCAGATAGCCATGGACTATCACTGCAGTGCCTTTTGATTGGGATGGTTGCCACAGCATAAGGTGAGTTTGTTGCCCGCCATGTATAAGCTTGCCGGCGAGTAATTGCAGTTTGTTATGGGGCTCTGGTAGCTGATAGAAGTCGAGGTAGTTTTTTAGGGTCGGGTTTGACTGGGGATCGGCTAGCGCCTCAGGGCCAAACTCGGGCAGTACCTGGGCGAGACTTTTTATCTGCTGTTGGGCACGGCTTAGATCTGTCTGCTCCATGGGCTTGCTCTCAGGTTGTTATGGGCTGTTGTGTCTGTGATCTTGGCACACTCATAACCTATTATAAAATGGCAGTGGCTGCTGATCGATTGATACCTATTTTAAAAGCTATAGATTAAAAGCTATGGATACAAAAAAACCCCACAGTTTCCTGTAGGGTTTTCGATGTCTGTGAATGTATTGCTATTCGTCGGTGGACAATGACACGTCGTAGACGCCGGCCTCGCGAGCCTGGTCAGAGATCAGTACAAACATCTCAGTCTTAGACTTTGGGTGGGCACTTACAATCACCTTGGCTTCTGGTTTCTCCGCGTGCATGCGCTCTACGTTTGCTCGAACTGCGCGCACATCGATGCGGCGTCCCTCAAAAGTGAGTTCATTGCTCTCGGAAACCCGAAACACAATATTAGTATTTTCAGTCTCTGGTGGCGGCTCGTCAGAGGTCGGTGGGCGATTTACATCAAGCCCAGACTCGTTGACGAATGAGGCCGTCACAATAAAAAAGATAAGCATGATAAATACAACGTCGAGCATCGGCGTCATATCGATTGCTGACTCATCCTCTTCCTTACGTCTTCTTCCTAATGCCATTTAATGTGAACCTTCAAAGATTTCTGATATTAATGGAGACGCGCATTCTACTGATTTCTGACAGAATTGCTAGCGCCACTACCCCTGCGAGTCAAAGCCGTTTAACCTACCCCGTCCAAGCCCCTTAAGTTTGCCAGAAATAAGGCAGTTAAGGAAAACATCATTACTTTAATCATCAATAATTGAGCGGAAAATGCCTGAATTACCCGAAGTAGAGACTACCCTTCGTGGGGTAGCTCCGCACATTGTAGACCAAATTATCGATAAGTTAAGGGTTCACAACGGTTCATTGCGTTGGCCCGTGACCCAGGGCATCTCTGAGCTGACTCAGGGGCAACGGGTTGTGGCAATCACTCGCCGAGCCAAGTACCTGCTAGTAGAGCTCGAGCGCGGCACTATGATGATCCATCTGGGCATGAGCGGCAGTTTGCGTCTGGTGGATAGAGCGGAGCCACGGCGCAAGCACGACCATATAGAAATGCTGATGACTAATGGCGCCTGTCTGCGCTATCACGACCCCCGCCGCTTTGGTGCCTGGCTCTGGTCAGACAGTGGCTACCCGCAATTAGATCATCTGGGTCCCGAACCGCTCACCGATGAGTTCACTGGCAAGCGCCTGTTTGAGATGTCCCGCAAGCGTAAAATGGCGATTAAGCCATTCATAATGGACAATCGCACTGTGGTTGGAGTGGGGAATATCTATGCTTCTGAGGCATTGTTTCGCGGTGGTATTCGACCTGATCGAGCTGCGGGGCGAGTTTCATTGAAGCGTTATGAGGAGCTGGCGGTCCATATTAAGGAGGTCTTAGCCAGTGCGATTACTCAGGGCGGTACTACATTGCGAGATTTTGTTAACGGTAATGGCGAGCCGGGATATTTTCAGCAGACACTGATGGTCTATGGTCGCGGTGGCCAGCCCTGTGTTACCTGCGCCAAACCCTTAAAAGAGATTCGTTTGGGTCAGCGCAGTTCGGTGTTTTGCCCAGTCTGTCAGCGCTGACCAATCTGTGGCTTAGGGCCTTCTAGTTTGTCGGCTTAGGGCTTTTTGTGCTTTTGAACCAGAGCATCAACTACATTGGCGGGGACAAACTTGGATACATCGCCATCGAGAGAGGAGATTTCGCGCACCAGCGAGGAGGAGATATAAGACAGATGCTCCGCCGGTGTCAAAAATACACTTTCTATATTGGGTGACAGAGCGCGGTTCATATTGGCCAGCTGGAATTCATATTCAAAATCCGACACCGCGCGCAGTCCACGCATAATCGCGTCCGCCTTGCAGTCCTGGACAAAATTGACCAGTAGATAATCAAATCCGAGAATTTCAATATTAGGCACGTGGGCCAGTGCGTCTGTGGCTAGCTGAATGCGTTCGTCGACGCTAAACAGTGGCCCTTTACGCTGGCTGGTGGCGATACCGACAATAATTTTGTCGAACATTCGCGAGGCTCTTTCGACTAAATCGATGTGGCCATTGGTAATTGGATCAAAGGTGCCGGGGTAGACTATTGTCGTCATGCACTGGTTCCGCCGTGTTGATGAGCGCGCATATTACTTAAATATAGCCGCCGGCTCAAATGCGAGAGTAAAGCAGATAATTTACCCCGCCAGCAGCTTTGCTTCTTTCGATGCGCCAATTGGGTGGCGGCGCGAAACTATTGTGGCGCGCCGAGAACTCGCAGTAGATCAGACTGTCCGCTCTCAGCCACTGATTATCTTCCAGCATGGCGCAGACTTCTGTAAGAACATTAAGGTCAAAGGGTGGGTCGACAAAGACAATGTCGAAGGGCTTGTCTGGACAATTACTCAGGTAGGCGACAGTATCTGCCCGCTGCAGTGTCAGTTCCTCGGCATCAAAGAGAGTCTTGTTTTCGTTGAGAGCTGCCAGAGCTTTGGGGCTTTTTTCAAGGGCCAGGCAGTCTCCGGCGCCGCGAGACAGGGCTTCGAAACAGAGTGCGCCAGAGCCGCTAAACAGATCCAGGCAGTTGGCCCCGGCTATATTGGGCGCCAGCCAGTTAAACAATGTTTCGCGAATACGATCACCAGTGGGGCGCAGGCCATCCACACTGGGAAATGTCAGCACGCGGCTGCGCCATTTGCCGGCGATAATGCGAACCCGTTGTCTGACAGTCAAAAGCCACTCCTTTTGGTGACATTTAATCACCCTAAATCAATTGAGATGGTAGGATACACCAGAATATAACCACAGTTAGAAATGAACCTACATGGACGCTAATTCAACTAATACTCCAGAGCCAGAAAAGAAGAAGCGCAGCTTTCTCGATCGCTTTAAGCGTGACAAAGCCGAAACTCCTCTTGTCCCTGACGTCTCTCCTCTCGCTCTGTCGGGAGATGAGTCCGCCGCCCCTCAGTCGAATGGCCTGCTTGGCAAGATGCAGCGTGCGCTGTCGCGTACCAGTCGCGGCCTTGGCGATCTGTTTCTCGGTGCCAAGGTTATAGATGATGATCTGTTCGAAGAGCTGGAAACACTGCTACTGATGGCCGATGTGGGTGTCGAAGCCACTTCTCAAATTATTGCTCAGCTCACTGAACGTTCGAATCGCGCCATGCTTAAAGATGGCGCTGCGCTGCAGGCCGCCCTTCGTGATATTTTAATTGCTCGACTTGCCCCCTGTGAACAGCCCCTAAATACTGATAATGCCGAGGGCCCCTTTGTGATGTTGGTGGTCGGCGTCAACGGTGTCGGCAAGACCACGACCATCGGCAAGATGGCGCGACAGCTGCAGCAGCAGGGCCGGTCGGTGATGTTAGCCGCAGGTGATACTTTTAGAGCCGCCGCCGTGGAACAGCTGCAAGTTTGGGGCGAGCGCAATCAGATTCCGGTGGTTGCTCAACATATGGGTGCCGACAGTGCCTCGGTGGTGTTTGATGCCATTGAGTCTGCCCGAGCCAAAAATATCGATGTGATTATCGCCGACACTGCCGGACGCTTGCACAATAAAAGCAATTTAATGGAAGAGCTGAAAAAGGTTCGCCGAGTGGCCGCCAAGCTCGATGCCGCTGCGCCTCATGAAGTGTTGCTGGTCTTGGATGCTGGAACCGGTCAGAACGCCGTGGCCCAAATGAAGGAGTTTCAGGCTACCGCTGGAGTCACGGGCATTGCCTTAACCAAGCTCGATGGCACCGCTAAAGGCGGCGTTATCTTTGCCCTGGCGGAGAAATTTTCTGTGCCGATTCGCTATATAGGTGTAGGTGAAGGGGTGGATGATCTGCAGCCCTTTGTCGCGGAAGAGTTTGTCTCCGCGCTATTGGGCCCGGTGTAATAATATGTCGATGATCTGTTTTGATAATCTCTGCAAGCGCTACGAGAGTGGTTACGAAGCCCTACGGGGTGTGAGTTTCGAGATGGATGCCGGTGAGATGGCCTTTCTTACAGGCCACTCCGGTGCCGGCAAAAGCACATTGTTAAAACTATTGATGCTGATCGAGCGGCCGACTTCGGGTAATTTGCTGATTGGTGGCAAAAATATAAACCGTTTGCCCCACTCCAAGGTTCCCTTTTATCGTCGCCAAGTCGGTGTTGTGTTCCAGAACCACCAACTGCTATTTGATCGCTCGGTGTTTGAAAACGTTGCTCTACCACTGCAAGTGGCGGGCTATTCGCAGGCTGATATAGGCCGTCGAGTTCGTGCGGCACTGGACACAGTCGGGCTCCTCGACAGAGAAAAGCATAATCCGATTGCCCTATCTGGGGGTGAACAGCAGCGGGTGGGTATAGCCCGAGCCGTAGTCCATAAACCCAAAATTCTTCTCGCTGATGAGCCCACGGGTAACTTGGATCCACAGCTGTCGGCTGAAATTATGGCGCTATTTAAGCGTTTTCAGGATGTTGGCGTCACTGTGTTGGTGGCCAGTCACGATATCAATCTGATCAATCGTATGGATATGCGCATTATGCGACTCAATCAGGGCCAGATGGAGCAGGACGGAGTCAGCTATGGCGGCTACTAACAGCAAGGCTCGGGATGGTGCCCAGCGCGGTGCTCGCGGTCAGGTGCTGAGTCGTGTCGACAAGTGGCGCAGCTATAGGCACCACCACCAGGCAACCTTGAAAAGCAGCACATTAAAAATACTTCGCGAGCCCCTTCAGTCTCTATTGACCATTCTGGTGATCGCCATTGCCCTGACATTGCCTGCGGCACTCTATTTAAGTGTGGAAAACATTCGTCAGCTCAGCGGAGGGGTTGATGCCTCGGCGCAAATCAGTGTGTTTGTTAAAAAAGGTGCGCGAGACTCTGCCCTAGAAAGCCTGACTAAAAAACTCGAGGGCCTCTCAGGGGTTGCCTCTGTGACCTATATTTCGGCACAGGCTGCTCGGGATGAATTCGAGACCCTATCGGGTTTCGGTTCGGCGCTGCAGTATCTGGATGAAAATCCACTGCCGGATTCCTTTTTGGTACAGCCACTGTTGATCGGCGATGCCGCCCGCCTAGTGACTGAGATCCGCGATTTGAAGTTAGTGGATGATGTACAGCTGGATCTGGAATGGTTGCAGCGCCTCGATGCGCTCTTAGATATGGGTCGAAAGTTGGTGTTAGCTCTGGGCGCCGCCCTGGGGCTCGGTGTGATCCTGGTTGTGGGCAATACCATTCGCCTGGCGATTCAGAGTCGCCGTGATGAGATCACCGTGGTCAAGATGGTTGGCGGCACCGATGCCTATGTGCGCAGGCCATTTTTGTATAGCGGATTGTTGTTTGGCATGTTCGGTGCTCTGGTTGCCGCGATTCTTTTGACCGGATTGGGCGTTTGGCTGGCCGGGCCCGTAAATAAGCTAGCCCTGTTGTATCAGAGTCAGTTCAGTATTACAGGCCTTGGCTTCAGTGGTTTTGTCGCCCTGCTGCTGATTGGCGGCAGCATTGGCCTGATTGGCGCCTGGCTCGCGGTAGGGCAACATTTACGCAATATCCAACCGCGCTGAAAAACCTCTAAATAGGGTCTAGACTACTCAGTAATGGTTACTGTTTAAGGCTAGAAACGAGCAATTAAAAAGTGCTAGAATATTCGACCCACGATCAAAAAGAGTCTGTTATGAGTAAAGCCCTTCAAACCATGGAGTGGATGGCCCCCGGCGGCAACCTGAATGCCTACATTCAGGGGACTTCGACCGTGCCTATTCTGACCATCGATGAAGAGCGTGCACTGGGTGAGTCACTGTATTACCAAGAAGATCTCGACGCAGCTCGTCGCATGGTAATGGCCCATCTGCGCTTTGTTGTTCATATAGCGCGCTCTTACAACGGCTATGGCCTGCCATTGGCCGATCTGATTCAAGAGGGCAATGTCGGCCTGATGAAAGCGGTGCGACGTTTTAACCCTGAAAAAGGTGTGCGTCTGGTGTCTTTTGCTGTGCACTGGATCAAAGCCGAGATTCACGAATTCATTCTGCGCAACTGGCGCATCGTTAAAATTGCCACTACCAAGGCTCAGCGAAAGTTGTTTTTCAATCTGCGCAGCGCCAAAAAGCAACTGCAGTGGTTATCTGCCGATGAAGCCAAGGCAGTAGCGGATGACTTGGGTGTTCAGGTTAAAGACGTCATGGAAATGGAAATGCGTCTTACCTCTCGGGATCCCGCCTTTGATGCTCCAGCCGGTGAAGATGACGACAGCAGCAGCTTCCAAGCTCCGGTCTACTTTCTTGAAGATAAGAGCATGGACCCGGCGCAGCTAGCTGAAAACGATGATTGGGAAGTGGACAACAATACTCGTCTAGTCGCTGCGGTGAAAGATCTCGACGATCGCAGTCGCGACATTCTGCAGCGCCGCTGGTTGAATGATGCCAAGGCAACCCTTCACGAACTGGCCGCCGAATACGGTGTCTCTGCTGAGCGTATCCGCCAGCTTGAGAAAAACGCGATGAAGAAAGTTCGCGGATTGATGGAAGCCTAACTTCACCTTATAAGAGACCAAAAGCCGCTTAGAGCGGCTTTTTTATTGCTATGGATAAACTCCTCTGGATTCGACTGACTGCTCTCAGCGGCGCGCTGGCTGTGATATTGGGTGCCTTTGCGGCACACAGCTTGAAGGGCTCTTTAACCGCGCAAATGTTGGACACCTATCAAACCGGAGTGCTCTACCATTTTATCCATACCCTGGCATTGCTCGCCACCCTGTGTCTGCCGCTCAATGAGCGCTCGCTGCACTGGGCGGCACGCAGCTTTATGCTGGGCATTGTGCTGTTTTCTGGCTCCCTGTATCTGATCGCCATCTCTGGGATTAGTATCCTCGGGATTATCACACCAGTGGGTGGCAGCGCCTTTATTGCCGGTTGGTTATTACTCTTTACTGCAAAAAGCGCCGAGGATTAATGGACATTAATAGCGACGATATTCAAGACGATACTAGTATCGGCTCCAAAGCAGTCTCTCAAGACGGCACTCAAGACGGCACTCAAGAAGAAAGTGGTTCAGCAACCCGCAGCTCTGACTTCAGACCTGAGTACCGCAAGAAAGCCATCCGCAGCTATGTGCTTCGCGCTGGTCGCATGACCGAAGGGCAGCGCAATGCGTTTAGCAGTGGCTGGTCTTTTTATGGCTTAAAACTTGATGATGGCCCGATTGATGCCGAGAATATTTTTGGCCGCAAGGCGCCGCTGATTATCGAAATTGGTTTTGGTATGGGCGACTCTCTATTGCAGATGGCCAGTGCCGCACCGGAACAAGATTTTATTGGTATTGAGGTGCATCCGCCAGGCGTGGGCCGATTGATTGCCAGTGCTGAAGAACAGCAGATTAAAAACCTGCGTGTCTATCTGGCCGACGCCACTGATGTGCTCAATGAATGTATTCCCGCTGCCAGCCTGCATCGTTTGCAGCTCTACTTTCCGGATCCCTGGCACAAGAAAAAGCACAATAAGCGCCGTATTGTGCAGCCGCAGTTTGTTCAGTTGATTCGCGACAAGCTTGAGGTGGGTGGAGTGCTGCATATGGCTACAGATTGGCAGCACTATGCCGAGCAGATGCTCGAGGTTTTAGAGGTGGCACCAGGCTTTAAAAACACAGTTGGTGAACTGCAGTATTCTCCGCGCCCGGACTACCGGCCGCTGACCAAATTTGAGAAGCGCGGCGAGCGCCTCGGTCATGGGGTATGGGATCTGTTGTACCAAAAAATAGACTAGTCCTACCAAGTCGATGCGGACTTGGAAATACACTAAACTTGAGCCACAGAATTATTTTAATCGTATTATTCAGACATAATCCATTGTTAATAAAAGTGAAGGAAAGGACATTAATATGAAAAAGCTTTTACCCATCGCACTGCTGTTTGTTATCGCAGCCTGTGATTCTCAGACTTCAGACACATCTACCGAGGTAGCATCTGCTGCCAGTTTAGACAGCCACAGTCAGCGCATCAGCTATTTGATGGGTCTGGACAATGGCAAAAATATTCGTGGTATTGGCTTAGAGGTTGATGCTGAAGCCTTTAACCAAGGCTTCATCGACGGTCTCGATGAGAAGCCGCCTGTGTTAACCGAAGAGCAGATCGCCGAGACGATTCAGCGCTTTGAAACTGAGATGACAGCCAAGCGCGATGAGATGCAAAAGGCAGAGCAGCAAGCCACAGCCATGCAGTCTGAAGGCAATGTCAAAGAGGGAACTGATTTTCTAGCGGCCAATGGCGTCAAAGAAGATGTGATCACAACCGATAGCGGCCTGCAGTACAAGATTCTCACTGCCGGCACAGGTACTACTCCTACTGCCAACAGCACGGTTGAAGTTCACTATGCAGGCCGTCTGTTAGATGGCACTGAATTCGACAGCTCGGTTAAGCGTGGCGTACCGGCACAGTTTGGTGTCACTCAGGTTATTCCCGGTTGGACTGAAGCACTGCAGCTGATGCCTGAAGGCTCTAAGTGGGAACTTTATATTCCTGCCGAGCTGGCTTATGGTCCCGGTGGCGCTGGCCCCATAGGTCCAAACTCAGTACTGATTTTTGAAGTGGAACTGCTCAACGCTAATATTGATGGCTTGAAATAGTATGTAGCCGCAGCAGAAACAAAAAAGCCCCGATTTATCGGGGCTTTTTATTGTCTTGTATTAATTTTTAGCTCTACAGAATTTTATGCCGGCGCTGAGCTGGCCTTTTGCAGTTGCTCAAGGTGCCCGTTGTGTAGCACTTCAATCATTTTGTCTTCAGATTCGAAGCGCTGTTCAAGGGCCTCTCCAATAATCGATAGATCTGTGGCCAAACTATCCAGATCATCTGTTTCAAGATATTTATCATTAAAGTCCAAAACTGCTTCAGTAGAAGGCTGAATCTTTTCTACAAGATCGGCGCCAGTCTTGAGGCCTTCACTGTCGCTGAACGCTTTGGCTTCCTTAGCCAGCTGCTCATAGACTTCAAAGTGACCCACTGACACATAGTCCACCATCACTTCGCAGAAGCTCTGCAGCTTGTCACCATGAGCTCGATTGGCACTATCGAAGTCATGGATCTCAATCAGGTCACAGTACTTGACCAGCAGCTCACGGCGCTCTTCTAGCCAGCGATCGACGATGTCGCTGACACCGCCCCAGTGTTGTTTTAATCGTTGTAGATCTTTTAACATGCCTTGATAACCTCATCACTCCCTAATGGACTGACAGTTTACTTTGTTTTAGTCCGAACAATAAATACTAACTGATAAAAAGACCAATTGAGGCTGGCAGAATAATCGCCGTCAAGATTCCATTAATACCCATACCCAGTGTGGCAAACGCACCGCAGCGGGGGCTGCTCTCAAATGCCTTGGCGGTGCCAATTGCGTGAGCGGTAACACCTAGAATTAAGCCCTGCCAGCGCTCATCCTCTAACTGGGTAAGGCTGAAAATGGTCTTCGCCATAACAATGCCCGCCAGGCCAGTCACCATGGTCGCCGCCGCTAGCAGGCTGGTAAGCCCGCCGATTTGTTCAACTATACTCAGGGCAATAGGTGAGGTAACGGATTTGGCTGCTAAGGAAAGTAGCACCACATCACTCAAGCCGAACAGTTTGACTAATAGCAGTGCACTCAATGTGGCGAATAGACCGCCGAGCAACAGTGCAACCGTGAGAGGTTTAAACATCGCTCGGAGCTGACGCAATTGCTGCGACAGAGGTACTGCCAGGGCGACAGTGGCCGGGCCCAACAGCCAGTTTAAAATACCATTGCCTGAATAATAGGCCGCAAAATCCAGATCAATAATTTGCATGGTGAAATAAATCAGCGGCGTTGCAATCATTAATGGGTGCAATAATGAGGCTCTACCTGAGCGGTTATAGACCCACCAGGCAATGGCAAAGCCCGCCAGCGTCAGCAGCAGCGGCCAGGATGTGGTGCTTATCAGCTGCCACTGTTGCAGAATAATCTCGGTTATCTCAATCATCTGAACTGCGCAGCCGATTGATGAGTAGCCCCATAAACCACTGCGCTAACAGAGTTGAAACAATCAGCACCGCCAGGATCTGTGGCAGTTGCTCAAATATTTCAGGGCCGAGAAAAAAGGCCCCGGTGGTGATCGGCACAAATAGCAGGGCGATAAAACGAATCAGTTGGCTGCTGGTGGTTTCCAGCCAAGGCAGTAGAGATTTATTGAGACTTAGAACGATCAGCAAAAGGATCATGCCCAGCAGCTGGCCGGGAATGTTGAGCTCTAGGAGTTTAACGCCCCATTCACCGAGCCACTGGAAAAGCACCAGTATAAGCAGGCCAACCGAGAGCTTTTTCATAAGGGCTTCTTCACAAAAGCTTCTTCATTTGCGCAGCAGTTGGAACAGCCCCACGACCGCGAGTCCGACGAAACTGACAAGCACCCAACCGGGCATGCTGATACCCAGCAACTGCCACTGTACTTCGGCACAGTTGCCATCACCGCGCAGCAGCATGCTTATTGCCTCAGAGGCTGAGAAGGCATCGAACAGGTAGTCTACCGGAGGGCCGCAAGCGGGCACCTGATCTTCTGGAAGGCCCTGGAGCCACAGCTGCTTAATCGAGAAAAAGCTGCCGCCAAAGGCCGCCAATGTGGCCAGGCCTGCATAGATCTTTTGCCCTGTAGCAGCCGGGTTGTGTAGTCCAGCTACCAAGAAAATGACTCCAACGGCGATAACAAACACCCGCTGAGTGATGCACAGATAGCAGGGTTCTAGGCCAAGATGATTTTGGAAATAGAAAATGGCAATGGCGATCAGTGCGCCGCAGATTGCAGCGACACTGAGGCTGATGGTTCGGTTATTGGGTACGTTATTGGATAGCTTCATGCCTTGCTCCTTGCCCTTTTTATAGGTTCCTATTATCAGCCCCCTAATAGAAAATCACTTACTGATAATAGCCCGCGATAAATTCGTCGAAACTGAGGCTATCCGATGCTTCAATCTGCTCTTGCTTGAGCTGCGAGTCTTCGGCTAGGCGACGATACTTTTCTGCCGTCTGCGGTGTTAGTAGCTTACTCTGGAAGTATTCCCGATGCTCCTGAGCCTTGCGCATCGACATGCCATAGTAGGTTTCATTGTTGGCAGTCATTTCAGCTATAAGCTGAGCGGCGGGGGTCAGGCTGCTGTCCTCCAGGCGCGCTTTCATTAAGCTGGCCGTGGCGCGATATTGGTCTGTGCTGTTGGCTTGATCAAGTATCTCGGCCACAGGTTGTATCTCGGCCATTAACGATAGGCCCCAGTCCACCAGATTGCGCTGTTCGTCGCCATCTAACAGTTCCAACTCAGGATCGCGACCGCGAGCCACAGTACGGCGCTGGTTTTCGGTAATCTGAGCATACTCACCGTTATTGGTTCGGGGGCTGTCTTTGAGTAGGCAGAAGAGCAAAAAGGTATCCAAAAACTGGCTGGTTGGCTTATCTATACCGTTGGGCAGCAGAGGATTTAAGTCGACGCAGCGCACTTCAATATATTCAACACCATGTTTTTCTAATGCCCCCAGAGGCGTTTCACCTGGAGCGGCGGTGCGCTTTGGTCGAATTGGGCTGTAAAACTCATTTTCAATCTGCAGCAGGTTAGTGGTGAGCTGCTGATAGTTACCCTGGGCGTCTTTTAGTCCAATTTCTTCATAGGGCTGATAGGCGGTTTCCAGAGCGCCCTTAAGGGTCCGGCTGTACTGGCCAATATCGTTATAGCAGACCACCAGGGAGCTCTGGGCATCACTCTGGTAGCCGAGATTACCCATGCGCAGCGATGTGGCATAGGGCAGGTGCAGGCTGTGGCTGTCATTGCCCAGGGGCACAAGGTCGTGCTCGCGGCCACGGACAAAGCTGGCACAGACTGCGGGTGCCGCACCCAGTAGATACAGCAGCAGCCAGAAGTAGCGTCTGAAATTACGGATCAGGGCAAAATAACCCTCGGTTTTGAAATCTTGCAGTGACTGCTGATTGTTCTCAAGGGTCTGCAATTGTAGCCAGAGTTCGTCTGGTACCGAAAAGTTGTAGTGGATTCCAGCAATGGTCTGCATTAAGCGACCGTAGCGGTGTCCGAGACCGAGGCGATAGACTGTTTTCATTTGGCCGCTGTTAGAGCTGCCATATTGGCCCACGGGAATACTGCTATCGTCGCCCAACTGACAGGGCATGCTGCTGACCCAGAGGAGTTCATCCTCTATATGTTGGTAGGTATAACTGTGGATTTCCTCGAGCTCATTGATTACTTCGTCTATAGAGGCCGACGGCGCAGTAATAAATTCCAGCAGTGCTTCGGAGTAGTCGGTGGTAATCGACGGATGGGTTAAGGCGCTGCCTAGGGCTTTGGGGTGTGGAGTGCTCGCCATACGACCAGAGGGCTCTACTCTGAGGCTCTCTTTTTCTATACCCCGGGCGATATTTTTTAGTATCGAGATGGAGTTTGACTGGGCAAGCGCTGCAAGACGAGTTTCAATTGACACGCATAGACTCCTGTTTAGGCCGCGCTGACTTGGTCGGCGTTGGCGGGAGCCTCGGAAGGCATAACTGCGGCGTCCAGCACCAGTGCCGGGCGGCCTTTTTTATCAGCTTCGCATTCAGCGATCTCAGCGCGCAAATGGATATCTTTGGCGTTTAACTCGATCAGCTGATTGAGGGCAATGTCGCGGTGCTGAGCAGTGAAAATCAGGTTGGCATTAGCGCCGTCAACCCAGGCAAGATCTTTACCCAATAGACTTCCATCATGACTTTTAATTATGAAAATTTTCATGCCAAATCCGTGACAGTTAGAATAATTTGCGCCACAGTGTAACGTATGTAGCCAAAGGATAAAAAGGACAAACTATGAATAAAACCGCACTTATTCCCATCGCCGAGGGAAGCGAAGAAATTGAGCTGGTAACCATTGTGGACGTGCTTCGCAGAGCTGGGGTTGAGGTCACTGTGGCCAGCGCTAACAGCGGCGACAAGCTGCAAATTTGCGCCTCCAGAGGAACCAATGTTGTTGCCGATGTGATGTTAGATGACTGTGCCAAAAAGCACTACGATTTGATCGCCGTGCCCGGTGGGTTGCCCGGTTCTGAACACCTTGCCGAACACCCAGTGTTGGACGTTATGCTTCGTGATCAGGCGGCTCAGGGCAAACTGTTTGCTGGTATCTGCGCGGCGCCTGCGCTGGTGCTGGCGACTAAAGGATTGCTGCTGGATAAAACGGCCACCTGCCATCCGAGTTTTCAGAAATCACTCGAAGCCAAAGAGGTTGATGGTGCTGCCCGAGTCGTTGTAGATGGCAACTGCATCACGAGCCAGGGGCCGGGCACTGCTTTGGATTTCGCTCTGGAACTGGTGGAACAGCTCTGTGGCGTGGTCAAGCGGGAAGAGGTCAGCTCACCTATGGTCCTGACCACCACGCCTACCGCTTACTATTAGATACTGCATTGCTACAGCCAACAGACCCGATGTTTCAGGCGCCGCCTTCAGCATTTGAATCTTGAGTTGGCTGGAGCATTTTCTTTTCCCAGCGGGCATTTAAATTTGCCCCTGAGAGATAGAGGCAGGGCACAAAGACCAGTGTCACAACGGTGGCAAACAGCACGCCAAATGCCAGAGAGGCAATCATTGGAATCAGGAAGCGCGCCTGCATGCTGGTTTCCAATAATATCGGTGCCAGTCCAATAAAGGTTGTAAGTGAGGTCAGGATAATCGGTCGAAAGCGCTCTTGCCCAGCGCGGACCAAAGCCTCTTTAACGACTAGACCCTCGGCGCGCAGTTGATTGATGCGGTCGATTAACACTAGGTTGTCATTGACCACCACCCCTGAGGCCGCCAGCACACCAAGATACGACAGCACACTAAAGTTGAGCCCCATAATAAAGTGCCCAAAGACCGCTCCCATCATGCCGAAAGGCACGGCAGACAGAACCCCCAAGGGCTTTAAATAGGATTTGAATTCTACCGCCATAAGAATATAAATCATTCCCAGGGCGAGAATAAATAGTTTGGCTGCCGAGGCAAAGAACTCATCCTGTTCGGCGAGCTGTTCATCTTTGTTTAATGTCACTTCAGGAAAGCGCTGCTGTAACTCAGGGCCGATTTCGCCAAAGAGAATCTGCGCCATTTCATCGACTGTCAATTTATTGGCAGTAGGCCGTGCCGAGACCTTGACGCTGCGTTGGCGATCTTGCCGATTAATGCGCGTGTAGCCCGGCACATAAGAGGTCTCCGCCACCGAGTAAAACGGCACTTCAGCGCCGCTGGGGGTGCGAATACGCATGCTATCCAGAGTGTCTACCTGAGAGCGATCCTGTTTCGGGTAGCGCACCATAACCCGAACATCATCGCGGCCTCGGGGCACACGTTGAGCTTCAGCGCCATAAAAGCCGTGGCGCACCTGACGGGCAACATCGGCCAGTCCTATGCCAAAGTTATTGCCATAGGGAAGCAGATTGATATCAATATCAGAGCGTCCGGAATGAATATCGTCGCGGATATTTCGTGCACCGGGAATATCGCGCATGCGCTGCTTAAGAAACTGTGCCGCTGCGGTGAGCTGGTCGAGATTGTTCGAGGTGAGCACCCCAGTGATGCCTTCACCATTGCCCCGACCTGCCGCAGATGCATCCACATTAAAGGTCTTGGCCTGGGGAATCTCGCCAATCAGCTGCTGCCAGCGCTCGCCCACCAGGGTCGGGCTCACCTGGCCGCTCATGTCCGGCTGCAGTTCGAGCAGCAAGCGGATGGTATCGCCGTACATAAATGACAGCTGATTGGCCACCAGATCGTCCGTGTCGATCTGCGATTTGATGGCTGGGTCACTGGCCAATAATTGGGCTGCGCGCTCGGCTCTGTGGGTAATTTCAATTTTACCTTCAACGGAGTAGCCGTCCGGCATTTCAATGCGCATGGAGATAAAGTCTGAGGGCACGTCGGGCATAAAGCGTTGCTTGATATAGCCGGCGCTGATTAATGTGATGGAGAGGGTAAAGGCCAGACAAAATCCAATGAGAGTCAGCGCGCGCCAATTCAGCGCCTTCTCCAAAAGGGGGGTGTAGGTATTCTGGGCAAAATTGACCAGTCCATCGGCAAAGCTTTTCCTGACCTTGCGAATGGCTATGCCGGTCTTGGTGGTCGCGGGTTTTTCAGGCTTCATCTTGGCGAGGTGGGAGGGCAGTATCCAAAAGGATTCGATCAACGAGAAAGACAGAGCAACCAGAGTGACCGCCGGGATAGCCCAGAGAAATTTAGGCCACATGCCGGGTAAAAACAGCATCGGCAAAAACACAATCATAGTACTGACCACTGCCAGTAGAACCGGTTTGGAAACCGCCTGGGCACCCATTCGCGCCGCAGTGTCACCGTCATAGCCAAGCTGTTGGTGACGGTAGATACTCTCGCCAACAATAATCGCATCGTCGACAATAATGCCGAGAATCAGCAGGAACGAAAACATCGACATCATATTGAGAGTCAGGCCAATACTTGGCAAGATCCACAGCGCACCCATATAGGCGATGGCGATGCCAACAGCCACCCAAAAAGCCAGTTGCGGACGCAGAAATAGCATTAGCACCACAAACACCAGAATCAATCCACCGAAGGCATTTTTTGACAGTAGTGCCAGGCGCCCGGAAAACATATTCGAATAGTCTTTCCAGGTTTGTAACTGTAGGCCTGGCGGTAGAAAGCTCGAGCCGGCATTAACATAGTCTTTTACCGCTGCAGTAGTGGCTACCACATCGGGGTTTTTACCCACACGCACACCGAGGAAAATAGCGTTGGCACCATTGAATCTGGTGCGCAGATTGCGCTCTTCGAAGCCATCGATAACAGTGGCTACATCTTCAATTTTAATCTCAGTTCCGTCAGCGCGGCTGGAAACTACGATCTGCTTAAAATCTTCTTCATAATAGGCCTGACCGCGGGTTTGGATCTGTATATCTCCGCTGTCCGCACGAATGGTTCCGGCGGGCAAATTCAGTGAAGACTGGCGCACTGCACTGACCACATCACTGAATGAGATGCCGTAACGGCGCATATTCATTTCCGATAGCTCTATATCAATCTGCGGTTCTCGAACCCCCCAGAGCTCGACAAAATCCACATGGGGTAGAGCGGCTAAATCATTGCGAATACGCTGGCCATATTCCCGCAGCACCGCTTCTCCCGCATCCCCAAACAGGGCCACGCGGATAACCTCGTCACGCATCTTCTGCTCGCTAATCACCGCACGTTCGGCATCGCTGGGGAAGGTGATAATCGAATCCACCCGGGCCTTGATATCGTTGACCATCTTGGTCATATCGTAACCGTCGGCGACTTCGACCGTGACATTGCCGCTGCTCTGGCGCGCCTGACTGCGAATATGTTTGATGCCTTCGAGTGTGTAGATAGCCTCTTCAATGCGCACCACGATCTGCTCTTCCACTTCTCGTGGTCCAGCGCCGGGATAGGGCATAGAGATATTGATTAGGTTAATACTGGTGGAGGGGAAGACTTCTTTGCCCATGCCCAAGCTACCAATGATGCCGGCGGCTAGGATCAGCAGCATCAGCAGATTTGCCGCGATCGGGTTGCGCACAAACCAGGCTATGGAGCTGTTCATAGGAGGTCAGCGCTGTTTGAGGGAGAACTTTTGATTGGAGAGCTTTTGATTGGAAAGCTCTCGGCGGTCGCAGTTGCCGAGCTTGTATCCACGCGCATACCGGGTACAGGCAATGCAATACGGGTACCGACTATGCGTGTGCCGGGTTCAATGCTTGTAGTTACCACCGAGTCAGTATCCGACTGCACCACTAATAGAGTGGTAAAGCTAATTTCATCGTTGTCACTGAGTACCAATACTTCATTGCCCCGATAAAGAACCGTTTTAGGCAGTTCTAGGGCATTGGCCATCTTCCTGCCCGCGATCTCGGCCTCGACAAACAGGCCGATACTGAGGGGCGGTCGATCACTGTTGGGATCTGTTTTAAAGGGATTTTGCACTTCCGCCACGGCATAGGTCATACGACTCTGAATATCGATGGAGGCTTCGGTGCGGACAATTTTTCCCTGCCACCTGTAGGTCTTGCCGCCGACTTTGCGCTGCAGAACCACCTCTGGATAGTTTGCGCTCTGGGCATCTTCAAAATTAACCGGCAGATCAATCAGTGCTGCCTGTCGATCGCTTAGGGGCAGGCGTACTTCCACTACATCGGTGCTGTATATCTTGGCGATTCGCGTTCCCGGTGTAATGTATTGGCCAAGGTCGACAAAGGTCTGTCTGATGCGACCCTGAAATGGGGTAATAATCGAAGTGCGGCTGAGGTCGAGATTGGCTTTGTCGAGATCGGCACGGGCTGATTCGAGAGCCGCTTGGGCGGAGGCCAGTTGCGGCGCACGCAGAAATAGCGCGTTGGCTGTGTTATCCCCAAGATCCCGCCATTCCCGTTTGGCCTGACGTGAGCGGCCTTTTTCTAAAGCCACCTGCTCTTCGGCTTTGGCCAGCTGCGCTTTAGCACGGATAACCGCAAACTGGTAATCGCTGGATTCCAGTTGGATTAGTTTATCTCCCTGACGAAAGAAGCTGCCACTGGCATAGCGCTGATCAACCGCGACTACCTTGCCTGAGACCTGAGATACCAGATCAATTTCTCGCCTTGGCGCCACAGTGCCCTGAGACGAAATGGTTGGGCGCATAGTTTGCGGCGCAGCATCAATCACTTCAACTAGCAGCAGTGGGGGTGGCAGACGTTTGACTAGTTCCGGGGTGGGTTTGAGGGTAGCAACCGCAACAATAAATAAGATTCCGGCCACCAGCACTGCAACGGTGATTTTCCCTTGGCGGTTGAACAATGGCATTTACAAACCTTTAAATGATTACAAGCGATCAGCTTTGAGCGCTCAGTAACGCTGCTGAAACAGATTGGTTGACGATTGCGGCCCTGGGACCGCAAGCAGACAACTGTGTTTTATACGCGCTGACGAATTAGCTGGATGCTAGCCATTCTGCTGCGGGTCACTGTACTCATCGCGATCCGAAACTTCATTGAAGATATCTTCATTGAGCAGACCCTCGCTTTTCGCCACCACGGTGGTGACCATGCCATCACCTGTGACATTGACCACGGTGCGCATCATATCCAGCAGGCGATCGACGCCGATAATCAAGCCAATACCTTCCACAGGTAAACCCACCTGCTGCAGGACCATAGACAGCATAATCAAACCTACTCCAGGCACACCGGCGGTGCCGACCGAGGCTAGGGTTGCAGTGGCAATCACCGCAAGATACTCGGTCATACCCAGATCCAGACCATAGGCCTGGGCGATAAATACTGTTGCCACGCCCTGCATAATTGCAGTGCCATCCATATTGATGGTGGCGCCCAATGGCACCGTAAAGGAGGCGATGGAATTATCCACACCGACACGCTTCTCCACCACATTCAGGGTAATCGGCATGGTGGCATTGCTCGATGAAGTACTGAAAGCAAAGAGCATGGCCGGACGCATATTCTTAATTAAGGTCAGGGGATTTAAGCGGGTAAGGAAACTGAAAATACTGGTGTAGACGACCCCTGCATGAATCAGCAATACCAGAGTGACTGTCATAAAGTAGAGCGCCAGATTGAAGATCGCGGTGAAGCCCTCTTGGGTAAACAGTTTCGCCAGCAGACAGAAGACACCAAAGGGCGCCAGGTGCATAAGGATAGTGACCATGCGCATAATCACTTCATTAAAAGTCTGGAAGCCCACCAGCGTGGATTTGCCTGCAGTGCCGGCTTGAGTGATGGCGACGCCAACCAAAATAGCGAAGACAATAATTTGCAACATATTGCCGTCAGACATGGCTTGGATTGGGTTGGTGGGGAATATGCCAATTAATACTTCTTTAAAAGCCGGTGGAGTCGCCGCTACATAACTGGCGGTTGCGGAAGTATCTATGCCTATACCTGGGTTAATAATGTTGGCCAGAGTCAGGGCAAGGGTGATTGCCACTGCGGTAGTAAATAGATAGAGGGCCAAAGTCTTAAAGGCGATGCGCCCCATCTTGACGTTTTCACCCATGGCCGCAGAGCCACAGACCAGTGAGACAAAAACCAGTGGCACTACCAGCAGTTTCAGCGAGGCAATAAAGATACGCCCTACCACATCAAAGACATATTCGACCACCCAGGCAGTTAGTGGCCCGGAACCACTACCGTCGCTGATCAGATTGAGTATCAGGCCAACCACAATGCCGAGAGCCATGCCGAGAAGTATCTTTGATGAGAGTTGCATTGTTGTGCCCCTACCTTGTTTTGTTGCTCTCGCAGAGATCTACGAGCGCTTCTTATTTGTTCTGGCTATCGATTATTCGTTATCACGGCTAAAAAGCGAAGCTTGAATTCTGGCACTCGCCATACCAATAGCGCCAAGAATAACAAATTGGCCCCAGACATCAGGGCAAAAAATTGTGGGATAGTCATCTGCACAATACTCAGACAGACGATACCGATTAATGCGCCGGACACCATAAATAGCGCATTAAAGACATTATTGGCGGCTATCACTCGCGCCCGCTTATGACTCTGGGTGCGTGATTGCACCATGGCATAGAGGGGCACAATAAACATGCCGCCGAACATACCGATGGCAGCCAGGTCGACAAATATTCTGACGCCGCCGCTGAGGCTTAAAAATTGCATCGGCATCACCGCAGTCACCGCGGCATTGGCCAGCTGATAGTTAGTGGAGGCAAAAAACAGATCGGCACTAAACAGGGTTAAGCCAATAGCACCAAAGGGAATCAATCCCGGCTCAACCTGAGGGCCAGATATTTTAGCGCAGAGCAGTGAGCCAATTGCTACGCCAATAATAAAGGCCCCTAAAAGTACGGAGATTAAGGTGGCATGACCCTGGAGCACGGTCACGGCAAAATTGGGCACCTGGGTTAAAAAGCTGCCGCCAAATAACCAAAACCAAGAAATGCCCATAATGCAGTAGAACACTGTCATATTTTCACGAGCCAAGCGGATGTTACCCGCGGCGTCGGCAATCGGATTGAGGCTGATGCGAATATCCCGGCCTTCTGAGGGCGCATCGGGAATTGCGCAACTGGCGCGCCAGCCGATTACGGCCAACATAATCGCCGCACCGCCCACCAACAGCGTGCCACCCTGGTAGCTCACCAGCCAGGCCCCCAGCAAGGTGCCAATCAAAATTGAGGTAAAGGTGCCCATACCCACCTGGGCATTGCCCGCCATAAGTTCTTCAGGGGCCAGATGCTGGGGAATAATCGAATACTTAATCGGCCCAAAAAATGCCGACTGCACCCCGAGTAAAAACAGCACCCCGAGCATTAAGTTGATATTGCTGCTGTAGAGGGCATAGCTACCTGTCAGCATAATAAGAATTTCGGCAAACTTAATCCGCCGGATCAACCAAGCCTTGTCGTATTTGTCTGCCAGCTGCCCAGCAGTGGTGGAGAATAAAAAGAACGGCAGGATAAATAGGCCAGCGGCCAGGTTGGTGAGAAAATTGGTATTGCTATCAGAGGTGGAGAGGCCGCTGCTGACAATAATTACCAGCAGCGCATTTTTAAACAGATTGTCATTCAGCGCGCCGAGGAACTGGGTGATAAAAAAGGGCAGAAAGCGCCGCTGACGAAACAGATAGAACTGACCCTGTTGTTTATTCACAGTTGTACCCTATTTTTTATTGTTTTTGAGGGGGTGGAATCTGCGGCAAGCATACTACATTAGTCTTCACGAGACAGGTGGGCCAGTGACGCAGCGTTCTGCTCCCAGTTCTGGCCATCAAATGTATCCACCACTATAGATTCGATATGAGTGCGGTCGAGACAGCGCAGATTGACGCTCAAGCCATCCGGATTAGAGCGCGGTGTGTAAAAGGCCTTGATACCGCAGTGTTTGCAAAATGTGTGCTGAGCAGCACCTGTATTAAAGGTATAGGTCGTAATGGCGTCTTCGCCGCAGAGCAGTCGAAACCTCGAGGTCGGCACAATCATCTGATCGCCGCCACTTTGATAGCAGATCGAACAGTTACAGGCATGAGCGTGTAGCTGGCTGGGTGCGTCAATTTCAAATTTGACTGTGCCACAGTGGCAGGCCCCTTGGTGGGTCTTGAGCTCTGACATTCTGGTTTACTCCTCGGATGTTACGGGACCCGAATTATAGTCATCATTTAGTCTTCGAGGTGAAAAATCCGCCCTCACCCTTATCCAATGATTGCTCCCCAGGCCCATCCGCTCCTCCATAGGCAAGATTGCCACCGGCTAATAATTTTGCCGCGGCTAAGGGTAATCCACATATTTTTTTTAGGAAAAAAAGGTCTTTTACTCCCTTAGCAGTGTGGAATTTCTGAAAAGCTGTGCTAAAGCTATTAAATACCACGTTGTTTTTTCCTGGTAAATATATAAAAAAATAATTAAACCAAGTAATAAAAAAGTTCAAATTTCTAATATCTCGGGGGGAGATTTATGAAAAATACATCCATTTTAAAATTAACGTCACTAGCCGCAGCCATTATTGCTGGCGGCACTCTTATTGCTGGCGGCACTATGTTTCCAATAGTCGCTTTCGCCGAAGACTCCATGGTTGAAGAGATCGTGACTACCGGTAGTCGTGCAAAGGCCCGCTCGGCCACGGATACAGTTGCAGCGGTTGATGTAATAACCAGTGCTGAACTATTAAATCAGGGCGACATGGACGTAGCTAACCTACTGCGTAACTCTGTACCTTCCTTCTCAGTCAACGATCAGCCGATCAGTGATGCCGCAACTCTGGTACGTCCATTCCAGCTTCGCGGCATGGCGCCAGATCACTCGTTGATTCTGGTGAACAACAAGCGGCGTCACAGAGCCAGTGTTATCGTTTGGTCCGCTGGTGGTATCTCAGACGGTTCTCACGGTGCTGATGTTTCCACTATTCCTGGCATGGCACTGAAAAGCGTCGAAGTCTTACGTGATGGTGCAGCAGCTCAGTATGGTTCTGATGCCCTGGCCGGTGTGATTAACTTCAAGCTAAAAGATGCCAGTGAAGGCGGTTCTGTTCAAGTACGAATGGGGCAATATTCCGAAGGCGATGGCGACATGGCTTACTTCGCCGGCAACATGGGAATGGAGCTTGGAGAAAATGGCTTTGCCAACGTCACGCTGGAATACGGTTCATCTGATGAAACTGTTCGTTCGGTTCAGCGCGACGATGCTGCTGCCCTGATCGCTGCAGGATTCCCGGTTGAGGACCCCGCTCAAAAATGGGGTCGTCCTTTTGTTGATAATGATCTTAAATTCTTCGTTAACTTCGGTACTCAGCTGACTGACAGTGTAGAACTCTATGGTTATGCTAACTACACGAGCAAGGATGTCGACGGTGGATTCTATTTCCGTAATCCAACAAATCGCGGCGGTGTTTACGCGCAAACCAATAAAAACGGCACTGAACCCACTGACGGAGTAACCTACACCCAGGCTGAATTGGACGCATTTGAGGACGATGACTTTAATGAGCTACTTGTCGCCGCATCTAATGGCGCTGACTGTAGCGCTTATGTGGTTCCTTCGGATGATCCAACAAGCACCGAACTTGCCACCGCTATCACCGACCTTAAGGCTGATGATAACTGCTTTAACTTCAACGAAACCATTCCTGGCGGCTTTACTCCGCGCTTTGGCGGCACCGTAACCGACACCACCTTTATGCTGGGTTTGAGAGGTGAGCTGGATAATGGTATGACCTGGGATGTCAGTGCATACCGCGGCGAGAACGAGGGCGACTTTTATATTAACAACACCGTTAATGCAAGTTTGGGAGCCGATACGCCACGTAACTTCGATCCCGGTTTGTATCGTCAGACTGATGTGAACTTTAACCTCGACTTTACCTACGTGGTAAGCAAAACCGTCAACCTTGCCTTTGGTGCCGAGCACCGTACTGAAGAGTTCACGATTGGCCCTGGCCAAGAAGAGTCATATGTCGATGGCGGTCTTGGTCCACAGGGTTTCAGTACCTCAACGAACGGTTTCCCGGGCTTCTCTCCTGATATCGCGGGTGACTTTGACCGTTCCAATGATGCTGTCTATATAGATGGTGAGTGGGATGCGACTGAAGATCTTCTGTTAGCTGCTGCGGTTCGGTTTGAAGACTTTGATGGTTTTGGGAGCACCACTAACTACAAGCTTGGCGCTAACTATAAACTGAATGATAATTTCGGTGTTCGTGCCACCTTTAGCACTGGCTTTAAAGCACCAACTGCAGGCCAGCTGAATGCGTCTAATATCTCAACATTGATCGACGTTGCCACTAATCAACTGGTCAATGAAGGAGTTATTCCAGCAACCAATCCGGTTGCCGCAATTAAAGGTGCTGTAGCGCTGCAACCAGAAGAGTCTGAGAGCTACACGGTGGGCCTGTTTGGTAATGTTGGCGAGGTTGAGATCACCTTTGATTACTTCAATATCGAAGTAACTGATCGTTTGACCCTCTCAAGGAACTTCGAGCTGACTGATGACGATCTTATTGCTTTGATTGCAGCTGGCGTATCCGGTGCGGATGACATTACTGTATTTAAATTCTTTACCAATGACTTTGATACAGAGACCCGCGGTTTTGACATTGTGATGTCAACCAGCACTGAATGGATGGGCGGCACTACTGATTGGAATCTGGCCTACAACCACACTACTACTGAGATCACTTCTCGCGGAGAATATATCGACGATGACCGTGAGCGGGAGATCGAAGAGTTGTCACCTGACACTCGCTACAACGTTTCTGCTAACCATACGATGGATGCCTGGCGTGCTCTTGGCCGCGTGTCTTACTTCGGTGATTGGTATGATGCAAACCAAGAGTTGGTTTATGACGGCGAATACGTAGTGGATGTTGAGCTTTCATATGACCTTAATGAGAGCTCTGCCATGATGCTTGGCGGCAACAACATCTTTGACGAAGCAGGGTCAAAAAAGCATAACGGTGCCGCTAGCGCTGGTAACACTTACAGTGAGTTCGCTCCTATGGGCTTCAGTGGTGCCTTCTGGTATGCCAAGTACAGCTACAATTTCTAAGGTGCTCTTGAGAGTTAATAAAAAAATAGGAAATATAGAAAGTATAATCAGTCAAAGAAAGTAGTAAAAAGGGGTGCCAATTGGCACCCCTTTTTGTATCTAGTTATCTTCACTTGCCGATTTTTAGACCATCCCAGCGCACTGCGCCAAGCAGTGAGGTCGCGGCTGGCAATCATCACAAACAAAGCATATTTAAAACAAACGGTCATTCAGCGCGACAAAAACTGGGTGATACAAAGGGGATAAGGCGCCGCTGGCGAAACAGATGGAGCAGTTGCAGGCCCCATTATACGTTTTTAGTTCTGATATTTTATTGGTGATCCTCTGGGCTTTTAAAGCTGTTGATTATGAGCATGAGCAGGGGGACGTATTGAAATACTCTGCAGTTTGCCTGCCAGCTAATGTCTCTGAACCGTTTTCTCCAAGTGTACCCAGCAAAAATTTTCTCGGTGGTGCTATTTATAGCAGTGCTTCTGGCTATATGTCCCTCGCATATAGCGCCCCGATAGGCGCTCGGAAAAAAAGCCGGAGCCACTGCAGTGCAGGTATATTCACGTTCTCATATAAATATGACCACTTGTGTCAGCATGTATGTTAATTACATGTTTGTTATATAGGTATAACAACTTTGTTGTGTTAGGGTGAGGAACGGTCAACAAAAATAATTAGGCCGAAAAACTAAAAAAACATCCCAAAATTCCAATATCTCGGGGGAGATTTATGAAAAACACATCCATTTTTAAATTAACTTCACTAGCAGCAGCAATTATTGCTGGCGGCACTATGCTGCCAACAGTAGCTTTTGCGGAAGACGCTCTGGTTGAAGAAATCGTAACTGTTGGTGCTCGCGCTAAGGCACGTTCAGCCATAGACTCTGTATCTGCTGTTGATGTTATCAGTGGTTCTGAGCTGACTAACCAAGGCGATATTGACGTTACCAACCTACTGCGTAACTCAGTACCTTCTTACTACGTTAATGATCAGCCGATCAGTGACGCAGGCACCATGGTTCGCCCAGCAGGTCTTCGCGGCATGGCAGCTGACCACACTTTAGTACTGGTTAATGGCAAGCGACGTCACCGTGCTTCAGTTATCCTTTGGGCTGCTGGTGGTATTTCAGACGGCGCACAGGGTCCTGATACATCTTCGATTCCTGGTCTAGCGTTAAAAAATATTGAAGTACTTCGCGACGGCGCTGCATCACAGTACGGTTCTGATGCACTTGCTGGCGTAATCAACTTCAATCTGAAAGATGCAAGTGAAGGCGGTAGTATCCAGGTTCGTGCCGGTGAGTATGGCGAAGGCGATGGATCTATGTCTTACCTCTCAGCTAACTTTGGCCTACCTCTTGGTGCTAACGGCTTTGTAAACACGACTATTGAAGTAGGTTCTAGCGACGAAACTGATCGTTCAGTCCAGCGTTCAGACGCTGCCACTCTTATTGAAGATGGCTACACTGGTGTACCAACACCTGCGATGAAATGGGGCCGTCCTAACGTTGATAATGATATGAAGTTGTTTATCAACTTCGGCGCTGACTTGGGTAACAATACTGAAATGTATGGTTATGCTAACTCAACGACCAAAGACATCGACGGTGGATTCTACTTCCGTAACCCAACAAACCGTGGTGGTGTCTATGCTCAGACTAACAAAAACGGCACTGATGAGGTTGACGGGGTAACTTATACAGATGCAGAAAAGAAAGCGCTCAAAGCAGATGATTTTAACGAACTACTTGTTGGCGCTATTAATGGCGAAGACTGTAGTGCATTTGTTGTAAATTCAGATCGCAAAACAGATGAGACTAAAGCTGCATTAGCGACTGCAATTGACGGCCTTATCGCTAACGACAACTGCTTTAACTTCAACGAAACTATCCCTGGTGGCTTTACACCTAGATTCGGTGGCTCCATTACCGATCAAGCATTCTTGTTTGGACTGCGCGGTGAGATGGCGAACGGCTTAGGTTGGGATGTCAGTTCTTACTACGGCATTAACGAAGCAGACTTCTTCATTAACAATACTGTTAATGCAAGCATGGGTGCAGCTACTCCACGTGACTTCGATCCAGGCCTATACCGCCAGGTTGAGACTTCTTTGAATGCTGACTTTACTTACTCCATGAGTGAAGCTGTAAGCTTGGCCTTTGGTGCTGAGTACCGTGTTGAAGAGTTCACTATTGGTGCAGGCGATGAAGCTTCTTCAACTGCCGGTGTTTATAAGGACCAAGGGTTTAGCCTTTCAAGCAATGGTTTCCCTGGATTCTCCAAGTCTATCGCTGGTGTATTTGACCGTAGCAACTTTGCAGCATACGTAGAAGGCGAGTGGGATGTGTCAGATGATCTGTTGTTAACTTCTGCGCTGCGTTTTGAAGACTACGATGACTTTGGTACAACGACTAACTATAAAGTTGGTGGTAACTATCACTTAACTGATGACTCTGGTATTCGTGCCACTTACAGCACTGGCTTTAAAGCACCAACTCCAGGCCAGTCTAATGCGTCAAACATCTCTACTGTAATCGATAGCGCAACAGGCCAGTTAGTCAACAAGGGTGTCATTCCAGCTACTAGCCCAGTTGCACTGTTATACGGCGGTAAGGTATTGGGTCCTGAAGATTCAACTAACATGACCGTTGGTATCTACACAACTGTAGGTCAGTTCGATATCACTCTGGATTGGTTTGATATTGATGTTGAAGATCGTCTAAACCTGTCTAAAGATACCAACTTGACAGCAGCTGATATCGCGTCACTGAAAGCAGCGAACGTACCTGGGGCTGGCGATATGTCTCAGTTCCGTTTCTTCACTAATGACTTTGATACCAACACAAGCGGTGTTGATTTGGTTGTTTCAACTAGCACTGATTGGATGGGCGGTACCACTGACTGGAACCTAGCCTATAACAAGACGACTACTGAAATTACTAATCGTGGCGAAACTATCGATGCTGAGCGTGAGCGCAGAATCGAAGACATGACACCAGATACACGCTGGAATCTGTCTGCTAATCACAATATGGACGCTTGGAGAATGCTTGCCCGTGTTAGTTCATACAGCGATTGGTATGACAGCAACGAAGGCTTGGATTACTCAGGCGAGATGGTTGTTGACTTGGAGCTATCTTATAGCCTCAACGAAAGCTCATCTGTAATGCTTGGCGGTAACAACGTACTGGACGAAGCCGGCGATACATTGCACGACGCAACTGATTACGGTAACAAGTACAGCCAGTTCGCGCCAATGGGCTTCAGTGGTGCATTTTGGTACGCAAAGTATAGCTACAACTTCTAAGCGACTTTTAAAGAGTTAATTAGAAGGTCAAGAAAGTATAAGTAGTAGAAGCAACAAGCAAGACAAAAAGGGGTGCCAATTGGCATCCCTTTTTTTTGTCCAGGATTCTTTGGTTAATCAGGCTATCAACCAAAAAGCGCAACCCGGCAACTCTCTGGCGTGCTGACCGGAATCCATTATCAGACCTATTTTTAACATGTCTCTTACCCACTCCAACACTCTATCATTGAAAATAAAACCATGCATAAACGCATAAACATATACGTTTATGCATAGATGTTGTGTTAACGTGCCGAGATGTCAGAAATATATCTGGCGTAAAACCTAAAAAAACATCCCAAAATTAAAATATCTCGGGGGAGATTTATGAAAAATACATCCATTTTAAAATTAACTTCACTAGCAGCGGCAATTATTGCTAGTAGCGCAGTGCTGCCAACAGTAGCTTTCGCCGAAGGCGCTATGGTTGAAGAGATTGTTACTACAGGTACTCGTGCCAAAGCCCGTTCAGCCACTGATACAATTGCAGCAGTTGACGTTATTACTAGTGCTGAACTGACTAACCAGGGCGACATGGACGTAGCTAACCTGCTGCGTAACTCTGTACCTTCTTTCTCAGTTAACGATCAGCCGATCAGTGATGCAGCAACTCTGGTGCGTCCATTCCAGCTTCGCGGCATGGCTCCGGATCACTCGTTGATTCTGGTAAACAACAAGCGTCGTCACAGAGCCAGCGTTATCGTTTGGTCTGCTGGTGGTATCTCAGACGGTTCTCACGGTGCTGATGTTTCTACTATTCCTGGTATGGCTCTAAAGAGCGTTGAAGTATTGCGTGATGGTGCAGCAGCTCAGTATGGTTCTGATGCTCTTGCCGGCGTAATCAACTTCAAGCTGAAAGATGCAAGTGAAGGTGGTTCAGCTCAGATCCGTATGGGTCAATACGCTGAAGGCGATGGCGACATGGCTTACTTCGCGGGTAACATGGGTATGGAACTTGGTGCCAATGGTTTTGCTAACGTAACCATGGAATACGGTTCATCTGATGAAACTGTTCGTTCAGTCCAGCGCGACGATGCTGCTGCCCTGATCGCTGCAGGATTCCCGGTTGAGGACCCCGCTCAAAAATGGGGCCGTCCTTTTGTTGATAATGATCTTAAATTAGTCGTTAACTTCGGCACTCAGCTGACTGATAGCGTTGAGCTTTACGGTTATGCTAACTACGCCAGCAAAGATGTTGACGGTGGTTTCTACTTCCGTAATCCTCACACCCGTGGTGGTGTTTACGCCAGAACTAATGATAATGGCACGCCAGTTCTCGACACCTCGACTGCCGCCGAAAAGAAAGCGTTAGAGCTTGATGACTTTGATGAGCTGCTGGTGGCGGATCTGACTGCTGACGCCGAAGGTGCAAATGGCATAGGTAACTGTAGTGTCTATGTTGTTCCCTCCGGTGATCCAACAAGCACTGCCCTCACTGGTGCACTCGCCGGACTGAAAGCCGATGAAAACTGCTATAACCTCAACGAAGACATTCCTCGAGGCTTTACGCCACGCTTTGGTGGCACCGTTACCGACACCACCTTTATGATGGGTTTGAGAGGCGAGTTGGAAAATGGTCTAACTTGGGATGTCAGTGCATACCGCGGCGAGCACGAAGGCGACTTCTATATTAACAACACTGTTAATGCCAGTATGGGCGCCAATACGCCACGTAACTTCGATCCAGGTCTGTACCGCCAAACTGATGTGAACTTCAATGCTGACTTCACTTATGCTGTAAGCGAAACAGTCAATATCGCATTCGGTGCTGAGCACCGTAATGAAGAATTCACTATTGGCGCTGGTCAAGAAGAGTCATATATTGATGGCGGCCTTGGTGTTCAGGGATTCAGTACTTCCACTAACGGCTTCCCCGGATTCTCTCCTGATATCGCCGGTGACTTTGATCGTTCAAACGATGCTATCTATGTAGATGGTGAGTGGGATGTTAACGAAGATCTTCTGGTAGCAGCTGCAGTACGTTTCGAAGACTTTGACGGTTTTGGTAGCACGACTAACTACAAGATTGGTGCTAACTACAAGTTAGATGACAACTTCGGTATTCGCGCTACATTGAGCACAGGCTTTAAAGCGCCTACTGCTGGCCAGCTGAATGCGTCTAATATCTCAACGTTGATTGATACAGCTACCAACAAACTGGTTAATGAAGGTGTTATTCCAGCAAGCAATCCCGTTGCAGCTCAAAAAGGTGCTGTCGCTTTGAAGCCAGAAGAGTCTAAAAACTTCACGGTCGGCTTCTTTGGTAGCGTTGGCGAGATTGATATCACGTTTGATTACTTCAACATTGAAGTAACTGATCGTTTGAATCTATCGAAAAACTTTGAGCTTGATGATGCAGATATTGCTGCACTGACAGCTGCTGGTGTTTCTGGTGCTGATGACATTACCGTGTTTAAGTTCTTCACCAATGACTTTGAGACAGAGACCAGTGGTTTTGATCTTATAATGTCAACGAGCACTGACTGGATGGGCGGTACTACTGCTTGGAATCTAGCCTTCAACCACACCGAAACTGAGGTGACTTCACGCGGCGAGTATATTGATGATGACCGCGAGCGAGAAATCGAAGAGCTGTCACCTGACACTCGCTACAACGTTTCTGCTAACCACATGATGGATGGCTGGCGTGCTCTTGCTCGAGTTTCGTACTTTGGTGATTGGTACGATGCCAACCAAAAGATGGTTTATGACGGCGAATACGTAATGGATGTTGAGCTTTCCTATGACCTGAACGAAAGTTCTTCGGTTATGCTCGGAGGCAACAACATCTTTGACGAAGCCGGTTCAACTAAGCATAACGGTGCCGGTGGCGCTGGTAACACGTACAGTGAATTCGCTCCTATGGGCTTCAGTGGCGCGTTTTGGTATGCCAAGTACAGCTACAACTTCTAAGCAACTCCTTATGAGTTAATTGGAAAATCAGTAAAAAGTAAGACAAAAAAGGGTGCCAACTGGCACCCTTTTTTCATATCTAAAACTATAGATTAAATAAAATTATATTAAGTTAAAAGACAGCACTGTTGTGCTGCGATTACCGAAATCTCGGCGGTCCAAATCCACAAAGGTAGACAGCTCTTTAAAACCGGATTTTCTCATCATTCCCGCCGATCCAACATTTTCTGCATGACGGTCAACGAGTAATATCTCAGCCCCTAAATTCGGGGCTCGCTGAATAATATCTTCCAGTAGGCCCGTGCCAATCCCCCGGCCGCTATAATCTTTATGTACAACCACATCAGCAATATAGACTGCTGATCTCGCCTTACTATATTTCAGATAGCTTTCTGGTAGGGCATCTGGATGATAAAAAACCGCCAAGCCCACCGGCTGTTTGTCACTGTAGGCAACCAATGCCGAAGCCTGCCCAGATGCGATTAAGGTAAATTCACTGTCGACGCCATCTACAGGCAAATAGTTCCACGGATTAGCACCGTGGTGAAAAAGAAATTTTTTTAATTTTTCCAGTTCGCTCAAATTAGCCAGTCGATAATCAATCATATTTTAATTTTATCCTCTCTATAAAAACAAAAAAAACTTTTCGCATTTAGGCCTTTATGTTTTTATAGTAATCCTACGGCTTTACCTGTTGCCCATATATTTGAGATGTCAGGGACCGCCAATAAACTGATCGCTAGCTGACTAGACTCCATTAATTATTTTGAGTAAGGCCTCAGCTACAGCAGTCGATGAACCTGGATTTTGCCCAGTGATAATCAAGCCATCAACTACCGCCAGTGGATGCCAATCTTCAATCTTCTGGTATAAGCCGCCCATTGCCACAAGCTCATCTTCGAGCAAATAGGGCACTACATTGGTTAGTTCCACCGCAGCCTCTTCGCTGTTGCTAAAGCCAGTGACCTTTTTGCCCATAACCAGGGCATCACCGTTTGCAGCCTTGGCCTTGAGTAACACTGCTGGAGCATGACATACAGTGGCTACAGGCTTGCCTGCAGCAATGAACGCTTCGATAAGGGCAATTGAGTCAGCATCATTGTGCAGGTCCCAGAGAGGGCCGTGGCCGCCGGGATAAAACACCGCGTCAAAATCATCTGCCTGCGCTGTTGATAGTTTCACCGTATTGGCCAGAGCAGTCTTTGCCGCTGTGTCATCTTCGAACCTATGAGTCGCATCGGTCAAAAAGCCGGGCTCGCTGCTCTTGGGGTCCAGTGGCGGTTGGCCACCCATTGGCGAGGCAAGAGTAACCGAGGCACCAGCATCTAATAGACTGTAATAGGGGCTGGCAAATTCTTCCAGCCAAAAGCCTGTTTTATGGCCGGTGTCACCCAGTTGATCATGTGAGGTTAAAACAATTAATACATTCATTGGATAGATCCTTTTGGGTGTTTTTTAATGGTCAGTATTTTCTAGAGTTTAGAGCAAGGTATTGATTATAAGTCGCGCTACCTACGCCGCTCTTTCCGCGCGACATTCATAGGAGCCCATTTCAAATTCACGGCAGATCAAAGGGCGGTTTTCGTAGATCGAACACATAAAGGTATCGCGATCTATCGCCGAGCACCAACCATCATCTAAGCGCAGCATGGTCTCTGCGCCCCACTGATCCACAGAGATATGCTCAGCTGGCACACCTGTATCGGTGATGATCATCACCTCCAAGCGGCAGCAGCTAGCCTGACAGGTTGAACAGCTGACCTCGGGTTCCACTAGATTTGTTACATTAATAGTCATCTATACTAGTCTCTAGTAACCCTTTGTAGGTTTAGTATTTTGTTGAGTTCAATCTATTTGAAAGGGGTTTAGGCACTAATAAGGTTGTACCATTCACACTGCTTTTTTCCGCTAACTCAAGTATTTTTAATACTTCAACTGCATCTTCAGGATCGACCGGATTGTCAGTGCCTGATTCTATAGCTTCGCAGATTTCAGCATAATACTTCTGATAGCAACCCTGCTCGGTTTTAATCAGTTCGCTCGAAGACTCAAAATATAAACGCCCATGGTCTTGGGTATCTTCGACTCCATAGCCTCTGTCATTGGGAGTCATGCCGTTCTTTAACTGCGGCTCTTGAGGGTCCAGTCCATACTTGATGTAACTGCCCTTGGTTCCCTCGAGGCGAAAACGGTTATTTGGCGCGGCGGAAAAGCAACTGGCATGAAGAACTACTTCAAGGTTTTGATAGTGGAGCAACACGTGAAAATAATCTGTGGTTTCAGAACCTTCTCTCAGGGGTAGGCATCTTGCTGTAAGGGCATCGGGCAAGCCAAAAAGGCTAACGGCCTGGTCAACCAAATGAGAGCCTAAATCGAACCATATTCCCGACCCCATGCCAGCCTGTTCTCGCCATCGCTGTCGAACTACAGGGCGAAACCGATCGAAGTGAGATTCAAATAAACGCACATCGCCGACCACTGCTTGATCGAGCAGTTTTTTCACCGTTAGAAAGTCACCGTCCCAGCGCCGGTTATGGAATACCGACAGCAGCAGGGACCGTTCACGAGCAATCTCAATCAGCTCCTGTGCTTCTATGCTGGTGGTCACCATGGGCTTTTCCACAACAACATTGAGCCCGTTTTCTAAGCACTGTTTGGCAATCGGGTAATGGGCATCATTGGGCGCGGTAATAACCACTAAATCAACATCGGCACTGGATATTAAGTCCTGTGCGGTTTCAAAAATTGTAGCTTGGGGGTATTCACTTGCAACTGCGTCTTTCTGGGAGCTACTTATGGCCACGAGTTGAAATGAGTCCGATGCATTGATTAGGGGGATATGAAATGTTTTGGCCGAGTAACCACAGCCTATTACACCCACTTTTAACATTCTTATGCCCTTGAAAAATCACTATTGTACTACCGCAGCGCTAACTATATTGCGCGAATCAAGAAATAGGTATCAATGGGTTTGAGTGTATCTCTAGTGCCTTTTAGTACCTTTTAGTTCTCTCTAGTGCGCTAGAGAAAACTAGAGCCTGATTAAAGCACCCTAGTTTCGCCTAGACTCCAGTCACAAGCCCTTAGTGACTCCTGTGCTGGGATTACAACAGGTCGAAGCGGTCAAGGTTCATCACCTTGACCCAAGCTGCCACGAAGTCTCTTACAAGCCGTTCACGGCCATCAGCGCTGGCATAGACTTCTGCATAGGCGCGCAGTACTGAGTTGGAGCCGAAGACTAGCTCATTGCGAGTGCCGCTGTACTTCAACTCGCCGCTGCTGCGATCCCGACCCTCGAACAGTTCAGCTGTATCATTTACTGCCTTCCACTCAGTGCCCATATCCAACAGATTGACGAAGAAGTCATTGCTCAGCACCCCCACCTGATCGGTGAAGACACCCTGTTGGCCACCGTTGTGATTGGCACCTAGCACTCGCAGTCCTCCCACCAGGGCGGTGAGTTCCGGCGCGGTCAGTGTCAGCAATTGCGCGCGGCTGATCAGCAGGGCCTCGGTGGTTGCCCCTATGTTGCCCTGTCGGTAGTTGCGGAAACCATCGGCCCGAGGCTCGAGCACCGCAAAGGATTCAGCATCGGTTTGGGCCTGAGAGGCATCCACGCGCCCCGGTGTAAAAGGCACCTCGATTGGCACACCGGCAAGCTTGGCTGCGTGCTCGACGCCAACGCTACCGGCGAGCACGATCATGTCTGCCAGAGATAGAGTGGGAGAAGCCGTTTGCAGTTGACTCAGCTTGCTCAGAGTACCTATTACGTCTTGGTTTACCGCCCAGTCCTTCTGTGGCACCAGAGCCAGACGAGCACCGTTAGCACCGCCACGCTTGTCGCCACCGCGATAGGTTGAGGCCGAAGCCCAGGCAACGGACACCAGCTCGCTAACCGATAGGCCCGAAGCGGCGATCTGCTCCTTGGCATCAGCTATGTCTGTGGCACTGGGCATGTGGGTTGCAGGGGGCAGAGGGTCTTGCCAGAGCAGATCTTCCGCCGGTACTTCAGGGCCAAGGTAACGTGTCTTGGGGCCCATATCCCGATGAGTGAGCTTAAACCAAGCACGGGCAAAGGCATCAGCGAAAGCCTCGGGGTTATCCAGAAAGCGCTTAGAAATCTTGCCGAACTCCGGATCAAAACGCATGGTGAGATCCGTGGTTAACATAGTGGGCCTGTGCATTTCGCCCGCCACATGAGCGTCGGGAATAGTATTAGGGGCATTGATGGCGACCCACTGTTTAGCCCCGGCCGGAGATTGCGTGAGCTCCCATTCGAACTCAAACAGATTCTCAAAGTAGTTATTACTCCAGAGAGTCGGTGTCGTGGTCCAAGTCACTTCCAAACCACTAGAAACCGTATCTTTGCCGTGGCCACTACCGAAGTCGCTGGCCCAGCCCAAGCCCTGCTGTTCCATAGACGCCCCTTCAGGTTCTGGGCCCTTATGAGATTCCGGCGCAGCACCATGACATTTGCCAAAGGTGTGACCACCGGCGATCAGCGCCACGATCTCTTCATCGTTCATGGCCATGCGCTCAAAGGTCGAGCGGATGTCTTTGGCCGCCGCCATATAGTCGCCACTGGCATTGGGGCCCTCCGGATTCACATAGATCAGACCCATATGGGTAGCGGCAAGATTGTCGTCTAGGTCGCGATCCCCATGAAAGCGTTTGTCGTCCGCCAGCCACTCCGTCTCTGCACCCCAGTTCACATCCATATCCGGTTCCCAGACATCATCGCGGCCACCGGCAAAACCGAAGGTCTTAAAGCCCATGGACTCCAGTGCCACATTACCCGCGAGGATAAACAAATCACCCCAGGAGATCTGCTGGCCATACTTCTGTTTGATCGGCCACAGCAGCCGTCTGCTCTTGTCGATATTGACGTTGTCCGGCCAGGAATTGAGCGGCGCAAAACGCTGCTGCCCGCGACCACCGCCCCCGCGCCCATCGAGAGTGCGGTAAGTGCCGGCAGCGTGCCAGGCCATCCGCACCATCTGTGGACCATAGTGCCCAAAGTCTGCAGGCCACCAGTCTTGGCTATCGGTCATAAGATGGGTGAGATCTGCTTTGAGCGCTGCGTAGTCGAGTTGATTAAACTCATCTGCATAGCTGAAGGTCTTCCCCAGGGGGTTGGATTTGTTTGAGTGCTGGTTGAGCAGATCCACAGGCAGCTGATTTGGCCACCAGTCTTTGTTTGAGGTTCCGCCGCCAGCGGCGTGATGGAACGGGCACTTGGCTTCTTCTGACATGTCATCTCTCTCTTATTCTATGAATTTGGGTTCAATAGCTATGTTCAAAAATAACCGAAACAATTGAGTTAGAGGGCGATATCACATCGAAGTAATGGTTATCTCAAGGCTCTAACTACCCTTGCCGGTATTCTTGTTGAATGCTATTTGAGCCTAATTGCGGCTCATCAATTTCTATAGTCATCTAAGTTGGAAATTTGAGTTGAAGAGGTAAAATAAGGGTTATCTGGTCTCTACCCTCTTATTATTTTTTTAAGCTCGGTCTTAATAGGATAGTCCGTAATTTCGCGGACCGTATCTGTATATACGCAGAGTTAGCTGAGTCCTATAAACACCAGGCGAAGGCTTATCCTATTATTTGTAGGCAAAAAAAGATGAATAGAATAAGTTGCTGGGGATAGGGGATACGATTTCGATTGAGCAGTTATCAGCAATGTTGGCGATTGCCAAGATATGTCTCCTAGGGCAAATATCCCCGGCCCATTGGTAGAGGAGGGCCGGTTCATATTGTTGAGATCATTCGCCTTTGCAGGCTCTGGGGACTTTGTATCAGATGCAGTTAGGCTTTTCGGTAACGCTTTTCCATGCCATCAAGAAAATTACGCAACACCTGGTCCAAGCATTCACGATAGTTCTTATGATCAGGACGGCGAAAGAGCGCGCTCAACTCATGCTTGCTCATGGTGAATTCATTGAGCTTCAGAATCTCAAGCAAATCATCCGCCTGCAGGCTCAGAGCGATCTTCAGCTTGCGCAGCACACTGTTATTACTCAAAAAATGCTCCGGCTCAGGCGGGCCCTTATCGCTAGGGCCTCTATTCTTAATGATTAGGCCGTTCAAAAAGCCGGCGAGGCAGACATCCTCACAGAGTACAAACTCAGGCTCGCCTTCCCGTGCCAACCAAGTGGCCAGTTCAGCTTTATTGCCTTCGTAACCGCCGAGCTTAAAGATAGAAATCATCAGCTGATCGCTAAAGTCGAAGATGTAGCGCACACGGCGCAAGATATCGTTATTGTTGATAGCTAGTCCTCCTCTACCGCAGGGGTTTCATCGCCGCTAATGGCTTTTACTTCAGAGGTTTCTTCTCCGCCAATGGCCTTAGCGTTGATTTCCACATAAAGAGTCATAAGCCCCTTGGCCACAAACTCATCGACGTTTTTCGTCAGGGAAGACAGATGCACTTCCATAGCCGTCTCTTCAGACTCGCCGAATTTGCAATCAAAGGCCCAGTACTTGGCGCCAGAGGGCAGTGTATTGGCTCGTTCTTTCTTGAGGAATTTACGGATATCGTGCTTGACCGAGTCAACGACTCGCGGCAATTTGATTTTTGGGTGTTCTAACTTAAAGGTCTTTTTCATGGGGATCCTACTGAGGTGGGCAGCCGCGGAATGCGGGACAGTTGCTTAGGACGGGGAGTGTAGTGGTTCTGGGGGAATTCTGCTATGTATTAAAATTTCCCCAAGCATTGAAGGCCTAAGGTATTTGAGCAGCAGGTTATACCTTGTCACTTTTGCTGAAGCCCGGCTTCTCTTTGCAAACGAGATTATCTATAAATTTCTCAAATCTCCTCTCCCTGGTTTCAGGTCTTTTTGCAGACTCCAAGCCATAAGCAATCGTGTAGCGGTCAGCTTTAGTTAGCGTCTCATAGAACTGTTTCGCCTTCGGAATGCCCTCCAGACTTGTTAAAAAGTCCTCTGGCACCTTCATCTCGCTAACGGTATAGGCTTGCTCCCAACGACCATCGGTTTTCGCGGCACGGACATATGCAAGCCCCGGCTCCATCATCCGCCCCTCGACTATCAAACGCTCGGCATGTTCCGTATTCCTTTTAGACCAATTACTTCGAGCCTTTCTCGGAGTAATCCGTTGAAGGTAGGCCTGGTCATCAAGCGACCTTTTGACACCGTCAATCCATCCCCAGCACAGTGACTCAATCACCACTTCGTTCCAGTTTACGCTTGGAACAGCAGATGCCTTTTTAAAAATTTTGATCAAAAGTTTGGTTTCGCTTGCATGGTATTCTTGCAGCCACTTACTCAGTTCACTTGGAGATTTAAAAACTACTGATTTAGGCGCTTGTATCAATATGAAGCTCCATTTTTAGTTGCACGGATGGCTGCGGACTGTTGTTAATTCGAGTCTGACCCTAATTATTAGACTGATTCAGTCGTTTCTTATTTTTACGAGGAGCTTTCTCTTTTTTTGCATCCGCCATACTGGCTTCCTTTTCCGATGGTTAAAATTAGGGGAAATCTAACAGCTTGTTAGCGTCTCGGACCTCGATTCACACTTGTTATGCGTGACCTGATGGTGTCCGTATTTTTTGTTAAAAAAGCTGACTTTTTAGCATAAAAATCATAGGAGCTCGAAACCTCACTGCTACCAGCTTTCAAATTTACCACTTTATAGTGGCCTGTGTGATTTCTGGTTGAGTAAATTACAACATCACCAGTTTTGGCCGTAAATAAATTGACTTTGTTTTTATGCAGCAGATCTCTTATTTTTTGCTTCGGATGCTCAAATTGATTTGCATAGTCGGCACTAGCTATAGCTACCGATGGCCGAACCCTTCTGATAAATGACGATGTTGTAAATCCGTTGTCAGCCCTATGGTGGGCCAGAATCATAACATCAACTTCTTGATACACTGTTCGCTGCCTTCTCAATCCTGATGCGATATTTGGACTCTCGACATCTCCTAAGCTGAGAACATTAAAAGACCCAGTCCTAAAGTGCTTTATAGTGGAATTATTGTTCGAAGATTCGCTATCGATGAATTTAGGGTGATGAAGTGTATCTCTGTAGCCGTAGTTTTCTGCCTTGTCTAAGCTTGAAATGTACTCTGGCGTTACTTGAAAAGTTTTACGCTTGTCTTTATTTCCAGCCTTATAGGCTTGAATAATTTTCAAGCTTTCTTTTCCTGAATCAGTGTGAGGAGCGTAGCCAGGGTATTCAATTTTTGAAGGAGTATAGGTATCTAATATCTCTTGTAGCTGAGAAGTGGTGCAGTGGTCTTGGTCCCATGATGTAATATGGAGAGTATTCACCCCATTTGCTTTACAAAGCTCAATCTCTTGCTGAATAGTGGCTTTATTTGTGTCTGTAAAGCGGGCTTCAATCAATGTGAATACTGAACCATTAAAGTAAGAGAATGAGGAGCCTGCGCTTCCTAGTTGATAAGCTCGAAATCTTGTGCTTTTGCTTTTGACAGTCAAAATATTCCATCCTTGGTTATCGTTTACTATTTGTTAGATGATACACGTTTCGTGATGAAGGCTGTTTGCTTCCTATACGATAGAAGAAACAAAATGAATAAGACTGTAAGTATTAAATAAATACTTACACCTCGGAACTCTGGCCACCTTTCTAAGGCTACTATGTATGCCGCCGTGCCAGCTATAAATAAGATCAACGAAACTATAGTTCTGTACATGTTGTTTATTTCAGATAGTAAAGCTATCTTCTCATCCTCTTTCTCGGCTCTTACGTAATCTGAATAATCGGAAAATTTTACTATTTTCATTGATATCAGGATTGGCTCTAAAACTAGTGAGCCAATTCTGCTTATTATCAGTCCAACGAAATAATATAGAAATAAGCCTGTTACCAAGCTTTCTTGAATTAGTGGGAAGTTCAAGTATTTATCACAGATAATGCAATACAAAACTCCCGGGAACACATAGTTGAATATGTTATAGGAGGAAATTTTATCTATGATCTTATCCATGCTGATCCTTTCTTCTGTGCCTCATAGTGATGACCGCTAACGCCCGCATTTGCGGCTGGTTTAGAGCGCAGCGGAAAACCAGTCCGACAACATGCGCTTGTTAAGTATGTGTAATGCTAAGATGAAATATTTCATTTGTAGCTAGTTTTATATTTTCCTTCGTCATAAAATTCTACCAGCGTGTCTTTGTAGGATTTTATATCAATTTCATGAAACCCTTGATTTTGGTATCCTCTACTCGCACAGCGAGTGTCACTAATAACGTTAAATGCATCATTAGGGTGAACACAAAACATGTAATTGCCAGAGATTGATGTTACAGAACCAATAACAGCCAAGTCACCTAGAAAATCGCCTACATCACCCCAAAAAGATCCATCGCTAGAATTACCACTTTTAAACAACCCATATCTTCCATGAATATAAAGTTTTCCACTATGCCTCGCATCAATCGATGTGACACATTTGCCAGGATCTATATGCCACCACCCTTTAGAAACCCAGTCATCCGTTATTTTGTCAAAATACGCTACAGAAAATGTATAGCGAATGTTAACTGAATTTTCATTACAGATTTGAACAGTATGCGAAGGTAAGTCTTTGGGATCACAACCAGACAAAAATATTGTTAGAGCAATTAAGGACAAATTTAAATATTTCAAACGTTTCTCTCCTTTTTAGATACTTAACAGCTTATTCAAGAGCCCACGGCCTTCTATCACTTTGGCACCCTATTTGGGCTTCAAGTAATGCGACCATAAGCATTAATTTCGTATAATTCAGAGGGGTAAGAGTAATTAGACAGATGTAAGTTTTGCAAAAAAGAGCCAATCTGCTGCCTGTATGTTCATTCCCTTGACTAAGGTCATATATTGTTAGCTGTTAAAATCAACGATAATTAGGGTCAGACTCGAATATTCATTACGATGCTGACCACCTCCTACTTAAGTCATTTTTTGTTTCAAATGAATACCTTCTTTCAGTAAACATGCCACTGAAGAGAGTCTAGCCTCAAGAGAACGAATACTATCTTCAAGGCTTCGCACGCTTTCGATCATCCTAGGGAATTGTTGATTAGGGGTCTGGTAATAAGGTGTATGTTCTCTTGCTGATTCATATAGGTTCCTAGACATCTTTTCTGATATTTTTATCGCATCCATCAATCCTGCAATTTCTTCGGAGGTTGGAACATATACCCGAGTCGACGCCTCTTCTAAATCACGTTTCAACTTCAGAATTTCAAGATCAGTCTTCCGCACTGCTCTTATATTGAGAGAAATCGTAACCAAAGCTACCGCCAGGGAAACCCCGGAAACTAAGAAAGCTAATGGACTAGTAATTTCCATTGAACCGGCCTAGTTGAAGGCTAGATATAATGATTGGATTTGAAAGGGTGCTGCCCTGTATCTTCATCTCCATTCCTTTGGCTATTCTTTGGGCACGGCCCTGTGCCCAGAAGTTTGATTAAACTATAGGAGTGAATTTTTCAGCTATCAAGTTTTATGCGTAGATGGATTAAGGCGGGGTTAATTCGAGTGTTGATCTAACAATGTTCAGATCTCAGCAGCTATCACCGAGATCTCTACTAACAGACTCTCACGGGCCATACTGGCTTCAACACAGGCGCGAGCCGGGGCAAAACCCTCTGGCACCCAACTGTCCCAAACCGCATTCATGGCGGCAAAATATTGCATATCTTTTATATAAAGCGTCGCGGACAGAATATGTTTTCTATCGCTCCCCGCTTGCTCCAATAGCGCATCCACCTTGGCCAGCATACTCGCTGTTTGCTCTTCGATTCCCTGCTCAGCATCGGCGCAGACTTGGCCGCAGAGATAAATCGTACCGTTGTGCTTCACAATCCTGCTCATGCGCTGTTTGGTTTCAATACGCTCAATCAAGGTTGATTCCCAGCTCTTCCCACATCTCATCAACGCGCTGCTTAACGGCTTCATCCATAACGATGGTTTCGCCCCATTCGCGGTCGGTTTCTCCGGGCATTTTGTTGGTGGCGTCCATACCCATTTTTGAGCCTAATCCAGAGACCGGGGACGCGAAGTCGAGGTAGTCGATAGGGGTATTCTCTACCATCATGGTGTCGCGGACCGGGTCCATTCTGGTGGTCATGGCCCAAACAACGTCTTCCCAGTTGCGCACGTCTATATCGTCATCGGTGACGATCACGAACTTGGTGTACATAAACTGGCGCAGGAATGACCAGACGCCCATCATCACGCGTTTGGCGTGGCCTGGATACTGCTTCTTCATGCTGACGATGGCCATGCGATAGGAGCAGCCTTCTGGGGGCAGGTAGAAGTCGACGATCTCTGGAAATTGCTTTTGTAATATGGGCACGAACACTTCATTGAGTGCCACACCTAGTACTGCTGGCTCATCTGGTGGACGGCCGGTGTAGGTGCTGTGATAGATCGGGTCTTTGCGGTGAGTGATGCGGTCGATGGTGAAGACCGGGAAGCTTTCCACTTCGTTGTAATAACCGGTGTGATCGCCAAAGGGACCTTCTTCCGCTTCTTCTCCTGGATGCAAAAATCCTTCGAGTATAAATTCCGCTGTGGCGGGTACTTGCAGGTCGTTGCCTAGGCATTTGGCGACCTGAGTTTTCTCGCCGCGGAGCAAGCCAGCGAAGGCGTATTCTGAGAGTGTGTCTGGTACTGGAGTGACTGCGCCTAATGTTGTGGCGGGGTCTGCACCCAGTGCGATGGCAACTGGGTAGGGTTTTCCGGGAAAGCGTTTTTGGAATTCACGGTAGTCGAGGGCGCCGCCACGGTGGGCGAGCCAGCGCATAATTAATTTGTTTTTGCCGATCTTCTGCATGCGGTAGATGCCGAGATTCTGGCGTTCTTTTTCGGGGCCGCGGGTAACAGCCAATGCCCAGGTAACCAGTGGGGCTTTGTCACCGGGCCAGCAGGTTTGGATCGGGAGTTTGTCGAGGTCGACGTCGTCCCCTTCTATGACGATTTCCTGACAGGGCGGGTTTTTGATCTGCTTAACAGGCATATTTAATACCTGTTTAAAGTCGTGGCGTTTTTCCCAGAGATCGCGAAGGCCTTTGGGGGGCTCGGGTTCTTTAAGGAAGGCCAGCAGGGTACCCACATCGCGCAGGGCGCTGACGTTTTCTTGACCCATGCCCATGGCGACTCTGTCTGGGGTGCCAAACAGGTTGCAGAGAACTGGGGTGTCGTAGCCTTTGGGATTTTCGAACAGTAGAGCGGGACCTTTGGCGCGCAGTGTGCGGTCGCTGATCTCGGTCATCTCTAGATTGGGGTCGACCTCTCGCTTGATGCGCACTAGCTCTCCTCGCTGTTCGAGGAAAGCTATAAATTCACGCAGGTCGGAATATTTTAACGGGCTTTTAAATGTCATGGTGCTGGGGCCTAGGTCAGTGCTACAGGCCTATGATACGCAAGCTGCACTTATTTTGGCGCACTATTTACGCCGCATTGCACCAAAGAATTCAGCGTTGTTTTTAAAGCCTTTGAGCTTATCGGTCATAAACTCGATTGCGGCAACGTCTTCCATGTCGTGGAGTAGCTTGCGCAGGATCCATACACGTTGCAGCTCTTCTTCGTCCATCAGCAGGTCTTCGCGGCGGGTGCCGGAGCGACGGATGTTGATCGAGGGATAGACGCGCTTTTCAGCGATCTTGCGATCGAGAATCAGCTCCATGTTACCTGTGCCTTTAAATTCTTCGTAGATCACTTCGTCCATTTTCGAGCCGGTATCAACCAGTGCGGTGGCAATAATACTGAGGCTGCCGCCGTGTTCGATATTTCGTGCGGCACCGAAGAAACGCTTCGGCTTCTCTAGGGCGTGGGCATCGACACCACCGGTGAGTACTTTACCGGAGGAGGGGATAACTGTGTTGTAGGCACGGGCTAAACGAGTGATCGAATCGAGTAGAATCACTACATCCTTTTTGTGCTCTACCAGACGCTTGGCGCGTTCGATTACCATTTCGGCAACCTGCACGTGGCGTGTTGGTGGCTCATCAAAGGTGGATGCGATGACTTCGCCGCGTACGGTGCGCTGCATTTCTGTCACTTCTTCCGGGCGCTCATCGATGAGCAATACAATAATGATACATTCGGGGTTGTTGCGAATAATCGACTGAGCAATATTCTGCATCATGATGGTTTTACCGGCTTTCGGCGGTGCCACGATCAAGCCGCGCTGTCCTTTACCAATTGGAGAGACCAAATCAATAATACGACCGGTCAAATCTTCGGAGGAACCATTGCCAGATTCTAGCGTTAGGCGCTGATCTGGGAACAGTGGGGTGAGGTTTTCAAAGAGAATTTTGTTGCGGGCATTTTCTGGGGCGTCGAGGTTGATCTCGTCAACTTTGAGCATGGCAAAGTAGCGTTCACCGTCTTTCGGTGGGCGTATCTTACCGGAGATGCCGTCACCAGTGCGCAGGTTAAAGCGTCTTATCTGGCTAGGTGATACATAGATGTCGTCGGGGCCGGCGAGGTAGGAGGCACCAGCTGAGCGCAGGAAGCCAAAACCGTCTGGGAGTATTTCTAATACGCCGTCGCCGTAAATATCATCGCCGCCTTTGGCGTGTTTCTTAAGTAGGGCAAAGATGATGTCTTGTTTTCTTGATCGAGCTAAGTTGTCGAGGCCGGCAGCGGCTGTCATCTTCAATAGTTCGTCAATAGGTTTTTGTTTTAGTTCTGATAGATTCATAGGAGGGGTATTTTAGGGTTGCTATAGGGTTTGATAGAGGGATTGGCTTTACAGCCGTCTTGTTACTTTAGGTTAATCTAAAGTTACATTAAATTTTGGTGAGGCTCGCCGGTTGCGATGTGCTATGTCTTTGGTTTAAGTAGGACTATAGCTGGGCTTATAAATAGCACCGAAAGTCGTTAGTGGGGGAGCCTACGTGGAATATAAATTGCTTGAATAGGTCGAAGTATAGCGCGCATTGATCAAAGCGCAAGGAAATTTTGCGGCCCCGAAAGCAGGGCCGCAAACGTATTATAAAATGCTGTCAACAAATTCGACCAGCTGGGCTTTGGATAAAGCGCCCACTTTAGTCGCTTCTACAGTGCCGTTTTTAAATACAAGCAGTGTTGGGATGCCGCGAACATTAAATTTTGCTGCTGTTTCTGGGCTAGTGTCGACGTCTACTTTGCAGATTTTTACGCGTCCTGCATATTCGGTAGAGAGTTCGTCGAGTAGCGGGGCAATCATTTTACAGGGACCACACCAGGCCGCCCAAAAATCTACCAGTGCTGGTATATCAGACTGAAGTACGTCGCTTTCAAAGCTAGAATCTGTCGTGTGAACGATAGCGTCGCTCATAGTGGGTCTCCACAATTAATTAAGGTTATTTGCCGGAAGCAGGATTTGGCGGTCATGTTACCATCCACTGCAGGTGAGTCTCAATGCAAAAGAGGGTAACCGCGTGGATCTTTTTAAGATAGCGATTTTGGTATATTGCGATAGCGGTTTTGGCATGAACAGCTGGTTGAATAATCATTAAAAATGGCTGCTTGTCTGAGATCAAGTTTGTTGAACTAAGGTTCTGAGAGCTTTAGGTTTATTCAAAATAGGTAGTCACAAGCTTTATTGAGAGGTATTGGTGGTGCTTAAAAAAATACTAGTGGTAGCGGCGATTGGCGCAGTGCTCTGGGCCTACGTTGCCCTCGACGGTCAGCGTTACCTTTCGGTGGACTTCTTTCGCGAGCTCTACATCCAGCAGCCGCTGCTCACCGCGGCGGTCTATTTTGCAATCTATGTGGTGGCCACGGCGGTGTCGATTCCCGGCGCGGCGTTGCTGACCATTATTGGCGGCATGGTGTTTGGTCTTTGGACCGGTACTCTGTTGGTTTCCTTTGCCAGTTCGATTGGCGCTACCTTGGCGTTTTTGGTGTCGCGCTTTTTGCTTCGAGATTGGGTGCAGGCTAAATTTTCCAGTCATCTGAGCACCATTAATCAGGGTGTTGAAAAGCAGGGCGGTTACTACCTCTTCGGTCTGCGCTTGATACCGCTGTTTCCGTTTTGGATGATCAATCTGGTGATGGGCCTGACGCCCTTAAAGGCATCGACCTTTTATCTTGTTAGTCAGCTGGGCATGTTGGCGGGCACGCTGGTGTTCGTTAATGCCGGTGCTTCTCTCGGCAGCATTGATGAGTTTTCTGCGGCGGGTATTATGACGCCGGCAGTGATTTCGTCCTTTGTGCTCTTAGCCCTGTTTCCATTGTTAGTGCGCGCGGTGGTCAACGCCGTGGAGCGCCGCAAGCTTTACAGCAGTTTTAAAAAGCCTAAGAAATTTGATACCAATTTGATTGTTATTGGCGCTGGCAGTGGCGGGCTGGTGAGTGCCTATATAGGTGCCACCCTGAAGGCTCGAGTGACGCTGATTGAGCGGGAGAAGATGGGCGGCGATTGTTTAAACACTGGCTGCGTGCCGAGCAAGGCGCTGATCCGCGCGGCAAAGTCCATGGCTGAAATGAAGAAGGCGGCACAGCTGGGCATTGATGTTGCGACTCCCGAAGTCGACTTTGCTCGGGTGATGGGCCGGGTTCAGAATGTGATCAAAACGATTGAGCCCCACGATTCCGTTGAGCGTTTTACCGGTCTGGGTGTCGACTGCCTATATGGCAACGCCAAGCTGATTTCACCCTGGGTAGTGGATGTGGATGGGCAGCAAATTAGCGCTGAGAAAATTATTCTGGCCACTGGTGCGCGACCCACTATGCCGGCGATTCCGGGGCTGGATCAGGTTGATCCACTGACCTCTGAGACCCTTTGGCAGCTGCAGGATCTGCCTGAGCGATTGTTAATTGTTGGTGGCGGCGCGATTGGCTGTGAGTTGGCTCAGGCGTTTCAGCGGCTGGGCTCTCAGGTCACGTTGGTTGAGATGCAGTCCCAGCTATTACCCCGAGATGATCAGCAGGTCGCCACTTTTATGCAGGTTTGCCTTGAGTCTGAGGGAGTGCGAGTACTGACTAACTACGGCGCAGAAAAGTTTGAATCTCAGGGTGATCAGCGTTCCGCGCAGCTAAGCTCTAGCGCTCAACCCGCTGCCGAGCCACTGCAAATTGAATTTGATTTAGTACTGGTAGCAATCGGCCGCACAGCCAATACCGAGAGTCTTGGTCTCGAGGCATTGGGCATTCCCTTGAATGCCAATGGCACCCTAACTACTGATGATTATCTGCGCACCTGCTACCCCAATATATTGGCCTGTGGCGATCTGGTTGGGCCCTATCAACTGACCCATGCTGCCAGTCATCAGGCTTGGTTTGCTGCGGTGAATGGTTTGCTTGGACGGTTTAAAAAATTCCGCGTCGACTACCGAGTTATGCCCCAGGTGGTATTTACCGACCCGCAGATTGGGCGGGTGGGTTTAAACCAGAGGGATGCTGCCGAGCAGGGTATTGAGGTAGAGGTAACCCAATACGATCTATCGGATTTGGATCGTGCGATTGCCGATAACGATGCTTATGGCTATATCCAGGTACTCACGGTGCCCGGCAAAGACCGTATTCTCGGCGCGACTATTGTCGGGCCTCAGGCTGGGGAGTTGATCAATGAGTTTGTACTGGCGATGAAACATAACTTGGGTCTGAATAAGTTACTGGGAACCATTCGCAGTTATCCGACCCTGAGCGAGGGCAATCGCTTTGTTGCTGGGGAGTGGAAGCGTAAACATGTGCCCCATAGATTGCTGGCGATCTTGCAGCGTTATTTGCGGCGTAATCTCAAAGGCTGAGGCCTTAAGCCTAAGCGCTTTTCATCCAAGCACTCTTCATTCAAGTGCTCTAATCCAAGCTATGTTCTTCACTACTGGCATAGTCAGGCATGGTTTCTTTGGCGGCAACAGACTGGGGATCGATATGAATAATGATCTCAGAGCCGGGGAAGGCTGAGAGGATTCGCGTTTCCACTTCGTCCGATATTTTATGGGCCGCCATCAGGCTGAGGTCGTCGTCGAGTTCTAGGTGCAGCTGAATAAAGGTCATGGTGCCGGAGTGGCGCGTGCGTAGATCGTGGAGTCCGCGGGTGCTGGGATGGGCCAATACCAGCGCCATAATCGTGTCGCGATCTTCGTCTGGAAGCTCACGATCCATCAGGTGATCATAGGAGGTGATGATAATTTCCCGGGCACTGTAGAAAATATAAACTCCGATTACGGCGGCAAATATACCATCGAATCCGGGATAGCCGAGGCTCACTAATATCAGGGCAATAATGACGCTGCCATTGACCATCAGGTCGGTGCGATAGTGCAGAGCATCAGCTTTAATAGCGGTGGAGTTGGTTTGGCGAATCACATATTGCTGGAAGCTGAGTAAGCCCAGCGTCGCGACAATGGAAATCACCATCACAATGATACCCAGCTGCACGGACTCTAAGGCGACTGGATTCATCATGTGGTCGACGGCTTCGAAGAGTAAAAATCCAGCAGACCCAGCGATAAACAGAGACTGACTTAAACCGGCCAATGCTTCGGCTTTGCCGTGACCAAAGCGATGTTCCTTATCTGCTGGCGTCAGGGCATGGCGCACGGCGATCAAATTGATCATGGAGGCCAGGGCGTCGAGCATGGAGTCGATAAGGGTGGCGAGCAGGCTGACGGAGCCCGATGCACCCCAGGCTGCTAGCTTTAAGGCAATCAAGACCAGTGCCACAGAGGTTGAGGCGTAGGTGGCCAGGCGCAGTAGACGCGCAGTCTCCTGGGGAGGCAGTTGATTGATGGTTGAGGCGGGTTCACTCATAGCTGTCACTTATAACTCTAGTGTTTTGATGCTGTGCAGTTTAGCAAATTAATCCCGTCAGCCCCTAGGAAAACCCCTGCAGAAGACTGTTCAAAAATTGATAGCCCAGTGGAGTTGCCTGATAGCGGCGATCGTTCACTTCCAATAGTCCCTGAGACTGCAGCTTTGCTACCTGCTTGGCAATACTTGAAGCCGGCAGACCGGTGCGCGGGGTGAAGTAGTCAGCACTAAGACCTTTCCGTAAGCGCAGACCGTTCATCATAAACTCCACGGCGAGCTCGTCTACGGGGATCGGTTTGTGCTGCGCCAGTGTCAGTGGATCTCGGGCCAGATAGTTATCTGGCTGGCGGGTTTTGTTACTGCGCAGAATGGAGTTTTCAGCGGGCATGGCGATTTTGCCATGGGCGCCGGCGCCTATGCCGAGATAGTCGCCAAACTGCCAGTAGTTCATATTGTGCTGGGAGGCTCGTCCCGGCTGGGCAAAGGCGGAGACCTCGTACTGTGCATAACCGCCGCTGTCGAGCAGCTCCATACCAGCTTGCTGTATATCCACCAGAGCGTCTTCCTCCGGCAGTTGCGGCGGCCTTGAGTAGAACTCGGTATTGGGTTCGATAGTCAGCTGGTACCAAGAAATATGCAGCGCGCCACTGTCGCTGGCCAGCTGCAGATCTCTGCGCGCCTGTTCAACAGTCTGACCTGAGAGGCCATGCATCAGGTCGAGATTAAAGTTATCAAAGCCGGCTCGCCGTGCGGTTTCAATGGCCGATAGGGCTTGAGTGCCGTCGTGAATGCGACCCAGTTGTAGCAGGTGTTGATCATTAAAGCTTTGGATGCCTATGGACAGGCGATTGACTCCGGCACTGCGAAAGCCGCTAAACTTTTCCTGCTCTGCAGTACCGGGATTGGCTTCGAGGGTGATTTCTATATCTGGCTCAAAGCCAATAATACGTTCCGCGGCGTCGAGTATTTGGCCAATACCCCCAGCTGAAAACAAACTGGGGGTGCCGCCACCAAAAAAGATCGAGGTTAGTTTTCTACCCTGAGCCCATTTCTGATCCTGCTGCAGGTCCGCAATCAGCGCCTTGATATAGGCCTGTTCCGGGATCTCTGGGGCCGCAGTGTGAGAGTTAAAGTCACAGTAGGGGCATTTGCGCACACACCAGGGTATGTGCACATAGAGAGAGAGGGGCGGGAGTTCCAGTGCGCTGTCGATGGGGAGGCCTGTTTGTTGTAGAGCGATCTAAGTAGACTGCGGATTGGTTGCAGCGCTGTCGAGTAAGGTGTCGGATAAAGTATCGGATAAATTGCCGGCTAACTTTGTCAGTAGCTCGCGGATAGCTTTGCCGCGGTGACTGATGCGGTTTTTTTCCTGTTTGTCTATTTCTGCAGCATGGCAGTTTAACGCTTCTACATAAAATAGCGGATCATATCCAAAACCGCCGTCACCCTTGGCCTCCAGTGCAATATGTCCCTCCCAGCTGCCCTGACAGATAATCGGTGTCGGGTCAGTGGCATGACGCATATAGACAATCACGCACTGATAGCGAGCGCTGCGCTGTTCCAGCGGGGCATCGCCCAGTACGTCGAGGAGCTTTTTATTGTTGCTGGCGTTGTTGGCCTCTGGGCCTGCGAAACGTGCGGAATAGATGCCAGGTGCGCCATTGAGTAGATCCACTTCGAGGCCCGAGTCATCGGCGATTGCTGGCATGCCTGACATCAGCGCTGCATTGCGCGCTTTGAGAATGGCATTCTCGACAAAGCAGAGTCCGGTCTCTTCCACATCTTCTATGCCCAGTTCCTGTTGAGGGACTATCTGCATATTGAGTTCGGCCAGCATGTCGTTAAGTTCTTTAATTTTTCCGGCATTGCTGCTGGCCAATACAATTTTCAATCGATGTTCCTCGGCTTATGGGGGTCTTCTTTAGTCGTGCTGCACTCTAGTCCTGATGCATTTTAGTCGTGATACATTTTTTTCTGGAACTTCAGATCATAAGCGGGCTTCTTGGGATCGGCGCGCACCGAGATTTTAAAGGTTAACAGGTCTTCATTCTCAAATTCGAAGGGGGCCAGGTAGTAGACCGCATCCTGTTCCCGCACTTCGACAAATTCAAGCGTCTGACTCATCTGAAAAATATTGTAAACCTTGCCTGTGATCACCGCGGATTTACCAGTTCCTAAACCCTTTACCACGGCTATATTGACCAGCCCTTTGTCTTTGCCGCGAACAATTTGATTGGCCACTGCTACATCTGGATCTATAAAGGTGCTGTTAAAGGCGCTAAAGAAGATCTTGTTGTCGCCCACTTTTTTGAAGATTTTGTCGTTGGCCACAGCGGCCGCGGGCAGTGCTAAAGAGAAGATAGAGAGTAGTACGAGTAAATATTTCATTGGCTTCGTCCTCCATGGTGGGCCAAGAGACCCGGAAAGTTTATTTGCTGAGATGATAAACCGCGGTTTCGGCAAATAGATTGGGCCACAGGTTTTTGAGTTGCCGATCGAGCAAATGTTCACCGACAAACTGTTTACGTAGAATTTTTATATTTCGCTCACGGCACAGGGCTTCAAAGTCACTGTAGGTGAAAAAGTGAATGTTGGGGGTGTCATACCATTGGTAGGTCAGCTGTTTGGTTACTGGCATGCGACCGCGCAAGGTAAGGTAGGCGCGGGCTTTCCAGTGACCGAAGTTGGGGAAGGTGATTACGCACTGAGTGCCGATTCTCAACATCTCATCGAGCACCAGATGAGGAAAGCGCATGGCCTGCAGTGCCTGGGTCATAATCACAGTGTCGAAACTGTCATCGGCAAAATTGGCCATGCCTTTGTTGAGATCCTGTTCCACAACATTGACATCTTTTGCCAAGCACTGGTTGATGGAGTCTGGATCGATCTCAAGGCCGTAGCCGCGGATATTTAGATCTTTTTGGAGTTGCGCGAGCAATGTGCCGTCGCCACAACCTAGATCGAGAACTCGTGAGTTGGGTTTGACCCAGGAGTGGATCGAATCATTTATTTGGCGAGTGCTTTCGGCTTGATTCATGCTGCGCCCTCCAGTTTGTCGGCGACCTTACTCAGATAATTGCCCAGCACTTGCTCATAGCGCTGGTTGGGCAGAAGGAAGGCATCGTGGCCCTGGTCGGAATTAATCTCGGCGAAGGAGACATTTTTCCCAGCGGCGATTAAGGCGTCGGTAATCTCCCGGGAGCGCTTGGGTGAAAAGCGCCAATCGCTGCTGAAGGCCACTACCAGAAAGTCACAGCTGGCATGACTAAAGGCCTGCACCGGATCGTTTTGATATTCCCGTGAAAGATCGAAGTAATCGAGCATTTTGGTAATCAAGATATAGGCATTGGCATCAAAGTCACCGGAGAACTTCTCACCCTGATAGTTGAGATAGCTTTCAATCTGGAACTCGATCGGTGCGGCTTCGCCCTGGTCAAAGGTTCCGGAGCGCAACTCGCGACCAAATTTCTGGCCCATTAGTTCATCGGACAGATAGGTGACATGGCCGATCATGCGCGCCAGTGCCAGACCTTGACGTGGCGCTGTATTGTTTTGCCGGTAATTACCGTCACAGAATTCTGGATCCGATTGAATCGCGCGACGGGCCAGCTCATTAAAGGCGATATTTTGCGCTGTCAGCTTCATCGATGAGGCAATAACAATGCTATTAGCCAGCTTGTCTGGATATTCCAGGGCCCAGCGCATCGCCTGCATACCGCCGAGGCTGCCGCCGATAACCGCCGCCCAGCATTGAATGCCGAGGTGCTCCATCAACAGTCGCTGTGATTCTACCCAGTCTCTGGCGCGCAGCACCGGGAACTCTGCTCCCCATGGCTCGCCGCTTGCAGGGTTAATTGTGGTGGGGCCGGTGCTGCCAAAGCAGCTGCCGATATTATTAAGCGAAACAATAAAAAAGCGATTAGTGTCCATGGGCTTGCCGGGACCTATATAGCTGTCCCACCAGCCCGGCTTGTCATCCTCAGCATAAACGCCGGCAGCGTGATGGCTACCGCTTAGGGCATGACAGATCAATAGGGCATTACTCTTGTCGGCATTGAGGGTGCCATAGGTCTCAACCATCAGCTCATGGCTGGGCAGTACTACGCCGCAGGCCAGTGTGAGGGGCGTTTCGATAAGAATTTTTTCCGCCCTTACCAGGCCGACGGAGGATGCGCTTATATCTGATGTCATTAACGGATTCTCTGGGAGTTCGCTCTTAGTTATAGGTGTTGAGTCTAAGAGGCTCCCTAGTTTAACGCAACTTTGGGCCTAGGCTTTTAATTAAGGGCAGCTGAGGCTAAGAAAGACAAGCCGGTGCTATTTTTAATCTCTGCATTGTCCGATAGACTGGCGGTTCAAATTTGCCCGGATAAAAAAGCATGATTTATAAAAAATTGGGAAACACTGATATAGAAGTGTCGTTGGTTGGTTTAGGGACTATGACCTACGGCGAACAAAACACCTCAGACGAAGCGGGTGAGCAGATGGATTACGCGGTTGCACAGGGCATTAACTTGCTCGATGTCGCCGAGATGTATCCGGTGCCACCAAAGCCAGAGACAGCCGGACTGACCGAGAGTTATGTCGGCGACTGGCTGCGACAGACTGGCAAGCGTAAAGATGTTGTTTTGGCAACCAAGGTTGCCGGCCCCTCAAGCGCCCTTGGCGTAACCCATATTCGAGACGGTTCACGACTCAACGCCGATCATATCCGCCGTGCTGTTGAGGGTTCTCTGGAGCGCCTGCAGACCGATCATATCGACCTCTATCAGGTTCACTGGCCTGAACGTGCGACTAACTATTTTGGTCAGCGCGGCTATACCCACAGACCCCATCTCGATGGCATTGCCATTGAAGAGACCTTCGTTGCCCTAGCGCAACTGGTGGACGAGGGCTTGATCGGGCATATAGGTATCTCCAACGAAACGCCCTGGGGTGTGATGGAGTACTTACGTCTGGCTCGTGAGATGGATCTGCCGCGTATTGCCACTATTCAAAACCCCTACAGCATACTGGGTCGATCATTTGAAAATGGTCTCGCTGAGATCTGTATTCGTGAAGAGGTAGGTCTGTTGGCTTACTCGCCCCTGGCCTTTGGTGTGCTCAGTGGCAAGTATATGCACGGTGCTATGCCAGAGGGTTCGCGCATTAAGCTGTTCCCGCGCTTTGCGCGTTACAGTGGCACCAATTCACAGGCTGCCACAGAGGCCTATTACGATGTGGCGAAAAAGCATGGTCTGAGTCTGGTTGAGCTGTCATTGGCGTTTGTTTGCGAACAGCCCTTTGTAGCCAGCTGCTTGATCGGTGCAACCACCATGGAACAGCTTAAGCAAAATATTGATGCCTGCCAGGTGGCGCTGTCTGATGAGGTTAAAGCGGATCTGGATGCGGTCTATCAGGAGTATCCAGATCCGGCGGTTTAACTTACCTTGCTTAACTAATCTTATCTAGCCAACTAGTGATTGTACCGTGCCGCCAAGGATTGGCAGCAGTTTATTGCGAATAATCATCAAGCTGAAAATGGCGACCATTGGCGAGATATCCATCATGCCGATGGGCGGAATAAAGCGCCGAAAGGGGCGCAGATAGGGTTCGGTAATCTGCCCCACTAACTGCACGGAGGGGTGACTGGTTGTACCCACCCAACTGGATATGGCAAGAATAAAGATCCCCCAGAAATACACTTCGATCAAAGCATAGAGCAGGTCAAAGGCGGCTACTGGAATAGTCATAATAATATCCAATATTCCGACGCCGGTGGCCAGACCCATAATCAAATAGAACGACCACTTGACCAAAATCGCTGCTGCCAGAACGCCTAAGTTGAGGGTTCCAACGGTGGGCAACAGTTTGTTCATAGGGTTTACGACTGGCGCAGTCAGCTTAAAGATGGTCTGTGAGATCGGATTGTAAAAGTCCGCTTGAACCAGTTGTAGCAGCAGTCGAATCAGCAGTAGAAAGCTGCAGATCTGCACCGCTAGGCTGAGAATATAAATCGGCGTTCCGCCAAGTGCGTTCATAAAAAATCCTTAGGTTAATTGTCTGTTGTAAAATCTAATCTGTAGGCGACTTTAAAGGCCGCTCTATTTTCAAAGCGCTTCATTTAGAGAACTCTTCGGCCATTTCCCGGGCGCGATTCCGCGCTGCCTCCATGGCTTGACGAAAGGTATCTTCGACATCCAGTGACTGGAATTTTGTAATCGCCGCCTGAGTGGTGCCACCAGGTGATGACACCTGCAGACGTAACTCAGTGGTGTTGTGTTCACTGGTGCTGGCCATCTGTGATGCGCCCAACGCCGTTTGAATAGTCAGCTCTCGGGCCACCTGCTCGGACAGTCCCAATTCTTGACCGACTTTTTGCATGGTTTCCATCATCAGAAAAAAGTAGGCCGGTCCGCTTCCGGATACTGCAGTCACTGCATCGATCTTAGCTTCATCATCAACCCAGCAAGAGATGCCCACAGCATTGAACATGGCTTCGATAGACGCCTTCTGGTCGTCATTGACCAGTTCGTTGGCAAATAGGCCAGCAGCGCCACAGCGCACCATTGAGGGCGTGTTAGGCATAACTCTGACTATGGCGCGACTTTCGCCGAGCCATTCTTGAAGATTGCTCAGCTGAATGCCCGCGGCCACAGAGACGACCACTGTGCCTGGCTTGATTGAGCGGGTCAGCTCTTTGATCACGGCGCCCATAACCTGGGGTTTGACTGCCATGACAACTATGTCAGCGTCGGCCACTGCAGCGTGATTGTCGGAGGTTGTGGCAATGCCGTAGGTCTGCTGCAGGCGCTGACATTTTTCTGCACCGCGATTGCCGACACAGATTTGCTCTGGCTGAAAGCCGTTGGCCAACATGCCGCCAATAATACTCGAGGCCATATTGCCGCCGCCAATAAATGCGATTTTACTCATTACTTTTGCTCCCTTTTACCAAATATATCAGTACCTACGCGAACCATTGTCGAACCCTGTGAAATCGCCGCCTCAAGATCCCCGGACATGCCCATGGAGAGGGTATCCAGTTTCTCTGAATTGTCCAGTGACTGATTGATCTGCTGGCGTAGTTCAGCGAGTTTTTGAAAGGCGAGCTGCTGTTCTTGAAAGCTGTTTTCTGCCCGGGGAATTGCCATCAGTCCGCGCAGTCGTAAATTGGGTAGTTTGGCTATTTGCAGTGCAATGGGCAGCAGGCTATCGGCGGCAAAGCCAGACTTGCTCGGCTCGTTGTCTATGTTCACCTGCAGACAGATATTCAGAGGCCCCAGTGATTCCGGTCGCTGATCATTGAGGCGCTGGGCGATCTTTAAACGATCGACACTGTGAACCCAGCTGAAATTCTCAGCCGCGTTGCGGGTTTTGTTGGATTGCAGTGGGCCAATAAAATGCCAGCACAGATTTTCTGCCTCTAACTCGGCGATCTTTTCCAGGGCTTCCTGAAGATAATTCTCGGCAAAATGCGTCAGGCCAGCGCCCATAGCTTGGCGAATATGTTCGACACTGCGGGTCTTGCTCACCGCTAATAAAAGTATTTCGCTGGGGTCGCGTCGGTACTCAGCGGCACTCTGATCTATACGTTTGTTTACATCGGCAATGTTATTTTCAATCTTTGGCATATACTTATCAGGTTATTGAGAGGTTAACGGACATTTTAACGAGTAGTCTAACGGACCATTTATTGCCGCAAGGATTAAGCGAGAAAAGCATGGATATAACGGAGTTATTGGCCTTTAGTGCCAAAGAGGGCGCCTCAGATTTACATATTTCCGCAGGACTGCCACCGATTATTAGAATAGATGGCGATGTTCGGCGGATTAACCTGCCGCCTATGGAACACCGACAAGTCCACAGTTTGATCTACGAAATAATGAATGACAAGCAGAGAAGGGACTATGAGGAGTTTCTGGAAACAGATTTTTCTTTTGATGTGCCGGGAGTTGCTCGCTTTCGTGTCAATGTGTTCTATCAAAACCGCGGTGCGGCAGCGGTATTTCGAACCATTCCTTCAAATGTACTGACCCTCGAACAGCTAGGTATGGGAGATATTTTTAAAAAGCTCGCCTTGATGCCTCGAGGTTTAGTACTGGTTACGGGCCCCACGGGCTCGGGTAAGTCGACCACCCTGGCGGCTATGGTGGATTACGTTAATGACAATCGCTACGACCATATCCTCACCATCGAAGACCCCATCGAATTTGTTCACCAAAGTAAAAAATGTCTGGTTAACCAGCGTGAAGTGCATCGCGATACTCACGGTTTTACCGAAGCTCTGCGCTCGGCACTGCGGGAAGATCCGGATGTTATCTTGGTGGGTGAGCTCCGTGACCTTGAAACTATCAGGTTGGCACTGACCGCCGCCGAAACCGGTCATCTGGTATTTGGCACCCTGCACACCACCTCGGCAGCCAAGACCATCGATCGGGTGGTGGATGCCTTTCCCGGGGGCGAAAAGCCAATGATTCGATCCATGCTCTCGGAATCTCTACAGGCTGTTATCTCCCAGACATTATTAAAGAAAACCGGCGGTGGCCGTGTGGCGGCTCATGAAATCATGATTGGCACTCCGGCGATCCGCAACCTGATTCGCGAGGATAAAGTGGCACAGATGTATTCCTCGATTCAAACCGGCGGGGCCCTAGGCATGCAGACTCTCGACCAATGTTTGCACAACCTGGTGGCACAGCGCGTGATCAGTGTAGAAGTGGCTCGTGAAAAAGCCAAAATGCCAGACAGTTTTTAAGGAGAAAAACTATGTCAGCTCAGACCTTTGAAAATCTGGTTAACTATATGGCCAAGAAAAAGGCCTCGGATCTGTTTATCACCGTTGGCCTGCCACCCTGCCTTAAGCTCAATGGCTCAGTGATGCCTGTGAGTAAAAACAAACTCTCTCAGGCGGATTGTGAAGAGTTTGTTCTCGGTACCATGAATGCCGAGCAGCAAATAGAATTCAAAAAACATAAAGAGCTCAACTTTGCCGTAGTCAGTGAAAGTGCCGGACGCTTTAGGGCTAGTGCCTTTTATCAGCGTGGCGAGATTGGCATGGTGTTGCGGCGTATCGAAACGCAAATTCCCTCGCCGGATTCACTGCTGCTGCCGTCTATTTTAAAAGAACTGGTAATGAACAAACGCGGTATTGTTATTTTTGTTGGCGCCACAGGCACGGGTAAGTCGACCTCCCTGGCTGCGCTGATCGGGCACCGCAATAAAAACAGTCGCGGGCATATAGTCTCCATTGAAGACCCTATTGAATTTGTCCATGAACATCAGGGCTGCATCATTACTCAGCGGGAAGTGGGGGTGGATACAGAGTCCTTTGATGTGGCGCTGAAAAACACCTTGCGCCAGGCGCCGGACGTTATTTTGATCGGCGAGATTCGCACCCCAGAAACCATGCAACACGCTATCACCTTTGCCGAGACCGGCCATCTGGTGCTGGCCACCCTTCACGCTAACAACGCCAACCAGGCCCTGGATCGCATCAGCCATTTCTTCCCGGCAGATCGTCACGACCAGATGTGGATGGATCTATCTCTAAATATGCGTGGCATTGTCGCTCAGCAACTGGTACCCACTATCGAGGGCAAGGGCCGTCGCGCAGCGATTGAGATTCTGCTCAACACACCATTAGTGGCTGATGTTATTCGCAAGGGCGAGGTGCATAAGCTAAAAGAGATTATGGGTAATTCCACCGAGCACGGCATGCAGACCTTTGATCAGGCGCTCTATGAGCTCTATATTGAAAAGCAGATTAGTTACGAGAATGCGATCGCCCATGCGGACTCAAAAAATGACCTGCGCCTGATGATCAAGATGCAGTCAGAAAACTATGTGGACCAGCTTGGGGCCAGTGCTGATGATCTGTCGATAGAGGAAGATAGGTCGGATAGTCTACGCTGGTAGCTGGTAGCTAAGGCCTGGTGCTAGGGCGCAGTGCCGATCGATGGTGCATCGAGCCAGCTCTGCAGAATCAGTGATGCGGCTATATGGTCAATCTTGGTCAAATCCTGAGTGCCCTGATCTCGGCCTATAGACTTGGCTTCGCGACTTGTTAGGCGCTCATCGACCATTTCCACTTCCACAGCAAAACGACCCTGCAGGCGACGGGCAAATTTACGTGCTCGATTGCTGAGGTCACTTTCACTGTCGTCCATATTTAACGGCAACCCAACTACCACCAGATCTGGGCTCCACTCTTTTAATAGCTTCTCTACCTGATCCCATTTGGGCATGCCGTCCACGGCCTTGAGTATGGTTAGACCTGTGGCTGAAGAGGTTAGAGTTTGCCCGCTGGCAACGCCGATCTGCTTGAGGCCAAAGTCAAAGCCCAGCAGTCTTTTGTGTTTTGTGGCTTCAGGCATGACCGGCCTGATGGGAAAGCATGCGCAGGTCTAAGCCAATACTCAGGGCCGCGGCCGAAGCCCGCTTAGCGCAGTCTATTTTAAAGATAATCTCGGCTTCAGCTGGGATTGTCAGCCAGCTATTTTCACCCAATTCTCTTTCCAGTTGCCCGGCTTCCCAACTTGAGTAGCCGAGAGTAACAAGAGAGTCTTTGGGGCCTTTTCCCAGTGCCATATCTGTGAGTATGTCTCGGGATGCGGTGAGGCAAACCTGATCAGAGATCATCAGCGTCGACTCCCACTGCTGTTCGCAGTTGGCGTGCAAGATAAAGCCGCGATCCCGCTGCACTGGGCCACCATCAAATAGCAGTGGCCGCCCGCACTCGTCTTGGTAGTCGAGTTTTAGTTGATCAAATATAGCCTTCACCGGAATATCCATCTGCTGATTGATAATCAGCCCCATGGCGCCATCTGAATTGTGCTCGCAGATATACACCACAGAATCCGAAAAGGTCGGATCCTCGAGGCCTGGCATAGCCAGCAAGAAGTGATTTTTCAGGCTACTTATTTTTTTCGGTTTCAATGTCGTCATGGTAAGCAATATGGAGTTTTATCGCCTCAAACTCAAGCGCTGAGGCAGATTAGTTTGTTGTTAGTACATTGTTAGACTGATATTGCCAGGTGCGAATAATATGGATTTCATCGCGGCTGCGCAGCTCTTTGGGGAAGGCCTTAAAGGGCGAAGCCAGTTGAACCGAACGCACCGCGGCTTGATCAAGCAGTCGCGATCCTGAGCCTTTTGAGACTTCAATGCGCTTGATGCGACCGTCGGCTAGTAGCACCACAATTAATTGCACCTGGCCAAAAATACCCTGAGTGCGCGCTTCTCTGGGGTAATGTACATTGCCGATCTGCTCTACTTTTTCTTCAAAATAAACCATGTAGGCTGCTGCATCTGCAGACTTAGCCGATACTGAGGTCATGCGCAGCACCTGGGGCATTTTGTTGTATGCCTGCTTTAAGCGATCAAGCTCTGCTTGCATTGCTACTCTGTCCGGCTGCTGATCTGCGTTGCGGGGTTCTACGGACTTGTTGGTTTGGCTGTCGCCCTCACGGCTTAAGACTGCCTGCTCGGCTGAGTCAGAGCGTTGTTGCTCAATTGCCGGCTGCTGCCCTTGGTCTTGCGGTTGCAAAACTTGTTGCTGATCATCAGTTCCCAGCTGATGGGTCTGGGCAATAAAGTCTGCTTGATCTGGTGCCTCGTCACTTGGCTGCTGCGCTAGCGTGATATCTATGGATGGGTTGGGGGGAGATCCGGCTGGCATGGCAAAGCTCAAGCCGATTAGCAACAGGCCATGAGCCACCAGGGCCAGGGAGAATGTTTTCCGCAGGCGTTGCTGGCTGGTGTTCCAGAGTCCGTCAGTCAGGCTATCCATCTACAAAGCTATCCATCTACAAAGCTATCCATGGCTTAGGTTCTCCATTATTTAGGCTATCCATAGCTCAGGCTGTCCATAATCTGTTCCAAGGGTAATTAATGTCTATCCACCCCGCTGGCCCAGTCTTGCGCTTATTGCCTTTATAAGGCGCTCGCCAATCTGGGTGTCTTCAGCATTATCAATTTCGCGAATACAGGTTGGGCTGGTGACATTAATCTCGGTGAGATAGTCGCCAATCACATCGAGGCCGACAAATATCAGTCCGCGCTCTTTTAATGTCGCTGCAACCTGCTGAGCAATCCACAGATCTCGCTCACTGAGTGGCTGTACAACACCGCGGCCACCCGCGGCAAGGTTGCCACGGAAATCACTGCCTGTGGGTATGCGTGCCAGACAGAAGGGAATGATCTCCCCGTCGACCACTAGGATTCGCTTGTCCCCCTCGGTGATTTGAGGCATAAACTTCTGCGCCATAATGGTCTCGGTACCGTATTTGGTGACTGTCTCGAGAATCACATTGAGATTCTGATCCCCTTCTTTGACGCGGAAGATCGAGGTGCCGCCCATGCCGTCCAGCGGCTTATAGACCACATCCTGATGCTCGGCTAAAAAACCTTTCAGCCGCTCTTGGTCACGGCTGACTAATAGGGGCGGAGTGCACTGGGGAAATTCTGTGGCAAAGACCTTCTCGTTGCAGTCACGCAGACTCTGGGGCTTGTTCACCACCAGTGAGCCGCGCCGTTCCGCAGCTTCGAGGATATAGGTGGAATAGATAAACTCGCTATCGAATGGCGGGTCTTTGCGCATTACCAAGACATCCATTTCTTCGAGAGCGGCGTCTCTGCTGTCTCCCAGTTCGAACCATTTGTTGGCGTCATCGAAGACTGTTAAGGGGCGCAGATTGGCTCTGGGGCCACTGTTATCTATATAGAGGTCAGACTGTTCCATATAGAAGAGATCGAGCCCCTGAGCCTGAGCTGCCAGCAAGATCGCCAGGGTTGAATCTTTGTAAAAAGAAATGGATTGGATGGGATCCATAACTACGCCGAGGGAAGTGCCCATAAAATGACAGCCTTAGGTTGATATTTGCGCTATAACTAAGTGTGGCAACTGATATGGCCGATGCCCTGAAAATTTCTGTGACCTATAAATCAATTATTTTATTAACTTTAGAGGCTTGTGGATTATATATTACAAGTGTGTTTAAAATTCCATAACTTAAGTGATGTTGGCAATGCTTAAGGCGTTAAGTGGTTTTACAATGGTGATAATATGGATGTTCAGGGCCTTAAAGTGCTCGTCATAGATGACAGCAACACAATAAGACGCACCGCAGAAACATTGTTGGCAAAAGCTGGCTGTGATGTTTCAACAGCGTCAGACGGTTTCGACTCATTGTCGAAAATCGTCGATATCAAACCAGATGTCATTTTTATCGACATCATGATGCCGCGTCTCGACGGCTATCAAACCTGCGCACTAATAAAAAATAATCCCGACTATAAATCTACTCCAGTAATCATGCTGTCGAGCAAAGATGGCCTTTTTGATAAGGCCAAAGGCCGCATAGTTGGCGCTGACGACTATCTGACCAAGCCCTTTGGGCGCGCAGAATTGCTCGATGTATTAGAAAAACATACCCAAAACTAACTAAAGGATCTAGAGGTTTTATCAAATGGCAAAAGTATTGATTGTGGATGACTCACCTACTGAAACATATAAGTTGGCTAATATTCTTGAACGCAATGGATTTTCTGTGCTCTCGGCAGATTCTGGTGAACAGGGGCTTAACTTGGCGCGAGATGAGCAGCCCGATGTGGTTTTGATGGATATAGTGATGCCTGGACTGAATGGCTTTCAGGCAACTCGACAGCTTAGTCGCGGCAAGGAAACCCAGCATATCCCAGTCATTATAGTGACAGCCAAAAACCAGCAGGCGGATCAGGTCTGGGGTGAACGCCAAGGTGCCAAGGCCTATCTCGTCAAGCCGATCGATGAGAAGCAACTAGTCGCCGCGATCACTAACGTCCTAAATTAGGACGTCGCGCCGTGTCTAAAGTCAAAAAACTCTTTTCAACCATTAGTGGTGTCGCCAGCCGATTCAGTGAGTCGGTTTATGGCTTGCCTGCGCAAAAGCAGATCGTTGAGGCACGCAAGTTAATCGCCTTTAGTCTGCTGGGCTATAACTACCTGATTCCGTTGAATGAGGTGAGTGAGATACTTGAAGTTCCCGAATCGACAAAATTGCCCCGCGTAAAATCCTGGGTGACTGGCCTGGCTAATGTAAGGGGCCGTCTATTACCGATTATCGATCTGGCTGCTTTTCTGGGTGGCAGCTTAACTAGTGCGGTACGGGATCGACGAGTATTGGTGCTGGATATTAATAATGTCTATGTGGGTGTGGCGGTAGATGCGGTTCAGGGGATTAAATCTCTCCCTGTGGATCAGCATCGAACAACATCTAGCCAGTGTCCAATGGCCAGTTTTACCGATGGAGTCTTTATCGAGGAAGAGCAATCACTGGCACTTTTTTGTGCGAGAAAACTGATTGAAGACGATCAGTTTATGGCTGTTGCTATTTAAAATCTGCGGATTATTGAATTGTGTAACTCGAAAAAAGTAACTGCAAAACAGAATAAACATGGAGGATTATATGAGTACAACTACTGGCAAGGGATCGCTTTTTCGCAGCCTAATTATCACGCTGGGAATTATCTGTATAGGTGCTGCGGCATATAGCATTGTCGAAGTTAACCGGCAGGCAAAAAACGACAAAACTAACATTCAGAGTATCGCCAATCTGCGCATTAAAGCGTTGCGAATTACCAAGTTGGCCGACGATGCAGGCGCTGCGCGAGAGGAAGCTTTTGACTCTCTAACCGGCTTGACCACGGAGATGGAACGCGGCTGGAAAACATTGCAGCAGCGCCTCAACACTCAAGATGAAATCTCGCGTACGCAGATTAAATTTGTCGCCGACAGTTGGGGCAAGGTACAAGAGGAATTAAATCAGTTAGCAGATAGCCGTGAAACGGTTATTTTTGTATCCACTGTTGCCCGTAAACTCAATGAAACACTACCTCAGGTGCAGGATAACGCCGGTCAGGTTGTAGACGCACTGATCGCCCAGTCTGCCCCTGCTGGGCAGATCGCTATTGCCCAGGAGCAGCTCTGGTTGATCGAACGCATTGGCCGTAATATCGATAAGATGATCCTCGCAAGTGGTGATGCCAATTTGGCTGCGGACCAGTTTAAAGGTGACTCTAATGTGTTTCGCGACACATTGGACTCGATGAAAAATGGCAACTTTATTCTCGGCATTACCAAGGTGACCAATAAGGAAGCCCTAGCGAGTATTGAGCAGATTCAAGAATCATTTGATGTGGTCGCCAACGATATTGATCGGATCTATAACTCAGCCAATGACCTCTCCACCGCGCGCCAATCTGCCGAAGCTCTGCTAGCCGATGTGCCTGTGTTGCTAACCAAGCTCGACAACTTAGATAACACAGTGGCAGATCTAGCTGATTCCGAGCAGCGTCTGTTTAATGATTTGACCAGTCTTTCGGCTATCGCCGGATTCTTTACTGCCCTGGTAATTTTAGGCTTTATTAACTTTAGAGCGACCCGTCGCAATCTGATTGAATCTGAGCAAACCAAAGATAAAAACCAGCAGGCGATTTTACAGCTTCTGGATGATATTTCGGATCTTGCAGATGGCGATTTGACCGCGGAAGCCACGGTGACAGAAGACTTCACCGGTACCATTGCCGACTCGATTAACTTCGCTATCGGCGAGCTTAGAAGCCTGGTGGAAAACGTCGCCAGCTCCTCGGAAAAACTAACCGGATCCGCCGACGCAACCCGGGCCACATCCTTACAGCTGGCAGAGAGCGCCGAGCATCAGGCTCAGGAAATTGCCGGTGTATCAGCGGCGATTAACGAAATGGCTATCACCATTGATCAGGTCTCTTCCAACTCTGCCGAATCAGCAGCGGTTGCGGAGCGTTCGGTATCTATCGCCAAAAATGGTTCTCAGGTTGTACGCAATACCATTGAAGGTATGGATACTATTCGCGAGCAGATTCAAGACACCTCAAAGCGGATCAAACGCCTGGGTGAAAGTTCTCAAGAAATTGGCGATATAGTCTCGCTGATTAATGAGATTGCGGAACAGACCAATATCCTCGCCCTAAACGCCGCGATTCAGGCCGCCATGGCCGGTGAAGCTGGTCGTGGTTTTGCTGTAGTAGCCGATGAGGTTCAGCGTCTTGCTGAGCGCTCGGCCACAGCCACTAAGCAGATCGCCGGACTGGTAAAAACTATTCAGAGTGATACCAATGAGGCTGTAAGCTCCATGGAGCAGACTACAGCCGAAGTGGTTAAAGGTGCTGAGTTAGCCCACAGTGCCGGTATCGCCCTGGAAGAAATTGAAACTGTATCGACCAACCTGGCAGAGTTAATTCAGGATATTTCCGAAGCGGCGAAACACCAGGCCACTACCTCTGCGCATATTTCCAACACCATGAACGTGATTCAGGAAATTACCTCGCAAACGCTATCCGGCACAAATGATACTGCGACCTCTATTGGTGAGCTGGCTGAGATGGCTGTAGAAATGAAGCACTCGGTGAGTGGATTTATTCTGCCGGATTCGAATAGCAGCGCATCCCTTGGTGATGACCTTCGCGAGGAGCACGACAGCGCCTCTGGACCCGAGCAAGAGCACGATGACGATCAGTTAGGGGCCATGTTTGCCGTCGCAACTGATACAGACTCTGATCAGGTTGAGACAGTTGGCGAGAAGTCTACTCACAGCAGTGACGAGGAGCGGTTGAACCTTGATTTCGTTGCCAGCACCGATATGGACCAAGACTTTAACGAAGACCTTGAGGTCGACATTGAAGACCCAGAAGAGCTTTTGCATCTAGAAGAGTTTGAGGCTGAAATCGAAGCCATGCTCAGTGATGGTGAGAATAAAAAGACATAGATAAATAGTCGACTGAATAGGGCTTAATAAGTGGCCATCAAAGCAGGGCAGGCGCTCCTTCAGAACAGTGAGTTCGGATATTTCGATATTTGGAAAACTGCTATCGAAGAGCGGACAGGTGTCCAGATTACACCTGATCGTGAGCGCGCCTTGGGGCTCTTACTCAATCGAAGAATGGTCGAGTTGGATCTTCTCGATGTTGACGAATATCTCAACCAAGTCCTAGATATCACCAGAGGTGCCAAAGAGTGGAGCGGGCTGGTGGATCGTTTGCTAGTTAAAGAAACTAGCTTCTTTCGACATGCCCCCTCATTTGATTATGTCGCCCAATGGGTCAAAGAGACCGTTACTGCCCCCGGCTTTGTCGGCCCACTGTGGGTTTGGAGTCTTGGCTGTTCAACCGGTGAGGAAGCTTACTCACTGGCGATAACTGTTGACCGAGCTATGCGTGAAGTGGGCTGTGAGCTGGGTTTTGGCATTATTGGCACAGATATTAGCAACGAAGCGATTTTTCAAGCGCGGCGCGGCATATATCGCGGAGCAAAAATGAACGCGGTTGATGAGTCTACAAGGGAGAATTATTTCGACCAAGTTGGCAAGCAGTTGTGGCGTGTGAAAGCCGATTTAAGACGCCGAGTCTGTTTTTTGACAAGCAATATATTGGCCGATAAGTCGCCCTTGATTGGGCGCAAAATACATCTTATTTACTGTCAGAATATGTTGATTTATTTTCGCCGCTGGAAGCGCCGAGAACTGGTTAATCAATTAACCGGTCACTTGGATAATCGCGGTTGTCTGATGTTGGGGCTAGGCGAATTGGCAAATTGGACGCCAGAGGGATTTGCGCGAGTTGCGCCCCGAGTTGTTCAGGCATACACCAAAGTTAAGACCGTTGAACAGGGAGAAGCTCTATGAGCGAGGTTCAAATAAAAAGAATCAAGACATTCACCGGGCTTGAATGGCTAGTAGGCGAAATTGAAAATAGTCTGGACGCTGCCTTTAATGAGCTGGAAGCGTTCACTCAGAATAATAGTGATGAAACAAAAATACGTTTTTGTCTTGGCCACCTGCATCAAATAACCGGTCCGTTTAAAATACTGGAATACGAAGGCTGCATTTTTTTAGTTGAAGAAATGGAAGCTTTAACCCAGGCCATTATTGATAGAAAAGTGTCCAATATTAATGAAGCCTGCGAAATTTTGGTTCAGGCCATTGTTAAGTTGCCAATCTATCTTCGACAGATACTGTCCAATCGAGAAGACCGTCCCGAGACACTGATTCTATTGTTAAATGACTTGCGCGCTGCACAGGGGCAGTCCCTAGTCTCAGAAGGGGTTTTATTTTCACCAGATATATCTAGCTTAAAAAACCTAGGTGAGAATCAGGCTGCGGCCGACCCCAACTCTCCAACCAGCGATATGATAAAACGTCTGCGTCAGGTCTATCAGTTATCGTTAATAAAAGTGATAAAAGACCAGGGAAAAGCGGCTAATTATTCCAATCTTGAGAAAGTCCTACAGCGCATGCAGGAACTTTCAAAAGATAGCTGGCGTCAATATTTGTGGTCTGTTTCCGGTGAAACTATCAAGTTAGTGGCATCCGGCGAAATCAAATTTAGCCTGGCACTTAAAAAACTTTTTCGAACACTGGATACCCAATTAAAACTTCAGGCCAAGGAAGTCGCCCTAGGGCAATACAGTGCTCCAGAGAACGCACTGTTTAAGAACCTGCTCTATTATCTAGCGACAAGCCAGCCGGCTTCCGATGCATTGAAGGCTATCTGGGAAAAATATAATCTCGCTGAAGCTTTCCCTAGTGGAACCATCAATCCAGATCATGGGCGCTTAGTGCCACAGTATGATCCGTTGGTTGTCCGATCTCTAGTTGTGGCAATTCAAGGTGAATTGGCCACCGTGCGCTCCGCCCTAGAAAGGTTTTCAATTGAGGGCGGACTCTCTGCTGACGAAGTTAGAGAGGCTCTGCCAGTACTCGCCAACATGGCCGACACTCTGGCCCTGGTAGGTCAGGGAAAACTGCGTGATGCGACGACCAATGTAGATACAAAGTTACACCAAATTTTCTCTACAGAAGCCTCGGGAGTCGAAGATCAGGATATTGCCGATGCAGTTCAAAGTCTTGCTGAAATAGAATTAGCCTTAAATACCTGGGCCGCTAGTCCCGATAAATTTTCAGGTACAGTAGATCTGGATAGCCAGCAGAATCAATTTGAGTTCGACAGCGCCAGTCAGGTACTTTTAGCTGAGTCGCGCACAGGCATTGAACGTATCAAAGAAGCTGTTGTTGCCTTTATAAATTCCCAGTGGGATTTACAATTACTCTCTCATGTGCCGGGTATGTTTAACCAGCTCCAGGGCGCCCTGCAGATTATAGGATTGTCCCGAGCGGCATCGGTTGTAACGGGCTGTACAAGCTATGTTGAAAAGCGTATTGCAGAACAGAGCCAGCAAGTGGAGTGGCATGCTCTGGACACCTTTGCTGATGCAATCACCATTGTTGAATACTATCTCGAGCAATTACCCGCTGATAACCATAATAATAGTGATACCGAACAAGATGATGTTTTGATCGCTGCAGAAGAGAGCGTTTACTCCCTGCTACAGGAAGGCGAAGCGGAGCAATCACAGGTGCAGCATGCGGCGTCCGACGAAACCGATTTCCACGCTGAGCCTGAAGAAATTATTGATGAATTGGTTTTGTTTGAAGAAACACATATAGGCCAAAATTCAGAATCAAAAGCTGATGATGCTTCACAATCTAAATCATTTTCTGAAGGCCACGATGATGAATATATTGTTGACCCAGAAATAATCGAAATTTTTGTCGAAGAGGCCGATGAAGTTCTCGGGACCCTGACTGCATTATTACCCCAGTGGAAAAGTCAGCTGCAGGATGAAGAGTTAGTGGCTACTGCCCGACGTTCGTTTCATACCCTAAAAGGCAGCGGCCGCATGGTCGGCGCCATGGCCATCGGAGACTTAGCTTGGTCGATTGAAGAGCTGTTGAATGGCGTCACTAATGGGCGCTTTGAATGTACTGAGATGATGGTTGATGTTTCGGCTATGGCGGTTGAATCAATTACAGAAATGGTCCCTGCTTTTGCCGCGAATCGGCCAGATGAAGATCCAGAGCAGCGCATAAAGGCTATTACTGAAGCGGCTAAATCACTCGCTAATAGCGAAGCCATGAGCCCACTAGCCGCCGCATTATTGGGTCTAGACGCCACTTCTAATGTCGAGCCAGAGCCGCAAGAAAAAGTTGAGGTTGAGGCGCTTGACGTTGAAGAGCTCGTTGCTGATGATCTTGGTGTTGAAGAACCTGGTACTGAAGAGCTCGAAGACCCGAATGTGACTATAGAAGTTGAAAGCAAACCAGAGATTGTCGATCAGCAGGATCCAGTCGAGACTCAGGTAAATGCCCATGAGTTTGATGATGAAGGAGAGCACGAAGCCATATTGTTAGAGATGTTCGTCAACGAAGCTCAGGGCCATTTAAAAACCATTGACGATTTTGTCTTACAAACTCGCAGCTCCGCACCACTCTATAAAACACCCTCTCTGGCACTCCAGCGAGCATTGCACACCTTAAAAGGTACTGCAGAAATGGCCGACTTCTCAGAGCTGAGTGAGTTGGTTACACCTCTTGAAGAGTTCGTTAAAGAATTACATCACCACCAGATTTGTCTCGATGAAGATATTGTCCACCTAGTTGAAGATGCGGCAGATTTTTTCCGTGCCATTCTTGCGCGAATGACAGGCGGTGAATTAATCGAACTGCATGGGCTGAAGCTGTTCCGTGCAAGGCTGTCAGAGTTGCGTGAAAAAGCCGTTGGCCATCTATTGCGCGGCGCCAATAACGATAGTGACGGCAAGGATTTTTCCGCAGTCAAACGGCTGATGGCGGAAGGACTCCTAGCGCTACAAAATTATCCTGCTCTGTACGATTATCTCCAGCGCCAAACCGCTCCTCCTAGAGTTGTTTTCAATCAACTGCTGGCTGATTTACAAGCGATTCAGGAACAGCTTGTAGATGCGGATATAGCGCCTATCCTAGAGCTTTCTGGACTGATGGCACCGATTTATAGCCTGCTGTTGGACATAGGTTCGGTACCCGATCAGGTTGTTATAGATACATTGAGAGAGAGCCATGAAGATCTATTGAATCTCTTTGATATGCTCGCTGCAGATCAGGATTTAAGTTCAATATCTGATGCAGACAAAAAACGTTTAGGGGATATAGAAAAGCAACTTACCGAGCAGTTAGCAGAAAAGGTCGAGGTAACTAAGGTCTCTGAAGATCAAGTGTCCGCTACAAGCGCTGTCGAAGAACCTGTCGAGATACTCCCGGTTACGACACTTCCTGTTACGACACTCCCTGTTAAAGAGCAGTCCGAAGATGATCAGCCGATAATATCTGATGAGCCTGAACTAATACTCCCAGAAGAAAATATTGGCCAAACATTGATCGATTTGGATGGCAGTGATGAGAGCTGCGAAGACGAACCTAAGGGTGCACTTATAAGTGAACCTGCAGCAACTGCCTCTAGCTCAATGTCATTGGTTGATATAGAGCTCGACAATGAAATTGTCGGCGTCTTTGTGGAAGAGGCAGATGATATTGTCAGCCATATTGAAGAGTTAGTGATGGCCTGGCGATCCAGCCCCAAAGAGATCGAACTGGCGGATCGACTCAAGCGCGACTTGCACACCTTAAAGGGCGGTGCGCGTATGGCTGGGTTTAATGGGTTGGGAGATCGAGCCCACGCCATCGAATCCCTAGTCGACGACACCAAAGATTACGACAAGCGCTTTTTTAAGACGATTATTTCTCATCAGGAAATGTTGGTCAGCGTCTACGATATTGTTCGGCAGATGGCTCGGGGTGGCGATATCAACGCGCTGCGTAAACAGCTGGTTGATTTTGAACAGGGCGACCTAGCGGATACAGATATCGCTGCCGATGATCAGGGTGAGAGTAACAGTCAGGACAGCGCTCACTCTGCCGCTGATTTCATGAAATCTCTGGCTATCCCGGAGGCCGAAAAGTCGGGTCAGTCAACGCAGGCATTATCAGGTTCCTCTGCTGCAAAGCAAAAGTCTGTGTTTGATCAGAATGCCATTCAAGGTGAAATCAAAGAGGTTGTTCGAATTGGTGCCGAGGTATTGGATACTCTAGTTAATCTGTCCGGAGAAAATATTATTTTCCGCGGCCGAGTCGAAGAACAGCTCAGTGAGTTCACTCAGTTCCTCGATGAAATGGATGCCACAGTGGATCGCCTTCAGGGGCAGGTCAGACGCCTGGGCACTGAAACCGAAGCGCAGATTGATTACCGTCGCGAGCAGATTGAAGCCTCGGGTGAGGCGGATAATTTTGATCCACTAGAGATGGATCGCTACTCGCACTTACAGCAGTTGACCGGCTCGCTGATGGAGTCCGCATCTGATTTACACGATCTCAAAGAAACGCTGAATGAAAAATTAATTGGCACCGAAACTCTACTTTTACATCAGTCACGGATCAACACTGACCTGCAAGAAGGCTTGATGAAAACCCGCATGGTTCCCTTCGCCAGAATTGTTCCGCGACTGCGTCGCATTGTTCGGCAGGTGGGCATAGAGCTGGGTAAAAAAGTTGAATTGCGCATGGATAATATTCAGGGAGAGATGGATAGATCGGTTCTCGATCGGATGGTCGCCCCCCTAGAACATATGATCCGTAACTCCGTGGATCACGGTATAGAAACTGAAGCCGAGCGCTTAAAAGCGGGCAAGCCAGCGAGTGGCAGTATTGTTATTACCACCTATCGCCAAGGTGGCGACATCGTTATCCACTTGGCTGATGATGGTCGCGGTTTAAATGTGGAAAAGATTCGTCGCCGCGCCCTAGAGAAAGATCTGATGGCAGAGGATGCTGCGCTATCAGCCTATGAAATTGCTCAGTTTATTTTTCATCCCGGCTTTACAACATCTGACTCAGTGAGTCAGATATCTGGCCGCGGTGTCGGACTAGATGTGGTCAATAGTGAAGTGCGCCAATGCGGTGGTCGGGTAGATATTGACACCTCGGCGGGTTTTGGCACTCAGTTCACCATAGTCTTGCCCTTTACCTTATCGGTTAACCGCGCACTGATGATCAATGTCACTGGTGATCATTACGGCTTGTCCCTCAACTCAATTGATGGCGTTCACTATATGCTGCGCAGTGCTGTGGATGAAGCTGTGGCCAATGGCAGTTTGATCAATTACGGCGGTGTGGATTATGAACTCTGTTATCTGGGAACCTTGCTCAACCCAGAGATTTTAAAGCGGCCAGACAGTCTCGATGAGGACGCTGCTCTGGTGCTGTTCCATTCCGATAATCGACGCTTTGCGGTACAGGTTGATGAAATTATTGGCACTAAAGAGATTGTTGTGAAGACCATAGGATCTCAGTTTTCCAGTGTTCCAGGATTGGGCGGCGCGACTATTTTGAGTGATGGTCAGGTAGTTGTGATTATTGATCTCAATGAGTTAGCGCGAGTGTCCATTGTCGATCTGCCGCGTATTGGCCAGAGCGGTGACAAAATGCTTGAACATGACTCGCGCTCAACCAATGAGGCCTCAACCAGTATATTGGTGGTGGATGACTCGGTTACGGTGCGAAAAGTCACCAGCCGTATTCTGCGGCGCCAAGGCTATAAAGTGCTGACGGCTAAAGACGGTGTTGAAGCCTTAAAGGCAATGCAAGATGAGATCCCCGCGGTAATCCTGCTGGATATTGAGATGCCGCGAATGGATGGTTTTGAAGTTGCCACCCGGGTTCGTGCCAGCGATGAGTTGCGTAATATTCCAATTATTATGATTACCTCGCGAACTGGTGATAAGCATCGGCAACGCGCCATGGAACTGGGTGTCGACCACTATATGGGCAAGCCCTATCAAGAGGAGCACTTGTTGGAGACACTGGACGAGCTGCTATCCACGCAAACTTAGAGCAACCTATGCACCAGCCAAAGGCCAAAGGGAAAGCCCAGGGCAAGGCTAAAAAAGTCTGGTTGCTGGGAGCGTCTACTGGAGGCCTGCAGGCTATCCGTCAGTTTCTAAGTCAAATTCCTCCGCGCGACGATCTAGCTTTCGTCTATGCTCAACATATAGGGGTGCAGCAGGTAGGGGTTTTAGTGAAGATGATAGAAACTCATACCGGCTGGCGGGCAAGAGTGGCGGCTACAGGAGAGTTTATAAAACCCGGCACAGTGACGCTGATATCCCCAGAGTTTGAGACCCGAGTGAGTCGACAGGGTTGGATATTGCGCTTTGCATCTTCATGGCAGGGCCATTACGCACCCTCCATCGACCAGTTAGCCAATCGCCTGGCTCTGTTATACAGGCGCGATTGCGGAGCCATTATATTTACAGGTATGGGTGATGATGGCGCCAGAGGCTGTCAGGCGATCAAGCAGTATGGGGGGCAGGTCTGGGTTCAGGAGCCGACTGCTTGCACAGTGTCGGCCATGCCTCAAGCAGTAATTCAGCGCTGCAACACCGATTTTATTGGGACTGTTGAAGAGCTTGCGAAAAAATTTAATGCAGACGTTATTCAAATGGAGGCTTGTAGCCAATGAGTTTGTTTTTTCTAGATCAAAAAAATCCTATTGCTCAGGTCGACTGCCTGTCGATCAATACAGGGCACTCAAACCTATTGGTTCCCATGCCGGCCATCGCCGAGATTATTCTCAATCAGGAGCTGATTGCCGACGAAGAAAAACCTCAGTGGATGTGCGGCTGGATTAAATGGCGCAATCTCACTATTCCGTTGATCGATTTTGCTGCTCTGCAGCAGGCAAAACCCTGCAAAGATTTCGGTAGCAGCACACGTATTGTGGTCCTAAATAGCCTGGTAGAAGGGCATGAGCATCGCTACTATGCGATTATTTGCAAAGGATTTCCCCATACGATTAAAGTTGAGGAAGACAGCGCTCTATCGGCTCAGGACGAAGTGGAAATCGCCACCTGTATCAGTTTGAGCTTTGACCTCGATGGCCAGCACTTGGACTTGCCCGATTTCGAAGAGATTGAAATTCACCTGCGCAGCATTCCCACAACCAGTAATTAATTCTCTGAACACAATCCCTGCTCTGTATCCTCACAGGGTGGGGTGACCTGCCGTCCACAGATTAATAGTATTAAGCAGCCTGCCTCAATGTTAGTCTTAGCTCTGACCCTACAATAATAATTAAAACCATAATAAGAAAGACACCTTAAGGAACAGAGCATGAATGGCTTAATGATGGACTCCCAGCTGACTATAACGTCGATAATGAAACACGCTGATCGAATCAACGGGAAGAGCGAAATTGTTTCAGTAACTGGCGACAATCCGCTGCACAAATACACCTATAAAGATGCCTTTCGACGTGTGCGTCAGATGGCTAATGCTCTTCAAAAGGTGGGTTTTGACTCAGGAGACCGGATCGCCACTCTAGCCTGGAATGACTACCGTCACTTTGAACTCTACTACGCAATCTCTTGTTCAGGACAGGTCTGTCATACGGTTAACCCGCGTCTTTTTCCAGAGCAGATCGAATATATTATCAATCATGCGGAAGATCAGTTTATCTTCACTGACCCCATGTTTGTGCCTCTGTTGGAGCAGCTTCAAGATAAGCTTTCTACCGTCAAAGGCTTTGTGGTAATGACTGATGCGGCAAACATGCCGGAGACCAGTCTTAAAAATGCCCACTGCTACGAGACCTTTATTGAAGGCGAGCCAGATAGTTTTGAGTGGCCAGATTTGGAAGAGAATAGCGCCAGCTCCATGTGTTACACCTCTGGTACCACAGGCAACCCTAAGGGTGTTCTCTACAGTCACCGCAGTACGGTTTTACACTCCATTGTTGGCTCAACGCCAGAAGTGATGAACCTCTCTATGCAAGATGTGGTGATGCCCATAGTGCCAATGTTCCATGTTAACGCCTGGGGAACGGCCTACAACGGTCCGATGGTTGGCGCCAAGCTGGTGTTCCCAGGGCCGAAAATGGCCGACGGTGAAACCCTGACCAAACTGATTAACTCAGAAAAAGTGAACTACTCTCTCGGCGTGCCCACAGTGTGGCTGGCCCTGGTGGGTTACCTTAATGCCACAGGAAAAACCGTAGAGTCGCTTAAGTCTGTAGTCTCTGGTGGATCCGCGTGCCCGCTGTCACTGATGCAGGAAATGGAACGCCACGGCATTATGGTCCATATGGGTTGGGGCATGACTGAAATGAGTCCGCTCGGATCCTACAATCGACCCCAGGAGTGGATGCAGGATGGCACCCAAGAAGAGCAGGATAGCTGGCGTGTTCGAGCTGGCCGTGTGGTCTTTGGTGTTGAAATGAAAATTGTCGATGGTGATAACAACGAGCTGCCCTGGGATGGCGTTGCCTCTGGTGTATTGCTAGTAAAAGGCCCCTGGGTCTGCAGCGGCTACTACCGTCTCGATGACAAACCAGCAGTAGATGAAGACGGCTGGTTTAACACTGGCGATATGGCCGCTATAGATGAACAGGGTTATGTGACCATTACCGACCGTATTAAAGATGTGATTAAATCCGGTGGCGAGTGGATCAGCTCTATTGATGTTGAGAATGCCGCCATGGGCCACCCAGATGTTCAAGAGGCCGCGGTTATCGGCGTGTCGGACCCGAAGTGGACCGAGCGACCATTGCTGATTGTCATTCCGGTGGAAGGATCTAACCCCGATAAGGAGGCTATTCTAGCTTCCCTTGAGGGCAAGATCGCCAAGTGGTGGATACCTGGTGACTGTGTTTTTGTCGAGGAAATTCCGCACACAGCAACCGGAAAAATCAGTAAGAAAGATCTGCGTGACCAGTTTAAGGACTATTCCTACTCTTGAGTGTCAACCGATTGGTAGGGTCTGACGTTCTAAAAAGACTGTGCTAAAAAGGCCCTACTAAAAAGGCTCTACTAATCTAATTAAGAGGTGGTTTTATGCGTAATTTACTGGTTTTAACACTGTTGGCTGGGTTCTCTCTGGGAGCTGTTGCCGATCACCACGGCGGTTATCACCAAGGCAAAGCTAGTCATCATAAAAGTATGTTTAAGCATGCGGATCAAGATGGTGACGGTGTCGTTTCCACTGAGGAGCACGAACAGGCTCTGGAGGGAATGGCGGATAAGCGCCGTGAGCGTTTCTCGAAAATGGACAGCGATGCCGATGGCTCTCTAACGGAAGAAGAGGCTCGCGCAGCCAAGCAGCAACATCGAGAGAAAATGAAAGAAAAGCATCAGCAAAAGCACCACTAAGCCACAATAAGTTGTCAGCCGTGAAAAGACCATTTGGAAACAGATGGTCTTTTTTCTTTTGGGCTTTTCTTGAGGCTCAAGCCTCTTTCACAGGCAAAGTATTTGCACCCCATACCGAAGTCCCGCATGATTGCGCCTGAATTGACTCCTGGTGTTATATGACTGATTTTTTGATTGCTCCATCCATCCTATCTGCCAACTTTGCCCGCCTCGGCGAAGAGGTTGATGCCGTTCTTGAAGCCGGTGCAGATGTTGTCCACTTCGATGTTATGGACAACCATTATGTGCCCAACCTGACGATCGGGCCTATGGTCTGTAAAGCACTGCGCGACCATGGTGTCACCGCACCAATCGATGTGCATCTGATGGTGCAGCCGGTGGATGATCTGATCCGCATGTTTGCCGATGTTGGCGCAACTTACATTACCTTCCATCCCGAAGCCTCCAATCACGTAGATCGCTCACTGCAGCTGATTCGCGATCTTGGCTGTAAGGCCGGCTTGGTATTAAATCCAGCAACCAGTCTAGAAACTGTACGCTGGGTGATGGACCGAATGGATATGCTGTTACTGATGTCAGTTAACCCAGGTTTTGGCGGTCAGAAATTTATTCCAGCTACACTGGATAAATTAGCAGCAGCGCGACAGCTGATCGATAGCAGTGGCCATGATATTCGGCTAGAGATAGATGGCGGTGTAACCGTAAACAATATTCGCGAGATTGCTGCGGCAGGTGCTGATACCTTTGTCGCCGGTTCGGCAATCTATGGCGCTGATGACTATGCTGAGGTTATTGCCAAGATGCGCCGCGAGTTGGCGCAGGCATAAAGTGCCCACAGTTCATCAAGTGCCTGCAGCGTAAAAAGTACCTATAGCTCATAGAAAGCAGGGTTAATTGATAATCTTTCGCACTGACGGTTGTCGCGTCGGTGCAAATGCTTACAATAGCAACTTAAGTTTCGGGGATAGTTTGTGAAAGGTTCGAGTTCTAAACAGTTTGACAGCAATTGTCACACTTGGCGTTGGCGCAACTAGAGCCATCGAGGCGTTCTGACGCCTGTACCACCACATTCTGTTAAAGAACAAGGATCCTATTATGACCCCCGAACAATTTGCTGAATTAGCCCGTCAAGAATACAACCGTATTCCCGTTACCCGCGAAGTGCTGGCTGATCTAGAAACCCCCCTTAGTGTTTATTTAAAGTTGGCTTTTGGGCCAAACTCCTACCTATTTGAATCAGTGCAGGGCGGCGAGAAGTGGGGCCGTTACTCTTTGATTGGCCTGCATACTTCTACGGTTCTCAAAGTCTTTGGCAACCGGCTGGAAATTATTCGCGACGGTAAGCCGATGGTCAATCGCCAGACCAGCGACCCCCTGGGTGAAGTGGAGCGGTTCCGAAAGCTATTAAGTATGCCCGACCTGCCTAATCTACCGCGGTTTACTGGTGGCCTAGTAGGCTACTTTGGCTATGACACCGTACGTTTTGTGGAGCCTAAATTAGCCCACAGCGCGCCCCCCGATGAACTGGGAACCCCTGATATATTGTTAATGGCTTCGGATGAGGTGGCGATCTTTGATAATCTCTCTGGCATCATCATGTTAGTGGTCCATGTGGACGCCAAAGATAAAAAGGCCTTGGCCAAAGCGGAAGCTCGCCTAGATGAGCTTGAGGCCAAGCTTGAACAGCCGACACCGGAACTGCCGACGATGAATATGGCGGGTGATGGAATATCTGAAGAAGACTTTGTCTCGAGTTTTGGCGAGCAGGACTTCAAAGCCGCAGTGAATAAAGTTAAAGACTATGTGATGGCCGGTGATGTCATGCAAGTGGTGCCATCTCAGCGTCTGTCAGCGCCTTTTCATGCCGAGCCGATCAATCTTTACCGCGCACTGCGCCGCCTGAATCCCTCTCCTTATATGTACTTCCTCGACCTCGATGGCTTTCATATTGTCGGGTCATCGCCAGAGGTTCTCGCCCGTCTTGAAGACGGAGAAGTTACGGTTCGACCTATAGCTGGCACTCGCAAGCGCGGTGCAACGGCGGAAGAAGATCAGGCAATGGAAGATGAGATGCTCGCCGACCCTAAAGAGATTGCTGAGCACCTGATGCTGATTGATTTGGGGCGCAACGATGTTGGCCGCATCAGTAAAACAGGCACAGTTGAAGTCACTGAAAAGATGGTCGTTGAGCGCTACTCCCACGTAATGCATATTACCTCTAATGTGGTAGGTCAGGTGACCGACGATATGGGTGCCATGGAAGTGTTAAAGGCAACATTGCCCGCCGGTACCCTGAGCGGTGCGCCAAAAATTCGTGCAATGGAAATTATCGACGAGCTTGAGCCCGTTAAACGCAATATCTACGGTGGCGCAGTGGGTTATATCGGCTGGAATGGCAATATGGATACCGCCATCGCCATCCGCACTGCCGTGATTAAAGACAACATGCTGTATGTTCAGGCCGGGGCTGGAGTAGTAGCCGATTCGGTTCCCGAGCTGGAGTGGAAAGAGACCAACAATAAAGCCCGAGCCCTAATGCGTGCCGCAGCCATGGTGTGCGAGAAAGCTTCTGGAGAGTCGAAATGATTTTAATGATCGATAACTATGACTCGTTCACCTACAACATTGTTCAGTATCTCGCCGAGCTAAAAGCAGAGGTTCAGGTCTATCGCAACGACGAAATTAGTATTGCCGATATAGAGCGCCTGGCGCCGCAAAAGATCGTTATTTCACCTGGCCCCTGCACACCTAATGAAGCGGGCATATCGGTAGAGGTGATTACCCACTTCGCAGGTCGCCTTCCAATTCTCGGAGTCTGCCTTGGCCATCAGAGTATTGCTCAGGCCTTTGGCGGCAAGATTGTTCGCGCCAAACAAGTGATGCACGGCAAAACCTCGCCCATGCACCACAGTAATAGTGGCGTGTTTGCCGGGCTGACTAATCCCTTTGAGGCCACTCGCTATCACTCCTTGGTGATCGAGCAGAGCAGTCTGCCCAGCTGTCTTCAAATTACAGCTTGGACCGAAAATGAGGATGGCAGTCTCGACGAAATTATGGGCGTGCGTCACAAAACGCTGCCCATCGAAGGCGTGCAATTTCACCCGGAATCAATCCTGACCCAGCATGGCCATGATCTGCTGAATAATTTTCTCGAAGGTTAAGCATGGATATTAAACAAGCATTAGAAATCGTTGTGCAGGGTACAAATCTTAGCGCCCCGGAAATGCGCGATGTGATGCGCCAGATTATGACAGGCAATGCTACCGAAGCTCAGATCGGTGGTTTTCTCGTTGCCCTGCGCATGAAAGGCGAAAGCATCGATGAGATCACTGGCGCGGTTGAAGTCATGCGTGAGTTAGCGACTGGCGTCAAAGTGTCAGGCGAAGGCTTAGTGGATATAGTGGGCACTGGCGGCGATGAGTCGAATCTCTTTAATGTCTCCACGGCCTCAACCTTTGTGGTGGCCGCCGCGGGTGGATCAGTTGCCAAACATGGCAATCGCTCAGTGAGCAGTAACAGTGGTGCCGCCGATGTCCTCGAAGCCGCCGGAGTTAATTTAAATCTCAGCCCCGATCAAGTGGCGCTCTGCGTACAGGAATTAGGTGTCGGGTTTATGTTTGCACCGGCCCATCACAGCGCCATGAAACATGCCATTGGTCCGCGCCGGGAGCTGGGCCTGCGAACCATCTTTAATATTCTTGGCCCCATGACCAATCCTGCCGGCGTCACCCGCCAGCTAATTGGCGTCTACGATCAAGCCCTGTGCAAGCCCATGGCCGAGGTGCTCGGACGTTTGGGAGCCGAACATATTATGGTGGTGCACTCCGCCGACGGCCTAGATGAAATCAGCATTGCCGCAGAAACTGCAGTGGCTGAGTTCAAGGATGGCGTTGCCAGTGAATACAGCATTGCCCCTGAAGATTTTATGATCGAGCGCCAGAGTCTCGATGGCTTGAGCGTCGATAACGCCGAGCAGTCCCTAGAGTTGATTAAAGATGCTCTGGGCAAGCAGGCAAGTGCCAATGGCACCAAGGCCGCGGACCTGATCGCCCTTAATGCCGGTGCGGCACTTTATGTTGCTGGCTGTGCCGGTGACATCAAAGAGGGCGTTGCTATGGCGCAGGACGCCATAGGTGCAGGATTAGCCCGAGCCAAACTAACTGATCTTGCAACCTTTACTCAGGTTCAGCAAGACGCCTAGAAAATAACGAGAAATTCGAATGAGCTCAGATACACCGACCATCTTAAAAAAGATTCTCGCCCGCAAGCAGGAAGAAATTGCCGAGCGCAGTGCCGTGATTTCGATTGCCCAGCTAATTGAAAACGCCAAGTCCGCCCAATCACCCAGAGGATTTGCCGCAGCACTGGCAGCCAAGCTTGCCGCCGGCCAATCTGCAGTGATTGCAGAAATTAAAAAGGCTTCTCCGAGCAAAGGTGTTATTCGTGAAGACTTTGACCCAGCTGCCATTGCCGAGAGCTATGAGCTGGGTGGGGCGGCCTGTCTGTCCGTACTGACTGATGTGGATTTCTTTCAGGGCGCAGATGAGTATTTGCAAATGGCGCGCTCCGCTACGCAACTGCCGGTTATCCGCAAAGATTTTATTATCGATGATTATCAGGTTTACGAAGCTCGAGCCATGAGCGCCGATTGCATTCTATTAATTGTCTCAGCATTGACCGAAGAACAGCTTACTCACCTTCATGAGTTGGCGGTGTCACTGGGTATGGATGTATTGATTGAGGTGCATGACGGAGCCGAGCTGGAAATAGCGCTTAAGTTGGATAACCCAATGATAGGTATCAATAACCGCAACCTACACAGTTTTGAGGTCTCCCTCGACAACACCTATCAGCTGCTCGATAAAATCCCCGCCGGCAAAATTGTTATCACCGAGAGTGGCATACACAGCGCCGACGATGTCGTCGCTATGCGCGCCCACAATGTGAACAGTTTTTTGGTGGGTGAGGCCTTTATGCGCAGCGAAGAGCCGGGTCAGCGGCTGGCGGAGATGTTTGGTTAACGAGTACCAAACACCACCATGGTTTTGCCCGACACGGAAACCAGTCCCTGAGTCTCAAGCTCTTTCAGCACACGGCCAACCATCTCTCTTGAGCAGCCAACTATGCGTCCGATCTCCTGGCGCGTAATCTTAATCTGCATACCGTCTGGGTGGGTCATGGCATCTGGCTCTTTGCACAGGTCGAGCAAGGTTCTCGCCACTCGGCCAGTCACATCAAGAAAAGCTAAATCTCTGACTTTGCGGGTGGTATCTCTGAGACGCTGAGCAACTTGCTTGCTGATAGCGAAGAGAAATGCGGGATGTTTATTGCTCAGCTCCATAAATTTTGCGTAGCTGATCTCCCCTACTTCACATTCGGTTTTGGTGCGAATCCAGGCGCTGCGATGCTCCTGGTCGAAGAGGCCCATTTCGCCGAAAAAATCACCCGGATTAAGGTAGGCGAGAATGATCTCTTTGCCGTCACTGTCATCTTCAATCATCGCTGTGACCGAACCCTTAATAATGTAATAAAGGGTATCTCCTTGGTCACCAGCGTAGATTATGGTGCTTTTCGCCGGGTATCGGCGTCTGTGGCAATGGGATAAAAACTCTTCCACATTTTCAATATGTGGTGTTAGAGGTGCAGGCGCCAATTTGTTTCTCCATTTACAAGTTTAGCAACATGCCGCTTTATATACTGTTTGTCTGCGACTACTGAATTTAATAGTAGTCAAAAAATAATGCTCGCGAGTAAAATTTACATCGACCCTATGGTAATCTTTGAGCTTCTGAAAGTGAGGCTGTATATGAAGGCAACAATTAAGTGGGTAGATGGCGTAATGTTTCTCGGCGAATCCGGTAGTGGCCACAGTATAGTGATGGATGGTGCTGAAGCTCAGGGTGGTCGTAATATGGGCGTTCGCCCCATGGAGATGCTGCTATTAGGCTTGGGCGGCTGTGCGTCCTTTGATGTGATGAGTATGCTCACCAAGAGCCGTCAGCAGGTAACTGATTGCCGTACTGAGGTAGAGGCTGAGCGCGTTGATGCGGTGCCAGCGGTGTTTAGCAAGATCCATCTGCGGTTTCTAGTTAGCGGAACAAACCTTAAAGAGTCACAGGTTAAGAGGGCCGTGGAGCTGTCAGCTGAGAAATATTGTTCGGCCTCGATTATGCTCAATGCCGCCGGTGTTGAGATGAGCCATAGCTATGAGGTGATAGAGGCCTGACTTAGCTCTTGAACTAAAAGGCTCTTTATCTCCAGGCCTTAGCCTCTCAGCAAATCCCAGGCAAAAAAAAGGAGCCTAAAGGTAGGCTCCTAAAAAATCCTGAGAAAGTCTCAAAGGAAGGGGTAGGGGTAAAACGGTGTAAGACCTGCTAATCAGCAAATCTATAAAACTCTGTACAACTTCAATATGGGTATATTAGAAATCTGCGCCCCATACTGCAAATGCATTCTTTGCATCGTAGTCATACCATTTTGTAATAGTATTGGTACATAAGGTATAGCTTAGGGTTTTCCTTACTTCTGGCGAGATTAGCGAATAGGCCAGATGAGTTTTTCGAGATAAAAAAAAGGGGCCCAAGAAGGGCCCCTATAAAAGAATCCTATAGCAAGGATTAAGAGGGGTTTGGTACGAAGCCGCTGATTTAGTGGGTCAGCGTCTTATCTGAAGCTTTGAGTTTTGGTGCTTTAACGTTCGCGAAGTCATCTTTCGCAATTGCAGCACCCGCTAATCCAGTGAATCCGATTAGTATGTATACGAGTGTCATGGTCTATCTCCGTGGGTGTTTATGGGCAAGTCGCCCTATGTGTGACAATATACGCATAGCTATGTCATAATCCAAATGCATTGTCCGCATTATTTATATACCAAATTGTAATGACCTTGAGAATACCCCATGAACTTACAAAAACTGTCCCGCCTCGACCTCAATTTACTGGTGGCTCTTCAGGCGCTGTTGGAAGAGAAAAGCGTTACCCGCGCGGCACAGCGGCTATTTATTACCCAGCCGGCCATGAGTCGGGTACTGCAGCGTCTGCGCCAGCAGCTCGATGATCCGCTATTTACACGCACTGGCAATATATTAATTCCCACCCCCAAGGCGCAGGAATTGCAGCTGCGGTTGCCAATGTTGTTGGATGGCATTCTCGATATGGTCACCGATGGGGAATTTGACCCCGCTAGCTATGTTGGTGAGATCACCATCGCTGTCCCTGAATTTATTGCTATATCACTGGCATCCCAGTTAACTGCACTGCTAAACAAATATGCCCCAGGCGTGATTTTATCGATCTCCAGTGAGACGGACTCTGTAGCTGGAGAGTTATCGGCGGGTGTGCTGGATTTCGCCATCGATATAAAAAGAGAGATCACCGCGGAAGTGACGACTCGTCACTTGGCGATCTTTAGTCCCTCCATCTGGATGCGCGAGGGACATCCTCTGGCGAAAAAGAGCCGCGTGACCCTTGATGAAATTCTTCAATATCCCTTTGTGCAGTACTATCTGTTGATTGCCAAGCGGGTAAGTGCCCGCACCGACGCCCGTTTTGATCGCGCTTTGCGAGAGCAGGGGCGCAGTCGTTCTAAGGCGATGGTGACTAATCAGCTGATGACAGCGATTGAAACCATCTGCGCATCTGATTGTTTGATGGTATCTGCCAAGTTTGGTTCTGGCATGGAGCGCGAGCTCTATCGTATTGTTACTAAAACCTATCCAGATGACCTTCCCCACGAGGGCACGGTTCCTCTGGTGCTACTACAGCACAAGCGAACCCTGGGCTCGCCTATTCATCAGTGGTTGTCAGAGAAGATTGTCGATCTGGCTCGGGATATGGAAAACCCCCACGCGCCCCAGTCAATGCTTTTCGATTAAGGGCGGTTTGATTCCGAACTCTTAAATGAAAGCTAGTTTGATTAATGTAGGCGGTGACTAGAGTCTGTAACTACTCGCCGTCATAGCACCTGAAACCAGGGTCATCAGTTTCTTGACCGGTTTTGGAAAGGGATAGCCGCCAGCATCAAGGGCGCTTTCGGCATGATGTTTTTCATCGATCAACATCTGTTCAATCACCGCGCGACTTTTGTGGTCATCTTCAGGCAGTTGATCTAAATGCTCTTGCAGATGGTTACATACCTGCTCTTCAGTGGCGGCGACAAAACCAAGGCTCAGCTTGTCACTGATTAGCCCTGCAGCTGCGCCAATACCAAATGAAGTGGCGTACCAAATTGGATTTAATAGGCTGGTACTGCCATCAAGCTGATTAATTCGTTCTTCACACCAAGCCAAATGATCGATCTCTTCCGCTGCAGCCTCTTCCATTTGCTGACCCACTTCGGGCAATTTGGCGGTTAGCGCTTGGCCCTGATAGAGCGCCTGAGCGCAGACTTCACCAGCGTGATTAACTCGCATCAAACCGGCAGCATGTTTGCGCTCCTGCTCAGACAACTCGCCCTCTACCGCGTCCTTGGCTGGCGAACTACGCTGTGGCGTTGGGGCACTGCCAGCGATGGTGCGCAGGGCTTGATCAGCTTGAACTATAAACTGATCAAATGCAGAAAGTTTGAGTTTTGACTGGGACATAATCGGTCTTCTATGAGTCTTCTAAAGAGTGTGTTGGTTGGCCAAGTTTCTATCAGAACTGTAGTGACTTTGACTGCGCTTGTCTATTTTTACGCCTTGGCCGCCTGATCAGTCTTGTTGACGAAGATAAACGGCAGATAAAACAGCGCAAAGAAAACCATCGCCACCAGTTCGGCCACCAGGATATACAGTGGCCAGGGTCCAAGCAAATCGAGAATCGATGCATTGCCTGGCTTGTGCACCAAATAAAAGTAGTTCGCGTCCATCAGCAGATTAAGTCCATAGAGAGCAGCGGAGTAAACATTCACCCAGGCAAAGGTAATCACTACGCCTTTGAATCGCGGATACATTTGGAAGGCAAAGATATTGTGTATCACCAGTACCACCAGACCTCCGTGAACAATCCAATACTTAAAGAACTCATTGCTGGGGAAACCAACATAGAGATCGGGCGTTAGCATCGCCTGTAGTGTACCCGCCATGACCAAAAAGTAGATCACTTCAAGGCGGCGCTGATTGGGGCGCCAAAATAGCAGCGATGCCAATACAGCAAAAAGATTACACAGGGATATGGGCAGATCGATGAGCAGGTTAAAGCGATTAAAGTAGATTTTGATGGCGCTAAAAATCACCACGGTGATGACCAAAAAGATCGATATTCGGCGGCTAAAAAGCAGATTCTGCCGCTCATCAAAATTGCGGATACACCAGACTGTTGCCAGCATGCAGAGTGCAAACACAGTCAGGGCGCCGAGATGTTGCGCACTAAACGAATGGAACTCAATCTCGACGCTGAGAAACTGCCGCCACAGTGTCATTGGGCGGTTAGCCCTGCTGCTCGCGCTCTATGGCGCGCCAAGCAATATCAGAACGCTTGTACAGGTCCTTGAAATCGACACTAGCTGCCAGCTGATAGGCTGCCTGCTGCGCCTCGGCAACCGTATTGCCCAGTGCGGTGGCGCAGAGCACACGGCCGCCGTTGGTAACAACCTGGCCGTCCTTGTTTGCTGTACCAGCGTGAAAGACTTTTGCACTCTCACTGTTCCCAATGGAACCAGTGCTTTTAGTATCGAGACCGGTTATGGCATCACCTTTTGCATAACTACCGGGATAGCCACCGGCGGCCAGAACAATCCCCACAGCCGGACGGGCATCCCAACTTGCCTGCTCTGAATCCAATGCGCCATCCAGTGCCGCAAGGCAGTGGCTGACCAGGTTAGATTTTAAGCGCATCAAGATGGGCTGAGTCTCTGGATCGCCAAAGCGACAGTTGTATTCAATCACCTTGGGCGTGCCATCGGCCATGATCATCAGTCCGGCGTATAGGAAGCCTGTGTAATCATTGCCTTCGTCGGCCATGCCCTTAACCGTGGGATAAATCACTTCGTTCATAATGCGCTGATAAATCACATCATCGACCACTGGTGCGGGAGAGTAAGCCCCCATGCCGCCGGTATTAGGACCGGTGTCGCCGTCGCTGGCGCGTTTGTGATCTTGGCTTGTGGCCATGGGTAGAACATTTTTGCCGTCCACCATGACAATAAAGCTCGCCTCTTCGCCGTCGAGAAACTCTTCTATAACCACTCTATGGCCGGCTTCGCCAAACGCATTGCCAGCTAGCATATCTTTCACCGCAGCTTCCGCTTCGGCTAAGGTCATTGCCACGATCACGCCTTTACCCGCGGCCAAGCCGTCGGCTTTAATGACAATTGGCGCGCCTACCTTTTGCAGGTAAGCCATAGCCTCATCTATATCGGTAAAGTTCTGGTAATAGCCGGTGGGGATATTTTGGCGCAACAAAAAATCTTTGGTAAAGGCTTTGGAACCCTCAAGTTGCGCAGCGCCTTTTGATGGGCCGAATATTGGAAGGTCACGCTGGTTAAAAAAGTCGACAATACCGTCGACCAATGGCTGCTCCGGACCGACAATGGTCAGGCCGACATTGTTGTTGGCAGCGAAATCAGCCAGTGCCGCAAAATCATCTATACCCAAGGCGACATTTTCCACCTTGGCTTCTCTTGCGCTGCCGGCATTACCCGGTGCCACATAGACAGTTTCCACATCGCTGCTCTGAGCGGCTTTCCATGCAAGAGCGTGTTCGCGACCACCTGAGCCAATAACCAATACATTCATTTGTCTAAATCCAAAGTGAAAAAATAATGGCGCAGATTGTAGCAGAGTAAACCGCTAAATATGCTGTAATAGCGGTCTGGGTTTATTGCCCATTAGAGGATCTACTCACTACTCAGCAGCCGTAAATATAATAATAAATATAAAGGATCACATTATCACACAGCCTATTATCTACTGGTTTCGCCAGGACCTTCGCCTTGCCGACAATCCCGCACTAGCTGCAGCCTGTGAATCTGGCGTGGTTGTTCCTGTGTTTATCTTTGACGAGAGCAGCGAGCAGGATTGGACTCTCGGTGGCGCCAGCCGTTGGTGGTTGCACCATGCATTGCAGTCTCTGGATAAAAGTCTCGGCGGTAAGCTGAATATTTACACCGGCGATGCTCTGACGATTCTCTCGGATCTAAGTGCCGACATGTCGGCGAAAGCGGTTTATTGGAATCGCTGTTACGAGCCGCGAAGCATCGAGCGCGATGCCAATATTAAGACCAGTTTAAAAGAGGTGGGACTCGACGTGCGGAGCTTTAATGGCTCTCTGCTTTGGGAGCCTTGGCAGGTGCTGAAAAAAGATGGCACCCCTTATAAGGTGTTCACCCCCTATTACCGCAGAGGCTGTTTGCAAAAGGTCGCGCCTCGGCAACCGCTGCCAGTCCCCACGACTATGGATCTGGTTAAGGCCGACAAGGGTTTGACTGTCGAAGACCTGTCCCTATTGCCGACTATCGACTGGGATAAAAAGCTCCATGGTGATTGGAATATCAGTGAAGATGGCGCCAGAGATCGCTTAGATGATTTTGTCTTTAACGGTATTCAAGATTATCGCGAAGGTCGCAACTTTCCCAATAAGAAAAATGTCTCACGCCTGTCACCTTACTTTCACTTCGGTCAGATGTCGGTCAACACAGCTTGGTATGCAGCCAATGATGCGGCAGCCTTAATCGACAACGAAAGTAATCTGGATACGTTTTTGAGCGAACTGGGGTGGCGTGAGTTCTCCTATTACCTGCTCTACCATTTTCCCAAATTACCCACTGATAACTTGCAGCAGCGTTTTAATGTTTTCCCTTGGGCTGCCAATACCGACGTCGAGCTCAAAGCTTGGCAAAAAGGTAAAACCGGTTATCCCCTGGTGGATGCTGGTATGCGTGAACTCTACGACACCGGGTATATGCACAATCGTGTGCGCATGGTGGTGGGTTCATTTATGGTGAAGAATTTGCTGATTCACTGGCACAGTGGCGAGCGCTGGTTTTGGGACTGTCTGGTGGATGCGGATCTGGCGGCCAACAGCGCAAGCTGGCAGTGGATCGCTGGTTGCGGTGCTGATGCCGCACCCTTTTTCCGAATTTTCAATCCCATCACTCAGAGTGAAAAATTTGATAAACAGGGTGACTATATTCGCCGCCATGTTCCCGAGCTGGCGGAGATGCCGGCCAAATATATTCATGCGCCTTGGTTGGCGCCGGCGGAGATTCTGGCTGCGGCAGGAGTGGAAATTGGCACTGACTATCCAGCGCCGATTATCGATATCAAAGAGTCTCGAGAGCGCGCTCTGGCGGCCTTTAAAATGACCAAGAACGATATGCTCTAAAGATAAAAAATATCTATTGGTTAGCACGGGAGTTAGGTGCTAAAAAGGAAAGGTGCTAGAAGTTAGGTGCTAGTAGTAGGCGCTTTTGCGGGCAGGGATTTTTTTTCTGACAAGGCAAAAATGCACGCAGGGAGAAAGCTTATGTTTATAAGCGACCGACTGAGTACATTTTTAACGCCGTCAGAAGACAAAATAACCAGCGTACTAGTGCCGAAAGTGACGCATGCCGGTAAAGACCATGGCCATACCATGTTCGTTTGCGGCGGCAACCACTTCATCATCACGCTTCGAACCACCGGGCTGAATCACACAGCTAATACCAGCAGCTGCTGCATTATCAATACCGTCGCGGAAGGGGAAGAAGGCATCTGATGCCATTACCGCACCGGCCACTTCAAGTCCTGCATGCTCGGCTTTAATGCCAGCAATACGCGCGGAATTAATACGGCTCATCTGGCCAGCGCCAACACCTACAGTACGGTTGTCTTTGGCATAAATAATCGCGTTAGATTTGACCATCTTGGCGACTTTCCAGGCGAACATCATATCGGCCATTTCGTCATTGTTTGGCACCCGGTCGCTGACAACTTTCAGATCTTTCTCTGCAACCATACCGTTATCGCGATCCTGAATTAACAGGCCGCCATTAACACGCTTGTAGTCAAAGTCCTGTGGTCGCTCAGCACCCCAGGTTCCGCACTCCAGCAGACGTACATTCTTTTTCGCCGTGATCACGGCAACTGCTTCCGCAGATACCGAGGGGGCGATAATCACTTCAACAAATTGCTTCTCGCAGATATCTGCAGCAGTGGCTGCATCCAACTCACGGTTAAAAGCAATAATGCCGCCGAAGGAGGACTCTGGATCCGTGGCAAAAGCCAGCTGGTAAGCCAGGTTAATATCCGTAGCCACGGCAACACCGCAGGGATTGGCATGCTTGACGATAACGCAGGCCGGTTGATCAAATTGCTTTACACATTCCAATGCAGCGTCGGTATCGGCAATATTGTTAAAGGATAATTCTTTACCCTGTAACTGTTTGGCGGTGGCGACACTGGCTTCAGTGGGATTGGCTTCAACATAGAACGCGGCTTTCTGGTGAGGGTTTTCACCGTAGCGCATCTCTTGCGTCTTGTAGTACTGAACATTAAACGTGTCCGAGAAGTTGCGCGCCTGGTTGTCGATATCACGGGCGCCAAAGTAGTTGGCGATCATGCCGTCGTAGACCGCTGTGTGTTCAAAGGCTCTAACCATCAGCTGATAGCGCGAGCTGTAATCCAGCTGGCCGTCATTGGCAGACATCTCATCGATCACTGCTTGATAGTCGTCGGCGTTAACCACTATGGCCACGTCTTTGTGGTTCTTAGCTGCTGAACGAACCATGGTCGGACCGCCGATATCAATATTCTCAATCGCGGTGGGCAAGGTGCAGTTGGGGTCGGCAACGGTTGCGGCGAACGGGTAGAGGTTAACCACAACCATGTCGATGGGCTTGATGCCATACTCTGCCATCACTTCATCATCGGTGCCGCGACGTCCGAGAATACCGCCGTGAACTTTCGGGTGCAGAGTCTTAACGCGACCGTCCATCATCTCCGGAAAACCGGTGTAATCCGATACTTCAGTTGCTGCAATATCGTTCTCTCTGAGCAGGCGAAAAGTGCCGCCAGTGGAGAGTATTTCAACACCCTGTGCGGTGAGTGCACGGGCAAAGTCGACAATGCCGGTTTTGTCAGAAACGCTGATTAAGGCGCGTGAAACTTTTTTCAGGTCGCTCATAGAGTCCTCAAGGAAGATTACAGAAGGTCGTATTGTTTTAATTTTTTACGCAGGGTGCCGCGATTAAGGCCGAGAGTTTCCGCGGCCCTACTTTGATTTTGTCTGGTGTAAGCCATTACTGCTTTGAGCAGCGGTGGTTCGACTTCGGCCATCACTATGTCATAGAGATCGTGAGTTGCCTGACCGTCGAGATCGGAAAAGTAGCGTTGCATGGCTTCGGTAACACTCTGCTGCAGAGACTGCTGTTTGCTGGTCGGGTCTTTGGATGGAGAGCCAGTGCCGGTCTGTGCATACTTCATGCCGCTAATTCCTGAAAAATATGGGGTTGCTGGAAGAACTGTTGCAGCAGGTGCTGCTGCTCAAGATGATCTTCTATCTTGTTAAAATGGCGGGCAAATTCCTTTCCACCTGGCAGCACACTGAAATACCAGCCGATATGCTTGCGGGCAATTTTTACCCCGGCATAGGCACCGTAAAATTCATGCAGTGCTAATAGGTGGCGGCAGACCACCAGACCAATTTCTTCGGTGGACGGTTTGGCTGAGGCTTCGCCATGTTCAAGAAAATGGTTTATTTGATTAAAGATCCAAGGATTGCCTTGGGCGCCTCGACCAATCATCACTGCGGCGGCGCCGGTATGTTCTAAAACAGCCAGGGCTTTTTCCGGAGTGGTGATATCGCCATTGGCGATCACCGGAATCGACAGCGCCGCGACAACGTTGGCTATGGTGTCGTATTCCACTTCTTTGACAAAGCGACAGGCGCGGGTGCGACCGTGAATAGCCAGAGCGGCAATGCCAGCATCTTCAGCTATCTTGGCAATGGTCACGGCATTGCGATTTTGTCGGTCCCAGCCTGTGCGAATCTTTAGGGTCACTGGCACATCGACACTGTCGACAACTGCGCGGAGAATATCCTGCACCAAATCTGGATGTTGCAGCAACGCCGATCCGGCTGCTTTTTTGAGGACTTTTTTGGCTGGGCAGCCCATATTAATATCGATAATTTCAGCGCCTTGCTGAACATTAAAGCGGGCAGCTTCAGCCATCATAAGAGGATCATAGCCGGCAATCTGAACCGATCGCGGTGCCGGTTCATCGGCAAACTGAATGCGCAATTTGGACTTTCTACTGGACCAGGTACTGGGATCCGCAGCGACCATTTCCGATACCACCATTCCCGCACCCATCTCACGACAGAGCTGACGAAAGGGGAGATCAGTTACACCTGCCATAGGTGCCAACACTGTCTTTCGGTTGATCTGATAGGGGCCGATACTAAACAAATTCGCCTCGGGGTTAATGGGCTGGGTTGAACGGGCGACAATGATACCCTGAGATTAGCTGATTAAAAAGTGATCAATTGAAAAAGAATGGTTTATTATTCTTTCAGCTCGACAGAATAATTGATCGCCGTTGCGCCGGGGTCGACGAGGCTGAAATTGACTCGTCTTTGGTTGCCATTGGGAATCAAGCTGGCCTCTGCTCCAAGGCTCCCTGTGTCGTCCTGTAAATACTCACTAGCTAAAAACATGCGCTTGGCGACAAGCTGGTTTTCCATATCGGAAAACTGCAGAGTAATTTTGGGGTAGGGTTGGTCAAACAGCCCATGGTTCTCAATAATCAGATCCACCGCTAGGGCGCCGGGTTGGCTTGGATGAGATTGAACAAGGAGTTGTTTGACTGCGAGCTTATCTATATTGCGAAACAGTTCAACTGTGCAGCCGCTGTAGTTGCAGAATTCAATCAATGGTTCGCGATAGCTTTCAGTCTGGCTGAGTTCGCGGCTAAAGAAGTAGCTGTACTGTGCGGCCAATAGTATTGCGCCGATTAAAATCACAACTAGCTTGGCGCAAATTCTGCTGGGTTTCTGATCTTCTGTTAAAGCTTGCTGCTGGCCAAATTCACTATGAAGCAGCTCGGTCATAACCGGAAGTTTAGCCGTATCTTCAGGTTGTTCTCTGCTCTCTTGTTGGGAGGCAATCTTATGGTCGTTGGCATTAAAGACAGTCATACACTTTCCGCAGCGCACCATGCCGCCAGCTGCCGCTAGTTGCTCAGGGGTTAGGCGGAATTTGATGGCGCAGTTAGGGCAGCCAGTGGTGAGTTGTGACATGGAGTTTCCAGCTGGTGTTTCGCTGAGTTTAGCAGCATAAGAAGCCTGTCGCTTATTAGATCGTGCTATTAACGGCCTCAGGCTTTCTGTCGGCTCAAGCTATTTACAGGCTCAGGCTGTTTTACGCGCTGCCAGCTGCGCCCACTCGGTTTCGATTGCCGGATTATCGAAGTTAAAATTGGCGAGATAGGGTTGCGAAACCGCATCAATCTGATGCTCAAGTAAACCGGACAAGCAGATCAAGCCATTGCTCGCGGTCAGCGCTGTAAGCTTGGGGGCCAGTTCAATTAATGGCGCAGCAAGAATATTGGCTAACATGGTCTGCCCAATAACGTCGCTGGGAAGATCTTCAGGCAGGTAGGTGCTAATGCGTTCGGCGGCGATATTATTGCGCTCGGCATTATCCCTTGTGGCCAGTAGTGCTTGAGGATCATTGTCTACAGCGATCACTTTTTTCGCACCCAGCAGCAGTGCGGCTATACCTAAAATACCCGAGCCGCAGCCGTAATCGATTACTGTTTGCCCGGTTAAATCTTGCCTGTCGAGCCAGCGCAGGCAGAGGTGCGTTGTCGGATGACTGCCGGTGCCAAAGGCCAGGCCTGGATCCAGACTAAGGTTAATGCCGTCAGGATCTGGCGGTGCAATCCAGCTGGGACAGATCCACAGGCGTTCGCCACATTTCATTGGTGAAAAATATTTCTTCCACTCCTGAGACCAGTCTTTATCTTCCAGTTGCTGCCAGCTCTGCTGCAGTGTTTGAGTCGTGAGTTGCTCGAGCTGTGCCGATGTCTCCACTGTATCTGTGTCGTCGGCGAACAGGGCTTTAATAATGCAGTTATCCCACAGCGGCGTCTCGCCAACGCCGGGCTCCAAAATAGGCTGGTCGGCGGCGTCTTCAAGGGTCACTGAAACGGCGCCCAGTTCGAGCAGTGCATCTTCAATTGCACTGCTGGCATCACGGGTGCTAGCAACAATCAGCTGGAGCCATTGCATAGGAGGGGCCTAATTTGGAGAGCGAGTTAGATAAAACGCGGGGCTGTAAATTACAGCCCGAGTTTTTTCTCAAGATAATGAATATTGACGCCGCCTTTCTTGAACTCAGGATCGCGAACCAGATCCTGATGCAATTCAATATTGGTTTTTATACCGTCAATCATCATTTCGTCTAAGGCGTTGCGCATACGCGAAAGCGCCGAGTCACGGTCACGACCATAGGTAATAATCTTGCCTATAAGGGAGTCGTAATTCGGTGGCACGCGATAGCCGTTGTAGATATGGGAGTCCACGCGCACACCGTTGCCACCAGGGGCATGATAAGAGGTAATTGTGCCGGGCTGTGGCATAAAGGTCACTGGATCTTCAGCATTAATTCGGCACTCAAACGAGTGGCCGCGGAAGATAACATCTTTCTGAGCAAAGCTAAGGGGCCGCCCGCTGGCGATCAGTAGCTGCTCTTTAACAATGTCGATTCCGGTAATCATTTCCGAAACAGGATGCTCTACCTGAACCCGAGTGTTCATTTCGATAAAGTAAAAGCCACCATTTTCATAGAGAAATTCAAAGGTGCCGGCGCCGCGATAACCAATTTCGATGCAGGCTTTGGTGCAGCTTTCAAATACTGCCTGGCGCGCTTCTTCGGGAATGCCTGGAGCTGGAGCCTCTTCTAAAACCTTCTGGTGACGTCGCTGCAACGAACAGTCACGATCACCCAGATGAATCGCATGGCCCTGACCATCTGAGAGCACCTGAACTTCAACATGACGAGGATTCTGTAGAAACTTCTCCATATAAACAGTGCCATCACCAAATGCTGCCTCAGCTTCGCTTTTGGTAATTGCCACAGAGTTAACCAGAGTCTCTTCACGTTCGACAATACGCATACCGCGACCACCGCCCCCTGAAGCTGCCTTGATAATAACCGGATAGCCAATTTTATTGGCCATCGCGCGAAGAGCAGCCGGGTCATCATTCAATGGGCCGTCGGAGCCAGGTACAGTAGGGACACCAGCCGCTTTCATTGCCTTAATCGCCGCAACCTTGTCGCCCATAATGCGGATGCAGCCGGCGGTTGGTCCGATAAAGACAAAGCCGCTATTTTCTACCTGCTCTGCAAAGTCAGCGTTCTCGGCAAGAAAACCATAACCTGGATGGACCGCTGTGGCGCCGGTCACTTCCATGGCGCTGATAATAGCCGGAATATTCAGATAGCTTTTTGCTGAAGGGTTGGGGCCGATACAGATCGACTGATCAGCCAACATGACATGTTTTAGATCGGCATCCACTTTCGAGTGAACGGCAACGGTCTTAATGTCCAATTCTTTACAGGCGCGCAGAATGCGCAGAGCAATCTCGCCGCGATTTGCGATCAGGACTTTTTCGAGCATGATTTTATCCCTGGCTACAATTAAACGATGGTGAACAGTGGCTGATCGTATTCGATAGGCTCGCCGTCTTCGGCAAGTATGGCACCAATGGTACCGGCTCTATCGGCTTCGATCTGATTCATCATTTTCATGGCTTCGAGTATGCACAGCACGTCACCCGCTTTGACTGTGCTGCCGACAGTAACAAAGGCAGCGGAATCTGGTGAAGGCGATGCATAGTAAGTGCCAACCATAGGTGATTTAACAACGTGTCCAGCCAGTTCGTCAGGGGCTGTGGCTACAGCGGCTGCAACGACGGGAGCTGCAGCGGGCGCTGCAATAGCTGCCGGTTGCTGTGCAACTGGTGCTGGAGCAGCGTAGGCTTGCATGGGCACGCCGCGACTGATGCGCACGGATTCCTCACCTTCGGTAATTTCCAGTTCATTGATGTTCGACTCTTCGAGCAGTTCAATGAGTTTTTTTACTTTACGAATATCCATGTAGTTTTCTCTTTCTTAAATGAATTCTAAAATGAGGTTTAAATCAGCTATCAAAAGCTTAGTTTAGCTTGCCGAGCGCTGCTTGTAGGGCTAGCTTGTAACTGTTCGCGCCGAAGCCGCAAATTACGCCTTCAGCAATATCGGAAAAATAGGAGTGGTGGCGGAAGGCCTCTCGAGCATGAACATTGGAGAGGTGGACTTCGATAAACGGAATTTCAACACCCAGTAGCGCATCGCGCAGGGCAATACTGGTGTGAGTGAAAGCGCCGGGATTAATGATAATGAAGTCGACGGCTTCGTTGCGAGCGTCGTGAATTCTCTGGATGAGCTCAAATTCGGCGTTGCTTTGCAGTGTCGCAAGACTGTGCCCGGCTGCCGCTGCCTGAGTAACCAGGGCAGCATTAATTTGCTCAAGAGATTCGGCGCCATAAATTTCTGGCTCTCGAGAGCCGAGTAAATTTAGGTTTGGACCATGAAGTACCAGTAGTGAAGCCATTGGATCCCTCGGAAATAGGTTGGTTACCAGATTGAGGGAAGTCTGCCCGAAAATAAAAGTACTGTCCATGAATACTTGGATAAATACTATTTTCGACGAACTTAGCAGAAAATGCCGACGTTATTTAACATTATGGCCGTATTTTCTTTTTGCGCTTTTACTGAAACGGCGACGTTAGCGTTTTTTAGGGCAGTTTTCACGGCCAAAAAGGCTAAAAAGCGATAAAATCCGCTAAAATCTATAAAAATCTTAAATAAATAGCCTAAAATCTGCGAAATTAATTAATCGCTTGGTTGAGTGCATCAATAACCGTTGATTCGGTGAGAATTTGCGGAAGAATTGCCGCCTCACCTTGGCCTCGAGGATAGAGCAGGTAAAGTGGCACGCCGCTGCGATTGAAGCGCCCAAGCAGTTCGGTGATCTGCGGGTCGCTGTTGGTCCAGTCGCCCTTGAGATAGCTAATGCCGTTGTCGCGCATCAATCCCATCACCTTTTCTGAGTTCAGTGCAACGCGCTCATTCACTAAACAGGTAATGCACCAATCCGCAGTAAGGTTGATAAATACAGGCTGATTGTCGTCGCGCAACTCAGCGAGCAGCTCTGGTGAGTAAGTCAGAAATTCCGGTTCCACCTTCGATTCAGAGATAGCCGCTACAGGCACAGCCAGAGCGGCCGCAAATGTCGCAGCTGCTAAAAGTCGGGTTAATGGCTTGCTGTTGAGTTTCCATATCCACATGCCCATCACCAGTAGAATTAGGCCGATGATCACCGCTGCTGCGACATCTATAGAGGTCTGACGCCCAGCAACCCAGAGCAACCAGACGGCGGTCATATAGATTGGGAAGGCGAGAAACTGCTTAAACACATCCATCCAGGGACCAGGCTTCGGCAGTCGCTTGGTGAGACCGGGAATCCAGGCCAGCAGAATAAAGGGTAGCGCCATGCCGAGGCCGAGAAAGGCAAACACTAATACGGCGATAGAGGCCGACTGGCTAATTGCAAAGCCCAGTGCCGGACCCATAAAAGGTGCAGTGCAGGGACTGGCAACTGTGGTGGCCAGTACACCAGTCATGAAGGAAGAGCGCAGGCCTTCTTCACCTTGGCTGTTTTGCCCCACCGACATCAGGCTGCTGCCGATCTCGAGATATCCAGAGAGCCCAAGGCCCATAACAAAAAACAAATAGATCAAAAAGATGACAAATAGCGGCGACTGCAGTTGAAAGCCCCAGCCAATGCTCTCTCCCGCAGCGCGCAGAGACAGCATAGCTATAGCAATTACCACAAAGCTGGAGACTACACCTGCGGTGTAGACCAGTCCGTGAATATGTCGGCTGCGATCGGTTTTGTGATTCATGGTGAAGCTCAATACCTTGATCGACAGGATCGGAAATACGCAGGGCATCAGGTTGAGAATCATGCCGCCAGCCAGGGCAAAGAGTAGCACCAGGGCCAGAGGCAGAGATTCGGTATCACTACTGTTGCTGGCTGTTTGTGGTGCAGTAAAAGGTTGGCTGCTGATTTCAACAATGCCGTTTATCAGATCTATATCCAGCCACTGTTTATAGGGGGGGTAGCAGAGTCCTGCATCGGCGCAGCCCTGAGATTCAATTTCCAGGCTTAGTCGAGTTGCCTCGGTGGTGAAGGGCAGCTCAACGGTGGTCTGCTTATAGTAGACCTCGAGTTCTTTCTCGAAATACTCATCCCACTTCACTAGGCCGCTGCCAAATTGTGGCGCTGCCAGAACAGCACTGCTATCCATAGATCCAAACTTAAAGCGATCACGGTATAAGTAGTAGCCGTCGCGGATAGTCCAGTTGAGTAAAAGTCGTTGGTCTTCAACTACAACATTGACGCTATAGGCCTGTTCAACCGGAACAAACTCCGGGCTAGCGATCTCGTTTGCCCAGCTGTTTTGGTCAGCCTTGGAGAGAAAATCATTCTCTGCCGTGGCAGTTATCCAGACGGACATCAGAGCTAGGCTCAGTAGGAGGTTCCGCATTGTTATTTTCATAGCCTTTTCGCTGTATTATTCATAACTGTATTTCGGTATAGCGCTAGTATAATGCAGGGAGATACGTAACCGCGCGCTAAACTGATTTCAATTCTTTATCAGGCGCGATTTAAGTCAGATCAATAATGCCGGTTTGCGATCAATATTCTGATCACATGCTATAGTTTCAACAAGGAATCCTATGAATACTCGATTAATCTATTGTTTTGTTTTTTGTCTTGCCATTCCTTTTGGTCTGGCGGCAAGCGCCTCTGGCTTCTCGGTTGAGAACGCCTACATGCGGGCTATGCCTCCAGGGCGAACGGCAACGGCGGCCTATTTGTCGGTGACCAATAACCATGACAAAGCCTGTTCTATTATCGGCGGCAGTACTGCGATCGCGGCTAAGTTGGAGATCCACCAGCAACTGATGAGCGACGGTATGATGAAAATGCGACCGGTTACTGCGCTGACAGTTGCCGCTGGTGAAACCCTTCTATTGCAGCCTGGTGGATTTCACCTGATGTTGCTCGGTATAGACGCTGAATTAGTGCCGGGTGAAACTCATGGCGTGAGTTTGCAAACCGAGGACTGCGGCGCTATCGAAATCACCGCTGAGGTGCGTAGCTTGTTTAATAGATCTGCTCCTGCAGAGAATACTCATGATCATTCCATGCACGATCACTCGGGCCATAGCATGCACAAGATGAAAAAAGACGGTATGAATAAATGAGATTTTGGCGTCGAGTAAAAAGCGTTAGGCAAAAACCCTTTCTGGATGCCGCCGAGAAAATTGCCGATGGCTATGTGGATAATCAGAGATCGGCCTATCTGCGCTACACACTGGCTACCTTATTGATTGTCGGCTTGTTGTTACTCGGCCTCGGTTGGTACTGGAGTGATGAGCCCGACCTTTTTGATGTACGTGCCGAAACAGAAAAAGCACTGGTGGGTAAGCCTCTGGTTGTAGGCGCCACGACTACTGCAACCTTGATCCATACTATTGAAGTACTGCTGCACAAGCCCGGCGGTTATCTCAGTAATGACATGATGCCCCCTGGTGTTTGGTTAGATAATATTCCCAGCTGGGAGTTTGGCGTTCTGGTCCAGATTCGCGATCTCAGCAAAGCTAACCGAGAGGCATTTAGTCGCTCGCAATCCCAGTCAACCGAAGATCGTGATCTGGCCATCGCCGAGCCGCGACTGCATATTGATCACAGCAGGTGGGCAGTGCCCTGGCCTGAGTCTGAATATACTGAGGGACAGCAATATTTTCGCCGCTACCTCGAGCGGCTCGCGGATACACAGGCCCCAGACGCACAGTTTTTTGCTCGAGCGGACAACCTTCGCTATTGGTTGAGCACAGTTGAAACCCGTCTTGGCAGCCTGTCTCAGAGACTCTCCGCCAGTGTTGGTCAGCGGCGTATTAATACCGATCTCTCCGGTGATGCTGCAGGTCGTCAGTCGACCCAGAGCGCACAGGAAATCGAGGTAAAAACCAACTGGCTTGAGATCGATAATGTGTTCTATGAAGCCCGTGGCACCACCTGGGCACTGCTGCACTTTTTAAAAGCTGTGGAAGTCGACTTTGCCGATGTGCTCAATCGTAAAAATGCGATTACCAGTTTGCAGCAGATTATCCGCGAACTGGAAATGAGCCAGCAGCCAGTTAATGCGCCGGTTATTGTCAATGGTGAAGGTTTTGGTTTGCTAGCTAATCATTCATTGGTTATGGCCTCTTATATCAGTCGTGCCAATGCGGCGATTATTGATCTTCGGGAGCTGCTCTCTCAGGGATAAGATTGACGTAACAATAAGGCTGTAGATTCAGCCCCCATATAAAGGGGTAAAAGCTCAAAGGATTAAAGGGGCAAAGGATGAACGATATCTTCCACATGAAAGGAGTTGGTGGAGCAGGGTCCGAGTTAAGTCGAGCCCTAATTGCGGCGCGCCTACAGGGGGGCGTGATGGTTGTGGATCGCAATCTCAGGGTGGTGATGATCGACCGCAAAGCCGCGGATTTCTGTCAGGTCTCTTCAGGTCAGTCTCAAGGCAAGCGTTTCTACGCGCTATTTCCAGGGCTATTGGGCAGTGGCTTCTCTGGAGAGCTACATCAAATTATCAGCTCCGCCGGCAACAGCCGTTTTACTCGGCCAGCGGACAACAGTCTGTTGGATCAATTCACTGAGGCTTTTTCCCGCGACAGTTCTTCACTGTTGGGGGTGTCTATGACAGCTTATGATGATGGTTCTAATAACTACTGTCTGATCCGCTTTACTCTGCAGGCTGCGACCAAAAACACTACTGACAAAAAACCCCTCGCGGACGAAAGGACTCTAGATAACGCCAGTTTAAAAAATGGTATAAAAAATGGTGCAAAAGCTAGTTTAAAAACTAATCCAGAAACAGAAAGCACCGAGCTAACTGATCATCATCCTGAAACATTCGTTGTTGATAAAAACTGCGCTTATATAACCGCCGATCAATTTGGTTTTATCTCTCAGATTAGCACTGCCGCAGAAACATTATTTGGCTACAGCAGTGAACTATTACTCGGCAGTTCGGTGCGCACACTATTCCCCGGCCTCGATGACATGCATGGGCTTGACCTGGTGGAAAATATTAATAGCCTTGCTACTCAGCATAATCAGGGTTATGTACTGGCCGCCACATGCCATGGTGAAAGTCGTTATCTGGATATCAAACTATTTCATTCGGCGACCGATGAAGGTCAGATGATTATTCTCTGTAACGATTGCACTCGGGTTAGTCAGCAGGCCGAGGAGCTAATAAACCGCGGCGAGTTGTACGATCTCACTTCTCGTCATATTGCCGACGCCGTGGCGCTTGTCGATGCCGAAGGTTTTGTCTTGGAGATGAACCCGATTGCTGAACAGCTATTGGGTTTTAAATTGGACAAATCCAAGCCTGTACAGATTCATGCGGCCATGCCTCTGGCTAATGAAGACTCAGGCATTGCTGAAACGCCGGTTCAGGATGCCCTAAACAAGGCCCTCAATGTTGAATCCAATCAGTCGCTGTTATTAAAGGTTCGTGGCGCAGCGCCGGTGAGTGTTTCGGTGTCCGCATTTCCATTGCGCGATGCCATGGGCCGTATTGTTAAGTGCTTGGTTATCTTTAGGCCTCTCAGTGAAGCGCGCCGGGTTTCCAGTCGCCTGGAGTGGCAGTCGATGCATGATTCCTTAACCGGATTACCAAACCGAACATCACTCTCTAAACGCATTCAAAAAGCCATTGAAATTGCTCGCCAGGAGGGAGCAATGCACGCGCTGCTCTATATCGACCTGTATAACTTTTCAGTGATCAACGATACCAGTGGGCACACCGCCGGCGATGAACTGTTAAAAGAATTTGCTCAGTTGCTGATTAGACTTGCAGGGCCCAGTGATATTGCCGCGCGTATCGGCAATGACGAGTTTGCCCTGCTGATACATAGAGTCAATTACGACAAGGCAATGATGCTGGCAGAGCGTATTCTGGCCGAGCTCAAAGAGCTGCGGGTTCCCTGGGAAGGGGAGGTGTTGAAAATTGGCGCGAGTATTGGCGCCATACTGATTGATGACACAGCACTTTCAGATATAGACCTGATGATCTCGGCAGGCTCATCCTGCGCCACGGCGCGAGACAAGGGCAGAAACAAAATTCACTTCCAGTCATTTAATGAAGAGGTTGCTCGGCGGCGCAGTCTTGCTACCAGCATGCCGAAAATTGTCTCGGCCCTGGACGAAGATCGCTTCACGCTATTTGCCCAGCCGATCGTACCTCTAAATGGCACTGCCGCAACGGCTAAATGTTATGAGGTACTGGTGCGAATGCGTGAAAGTGACGGCACTATTTTACCGCCCTCAGAGTTTATTCCCGGCGCCGAACATTTTTCATTGATCGATGATCTGGATAAGTGGGTATTCAGTCATTCATTAAAGTTTCTTCAGCGCCTGCAGGCCAAAGGCTCACCACTGCCACTGCTCTCGGTAAACCTCTCCGGCAGCACTGTTGGAGATGAGAATGCCATTGACTATATTCTCAGGGGTTTTAGTGACACCGGAATCTCACCAAAGCATATTCAGTTCGAAATCACCGAGACTGCAGCGGTCAAACATCTGCAAGAAGCCAAGCGACTGATCTCCACATTGCGCTCGGTGGGTGTGTCCATTGCACTGGATGATTTTGGTAGTGGGCTGTCGTCATTTGCCTATCTAAAGGAATTGCCCATCGACTGCCTGAAGATTGATTCGAGTTTTATCAACACCATGGAAAACAGCGATGTGGACTATTCCGTGGTCAGCACCATCAATCACCTGGGTCATATCATGGGTGTCACCACGGTGGCGGAGGGAGTGGAAAATGAAAATCAGCTGCGCCTGCTAAAGAAAATCGGTGTCGACTACTTGCAGGGCTTTCTCTTTCAGCACCCACAGCCGCTGGATCAATTTGGCCGCTAAGTTCGCGAGCCTAAAACGTTTACTTCAATCCTTCTTTGAGACCATCGTACTCGGCGCTGTGCAGACGTGGGCCATATTGACCGACCACCGCGCTGGCGGCACGATTGGCAAATACTGCTGCGGACAGGCATGAATAACCTTGGGTAATACCGTAGAGATAGGCGCCGGCGAACATATCGCCTGCGCCATTAGTATCAACGGCGGTAATAGGCTGTGCCGCTGCGCGCAGATAGTCGCTGCCATCAAATACCACTGAGCCTTCGCTGCCAAGCGTGACTGCGAACTGTGCTGCGCTATTTTGCAGCTGTTCTAGGGCCTGATCTAAGTTGTCGGTCTGGCACCAGCTTAGAGCTTCCTGCTTATTGCAGAACAACAGGTCGACGCCATCTCCAACAATGGTTTTTAAAGCGTCACGAAAATATTCGACAATGCCTGGATCAGATAAGCTCAGGGCTATTTTAGTGCCTGCCTGTCTAGCGACTTGGCAGGCTTCAAGAACCGCGTTGAGTGAGCTCTCTCCGGTAACCAGATAGCCTTCAATATAAAGATATTCTGAATCCTCAATGGCTTCTGGATTTACATCGGCAGAGGCCAGGTCGGAGCTGATTCCAAGAAAGGTATTCATGGTACGGTCGGCATCATCAGTAATCATCACCAGGCATTTTCCGGTAATGCCCTGTGACATCTGCGCATCAGAATTGTGGTCGACACCGTTATCCATTAGATCCTGCATATAGAAACGACCGTTTTCATCGCCTGCTACCTTGCAGGATAAAAACCCCTTGCCTCCAAACTGGCTAAGGGAGATAACGGTGTTTGCTGCAGAACCGCCACAGGCGCGCTTCGACATCACCAGGTGATCACTGAGATTGTCCTGTAAAAAATGCTGGCGCTCTTCATCGACCAGAGTCATCAAGCCTTTTTCAATTCCAAGGTCGCTGAGATTTTTTGCACTGACTTCAATTTCTGTATCGACCAAGGCATTGCCCAGACCACAGACGTGATATTTCTTCATTATTATAATCGCCGCTGTCTATGCTTTGGGATAGTGAGTGACAATGCCCTGTTGGGTTGCCAGAAATAATACATCCGCCGCTTTTAGAGCAAAGAAGCCATTGGTCACCACACCTGTAATTTGATTGATCTTTTCTTCCAGGGCTTGAGCAGATGCCACCGGATAGAGATGATGCACATCGAGAATTTGATTGCCATTGTCAGTGATAACGTTTTCACGCCACACTGGATCGCCGCCTAACTTAACCAGTTCCCTTGCTACATAGCTGCGGGCCATTGGAATCACTTCCACTGGTAGTGGAAACTGACCCAGGTAATCGACCCACTTACTCTCGTCGGCAATGCAGACAAATTCATTGGCTACTGCAGTGACAATTTTTTCTCTGGTCAGTGCTGCGCCGCCGCCCTTGATCAACTCAAGGTGGGGATTGGCTTCATCGGCGCCATCTATATAGATGGTAATTTCTGCTGCCGCATTGAGCTCGATAACCTCGATACCATGGCTGCGCAAGCGCTCTGCTGAGGCATCCGAGCTTGCTACTGCAGCCTGGAAGCTATTTTTGTGCTCGGCGAGCAAATCAATAAAGCAGTTGGCTGTTGAACCCGTGCCTATGCCAACAATACTCTCGGGGTTGATCTTACTTAATGTGTACTCGACTGCAGCGGCAGCTACCGCGAGTTTTAATTGATTCTGATCCACCTGTGACCTCACCGGTTAAATGTTTTTGTAAGGGCGCAATTATACGGTGATAAGCGCAATAAAACAGATTCATCGCTTTCAGGCTGGCGTAAATCTGCTTATCAACTTACCATTGATTCTTCAGACTCAGATTATGGAATCTTCATGCCCCACAAGTACGTGAAAAAAATTCTCGATGCGCGTATCTATGACCTGGTAATCGAAACGCCAATCGATCCAGCGCCACTGCTCTCTCAGCGACTGAATAATAATGTGTTGTTAAAGCGCGAAGACCTGCAGCCGGTGTTCTCTTTTAAGTTGCGCGGGGCTTACAACAAGCTGCGTCAGCTCACTGATGAGCAGCGCGCCACCGGTGTGATTGCCGCCTCGGCGGGAAACCATGCTCAGGGTCTGGCTCTTGCCTCAAAAAAGATGGGTGTTAAGGCAACCATTGTGATGCCCAAGACAACTCCGCAAATTAAAGTGGACGCGGTCCGCGCTCGCGGTGCCAAAGTCGTTTTGATTGGCGACAACTACGATGCAGCATCCGCTCATGCGCAAAAGCTGGTTGAAGAAAAGGGTTTGGTTTATATCCACCCCTTTGATGATCCGGACGTTATTGCTGGGCAGGGCACAATTGGTATGGAGATCTTGCGTCAGTTACCCGGTGATTTGGATGTGATTTTTATCGCTGTGGGTGGCGGTGGTCTCTGTGCTGGCGTCGCAGCCTATGTTAAATATGTGCGCCCGGATGTAAAAATTATTGCTGTGGAAGCCAACGATAGCGCTTGCCTGGATGCGGCCTTAAAAGCTGGCCGGCGAGTACGCCTGAAAGAAGTGGGCATTTTTGCCGACGGCACTGCTGTGGCACAAATTGGTAAAGAGACCTTCCGTTTACTGAAAGACTTGGTGGATGAAGTGATCACCGTTAGTACTGACGAAATCTGTGCGGCAATTAAAGATGTCTACAGCGACACTCGAGCCATTTGCGAGCCGTCTGGTGCTATGGGTTTGGCTGGCCTTAAAAAATATGTCGAGCGGGACGGGGTAAAGGGAAAGACATTGCTGTCGATCCAGTGCGGCGCGAATATAGATTTTGATCGTCTGCGCTATATTTCTGAGCGCACCGAAATTGGTGAAAAGCGCGAAGCGGTATTAGCAGTGACCATCGATGAAAAGCCGGGCAGTTTTAAATTATTTTGTAAGGCCATGCAGAAGCGCAATATCTCTGAATTTAATTATCGCTTTAGCGATGCCAATAAAGCCCATATCTTTGTTGGTGCCCAGGTAGTTGATGATGAAGATCGTCACCTGCTAGTGGCTGAGCTGCGTGAACAGGGTTACAGAGTGGCCGATATGACTGACAACGAAGTGGCAAAATCTCATATCCGCCATATGGTTGGTGGGCGTTCACCCCAGGTGGGAGAAGAGCAGGTATTTCGCTTTGAGTTTCCCGAACGACCCGGTGCGCTATTGAACTTTCTCACTCAGCTGGGTGGTGGGTTTAATATTTCGATGTTTCACTATCGCAACCATGGTTCGGCTTTTGGTCGCGTATTGGTGGGCATTCAGGCATCGAAGAAAGACCTTAAGACGTTGTCGGGGTTTCTCGACAACCTGGGTTACCACTATGTTAACGAAACTGAAAACGAAGCCTATCAGTTCTTTCTTGGATCTTAGGCTTTAGGATTTAAGAGTCTGAGTCTTTGGAATCTTGAGTCTTTTAAAATTAAACCTTCTAGATTTTCACATTCGGCCCCAAGGGGCCAAATGCTGAATCCATTAAAGCAGGTCGGCAATCTGGCGGATCTGAATTGCTTCAATACCGTCGCCAGCCAGCGTATCTGATATCACTACCACACGATCTTCCGGCGAAAACTCATCGCGATTAATCATAATTGCTGCGGCAGCTGCCAGAGTTGCATCGGAATTTTGGCCAAAATCAATTTGATAGCTGAGCACATTGCGGTTCAAAACCAGCTGGCGTCTTGTGACTCCGCTGTTGGTAAAGGCGCAGATAATCGGTTCCTGGGGGTGACAGTTGGTCACGCGGTTAGCCATGCGGCCACGCTTGGTGGGCACAATAATCGCCTTCGCTGAAATCGCTTCCGCAAGATTGACTGCCGCTTTGGCGATCTGCTGCTTGTCCCCTTCGATCACTAAGTTGTCGGTAAATCTCAGGCCGCGACTACTTTCTGTTGAACGGGCAATGCGATCGAGAATCTCAACGCACTTAACCGGGTACTTACCGACGGTCGTTTCACCGGAGAGCATAATCGCATCCGCTTCTTCGTATACCGCATTGGCAACATCGGTCACCTCGGCACGAGTGGGGTTGGGGTTTTCAATCATCGACTCTAGCATATGGGTCGCGACTATGGCGCGCTTACCCATCTCCGCGCAGGTGCGCAGAATGCGTCGCTGAATCCGAGGCAACACTTCGAGGGGCACTTCAACACCGAGATCGCCACGGGCCACCATCACGCCATCGGCGGCTTCGATAATCTCGACCATATTGGTCACCGCTTCCTGATCTTCCAGCTTGGCGATCACTTTGATAGTGTCGGCCTTGTCGCCGAGCAGCTCGCGCAGTTCACGAATATCTTCAGCCTGGCGGACAAAGGAGAGGGCGATAAAGTCCACATCCAGAGACATGCCGAATTCGATATCGCGGCGATCTTTTTCTGTAATAGCTGGCAGATTGACACGAATGCCGGGCAAATTGACGTGGCGTTTGCTTTTCAGCAGGCCGCCATCGATCACCTTGCACTGCATGACCCGCTCTTCTTTACTCAGTACTTCAAGATTAATCAGGCCATTGTCCACAGTGATAATGTCGCCAATACCCACATCTGTAATTAGGTCTTCGTAGTTGATATGGATTGAGGATGATTCCACATCCTCGGCTCCGCGAGCCACGATGGAGACAGTGTCACCATCGTTGAGGTGCAGATCATTGGCCATATCACCGGTGCGAATCTCAGGACCCTGAGTGTCGAGCAATACAGCGATTGGGTGGTTGAGCTTGAGGTTGAGAACGCGAATGGCGTCAATGACTTTACGGTGGGACTCATGAGTGCCGTGGGACATATTCAGTCGCGCCACATTCATGCCAGCATTGGCCAGATTTTCCAACATTTCCAGCGAGTCTGTCGCCGGGCCAATGGTGCAAATTATTTTAGTCTTGCGCATATTATCTCTTGGTCTGTGGCTATTTTATGTAAGGGAATATCCCAGCTCTGGGGTGTTAGCCCGGCAACTTCTTGCAGTTGGTGAGCTAGGCCGATCAGTTTTGCACCAGTTGGCTTACCCGGTCGTGGAGCCAGTGTACGGTCGTAAAAACCACCGCCCATACCCAGTCGATTGCCAGCCCGGTCAAATGCCACCAGGGGCACCAGGATTAAGTCGAGACTCCAGGGCGGCGTAACGGTTGTGGATTTGAACTGAGGTTCGAGTATACCAAAGCGATTTTTATGCAGGGTGTCGCCATATTGATATTCGGCAAAGTGCAGACTGTTAGCTTTGAGGGGATCGATTAACGGCAGAAAGCAGGCTTTTTTGGCTCTAAAGACGGCATTGATAATGGGAGTTGGATCGATCTCGCCGTCATTGGCTAGGTATACGCCGATGCGCTTGGCGCGCTGAAAAAAATCTTGTCGACAGAGTAACTTAGCCAACTGCTCAGAGGCAGTGCGTTGTTGGCTTGGGTTTAGCGCTCGTCGTTTTTCTCGAATGTTATTTCGTATTTCGCTGGGATTCATTGGCATATGGCCATGGTTAAAATAAATCCCAGAGTGCCGCTGTCAACGTGGCCTCGAACCGAGAAGTTCAAGGTGGCTGCCCTCGCAATATATCAGGCTTTCCGACGCACGGAAGTGCACAACAACATTGGCGGAGAGAAACCGGGTAATAATTATCGGCTCAGGGACTTCTTGACTGGCGCACACCCCAGGAAACACGAGTATAGCAGAGCAGCTTAAAAAGAACGCGCTAAAATGTGTTTAAAGCAGCGTTTTAAACAGGGGAAAATTGACCTGAATTTAACCGTTGAGATCGGACAGGGCTGAGCTCAGTTTAGAGTTCATTGATTGCAGTAAGTGCGAGGTGTCAGCGCCGGTTTGGGCAGACTGTTCGCTGCGAATAAGGTCGTGGGCCAAATTTAAGGCAGCCATTACCGCAATGCGTTCTACGCCGATAATATGTGAGCTGCGGCGGATCTCTTCCATTTTCTCATCGAGCATTTTCGCTGACAGGACTAGCGCGTCGCGCTCTTCCGGCTTGCAGTTGACCTGATAGTCTTTGTCGAGGATGCGGATAGTGAGGGATATAGATGACATACTTGCTGCTACTCTGCGTTTAAGTTTCTGAGGCGATTGATCATAGTTTCAATCTTTTGTCGTGCCATTTCATTCTGTTCCAAAAGCTTGCCGCGCTCACCGGCAAGGCTCGACTCTCTGGCACGCAGAGACTGGTTCTCGCGTTTCAGTTGCAGGCAAAGCTCAATCAAGCTGTCGAGTTTTGCTTCTAACTCTTGGTAACCGCTCATAATCAGAGTTCTTTTAGGTGAATGTCTTGGTACTAATATCTAAGCGCTAATATCCTAGCACTACAGCCGCCTAACTATAGGCATTGTCACAGTTTTGGTCAATCAGATCATTAAGTCAATGTGGGTGCAGTGAAATTATTAGAATGTTAGGATGCCTGCTACCTGAGCGAGGCATACCAATGACATTTGAACAGCTGGAAGATCTATTTTTTAAACTGCGAGTAAAGGCCGATCCTTCTGGATTTCACGGCTTTCTCTGTGGGCGTTTGTGCTGCGGAAAAATTCCTTTGGATCAGTTGATCGAAACCTCAACAGGTTGGTTGGGGCTATCTGAAGAACAGGCCGATGGAGCAGCCTATCCACTGCGGGACTTTTATGAAGCTTCGTTGACCAGCCTTGAAGACGTGGCCTTTTTGTTTCAACCAGTGCTGCCCGATGACGAGCTGCCGCTGCCGGAGCGTTTGGTTGCCGTGGGTCAGTGGTGCAGCAACTATCTGTCCGGTGTCGGCGATGGCATGAGCGACGGTTTTGCGGTCTCTGATGATGTTAAAGAAGCACTGGAAGATATTTCAGCCATTGCTCAGGTCTCGGTGGATTTTGAGACTGACGATGACGGCGAGCGTGACTACGCTGAACTGATCGAGTATATCCGTATAGCAGTGCAGCTGATTTTCTCTGAACTGCACCCAGAAGCCGCGGCTAATAGTGGTCCAACTGTTCACTAACCGCGTCTAAAGGCTATAACAGCCTCAGCCAAAGCCATTCCATCCCCAGGGGAGCGCTATGATCACCGTCAAGGAATACGCCGCCCGGCGCAGAGACCTTATGTCGATGATGGCGCCTAACAGCATTGCCATTATTACCGGCGCTGGGGAAAAGATTCGCTCTCGCGATACTCACTACCCTTATAAGCAATCGACCAGCCTCAGTTATCTCTGTGGTTTTGCCGAACCCCAGGCGGTACTCGTTTTAATTCCCGGCCGCGAGCAGGGTCAGTGCCTGCTGTTCTGTCGCGAAAAAGATAAGTTGCGCGAGACTTGGGACGGCTATCGTGCCGGGCCTGATGGAGCGGTGGCGGACTTTGGCTTAGATGACGCCTTTCCGATTGACGATTTAGATGAAATTTTGACTGGCATGCTCGAGGGTCGAGAGCGGGTCTATTATGCGATCGGTAAAGATGCCGATTTTGATCGCCATTTGATGGGCTTAATTAATCAAATTCGCGAGCAGCAAAGTCGCGGTTCTGTGCCTCCCGGCGAATTCGTCGACCTAGATCATCTGCTCAATGAAATGCGCCTAATTAAAACTGCTGCTGAGATTAAATTAATGCGCAGAGCGGGAGAGATTTCGGCGCGCGCCCACTGTCGAGCAATGAAAATTAGTCGCCCCGGAATCTATGAGTATCAGTTGCAGGCTGAGATTGAACATGAGTTTATGGTCTCAGGTGCTTCGGCTCCGGCCTATACTAGTATTGTCGGCGGCGGCAAAAACGGCTGCATCTTGCACTATATCGAAAATCGAGAAAAAATTAGCGATGGTGATTTGGTGCTGATCGATGCCGGCTGTGAATATGAAAATTACGCAGCCGATATTACCCGTACCTTCCCAGTGAATGGAAAATTTAGCGGAGAGCAGGCGGCGATTTACGATATTGTTTTGCAGGCACAGCTCGAAGCCATTGCCAAAATCACTCCCGGCGCGACTTACAATGTTGCCAATGATGCGACAGTGGCAGTGATCACTGAAGGTCTACGTGATCTGGGTATACTCGACGGCGAGGTCAATGAGTTGATCGAAATGGAAGCCTACAAAGATTTTTATATGCACAGTTCAGGTCACTGGCTGGGTATGGATGTTCACGATGTTGGCGACTACAAAATTGATAATCAGTGGCGTGTCTATGAACCGGGCATGGTTGTTACTGTGGAACCGGGTATCTATATATCGCCTGATAACAGCAATGTGGCGGAAAAATGGCGCGGGCTGGCAGTGCGTATAGAAGATGATATAGCCGTCACTAAAACGGGCTGCGAAGATTTAACCGCTGGGGTGCCAAAGACACGCAGCGAGATTGAATTGCTTATGGCTACAGGCTAATGGCGACAGAACAATGAATGAGATAAGTACACAAAACAGCGACAAACAGTACGATTTGGTTATAGTCGGTGGCGGCATGGTGGGCATTAGTCTGGCGCTATTATTGGCGCAACAGGAGCCTGACTGGAAGGTGCTGCTGCTTGAGGCTCAGGCCTATGACAACTCAGACAAACATAACAACCATCCAAGTTTTGATTCGCGCTCAACCGCTCTTTCCTGGAGCAGCCGGAAAATATTCCAAGCTGCCGGACTCTGGTCAGGATTGGAATCTCATACCAGTGCAATCAACAATATCCATGTCAGTGACCGCGGTCATATTGGCCTGACAAGAATCAGTGCTGACGAAGCTGACGTTGAAGCTCTTGGCTATGTGATTGAAAACCGTTGGATAGGGGCTGTGTTGTTGGAGAAGCTTGCCGTCACCTCGGTTGAAATGATGGCCCCAGAGCGTGTCTCAAAAATAACGCCGCTAAAGTGTGGTGTGAATGTCGAACTCGAAAACAGCGGCGAGACCATTCAAACCTCACTGCTGGTGATCGCCGACGGCGCCAATTCCCAAACCGCTCAAAAACTCGGTATTCACAGCGACAAGCAACCCTATGGCCAGCAGGGAATTATCGCCAATATTGCCCTTCAGGACGCCCATCATGGTGTGGCCTATGAGCGTTTTACCAATCAGGGACCGATGGCCATGTTGCCACTGCCAGACTTTGATGGCAGCCCCCGCTGTGCGTTGGTCTGGACACAGCCGCCGGAGCGCGCCGCAGAATTGATGGCCGCCAGCGATGAAGACTTTTTAAAGGCCCTGCAAGAGAGCTTTGGTTATCGCATGGGTTTGGTAAAAAAAGTTGGCGAACGAGTGGCTTATCCCTTAGCGCTGACAACAGCCAGTGAGCAGGTGCGGCGCAATATAGTGGTGCTTGGCAATGCCGCCCACAGCTTGCATCCTGTCGCCGGTCAGGGCTTTAATCTTTCGTTACGGGATGTGGCGACACTGGCGGATGTGTTGGGCAAGGCCAAGTTGTCGGGCGCAGATTTCGCCTCGCTGGAGACACTTGAAGGCTATCAGCAACAGCAGTTCGCAGATCAGCAGAACACCTTAATGTTTAGCGATAACTTACCCAAATTATTTGCCCAGTCTTCATCGATTGTGGCCCTGGGGCGGAACTCCGGATTGGTTATGATGGATCTGTTGCCGAGTCTACGCAGTCGCTTTGCGAAATTTGGAATGGGTATGGCCAATAAGGAAGCTGGGCATGGTAGTTAATAAAACTCAACAGCATCGCCAGTACGATGTGATCGTGGTTGGCGCTGGCATGGTCGGTGCGGCATTTGCCTGTCTGTTAGCGCGTTCAGATACAAGCTTATCTATAGCCTTGTTGGAAGCTCGTGCAACTGCCCCTTTTGATCCAGAGCAGTTTGATCCTCGGGTTGCGGCGCTCACTGAAAAGTCTCGAACCCTCTTGGATTGTTGCGGTGCTTGGGACTCAATCGCCGCACAGCGTGTCAGCGCTTACGGCGCCATGCAGGTCTGGGATGCTGAGGGCACTGGCGAAATCCATTTCGATTGTCAGGATGTACAGCAGCCCAATCTTGGCCATATAGTTGAAAACTCTCTAGTAGTTGAGTCCCTGTTAGCTAAGGTCGATAAGCTCAATAACATTGATTTTATCTGCCCGGTCAGCGTTGCTCAGTACAGCCAATCCGAGTCTCAAGTTAGCGTTGATTTAAGCACGGGCGAACAGCTATTGGCGCCTCTGCTGGTGGCTGCCGATGGTGGTAATTCAAGCATAAGAGAGCGGTTTAAATTCGCCACTCGGGAGTGGGATTATGGTCACAGCGCCATAGTCACCACAGTGCAAACCGAGTCTGTTCATCAGCAGACCGCCTGGCAGCGTTTTATGCCTACTGGACCTCTGGCGCTGTTGCCTCTGGATAAGCAGGGTGATCATCATTACTGCTCGTTGGTTTGGTCTCAAGAATCGGATGAAGCTGAACGTTTGATGGCTCTAGATGATGAGGCGTTTTGTATTGAGTTAAGTCGTGCCAGTGAGCGCTGTGTAGGTAAAATTCTCTCTGTGGATAAGCGCCATGCTATCCCACTGCGGCAGCGTCATGCGAAAGATTATGTGGTTGAGCGGGTGGCATTGCTGGGGGATGCGGCCCATACGATTCATCCGCTGGCGGGGCAGGGGGTCAATCTGGGTTTTGCTGATGTTAAGGCTCTGGTGGATACGCTCTGTGCTGAAGCCAAGCGCGGCAATGATCTGGGTTCACTGATGTGCCTGAATAAGTATCAGCGACTGCGGAAGCCGGAAAATTTGGCCACTATGGCCGCGATGGAGGGTTTTAAGCGGCTGTTTGCTGCGGATAATGTTGCGGTGAGATTATTGCGCAATATAGGGCTTGGTAAGGTGAATCAAATCAAGCCATTGACGAATGAGATTATTAGGCAGGTGATGGGGCTTTGATTGAGTTTGAGAATAACAATAACCCTGTCACCCTGAGCGCAGCCGAAGGGTCTCATGCAGATCGCTCGTTTTTATAGATGTTCTGTCGAGACCACAGCGTACCGGCAGGAGATCCGTCGGTTCACTGCGTTCTCTCAGGATGACAGGGTAATTTGCGGCTCAGAGCCTAATCCTTAAACGACACCATAATTAGCTTAAACGACCCACTCCGAGCCACTTCCCGAACCCGCGGAAAATAATCCAGAGCCTTTTTCTCCAGAGCAATAAAATTATTCACCACAAACAGCGCGCGCCCTCTGGGAGCCAAGAGCCGCTTGCTGGCGGTTAAAAATTTCGCCGTCAAGTCACTGTCTATATTAAAGCCTTGATGAAAGGGCGGGTTGCAAATAATCGCATCGAAGCGCTCTTCAAGCTGGCTGCCAGCATCGCCGGAAATAACGGTTCCATCCACTTTCAACGCAGCAAAGTTTGTCGTGCAGGCGTTTAAAGCCGCGGCATTATTGTCCGTCGCGGTGATCTGCTCAAAGCCCTGTTGCGCTGCGGCACAGGCAAGAAAACCATAACCACAGCCCAGATCCAGCAGCGACTTCGGTCTGTTAGCTTCACCAAAGGATTGCACAAACTGTGGGAACTGATTGATTAACAGTGCGCTGCCCTGATCGATTTTGTTCCAGCCAAAAATTCCTGGCTTGCTTTGCAGCGGCAGGTTATCGGGGCTGCTGATAGGACGCAGGACCAGATAGTTTTTGTCATCTAAGAGCTTGCCGTCATCGCTATATTGGGTCAGGCGAGAGAGGTAATAGTTACCACACTTCTTTGGCTGACAGCTGTCGCCGAATAGCTTGTTGGCATGACCTGTATAGGTTTTCACGCCGTCGGTTTTTTCACCACTCAACATCAGTATGCCGCCGCGTTTCAGCAGCACTGAGGCCTGATTAATAATATGGTGGCTCACCGCGCGCTCTTTCGAGACCCGAAACAGAACGCTGTCGAAACTGCCTGCCTCAAGATCGCTAAAATCAAAGTCGCTGAATTTCGTCGACACACCGGCTTTGGCTGCGGCTTGAGCAATCTCGTAGCGGTTGCTGCGGAGAATGCGCTTAGCGCTGCCGGATTGGGCAATGGTTAGCCAGGGGGCGTCGTCCCAATTTTCATCGGCGACAATTAAGCATTTGCCTTCAAGGTCATGGAGTTGCTGGGCTAGTAGTTCTACGCTGGGATCACTCATGATTTCGGTGCCATTATGCTAGCCACTTCGGCGTCAGTAAGCGTGCGATAGTCCCCAGGTTCAAGAGATTCGTCGAGAATAATGCCGCCGACCTGTGTGCGATGCAGTGACTCCACATGATTGCCCAATGCGGCAAACATACGTTTAACCTGATGATATTTGCCTTCGGCAATACTCAACAACACCGTCTGATCGTCAATCTGTTCCATGGTGGCGGGCAGGCAGGGATGTTTTTCACCCTTCAGCCAGACGCCATTGGCCAACTTCTCGCTGTAGTCAGGGGTGATTGGAATGCCCAGAGTGACTCTATAGATTTTCTGGCATTCGCTGCGCGGCGAGGTCAGGCGATGATTCCACTGGCCGTCGTCGGTAATCAGCAGCAGGCCGGTGGTATCTATATCCAGACGTCCAGCAATTTGCAGTTCGTCGCTGCGGTGCTCAAAGATCAGATCCAGGGCAGTGCTGTTGTTATTGTCTTTGGTGGCCGAGACCACGCCAGCGGGTTTATTGAGCATAAAGTAGCGATTTGTCGCTAGGGTAATGGCTGAACCCTCGATGCAGACGACTTCATCGCCGCTGATTTTCTGTGCCGCATTGGTGGCTTTTTTACCGTCGATGGTGACGTCGCCATACTTCACGTAGCGTTTAACTTCGACCCGCGACAGGTCCGTGGCATTGCTTATATATTTATCAAGTCTGAGCATTATTGGCTCTTTAGTAGTTCTGCCGCTTCTTTGGCAAAGTAGGTGAGAATGCCATCGGCACCGGCGCGTTTAAATGCCAGCAAGGATTCAAGAATAACTGCGTCACGCTGCAGCCAGCCGTTTTCAAAGGCCGCGCAGTGCATCGCGTATTCGCCACTGACCTGATAGGCAAAGGTCGGTGCTTTTAATTCGTCTTTAACACGGCGCACTACATCTAGGTAGGGCATGCCGGGTTTGACCATAATCATATCGGCGCCTTCGTCGAGATCCAGAGCGCATTCATGCAGCGCTTCATCGCTGTTGGCGGGATCCATTTGATAGGTCTTTTTGTCGCCGCCTTTGATATTGCCTGCCGAACCCACGGCGTCCCGGAAGGGGCCGTAGTAGCTGGAGGCAAACTTAGCGGCATAGGCCATGATCATGGTATTCACAAAACCGTTTTCTTCGAGCTCTTCGCGAATCGCGGCGATACGGCCGTCCATCATATCCGAGGGCGCGACTATATCGGCGCCAGCTTCGGCGTGTGAAAGAGCCTGTTTAGCCAGGGCTTCAACGGTGATGTCATTGAGCACGTAACCGGACTGCTCGTCGATAATGCCGTCTTGGCCGTGGGTGGTAAAAGGGTCCAGTGCAACATCGGTGATCACGCCCAATTCGGGGACCGCCTGTTTGAGCGCTCTGAGGGCTCGTTGAGCCAAGCCTTCAGGGTTGTAAGCTTCTTCAGCGAGCAATGATTTTTTCTCTTCCCCAGCGACTGGAAATAACGCAATGGCTGGAATGCCTAGTGCGGCAACTTCTTTGGCTTCTTTCACTAGCAGATCAATGGATAGGCGTTCAACGCCGGGCATGGACTGCACCGCTTGGCGTTGACCGGTTCCCTCGACAACAAATACCGGCAGGATTAAATCATTGGCGCTGAGTGCTGACTCACGCACCAGACGTCGTGAAAAATCTGAGGCGCGGCTGCGTCGCATTCGGGTGTAGGGATAGGGGCCACGTTGGCTTGAAAAGCTCATTGCTACTCCAGTAGTGTTTGGATCTAATGCTTGAATCTAGTGTTCAGACCTGTCGACAGTGCTTTATTTTGCGCATGATACGGAAAAACGCAGGGGGACACATAACTATCTGGTGGCCGGCAGTGTTTAACCTGCCGGCTATAAAGTGCAGTCTTATAGTGTTTTGAACACCTTCTCGGCAGCATCAAGAGTGAACTGAATATCGTCATCGGTGTGTGCGGCAGACATAAAGCCCGCTTCATAGGAAGCTGGAGCCAGATAGACTCCAGCTTCGAGCATGCCGTGGAAGAACTTGCCGAAGCGTTCGGTATCGCACTTCATCACCTGCTGATAATTGACTATGTGCTCTTCCTCGGAGAAGAAAATGCCCCACATGGTGCCCACGTGATTACTTGTTAGGGGGATACCAGCACTGGCTGCTCGTTCGCGGAGACCATTGACCAGTTCAGTAGTGTGCCTGACCAGCGGATCGAGAAAGCCGGGTTCTGATACTAGATTGAGAGTTGCCAGTCCGGCGGCCATGGCTACTGGATTGCCGGATAAGGTGCCCGCCTGATAGACCGGACCCAGAGGTGCGATCTGTTCCATGAGTTCGCGCTTGCCGCCGAAGGCACCCACTGGCATACCGCCGCCAATAACCTTACCTAGGCACACTAGATCGGGCATTACGCCATAGTAAGCACTTGCCCCCTGAGGCCCAATACGGAAGCCAGTCATCACCTCATCCATAATCAATACGGCGCCAGAGGCGGTACAGCATTCCCGCAGGGCCTGTAAAAAGCCAGGGATCGGTGGCACACAGTTCATATTACCGACCACGGGTTCAACAATAATACAGGCGATTTGGTCGCCGATTTCAGCGAAGGTTTCTCTAACCTGTTCGATATTGTTGTAGCTCAGTGTGATGGTGTGATCCGCCAGTGCGGCGGGAACGCCTGGCGAGCTAGGCACGCCGAGAGTCAGTGCGCCAGAACCCGCTTTGACTAGCAGTGAATCCGAATGGCCGTGGTAGCAGCCTTCGAACTTAACAATTTTATCTCGTCCGGTTGCACCCCTGGCGAGACGGATCGCGCTCATTGTGGCTTCGGTGCCAGAGTTGACCATGCGTACCATGTCCATGCCCGGTACGCGGTCGCAGATTTTGTCGGCGAGCAGGATCTCCAGCTCTGTGGGTGTGCCAAAGGTCATGGCTTTTTCCAGCTGCTCGCGAATCGCGTCCAGTACCTGAGGATGGCCGTGACCGAGAATCATCGGGCCCCACGACATAATGTAGTCAACGTAGCGCTTGCCATCGGCATCAAACATATAGGCGCCGGCGGCGCGATCAAAGAATATCGGCGTTCCGCCGACTGCACGAAAGGCTCGCACCGGAGAGTTAACACCGCCGGGAATATGTTTTTGAGCAGCGTCGAAAAGTTCTTTGGAGCGGGGGCCAGCGTAGGTCATTGACGATTCCTGATTGAGTGATGTCTGTAATACAGATTGAGAGTGAGGGCTGTATTATCCTGAATATGGTGCAGCGATGCTATCTGCCGCTAATAAATGTCTTAAAGGAAGCTTTGATACGACAGCGCTTTATTGCTAGATGACCGCGACTGCTTTGTGCTGGCATCTAGGTCGCCCTAAATAAAGAGGCTAACGTTAAGAGACTAACGTTAAGAGCTAAGCGAAGGGCTTAACGATAACCAAAATTACGATCGCCACCAGAAACAGCACCGGAACTTCATTAAACAGGCGGAAGTAAACGTGAGACTTCTCGTTAACACCATCCCGCAGCTTGCGCAGATGTGCGGCACAGGCAAAATGGTAGCCGATCAAAACCGCCACCAGCAGCGCTTTTAGCTGAAACCACAGCTGGCTGAGGTAATAATCTAGGGACATGGAAACCAGCCAGCCGCCGAGGACCACTGTGGCGATCATGGATGGGGTGGCAATGCCGTTGTAGAGTTTGCGTTCCATCACAATAAAACGCTCGATGCTGGTGCTGTCATCAGACATGACGTGATAGACAAACAGTCGAGGCAGATAAAACAGTGCAGCGAACCAGCAGATAACCGCAATTAGATGAAAGGCCAGGACCCATTCGTACACGTAACACCTCCGGTGGAAAACATGGCTGCGCGGTTTTTATGTGGGGCTTTAAAACGCACAGAAGCTATAAGATTCGGGTATTATAGACCGTCAAAGTATTTCTAGATAACGAAAAGAGAGGGCCCGTGATTAAAGTTGGTATTGTTGGCGCAACAGGTTACACCGGAGCAGAGTTGCTCAGGTTGTTGGCCGTGCACCCAGAAGCAGAAGTGACAGTGATTACTTCACGCAGTGAGCAAGGTAAACCCGTTGCAGACCTCTACTCCAGTTTGCGCGGTATTATCGATTTGGTTTTTTCCCTGCCGGATGTGGATCAGCTGGCCCAGTGCGATGTGGTATTTTTTGCCACGCCTCACGGTGTCGCCCAGAGCATGGTCGCCAGCATATTAGACCGCGGCGTTAAAGTTATCGACCTGTCGGCGGACTTCAGAATTAGAGACGTACCCACATGGGAGAGCTGGTATGGCCAGACCCATGGTGCCCCGGAATTAATTCCCCAGGCGGTCTATGGATTGCCCGAACTCAATCGCGACGCTATAGCCAATGCCAGCCTAATCGCCTGCCCGGGCTGTTACCCCACCAGCGTGCAGTTAGGCTTTTTGCCATTGATGGAAGCCGGTTGTATAGACCTCAGTGATTTGATCGCCAACTCAGCCTCTGGCGTCAGCGGTGCTGGTCGTCAGGCCAGTATTGGTGCATTGCACGCAGAGGTCAGTGACAGTTTTAAAGCCTACGCCGCCTCTGGTCACCGTCATCTTCCTGAGATTGTGCAGGGTTTAAATGATATGGCGCGCTCTGTGAATGGACAGGCAGCTACATCGGTTAACCTGACTTTTGTGCCCCATTTGCTGCCGATTAATCGTGGTATTCATAGCACCCTATATGCCACTTTGACTGATTTAACCGTCGACGTGCAGGCGCTGTTTGAAGCCCGCTATGCAAATGAGCCCTTTGTCGACGTGCTGCCAGCTGGCAGTCATCCCCAGACTAACTCTGTGCGCGGCTCGAATTTCTGTCGCATAGCAGTGCACCGGCCCAATGGCGGCGCCAAGGTTGTTGTTCTGGTGGTCGAAGACAATCTTACTAAGGGTGCCTCAGGTCAGGGCATTCAATGTATGAATATTATCTGTGGTCTGGCTGAAAATGCCGGATTGGCCGCGCCAGCGCTGCTGCCCTGATGTCCGAAGTCAAATCAGTTGTTGTCTCGTACAAGCCGCGACTGATCTATCTTGCCGTCGCTGCCTGCTGTGCTCTGGTGGTGCTAACACTGTTTTTGGGAAAATTCTGGGGCGGGCAGACATTTACTCAAGAGATGATTGAAAAGCGCAGGTTGGAGTTGTTGGCCGAAGAGTCTAGCGCCACTATTATTAAACAGCAGGAAGAGCTGAGCCGAATCAGGTTGAGCTCCAAGGTGGATGTGGCCGCGCTTGAAAATAGTCGGCAAGAGATGATTGTTCTGCAGCGCAGTATTTACAAACGCGATGAAGAGCTAAAGCTTTATAGAGAGCTGTTACGCGACAAAGATCAGGCCGACGGTCTCTCTGTCGCCGATCTGCGCCTTACCTTGCTCGATGATGGCCGTATTGATTATCGCTGGGTAGCGCGGCAAAAGACTGTGAAAATGCAAACCCTGCAGGTGTTGGGTGAATTGTATTTACTGGGCCTGATGAATGGAGAGCCGGTTGAGATATCATTTCAAGATCTTGATTCGGACATCAATGAGTTTCCTCTGCGTTTGGCGTTTAAATATTTTTCCATCAATCGCGGCCTGTTAAAGCTGCCGGAGAATTTTGAGCCTGAACAAGTAAGGATAGTTTTGCGTTATCCTTGGATGGAGACAGCGCAGCTCGACAAGAAATTTGAGTGGGAAATTGATGGCTAAATGCTGTTCGATGCAGAAAACAACAGTAACAGGTTAAGGTCAACGACATTGAGTTCCTAGGGAGCTACAATCACTGACGATCTCTACGTTAGGCAGTTAATTAAACTGGCAGCCATGGCTGTTGTCCAAGGAGGCGTCAATTACAAGTTGATTGAATTTGAGAAAGGCGCTGAAGTTGTTGGCAGTTTTGTTTATCATCAACAGCCTAGCAATGTTACGCAGTTCCCTGCAGACTCAAAAGAACTCAGCAACTAGTCGTAACCAATAAGATAAATATGTAGTCGGACAAGGACCTTGTCCGGCGCTTTTGCAAGGCACGTAAATGCTTGCACACTGCAACTGAAGTACGGAGCACTAATGTCAGGTATTGAAACATACATCCCAGCACCGCTGAACATCACTGAGCATGCGGTGACCAAAGTCGATTCTCTAAAAGTGGAGGAGGGCAATGACGACTTAAAGTTGCGTGTCTATGTCACCGGAGGTGGATGTTCAGGTTTTCAGTATGGCTTCTCATTTGAAGATGTTATGGCGGAAGATGATACAGCCGTGACTCGAGACGGAGTAACAGTGCTGATTGATTCCTTGAGTTATCAGTATCTGGTTGGTTCGACTGTAGACTACGAAGTAGGGTTGATGGGATCGCGCTTTTTGATCACCAATCCCAACGCCTCCACTACCTGTGGCTGCGGGGCGTCTTTTTCGATCTAAGCTTATTGGCTCTATTTAGTTTCATCTAGTTCTTTTGAGCCCTCTTTAGTCCTCTTTAGTTCTATCTAGACTTAGCGTTATAAACAAGTATTGTTGTTATGCGTTACTGTTGGTTGTTGCTGATTCTTTCGCCTGGATTTCTGCTTGCCCAGCCAGCTCTTGAATTAGGTGCTGGTGTTAATCAAAGCTCTCAGTTAAGTTCTGGCTTAAGTGCGACTGTACTCGCTGTAGATACAGCGCCAGGTTATGTGGCGCGAATTGATCTAAATAAGCCAGGCCAGATTGCTGAGGCGCTGCGTCGTGCTGAAGCGTACTTTCAGTCGAAACATTACTTCGATTCGTTGGATAGCCATGCAGGTCCTATTGCCTTCGTGATTTTTGGTCCCGATGTGGAAATGTTTTTCAAGCAAAACTACGGCATGTATAAATCCACTGTGGATCTGGCTGCGCGGCTATCTTCCCTTGGCGTGATTGATATTAGAGTCTGTCAGGTTAGCTCAAAAGCCATTGGGCTCAATAGAGGCGATTTATTGCCGTTTGTTTCACCGGTGGATGTTGGGCAAGCTGAATTAAAGCGTTTGCTTGAAGAAGAGGATTACAGTTTTTTCTGATTCGGTGGTTCTCTGTTTAATAAATACTTTAAGGTAAGTATAGCGCTCCGAGCACAGTTTCTCGGGTGGCACCGGTTACGCTCGGCAAGTTGCCAGGCTGATTATTGGTGCGCTGGCGTGCTAGCCAGCCAAAAGCACAGGCTTCCACCCAGGTTGGGTCCAGCCCCAGTCGTTGAGTCGAGTACAGAGGTATGGAGCCTAGGGCGATTTGGAGCTGGGCCACAAGTTGATCATTAAAGACCCCTCCACCACAGATATAGACCTCATCCACAGGCTCGTTTAATCCATTGATAGCGCCAGCTAGTGATTGCGCTGTAAAGCTCACCAGCGTCGCTTGAACATCTTCAGCTGTAAGGCTGCAGCCACTGAGCTGTTCTTCTAGCCAGGCCAAATTAAACATCTCTCGGCCAGTGCTCTTCGGCGCCGTTTGGCCGATATAGGGGTGGGCCATAAACTGATCGAGTAGTTTATGGAATACCTGGCCGGTTGCTCCCCAATAGCCTCTGTCATCAAAACTATTGCCTGTGTGTTTGGCGCACCAGGCGTCGAGTAAGAGATTGCCCGGGCCTGTATCAAAGCCATAACAGCTGCGATCAATGGGTAGGGCGGTGATATTCGAGATGCCGCCAATATTGGCTATTACTCGATTGGCCTCAGTGTCTGAGAAGAGCGTTTTATGAAATGCAGGCACCAGTGGAGCGCCGTGGCCGCCGAGTGCCATATCCTTCCGTCTAAAGTCTGCAACCACCTTGCAGTCAGTGCGTGCGGCGATAATGTTGGCATCGCCGATTTGCTGGGTAAAAGCGATCGCGCCGGATTTAGGGGGTGAATGACGAACGGTCTGTCCATGGCTACCTATGGCCGCTATCTGCTCGGGTCTAATACTTTCTGCATGCATTAAAGCCAGGGCAGCCTGGGCAAATAGCTCGCCGAGTTGACTGTCGGTTTCGCACAGTAGCTGCACACTGTCTCTACCCGGCTGGCAGAGATCTAAAATTTGTTGTTTGAGATTGGCTGGAATAGGTTCTGCATGAGTGCCTAAAAGCTGTAACTCGCCGCCAGTAAAAGTCATTGCTGCTGCATCGATGCTGTCGATACTGGTGCCGGACATCAGTCCAAGATAGATTTCTGGGGTCGCCATCAGCGGAGTCTAGTTGGCACTGGCGATGCCTATTTGCGCGCCAGGCAGTGACTGCAGTTGCACGAACTCCGATGTGCTGCCAGATTGAGCGAGCTGTGTCAGTACTGGCGTGGTGGCCAACTTAAATGCCGCTAATTCAGTCGCAGAGATAGGGTTGGCTTGGGGTAGCTTCACCGTGCGTGGATTGCGGTGCACGCCATTAACTAGGAATTCGTAATGCAGATGCGGTCCAGTTGCATAACCTGTCGATCCAACTGTGCCTATTATTTGGCGTTGCTTAACAGCTTGGCCTTTACGGACTTTCTTCTTATTCAGGTGCAGGTATTTTGTCATATAGGTCTGTCCATGTTGGACAAAGACATAGTTGCCGTTAGCTTTGCTATAACCGGTTGCAGTGACCTTGCCATCACCAGCGGAAAATACTGGCGTGCCTCTTGGCGCTGCGTAGTCGACCCCACGGTGTGCTTTGATCATTTTATGAATCGGGTGCTTACGCCTGAGGTTAAATCCAGAGCTGATACGGAATATATCCAGAGGTGCGCGCAGGAAAGCTTTGCGCATACTCAGGCCTTCCGGTGTGTAATAGCTCGAATGGCCTTGGCTATCTGTATACAGAACGGCGTTATAGGATTTGCTGCGGTTGGTGAAGGACGCGGCGACAATATCGCCAACGCCGAACTTCTCGCCGTCTAGATACTTCTCTTGAAAAAGAATCGAAAATGAGTCGCCCTGGCGAATATCGAAGACAAAGTCGATATCCCAGGCAAAGATATTGGCTAGCTCCATAATCAGCTTATCCGGCAGATTGGCCTGCTGGGCTGATAGATAGAGTGAATCTTTAATAATGCCTTCGCGGTAGCTGAGTAATGTGTCCGGCTTAAGTTCTCGGAGCTCAGAGCTATAGCTGTCACCCTCGAGACTGTAGATGCGGCTCACAAGCTTCGACTTTATGTACTGTAATTCCTCAAGCTCACCGGTCTTGTTCAGGCCAAAGCGAAAGGATTCTCCCGGATATAGGTTGCGTAGCAGCTTGCCGTCTTTGGATGAGCTGACTTTATAGACATCTGCAGCGCTGAGGTTGGCGCGACTGAAAAGTAGCGAGAGGCTATCGCCAGAACCCACAGTCTGTTCGACCCATCTCAGTGCTGGCTCAGGAATAACTTGTGGAGCGGTTTTTATAGGGACCGATTCAGTTGGCAGGATAAGCTGTTCCGAAACGCGCCTGTTGGCCTCGGCATCGGTGACCGGATAGACAATCAGTATAAGTAGGCAACAGCTAACCACCGACGCCGCAATCAGGTGCCGTCGCGGGAAAACGTTGAGTATAAGATGCAAAAAACCTGTAGCCTTTTGCATTAGTGGTGCGATCATAGTCAGCCAGCATTGTACGATTCGAGCAAGTTTAGCCTAATCAATTGATAAGTTACAGCGAGCTACTTCCGCTTTTTTGCCCCTAAAAACAGTTTAAAGGCAGGCAGTTGCTTCGATTGAGGCCAGAAAATCTTGTATTTGGCCTATCAATCTGTAGAGTTGGCCCCCAAATTAGATACAGTGAAAAGCGTTGCAATGAAACAGAGTGGCAGTCAGATAATTAATCAATTACGCCAGCGTGGCCTAGTCGCGCAGGTCTCCGCAGATAATGAATTAGAAAAGCATCTAGATCAGCCGCGAGTGCTCTATTGTGGCTTTGATCCGACGGCGGACAGTCTGCATCTGGGTCACTTGGTACCGCTTTTAGTGCTCAAGCGTTTTCAAGAAGCCGGGCATACACCTATTGCTTTAGTTGGGGGTGCCACCGGCATGATCGGCGACCCGAGTTTTAAGGCGGCTGAACGCAAGCTCAACACGCCGGACGTTATTTCCAGCTGGGCCGATAAGATTAAAGGCCAGGTCAGCCAGTTTGTTGATTTTGACTGCGGTGCAAACTCTGCAGTGGTGGCTAATAACCTCGACTGGACCGAAAAGATGTCGGCGCTGGAGTTTCTCCGTGATGTAGGCAAGCACTTCTCAGTCAACAATATGATCAATAAAGAATCGGTGAAGCTACGCCTTGATCGCGAGGGGTCGGGCATTTCCTTTACTGAGTTTTCCTATGCCCTGCTGCAGGGCATGGACTTTGCCGAATTGAATCGTCGTCATAACTGTACTCTTCAAATAGGGGGTAGTGATCAGTGGGGCAATATAGTGGGCGGTATTGATTTGGCTCGTCGCCAGAATCAGTCTCAATGTTTTGCTCTCACAGTCCCTCTTATAACCAAAGCCGACGGCACCAAGTTCGGTAAGACCGAGGCCGGTGCTGTCTGGCTCGATCCGGCAAAGACATCACCTCTGGCCTTTTACCAGTTTTGGTTAAATGTCGCCGATGCTGATGTGTATAAATTCCTGCGCTACTTCACCTTCTTGTCTCTGGAGGAAATCAAAGCGGTCGAGGATGCAGATGCCAGTGCTGAGGGCAAGCCTCAGGGCCAGGCTGTACTAGCTCGTGAGGCGACGCGGCTAGTACATGGTGAAGAGGGTGTTGCGGCTGCACTACGGATAACCGAAGCACTATTTACCGGGGATCCCAACCAATTACCCGAGTCCGATTTTGAACAGCTCTGTCTCGATGGTATGCCCTCATCAGAATTGCCAGTGAGCGATCTCGACGAAAAGCCGCTAACCAGTTTGCTGGTTGATTGTGGAATGGCCAAAGCGGGTCGCGAAGTAAAGGACGCTTTGGGTCGAGAATCTGTGTTTATTAACGGTCGCGCCATAGGGGCTGAATACAACATGAAAGCGGCTGAATTGTTCGATCCGACTAATGCTTTGTTTGGGCGCTTTTTTCTAGTCCGATTAGGCAAGAAAAAATACCATCTTTTCCAACGCATTTAGTGGCTTTCAGGCCAGTTGAGAAATTAAAGGAAATACTTGTTGACTGTATGCCAGCTGTCTGTAGAATGCGGCCTCCCAACAAGGGTGACTCGCTAGAAAAGCAGCGGGAAAAAGTAGTTAAATAAGAGCTTCATAATTATTTAAATTCTACTGTTGACAATGGGTCGGCCTTCTATAGAATGCGCCCCCCGCTCTGATGAGCGAATCGTTCTTTAAAAATTTAATCAAGCAATGCGTGTGGGTACTTGCTAGTTGATGTTGGATTATAAAACATCAAAAGCAAGTAACTCATAGATTCACTTAGGTGAATCAATAAGTGTATGGTTTTTGAAACTGAGATTTTGAATGGTAAAGCAAGTTTTGCGTAACCATTCCCTCTCCTTAATTGGTGAGGTTAAAGATTGAACTGAAGAGTTTGATCATGGCTCAGATTGAACGCTGGCGGCAGGCCTAACACATGCAAGTCGAGCGCGAAAGTCCTTCGGGGCAAGTAGAGCGGCGGACGGGTGAGTAATGCTTGGGAATCTACCTAGTAGTGGGGGATAACCTGTGGAAACGCAGGCTAATACCGCATACGTCCTACGGGAGAAAGCAGGGGATCTTCGGACCTTGCGCTATTGGATGAGCCCAAGTCGGATTAGCTAGTTGGTGGGGTAATGGCTCACCAAGGCGACGATCCGTAGCTGGTCTGAGAGGATGATCAGCCACACTGGGACTGAGACACGGCCCAGACTCCTACGGGAGGCAGC
>ENA-ORXF01000008-ORXF01000008.1-marine-metagenome-genome-assembly--contig:-NODE-8-length-165144-cov-10.844675_pt1 | contig 165144 bp, 150 predicted proteins | sample MGYA00237864_ERZ511476 | MGnify/ENA primary metagenome ERZ511476 (study PRJEB26306, sample SAMN06343908) | marine metagenome | isolation source: coastal waters | place: Atlantic Ocean: West Antarctic...
ACCAATAACGCAAAAATTGTAAATGCTCTAAAGTCTGATATTGAATCTGGTCTTTTGGCTATAAATTCAGGTGTTGTAAGTACGCCCGAAACACCATTTGGTGGAATAAAACATAGCGGTTATGGTTCTGAAGGGGGTGTTGAAGGTTTAGACGCTTTCTTAGTAACAAGGTTCATTAGTGAAACTTATAGTATCTAAATTTTATCTATCGTAATCGCTAAAGCTTAAACTATTTTTTAAGCTAGGTAATTATTTTACATGCTGAACTCTAAAAGTAACCTCACTAGTCTTTGGCAGGGCGTGCATTTGGGGATCAGCGCTAGGTAGCTCTGACCAAGATAGCTGGTTTCAAATTATCATCCCATCCTTAATTTTTAGTTAGCCATTATTACTTTAATTCCTTTATTTATTATAGAGTTATATGTAGGATGTTTTTTAACTTTTGGGTGAAAAATGCAAGGCTAACCCCTGCAGGCGTGGATCATAATAGGACAGCTATAGTTAGAGCGTTACAAAAATTGGGGATATTCATGCTAAGCACAAACTATAAATAAGTCTTCAAATTTTCATTAATAATACACTCACACAAACCTTCGCCAAGAGTATGTTTCTAACCGTTTTTTTGCGACCCGATAGATCATCTGAGAAGATACCGTATTTTGATTTAGTAAATCTACACTTAGATCTCCAATGCCCTTTGCATAATTGATCCAATTTCGAATAATCAGAACATCGCTTAAGTTTAAACCAGAAAGGCTGGGCGATATAATTTTATCAAAGTTTATTGGATTTATTGAATCGTGATCTTCCTCGATTAATTTCCAATCATCATTATAATTCATTAGCTGAACCCCAGACTTATTAATTTCCTTATAATCAGGAAAAGAAATCGCATACTCTGAGCACCCTCTTTTTACCATAGCATGTAATCCTGGTCCGATATTTTCTTTTATAACTATCTGCAGGTAATCGGCTATTTGGCAAGCTTCTTCCAGGTTAGAACAGTAAATGAGACCTTTATAAAATCCAGAAATTTCTGGTCTCAATTCGACCATGCACTTTCGCGTATTGTTTTCTACAAGCTTTATCTGATCAAAAACTATAAATAGTTTTATTAACTCAAGTATAGACCTAGGTTCAATTTGAACCTTGTAACACCCAAAGCAAAACTTAGGTATTATATTAGATTTATTAAATATTTTCATATGCCTTTTACAATTCAGATCAACAGCATTACGCCGATAGACTTGTGACAAATCAGTTCCAAGTTCTAAGTGATGTCTTTTTATAATACTTGAGGATTTACAAAATAGTTGGATGATTTTATCGTCGGAAATAATTCCTGAACTCTTATCTTTCAGGTCAATTTCTTTAATTTCTCGATCAACTTTAAATATTGGATGTGAAATATCTTTTTGAGGAGCATAGGCGGTCAATAATTCAACTAAATTCTGGTAAGATTCAGGTATTTTAGGGTTAAGTTCAATGGCTTTAGTGTAGCTTGTTTCCGCCTCATCTAATCTTCCCAGCTTATATAGCGTTACACCTAAAAGACTATGAACTTCGGCATAATCTGGCTTTAATACTATCGCTTTCCTATAGCTCGCTTTCGCCTCGTCTAATCTCCCCAGCTCTTGGAGCGTTACACCCAAGTTACCGTGAGCTTCGGCATAATCTGGCTTTAATGCTATCACTTGCCTGTAGCTTTCTTCAGCTTCATCAAATCTGCCCAGTTGTTTCAACGTGTTACCCATATTGTAATGGGCTTCAGCATTATGTGGCGCCAATTGAACAGATTTTCGACTGACAACCAATGACTCACTTACTCTACCAGTTTGTTTGAGTACGGCGCCAAGTACTTTCCAGGAAAAGGGGTGTTTGGGAAATTTTCGAGTGAGAGATAGGGCTACCTTTTCAGCTCTGCCAAAACGCCCAGCTTGATAGTGCTCTAAAAGCTCACTGAGTTGTTGTCGAGATGGGGATGTCACCTCAACACAATAGGATTCACTGGGGGGAACACATTTAGGGTCAGACAATTATCTAATATTATCATTTCTTTATTTTTTATTTTTTTTGTCACAATTTTTTTATTTCCCTAATGCACTCATACACTGACAAATGTACTATCAATAGGGTTGACACATTATAATCTGATAGTCAATTTTCAGTAGATTTTTTTACTCTTAAGGCGCACGATAGGCGCACGATATTTTTATATGGTGAGCCCTACAGGATTTGAACCTGTGACCCACTGATTAAAAGTCAGTTGCTCTACCAACTGAGCTAAGGGCCCCCATATGCGGTCTATCTAGAAAGGTGAGGTCCCTTGGTCAACCCCAAAAACAGTTTTATCCTAAGTACCTTTTCTTAAGTGAATGTTAGCGCTATATGGAATGCATGAAAATATCAAATAATATACCTTTTATGAAGATGCATGGGCTTGGAAACGATTTTGTTGTTCTAGATGTTCGAACGTTTTCATATGATATTAACAAAAAGTTTATTATTTCTCTAAGTGATCGCCATAGAGGTGTCGGGTTTGATCAATTGGTCGTAATAAAGGATGATAAGTCTTCAGATCTAAACTTAACTTTTTATAATGCTGATGGCTCCCAAATAGCTACTTGCGGGAATGCAACAAGGTGTGTTGCCCAATACGAAATGAGACGAGTAGGTAAAAAATCTCTTAAAATAAAGACTACCAGAGGTACACTAGAAGCTATAGCCGTAAATTCAGTTAGGACTCGCGTAAATATGGGACAGCCTTTCTTAAATTGGGCTGACATCCCTATAGCAAAAGACATTGACACTCTAAAGTTACCAATTGATGGGTCACCTACCGCAACTGGTATGGGTAACCCTCATTGCACATTCTTTGTAGAGGATGCAGATTGTATTGACCTTAAAGCCTTAGGAAACCGTTTTGAAAAACATCCTTTGTTTCCTAAGGGAACAAATGTTCAAATAGTAAGTTTACTAGAAACAGACCATCTACGTATGCGTGTCTGGGAAAGGGGTGTGGGGCATACACTCGCCTCAGGATCCTCAGCTTGTGCTTCCGCTGTAGCCGCCTCACGCCTTGGGCTTACCGGAAAAGCCGTAAAGATTGATCTTGATGGTGGCCAACTTGACATAGAATGGCTAGAGTCGGGTGTTTGGATGACTGGTGAAAGTGTACACGTTTTTTCAGGAACCCTAAATGAAGAATTTCTTAAAGGTATATAAATGAAATCAAACGCACCTATTTTTAGTACCATGGGATGCAGGCTAAACTCGTATGAAACTGAGGCAATGCGAAAACTAACTTCAGAGGCTGGTTTGGGGAATTCAATTATAGTAAATACCTGCGCTGTTACTGCCGAAGCAGTACGGAAATCTCGACAAGAAATACGTAGCTTGCGGCGTAAGTATCCTAACTCAAAAGTAATCGTCACAGGTTGTGCAGCTCAAATCGAGCCTCAGAGTTTCTCAGATATGCCTGAAGTTGATTTTGTTGTAGGGAATTCTGCTAAGATGAATTTAACTACTTGGAAAACTCTCTCGATCGACAAGTCTTTTGGGACTGAAAATGTATTAGTTGACGATATTATGTCTGTTAAAGAAAACTCTGGGCACCTTATCGACGGGTTTGGTACACGTAGCCGAGCATATGTTCAAATTCAAAATGGTTGCAACCATCGCTGTACATTTTGTATTATCCCCTATGGTCGTGGTAACTCTAGGTCTAGTCCAGCAGGGGTTATTGTGGAGCAAATAAAACGTCTAGTTGGAAATGGCTTTAAAGAAATCGTATTAACTGGCGTAGATTTAACTAGCTGGGGTGCTGATCTACCAACCGCCCCATCTCTTGGAAATTTAGTTTTAAGGATTCTTAAGTTAATACCCGACCTAGAAAGATTAAGGTTAAGTTCAATTGACTCCATTGAAGCTGATGATTCCTTGTTGGAAGCAATAGCCAATGAGATGCGTTTAATGCCTCACCTACACTTAAGTCTTCAGTCAGGGGACAATATGATTTTGAAGAGGATGAAAAGGCGGCACCTCCGAGATGACGCAATTAAATTTTGCGAAACAGTAAAAAAGCTACGTCCAGAGATGACATTTGGTGCAGATATTATTGCTGGCTTTCCAACAGAAACTGATAAAATGTTTGATAACTCGCTGAAACTTGTTGAGGAGTGCAGCTTAACCTGGCTGCACGTATTTCCATACTCACCTAGAGTCGGAACACCAGCCGCAAAAATGCCTCAAATTAATAAAGTAACAATAAAAAACAGAGCCTCTCAACTTCGGGCTTTAGGTAAGAATCAAGTAGAAAAACACCTGAGGGCAAAAATAGGCGAAACACACGATATATTAATGGAAACACCTCTCGTTGGAAGAACAGAGCAATTTACTGAGGTTCAGTTAACAGTCGAACAAACTCCTGGGCAAATAGTGAAGAAAACAATTATTGGCTTTGAAGGCTTAAAGCTCATAGCCTAACACCTCTTAAAAGTAGGAATAAAAAAATGAAACTCTACTCAAGTCCACGCTCTCCATATGGTCGCAAAGTTAGTGTTGTACTGCACGAAACAGGCTTATTTAAAAATGTTGAATTAGTAGTATCAAAAGTTGCTGGCACCCCGCTAGCTTCCGGTGACAGCCCAACCCAACATAACCCTCTAGGAAAAATTCCTGTGTTAGTGCGTGATGACGAAACAGCTCTGTACGACAGTAGAGTTATCTGCCGTTACCTTGATAGTATATCTTCCTTGAACCTCTACCGACACGGTGACGAGCACTGGAAAATACTTTCTTTAGAGTCTACGGCAGAAGGCATAATAGACGCCGCACTACTTATGGCTTACGAATGGCGTATGCGGCCAGAGGAGTTAAGGTTTCCTGCCTGGGTTGAAGGGCAATGGAAAAAAATTGAACGCTCACTTACAGTAATAGAAAATCGTTGGATGGGCACACTTGAGGATACTATAAATATTGGTCAGATAGGTGTAGGCTGCGCATTAGGTTATTTAGACTTCAGAAACTCTGATAGAAGCTGGAGAAAAGAGCATAAAATACTAGCTGATTGGTTTATAAAGTTCTCTGAGCGAGACAGTATGGTTAACACAGTCCCAAATCCTTAAATCACTTCAGAATTTTTATCTTAATTGTCGTGAAGCTTCCGCCAAGGCAATAGCAGCACTTATGGCTATATTTAAACTTCGTCCATTTCCTGGCATGGGGATATAAACTCTTTCATGCACTTCCTCATGAATATGCTCTGGAACACCCGCACTTTCTCTACCTAAAATTATGCAATCCTTTGCCTGGAAATTAAAATCCCAAATACTCTTGCTACTTTTAGTACTCATCAAGACCAGCCTATTAGTTTTTATTAAAGCTTTCGATTTAAATTTTTGCCAACTATCATGTCTATGAATAACTGCCTTATCGACATAATCTAACCCCCGGGATTTTAGAAGTTTTAGTGAAAATGGAAAGCCACAGGGGTCTATAACATTTAATGGGGTGTCAAAGCAGACGCCCAATCGTACTAAAGAACCTAAATTGGGGGCAAAATCAGGCTCATAAGCGGCTAATTCAATTAGGTGCGACAAATGGCTTCCTCTAATCAAGTTTCACGTCTGGACGAGTCACTGTCTCAGAATATATCTACACTCTATATCGAATTAATTTAGGATGTTATAATAAATTGTATAAAAGCTATAAACAATTAGTCAAACGAAGGATGATTTTTTGATGTCCCATACAGATGAAACAGAGGGCACACGCCGTGACTTTATCTACTACGCCACAGCAGGCGCTGGAGCAGTAACAGCCGGTGCTGCCATATGGCCACTAGTCAATCAAATGAATCCAACTGCTGATGTTCAAGCCCTCTCTTCAATAGAGGTATCAATAAGTGATCTCGAGCCAGGTACTCAAATTACCGTCAAATGGTTAGGGAAGCCTGTATTTATCCGGAGACGCACCCAGACAGAAATAAACGAAGCAAGAAAAGTAGAAATTGACGATCTTCCAGATTCGGATGCTAGAAACAACAATATCGGGACTGCTGACGCTACTGACAAAAATAGATCCTTAGATGAGAGTGGCGAGTGGCTTGTTATGATGGGCGTCTGCACTCATCTTGGATGCGTGCCCTTGGGGGATGGAGCTGGAGACTTTGGGGGTTGGTTTTGTCCATGCCACGGTTCGCATTACGACACAGCTGGAAGAATTAGGAAAGGGCCTGCACCAGAAAATCTCCCTGTCCCAGTGTCTAAATTTTTAGATAACAACACTATTAAACTCGGTTAGGGAGAAAATTTATGGCTGGTATCCCACACGATCATTATGAACCAAAAACACCAGGTGAGAAATGGTTAAATAATCGGCTTCCCATAGTCGGCTTTATGTATGACACACTAACATTCCCAACACCAAAAAATTTGAACTGGATGTGGATATGGGGGATCGTATTAACATTCTGTTTAGTACTACAGATAATTACTGGTATTGTTTTAGTAATGCACTATACGCCCCACGTTGATCTAGCTTTCGCCTCGATTGAGCACATTATGCGAAATGTGAATGGTGGCCATATGATAAGATACATTCATACTAACGGCGCCTCTTTATTTTTTATTGCTGTATATGCACACATTTTTAGAGGTCTCTACTATGGCTCATATAAACCACCTAGAGAGATTACCTGGATAATTGGTATGCTAATTTATCTTCTTATGATGGGTACTGCATTTATGGGTTATATTCTGCCATGGGGTCAAATGTCATTTTGGGGAGCAACAGTTATAACAGGTTTGTTCGGAGCCATACCTGGGATTGGCGAACCAATTCAAACTATATTACTCGGCGGGCCATCCGTAGATAATGCTACACTTAATAGATTTTTCTCGTTACATTACCTACTCCCTTTCATTATAGCCGGTTTGGTAATAGTTCATATTTGGGCATTTCATACGACAGGAAATAACAACCCAACTGGCGTTGAAGTGCGACGTACTTCAAAAGCAGAAGCTCAAAAAGACACTCTTCCATTTTGGCCGTATTTTGTAATGAAAGACTTATTTGCTTTAAGTGTGATAATGGTCATTTTCTGGGCAATAGTAGGTTTTATGCCAAACTACCTCGGTCATCCTGATAATTATATGGAAGCTAATCCACTCGTCACTCCAGCGCACATCGTCCCTGAGTGGTACTTTTTGCCGTATTACGCGATCCTCAGGGCTTTCACTTCAGAGGTTTGGATAGTCCAATTTGCCGGATTTTTAACCGGCGGTATAATAGATGCTAAACTCTTTGGCGTTCTCGCAATGTTTGGGGCGATTGGTGTACTATTTGCTGTCCCTTGGTTAGACAGTTCTTCTGTACGATCTGGTAGATATAGGCCAATGTTCAAGTGGTGGTTTGGCTTACTGGTTTTTGACTTTTTTGCCCTAATGTGGCTTGGAGCAATGCCTGCAGAAGAACCCTACGCAACTTTTTCACTCATTGCTTCATCCTATTGGTTCGCGTACTTTTTACTAATACTACCGATCTTAGGTCTAATAGAAAAACCTTCAACACAACCTGAAACAATCGAAGAAGACTTCAATTCACATTATCCAGTTAAAGATACCCCTACTGAACCAGTAACAAACGTAATAAAATAGAGGAAATACCCGTGTTAAAAAAATTATCCCTCATAGTCGTTTTGTTCTTATCTTTTACAGGGGTATCCTTTTCAGCGGCTAAAGAAGGCCACACTCACGATGTTGATTTCTCGTTTGAAGGCCCCTTTGGTACATATGATCAAATGCAACTTCAGCGTGGACTGCAAGTTTATACAGAAGTATGCTCTGCTTGCCACGGACTAAAATATGTACCATTGAGGACAATCTCTGATGAGGGTGGTCCCGGGCTACCAGTAAATCAAATGAAAGCTTATGTCGCCAATTTTCCACTAAATGATGAAAGTGCCAACATTAATCTGTTCGATCCAGTAGCTGATGAGTATCGAGCACTAAAACCATCAGATAATTTTCCAAAGAACAATGCGGCTGGAGCTCCAGACTTGTCATTGATGGCAAAAGGGCGTGCCGGTTTTCATGGGCCTTATGGGTCCGGTATCAATCAACTGTTCAAAGGAATTGGTGGTCCTGAATATATTGCCTCTTTGCTTACTGGCTATACTGGTAAAGAAAAAGAAGAAGCAGGGGTCACCCTATATGCTAACACAGCTTATCCAGGTGGCTGGATAGGAATGGCTCCACCGATTTATGGAGATGATGTAACTTACGCTGATGGCCACTCAACATCGATTCATCATATAGCTGAGGACGTTTCTGCTTTTCTAATGTGGACAGCTGAACCTAAGATGAATGCAAGAAAGCATACTGGTTTTCTTGCAGTGTTTTTTTTAATTGTGTTGAGTGGGTTACTTTACTTAACCAACAAGCGTGTATGGGCTTCAGTAAAACATAAATAATATTTTGAACTTTAGGAATTACTTATAAATAATCCCTTAATATTTCAGGTGGGTTCTCAAACAGTTCCTTTGTTGCCATAGGAGAAGAGACACAACCACTACTAACAATTATTGACAGATCACATATTTTTTTTGCATCTTCTGGATCATGAGTTACGAACAAAACTGTAAGTTTTTTTTCATTAGAAATTTGGTCAACCAATTCTATCATATCAGACTTTAGTGAAGGACCTAATGCTGAAAATGGTTCATCCAATAATAGTAGCGGGCAATCCCTAACCAAAGCTCTTGCCAACGAAACTCTACTCTGTTGTCCTCCTGATAAGCTACCAGGTTTGCGGTCCACCAAGTCAGTCAATCCCACTCTATCGATAGCATAGTCTAGCACACCTTGTTGTTCACTGTTCAGTCTGAGGTCTGGCCTAAGCCCTAGGCTAATATTTCTCTTTACAGTTAAGTGAGGGAAAAGATTACCATCCTGAAAGATAGTTGTTACTCTTCTTTGGTTGGAAAGTTTCGTTGTTACATCTTCATTATCAATAAAAATGCTTCCAGATTTTGGCTTAAGAAACCCCGAAATCAAAGAAAAAAGTGTTGACTTTCCAGCCCCTGACGGCCCGATCAAGGCAACCTTAGCCAATCGGGGTATCTCAAAATCAGCTTTGAGCTTAAATTCTCCTACTGAGTACTCTACAGATTTAAGTGATAGCATTTATCCGGCCTCCCTTATCAAAGATCCAAAATAATGAGATACTAAGCATTAGTAACAGTAACGCAGCACCAAATGCTTCATCCATTCGATATGCTGTCATTAGTCTGTATATTTCCATTGGTAAAGTAGAGTGATTTGGGTTTGAAAAAAGTACAATTACACCTAGATCTCCCATAGAAAGGGCTACCGATAAACCAGCGCTAAAACCAATGGGACCCTTCAGACGTGGCCAAATAAGCCAGCGAAACCGAGACCACCCTACCAAGTTCAGGCTATTTGCTAATCTTCCAAAACTGTTTTCTAAATCTCTGAAAGCAGGTGTTATAATTCTAAGAGAAAATGGGATACACATCATCGCGTTGATAACTATAGCTGAAGGCAAAGCTATCTTGCCAGGGTCTATCCAATTATAAAAAATTATATACAGACCTGTTCCTAAAACTAACGGAGACGCCGCGATCGGTAGATAACCAAAGATTTCATATACTTTCGAGGAATAAACAATCAAGGATGCTAAATATAATGTCATTATAGTAGCTAACCCTGTTGCTGCTAAAGCAACCAAAATTGAACGCAATGCTGAAAACATTACACTTTGAGGTAGCAAAAATAAACCACCTGATCCACGAATCAATATCATTGCCAGCGGTAGAATAAGAAAAATTGTTGCGCATGTAATGCATATAAAATCTAAAATTTTTCCAGTAGTTGCTATAGGTCTCACACGATCCAAGCCACCTTCATAATGAGCTGGAAAAGCAATCCAAATTGATAAAACTGCAATTAACCCACACATTAAGAGTTGAATAATAGATAAGATTGCAACCCTTGAAAGATTAAAGTCGAACCGAAAGGCCTGATAAATAGCAAGCTCAACTGTTGTGGCTTTTGGACCACCTCCAAGTGTTAACGCAACAGCAAAGCTTGTAGTGCATATTAAAAAAATTATTAAAAATACCCCAGGAATAACCCTACAGAGCATTGGAAGTTCTAGATGCATAAAAAAATTAAATGGAGAAAAACTAAGTGACTGTCCAAGTCTAAATTGCTCCGATGGTATTGAACCCCAACCTTGAAGAAGTAGTCTAGTAGCTAAAGGTAGATTAAAAAAAACGTGTGCTAGTATTACTCCGTGCACACCATAAATCGAAAATGCACTAAAGCCCATTAACTGGCTTAATATGCCCTTGCTTCCAAAAACCAATATTAAACCTAATATTGCAACTATGACGGGCAATATAAATGGTGCCCCCAGAAGAGTGATTAAAATATTTCGTCCAATAAAATCCTGTCGAAAAAAAGCTCTTGATACTGGAATGGCTAGCAAAACACTTACCGCTGCTGAAACAAAAGACTGAAAAAATGTAAATCTTATTGCCGTCCATTCATTCCAAGTAAGTCCCGAAAAGCCTTCAATTCGACAGATTACCGCTATTAATGTTCCAACGGTAACGGCAACCAGAAAACTGGCTACCAATACTCCCCCCAAAAAGGTAGGGCTTATTTTTGAAAAGCTGTTAACCACTCTTGAATCACAATATCCCTATATTTCTGTGCTTCCTCTTCAGTATAAAATAATACTTTTTTAGGCATCGGCAGATTTACGAACTCGTCAGGCAGCTTATTTCGATCAAGCTTAGAAGGAAAAGACCAATTCCCAGTGGGAATCATCCTCTGAAAGGTCTCAGAAAGTATAAAGCTCATAAATTCTTTTGCCAACTCAGGTTCTTTAGAGCTATTAGTCATCGCAGCTAGTTCTGTAAAAAAATAATGGCCTTCTGAAAAGATCGCCGCGGACTTACTTTTATCATTTTCTGCAATTATATGGTATGCAGGGGATGTAGTGTAACTTAAAACCATATCCGCTTCCCCTTGAGTAAACATCCCATAGCTTTCAGACCAACCTTTAGTCACAGTTAGCACCTTTGATGCTAACTTTGTAAAAGCTTCTTCAGATTTTGAACCATAAATTGACTTAACCCATAAAACTAGTGCTAGCCCTGATATGGAGGTTCGGGGATCTTGTATTATTACCTTTATATCATCTTTAGAGTTCAACAATTCATTGAAAGATTTTGGTGGGTTTTTTAACTTCGTATTATCGTAGATAAAGGCAGTGTGAGACCAATCAAACGGAAGAAAAATCTTATCATCCCATTTTATTGGTATGCTCAAAGAAGAAGTGTCCTGTTCGTGCGCCTCAAAAATTCCTAACTTCCTTGCTTTAAACGTAACGTCCGTATTAAGGCCAATAACAACATCTGCTTTTGTTCTTTTACCTTCAATCATTAAACGTGGCATTAAATCACCAGAAACATAAAATAAATCACAATCACAAATTTTTTCGAATGCCTGCTTAATCTTTGGACCAGGACCCCATTCAGAAGTGAAATAGTCGGGGGCGTAAACAGTCAAGGTTGGCTTGGCAAAGGCTGTAGATGCCGCCACTAAAGTAAAGAATATAGATAACAGTATTTTCATTTTTCTCTCCATAAAAACGGAGGATAGGTTGAGATTGAGTCAAACCTTCCCTCCGCCGGTATTAGCCGGTTCAGGTTCAACGGGTCTGCTATTGCATCTCAGCCTGTAAGGCTCCCCGAGGTAAATTTTATATAATTTTTAATCTAATAAATAGCAAGACATTAGTATTTTTAATCCAAAATTAACTGTGACACATAAAGCATCGTTTTTGTTTCAAACCACTAACCTCACATCAACTGCTTGGCTTTTCATTATATCATATGTAACTGATCAATTTATCAGGAGAACTTAAATGTCTTTAAATCGTTTTGGCCATCTTTTTCGTACAACCACCTGGGGTGAAAGCCACGGGCCAGCAATAGGTGCGACAATAGACGGTTGTCCTCCTGGTATTCCAGTTAGTGAGGTTGAAATTCAGAGCTGGCTTAACAAAAGGAAGCCAGGGCAAAACAAATACACTACTCAGAGGCAAGAACCAGACGCAGTATCAATTATGTCAGGCGTATTTGAAGGTTTTACTACTGGCACCCCAATTCAGCTTTTAATCAAAAATATGGATCAACGTTCAAAAGACTATGGAGAAATAATAGATAAGTTTAGGCCTGGGCATGCAGATATTACTTATTGGCAAAAATATGGAATTAGGGATCCTCGAGGAGGTGGGCGGTCCTCAGCCAGAGAAACTGCATCTCGTGTCGCTGCAGGTGCTGTCGCTAGGTTAGTATTAAAAGCCTTACTTCCAAACTTGAAAATTAGTGGTTATTTAGTTCAAATTGGAGAAATATCTATTGATCGAAATAACTTTGATCAGGCTGAAATAGAAAAAAACCCATTCTGGTGCCCTGACATTACAACTTCAAAAAAATGGGCAACCTACCTGGATCAAATAAGAAAAAATGGTAGCTCCATAGGCGCCACTATAGAAGTTGTTGCTTCTGGGGTTCCTGCAGGGCTTGGGGCACCTATATATGGTAAACTTGATTCTGATTTAGCCTCTGCAATGATGAGTATTAATGCCGTTAAGGGTGTGGAAATTGGGAAAGGAATGGCTGTTGCTACCCTTACTGGAGAACTAAACTCAGACGAAATTTTTATGGGGGAAGAAGGGCCAGAATATAAGTCTAATAACTCGGGCGGCATATTAGGAGGTATCTCTACAGGGCAAGATATCATCACTAGATTCTCGGTGAAGCCTACTTCCTCTATATTAACTCCACGTGATACCATATCAAAAAAAGGTGAGAGCACCAGCATAATAACTAAAGGGCGACACGATCCATGCGTTGGGATTCGAGCTGTACCAGTCGGTGAGGCTATGATGGCCTGTATAGTCCTAGATCATTTTTTACTTCACAGAGGTCAGGTTGGTAAAAGTGCACATGTGATTGGCTAAAAATTTAAATTATTTAAGACTATCAATCCTTGATAATTGTACTACTAAAATTCCAGCAGCTATTATGACTACACCTACTCCATCCATAAGAGTGATAGTCTCATCCAAAATAATTGCCGCTATCACCACTCCAAAAAATGGGTTTAAGAAATGAAAAGTGGACGCGCGTACTGCTCCAATTCTATCAACTAATATAAACCAAATCCAAGTCGCTAAAAGACCTGGAACAAGTGTAGTATAAGAGAACGCTCCAAGTAACATCCAGCTATAATCAACAGAAAAGGTTTCAATCTGATAGGAAATTCCAAATAAAACTGCACTACCTACTAACATTTGCAAACCAACAATCATCAACAAATTACCTCCTGAAGATGCCCCTCTTATGGCTAAGGTAGCAAAAGTTAATGCAAACATACCAATGACTGCAACCGTTAAACCAAAAAAATCTACCCCACTGCTTATCCTGGTTCCCATAATTAAAAGGACACCAAATGTACCAGCTACCAATCCAGTAAAACCGAAGGTACTAATTTTCTCTTTAAAAATTAACCAACCTGAAAGACCAACCATAAGTGGCATTGCCGATGCAATGATAGCTGCTAGTGAGGCCTCAATGGTTTGCATAGCGACAAAAGTAAGCCCAAGGTAAATGGCGTTTTGAAAAACTCCAAAAATTAAAGTGCCTACCCATTGATTGCGGGTCAAATTCCAATTTTGACCTAACCATTTTGCTAACAAAACTCCAATTAATCCAGAAATCAGAAATCTAATTGCTAAAGACGTTAACGGGGGGGCTGACGAAACAATAATAGAGCCTGATGTAAATGCACTGGACCACATAAAGGCAAAAGCTAAACCTAAAAATATAGCTTTTATATCCATTTATTCCTCTTTAATAGTAAGCGGATGGGTGTTTTTTAGATAGAAATAAAAACGGGCCATCAAAAGATGACCCGAAATTTTTTAAAAGTTCAAAAAACTTTAACCATTAACACTTTCTTTAAGTGCCTTAGCAATAGTCATTTTAACAACTTTATCAGCATCCTTGTTCATAGTTTCTCCAGTTGCTGGGTTTCTCACTGTTCGCGCTGGGCGCTCTCTACAGTAAATCTTCCCAACACCAGGTAAGGTCACTGCTCCACCACCAGAAACTTCTCGACTGATTATGCTAATCATACCGTCTAATGCTACTCCTGCTGTTTTCTTATCTGATCCAGTTTCATCTGCTAAAGCTGATATAAGCTGTGTTTTTGTCATTGGTTTTGATGCCATTTTAAATCTCCTTTACTGCCCATAATTGGGGTCTAATATGTATAATATACCTGTATATAGGGGTACAACACAATAGCTAGTGGTTGAAAAGTCCTTTTTTTATATAATTTGTTAAAAATATCTGTGAAGTAGGCAGAGTGAGGAAATAGTTTTTTGTTAAAACCTTCCTCTAAATACTATTAAATTGTTATCAAATCTGGTGAGTATACTAAATATTACTATATACATGGTATTAAAAACAGAGCATTTTCTTTTGGAATTATACAGTAATAAAATAATGATAAGCTATAGTATAAATAAAGTTAACGAAAAAATTTAGGGTTAAATAAGATGCAGTATGGGCTCAATGAAGAACAGGAGATGATTGCTTCTACTGTTCGAAACTTTGTAGAAAAAGAAATTTATCCACATGAAAACCTTGTAGATAGGACTGGAGAAGTTCCTAAAGAAGTGGCTCAAGAAATTAAAAGTAAAACCCTAGAGCTTGGGTTCTACGCCTGCAACTTTCCAGAAAAGATGGGTTGTGCCGGATTAAACCATTTAGAGTTTGCACTTGTGGAGAGAGAACTTGGTCGAGGGTCAATGGCACTTAACCATTTTTTTGGACGTCCTCAAAATATATTAATGGCCTGTCAAGGTGATCAGATAGACAAGTATCTGAAACCAGCATTAGCTGGAGAGAAAATGGATGCTCTGGCCATGACAGAGCCTGGAGCCGGCTCTGATATTCGAAGCATGTCATGTACTGCAAAACGTGACGGTGGGGATTGGGTGGTTAATGGTGCTAAACACTTTATCTCAGGAGCTGACCATGCAGACTTTATTATAGTCTTCATAGCAACAGGAGAAGAGAGTACACCCCGTGGTATAAAAAAGAAAATCACATCTTTTTTAGTTGATAAAGGATCCCCCGGGTTTGTAATTCGAGATGGTTATAAGTCAGTAAGCCATCGCGGCTATAAAAACATGATTTTAGAGTTTACGGATTGTCGGTTGCCAGATTCTCAAGTCCTTGGTGAAGTAGATGGTGGCTTCGATGTTATGAATGAATGGCTTTACGCCACTCGAATTACCGTCGCAACAATGTCCGTTGGCAGGGCGCGAAGGGTTTTTGATTATGCGTTAGATTATGCTGCAACTCGAGAACAGTTTGGACAAAAAATTGGGAAGTTTCAGGGTATCAGCTTTCAGCTTGCGGATATGATTACCGAAATAGATGCTGCAGATCTACTAACGCTAGCGGCAGCAAACAAATTAGATACTGGAGGTTTTGCAAACCGGGAGATTGCATCCGCAAAACTTTTTGCCAGTGAAGTTTTAGGTAGAGTAACAGACCAGGCAATACAAATTCATGGTGGAATGGGGTTAATGGATGATTTACCTATTGAAAGGTTCTGGCGGGATGCACGAGTTGAAAGAATATGGGACGGCACATCTGAAATTCAACGACACATAATTAGCCGGGACCTTTTAAGGGCACTTGGAGCTTGACCAAATTATGAACACTCTATCGAGATTGTTTTCTCCAAAAATACTTGCTGTGATTGGTGGTGGGGAATGGTGCAGAGCTGTCGTCAAGCAGGTCCAGAAATTTGGATATAAAGGAAAGCTATATATTATAAACAAAACAAATGCTGAGATAAGTGGTATAAAAACTTATAATAGCGTTCAAAACCTACCAGAAACCCCAGACGCAGTATTCATCGGTATAAACAGAGACGCAACAGTAACTGTAGTCAAAGAGTTAGAAAAAATCAAAGCAGGGGGGGCAGTATGTTTTGCCTCAGGGTTTAAAGAGGCGGTAAAGGAAGATAAAAATGCATTTACTGCAAATGAATCTTTAATTCGTAACTCTGAAAACTTCCACATTCTAGGTCCAAACTGTTATGGGTTTATTAACGCCTTAGATAACATTGCTTTGTGGCCTGACCAACATGGCTGTAAACCTGTAAACCGCGGCGTTGCCATTCTGACGCAAAGCTCAAACATAGCCATTAATATTACAATGCAAACTAGGGGCCTTCCAATTGCTTACGTGGTAACTTGTGGGAATCAACTCCAAGTAGATCAAGCAGAAATTGCATCTTTTCTTTTAGATGATAACCGTATCACAGCAATCGGTTTTCACATTGAAGGCTTTAAAGATATAAGAAAATGGGAGGCCTTATCAAGAAAAGCCAAAAACCATGGTATTCCCCTAATCGCTATAAAAACAGGAAGGACTGACCAAGCAAAAAATGCTACAGAATCTCATACTGCGTCGATAGCGGGGAACCATACTGCATCAAAAGCTTTCTTAGAAAGACTAAATATAAAACTGCTATCTGATCTTCCTACATTTTTGGAAACATTAAAATTACTACACTGCCATGGGCAATTAAATTCCAATAAGGTTGGCTCTGTCAGTTGTTCCGGTGGAGAGGCCGCATTGATTGCAGACCTTGGAATAGAAAAAGGTCTACTATTTCCTAAGCTTAATAAAAGGCAAAAGAAACATTTAAGGCTAGCTCTAGGACCAAAGGTAGCTCTAGCAAATCCCCTTGACTATCATACCTATATTTGGAGAGATAAAAATGCCATGGTTAAAGCTTGGGGAGCCATTATCGACCCTATACTAGCAATTACATTTTTTATATTAGATTACCCAAGGTCTGATAGGTGTGATCTAGCCGACTGGGAGATTGCAACTGATGTGGTAATTGATGTTAAAGAAAAAACATCATCAAAAATAGCCGTAGTTTCCACATTACCTGAGCTTATGCCTGAACACGTTGCAAATAGACTAATGATGAACGGAATTGTTCCCTTTAATGGTTTATCTGAAGCACTAACGGCTACTCGAGCAGGTATAAAAAGAAGTAAACGCAGGCAGAAACCATTATTAATTTCTTTAAGCAGAGGAAAGCCAAAACTAGTTCCAGAGTTCGAAGCAAAAGAGCGACTCAATCAATTAGGTATAAACGTACCAAATGGGGTTATCTGTAATTCCTTTTCTCAAATCCCAGTTGCAACAAAAAAACTAAAATTTCCACTAGTAGTGAAATCAATAAACACTGCTCATAAAACAGAAAAAAATGGTGTGCATTTAAATTGTTTATCAAATAAAGATGTTACAATTGCCGCAAAGAAAGTTACAAACTCAGGATCATTCCTAATTGAAGAAATGGTCCCAAAAGGCTTTGAATTATTAATTGGGGTAATAAAAAATAATGATCAAGGTTTTATTTTAACTATTGGAGTCGGAGGAGTTTTTTCTGAGCTGTCAAAGGATCATGTCAGTGTTCTCGTGCCTAGCTCAAAAAGTGACTTTATGGTGGCGTTAAAGAAACTCAATATTTTTAAAATTCTTAAAGGTTACAGGGGGCTAGAAGGCGCAGACTTAGCTTCTATTGTTGAAACAGTCTGGAAACTACAAACCTATGTAATCAAGAACTTTAACAACCTTATCGAAATAGAGGTAAACCCTCTAATTTGTACAAAGCATGGTGCGTTTGTAGCCGATGCATTAATTATGGAGATAACATGACAACCTCTATTAAAACTAAAATTTCAGGGTCTATTCTAGAAGTTACACTAGATCGGCCAAAAGCAAATGCAATTGACCTTCAGACAAGTAAGATTATGGGAGAGGTATTCGCCAAATTTAGAGATGATCCAGACCTAAGAGTAGCTATATTAACTTCTAGTGGCGACAAATTCTTTTGTGCGGGTTGGGATCTAAAAGCCGCCGCAGATGGTGAGGCGGTAGACGGCGACTATGGTGTTGGTGGTTTCGGAGGTATCCAAGAGCTTCCCAATTTGAACAAACCTATAATTGCCGCTGTAAATGGGATAGCGTGTGGCGGTGGTCTAGAATTAGCCATGAGTGCTGATATTATTATTGCCTCTGAAGGTTCAACATTCGCCTTGCCCGAAATACTCTCGGGAACCGTTGCCGATGCTGCCAGTATAAAACTGCCAAAACGTATTCCTTACCATATAGCAATGGAATTACTTTTCACGGGCCGATGGTTTGATGTTAATGAAGCCTATAAATGGGGCCTTATAAATGAAATTGTACCAAAGGAAGAATTACTATTTCGTGCGTGGAAGTTAGCTGAAACATTAGCTTCTGGTCCACCACTTGTTTATGCAGCCATAAAAGAGATTGTTCGCGAAGCTGAAAATCAGAGTTTTCTTGAAACAATGAAAAAGGTTACCGGTAGACAGCTTAAGACTGTTGATAAGTTATACTCGAGTGAAGATCAGTTGGAGGGAGCGAGAGCCTTCTCAGAAAAGCGTTCACCAGTGTGGAAAGGTAAATAAAAAATTTCAAAAGCTAAAAAGAAAACTCATCAACTGTATAACCTTGCAAAAATAACAAAGAGGTTAGGTCTCCAAAATTAATTTTAACATCTGCAACTTCCTGAACTATTGGTTTGGCGTGAAAGGCTACGCCAAGCCCAGCAGCACTAAGCATTGTTATATCATTTGCCCCATCTCCAACTGCAATACAATCAGCTGTGTTAATGCCCAGCAACCTACTAATCTCTGTGAGAGCGGTAAGTTTTGAAGATTTTCCTAAAATTGGCTCCTTAACCAATCCACTTAAAACTCCACAATCAAAAAGTAACTCATTTGCTCTAACCTCATTAAACCCTAACTCATGCCCAATAAAGTTTGCAAATAATGTAAAGCCGCCTGAGACTAATGCTGTATAACAACCGCTATGCCTCATTGTGTTTACTAGAAACTTTCCTCCCGGTACTAGCGAAATTCTATTCTTTAAAACTTCTTCCACAGCACTTGTTTTCATACCTTTTAAAAGAGCCACTCTCTCCCGTAGTGCATCCTCAAAACCAATATCACCGTTCATTGATTTTTGTGTTATGTCACTAACTTTTTCACCAACTTCATATACAAAAGCAAGTTCATCAATACACTCTTGATGAATCATAGTGCTATCCATATCAGCAATCAGAGCTTTCTTTTTTCTTCCAATACTACGTTGAACAGTCAGGTCAATTTCTTTGTTTTGGTATGCCCTCCAAACTTCTTCAAAATAAACTGGGACTGCAGGAATTTCGAACTCTGCCGCAACCTTAGGCATTAACCACTTAAAGTTTTTACTAATCTCAAAATGGTTCAAAACCTTTTTGATAACCCCTAAATCTAATAGAGAAACATTTGGATTGGAAATAATAGTAACAGTATACATTTATTTTTTACCAGATAAAACACAGGTGCTTAAAAACTTAAACTATCCACTATACCTTATTTTTATGTTGTCAAATACTCCTGCCATATATAATGCTTACGGTGGGACACCTCTCCCCAACGAGAGGCATATATCTGTGAGGATAGTATAATGGTAATTAATAAACCAGTCGTTCGACCGGACAACCCACGTTTTTCGTCAGGACCATGCTCTAAACCACCAACTTGGAGTTTACGGGCTCTAGGGCAAGAGGCTTTAGGTAGATCTCACAGATCAGTAGTTGGTAAATCAAAACTAAAAAAAGCAATAGACAAGACTAAACAGGTTTTAAAAATTCCTGACTCTTACTTAGTTGGTATTGTACCAGCATCTAATACTGGTGCATTTGAAATGGCAATGTGGAACCTTTTAGGGCAACGACATGTTGAAATGTTAGCTTGGGAAAATTTTGGAAACACTTGGGCCTCTGATACAGTTAATCAATTAAAAATAGATGCTACTATTAAAAAAGCTGACTATGGAGAAATTGTAGACTTTTCTTCTGTTGATTTTAACAATGACGTTTGTTTTACATGGAATGGCACAACATCTGGTGTGATGATTGGCAGCAAGGAAATTATACCAAAAAACCGTAACGGTCTTACTTTATGTGATGCCACTTCTGCTGCATTTTCAATGGATTTACCGTGGGACCTATTAGATGCAACAACTTTTAGTTGGCAAAAATCTCTTGGTGGGGAGGGTGCACATGGTGTTATAGTATTGTCACCCCGAGCAGTTAAAAGGCTGGAAACCTACAAACCTTCTTGGCCCTTACCAAAAATATTTCGCCTTACAAAAGATAATAATTTAATTGACGGTATATTTTTTGGTGAAACCATAAATACACCCTCAATGCTTTGCGTTGAAGATTATTTATTTGCTCTAAATTGGGCAGACTCAATCGGTGGGCTTGAATCTTTAATAGACAGATCTAAAAAAAATGCAGCGACTCTTACTCAATATGTTAATACTACACCCTGGTTAAGTTTTTTAGCGAAAGACCCAGAAATTAGGTCAACTACAAGTGTTTGTCTTGAGGTTAACGATCCCAGAATCAAAAACCCTAAAGAATTTATAAAATCATTAGTCAAAAGGCTTGAAACCGAAAAGGTTGCCTTTGATGTTGGCTCTCACAGAGATGCCCCACCCGGTCTTAGAATCTGGTGTGGCCCGACTGTTGAGACCTCCGATATAAAAGCATTAATGCCGTGGATTCTCTGGGCTTTTACAACAGAGATTATTAGCCAAAGTAAACCTTAGCACATAAGTGCTCTGAGTAACTCAGTATCATCTATGTATTTTTGGGAAATACAAATAGTAGAAGGATAAACCAATGAAACCCAAGGTCCTAGTCTCCGATAAGTTATCAGAAAAAGCTGTGCAGGTCTTTCGTGACAGAGGGTTAGAAGTGGATTTTAATCCTGGGATAGGTAAAGACAAGGAAGGTCTGCTTCGAATAATTGCAGACTACGATGGGTTGGCCATAAGGTCAGCAACCAAAGTTACTGAAAAAATTATTAAACAGGCGGTTAAACTTAAGGTTATTGGTAGGGCCGGTATCGGTGTTGATAACGTTGACATTCCAGCTGCGTCAAAAGAAGGTATTATTGTAATGAATACCCCATTCGGAAACTCTATAACGACGGCAGAGCACACAATCTCTATGATGATGGCCGTTGCCAGGCAGATACCTGAAGCAAATATATCCACACATAGTGGCAAGTGGGAAAAATCAAGATTTATGGGTGTTGAGTTAACGTCAAAAACTTTAGGAGTAATCGGCGCAGGTAATATAGGCTCTATTGTATGCAATCGAGCGTTAGGCCTAAAAATGAAGGTTTTAGCCTATGATCCATTCTTGTCAGAAAAACGAGCGCAGAAAATCGGTGTAACTAAAGTTGAATTAGAGGAACTACTATATAACTCAGATTTCATTACTTTGCATGTGCCCTTAACTAATCAGACAAAAAATATAATTGATACTGATGCTATAAAAAAACTAAAGCCAAGTGCTCGCATAATAAACTGTGCAAGAGGCGGACTAGTTGATGAAGATGCTCTTGCTCTTGCGTTAAAAGAAAAACGTGTTGCTGGTGCTGCATTTGACGTATTTTCTGTTGAACCTGCAATTAACAGTCCACTTTTTAATATAGAAAATGTGGTAGTCACTCCTCACTTAGGGGCTGCAACTACTGAAGCTCAAGAAAATGTCGCAGTTCAGGTAGCTGAACAAATGTCAGACTATTTACTTAAAGGAGCTGTCTCCAATGCTCTTAATATGCCATCTGTTACTGCTGAAGAAGCGCTGATTATGCGTCCTTGGTTAAAACTTGCAGAAAGCCTAGGCGCATTCATAGGACAAATGACGGTAGAGCCACTTTCTAAAATAGAAATTACATATAATGGATCTCTAGCTAAAATGAACTTAGAAGCACTTAACTGCGCTGCGATTTCAGGCATTATGAGGGTCAATAATGCACAAATTAATATGGTCTCTGCCCCAATTATCGCCAAAGAGCGCGGTATTAATATTAGCACAACAACTCAAGATAAGTCTGGGGCCTTCGATGGCTATATTAAAGTTAAGGTTATTACTAAAACGCGTCAAAAATCTATTTCTGGGACCGTTTTTTCAGATGGTAAACCCCGGTTTATTCGAATTAAGGGTATCAATATAGATTCTGAAATAAGTACGCATATGATTTATACAACTAATAAAGACGTGCCTGGAATAATTGGGGTATTGGGTAAAACACTCGGTGACAATAACATAAATATTGCGAATTTTACTTTAGGTCGAAAAAGTGTTGGTGGAGAGGCTATCGCACTACTTTCCATTGATGCCGCAGCAACGGATCAAGTTGTAAAAAACCTTAAAGAGACGTTGTTGTTCCAGCAAGTTCAACCTTTAAGCTTTATGGTTAACTAAACTGTAGCTTACTCAGTTAACCCAAGTTCATCAGCCATCACATCTATCACTAAAAATTTTATGGCTTCTCTGTGATAGCTATCAGTCACCTTGTGTCTGAGATTTTAGTTATAAATACTCCCTATGCTTATTAGTTTATGATAGTTAATCAAACCAAAACCTTGTGCTCAAGATATAGAAAATATACGCTCTTACACTAGTAAAAATTTTAATTATTTTTAAGGTATTTATCATGACTAATGTTGTTATTCTCAGTGGAGCCAGAACTGCAATAGGTAGTTTTGGCGGATCCCTTTCTAAAGTATCACCGATAGATATGAGTACGGCAACGATAAAGGCCTCTTTAGAAAGAGCCGGAGTTGTAGGAGAACAAATTGGTCATGTTGCGATTGGTCATGTAATAAATACAGAGTCTAGAGATGCTTATCTCTCTAGAGTAGCCTCCATTAATGCTGGCATCTCTGACAGCACGCCCGCTATGAATGTAAATAGGCTGTGCGGTTCAGGTCTTCAGGCAATAATTTCAATTACTCAATCTCTACTATTAGGGGATACAAATTTTGGAGTTGCCGGTGGTTCAGAAAATATGAGTCAGGCACCATATATATTACAAAATAGCAGGTGGGGACAGAAAATGGGTGACACATTAGCTCAAGATATGCTTCTTGCCGCACTTCAGTGCCCATTTGGAACAGGGCACATGGGGGTTACCGCAGAGAATGTTGCACAAGAACATAGTATTTCACGTAGCTCTCAAGATATTTTTGCCTTAGAAAGTCAAAGGCGTGCTGATATTGCTATAAATTCTGGTTATTTTGAAAAACAAATTATTCCCATAGAAGTAAAACATAAAAGAGAGCAAATTGAATTTAAAATTGATGAACACCCAAAGTTATCAAATCTAGAATCTTTGTCTAACCTTAAACCTGCATTCCAAAAAGATGGTTCTGTTACACCAGGGAACGCCTCCGGGTTAAATGATGGTGCCGGAGCATTAGTTCTGGCTACTGAAGAAGCTGCTAATTCTGCAGGTCTGACACCAAAAGCAAGAATTCTTGGTTATGCACACGCTGGGGTAAGGCCAGAGGTTATGGGAATAGGGCCGGTTCCTGCCGTTCAAAGTTTACTTAAAAAAACAGGCCTTTCAATTTCTGACTTTGACGTAATTGAATCAAATGAAGCTTTTGCCTCCCAAGCTTTAGCCGTCAATAAAAACCTTAAGCTAGACCCCAAAAAAGTAAATCCAAATGGTGGGGCCATTGCTTTAGGGCATCCGATTGGTGCAACTGGTGCTATAATTGCTATAAAGGCTTTATATGAGCTGGAGAGAACCAACAGCTCTAAGGCATTAATCACAATGTGTATTGGTGGAGGACAAGGTATTGCACTAGCAATAGAAAGAATGTCTTAATACTTAAATAGAAATAAAACTCTCACTTAATTTTATTCCTCCTGTAATAACGCCTCTCCAATTCACTATAGGTCCATTTAAGTGTTTTTGAGCAATTGGATGTTTGCTATCAAGTGCACCATATTTTACCAACAAACCCGTTATAGCGGATTCTGCGGCTCGGGTGGTTCCATCTGTAATTTTCAATGAAATTCCAATACCCTTCTCAGGTAATATTGCAATAAAAACTCCTTCAGCACCTGTCTTAACAGCCACCTTGCCTTCCATTGCCATCATTAGCTCTGTACAAGCTCGTCCTTCGCCAGCCACCAAGTCTGGATGTTTAATCATAGAATCTACTAATCTAACTGCAGCTTTACCCCTCACTGTACTTTCTTTTAGGTTTGCCATCTTCGACATTGCTCTAGAAAGACCATGAACTGTAGTAGCAAAATTTGGAGCAGAGCACCCATCTATTGCATATCCAAGATCTGAAGTCTCTGTCATAGACTGGAAAGCCTCTTTAGCTAAAATTTGAACAGGATGTGCAGGATCAATATATTCAGGGCCGGCCCCTAGATGGTGACTTAATGTCAAAAAACCACTGTGCTTACCTGAACAATTATTATGATACTGACAGGGTTTTTGATCTAGTAGTATTAATTCTGTTTTTGCACTTTTATCACTTGGGCTTTGCGCACCACATCTAAATGAATTGTCATCGATATTCAAAGCTGACAACCACTCCCTAACACGGTCAGTGTGAATTAAAGCCCCTTGGTGAGATGCACATGATAGAGCTAGCTGTTCACTGGTTAAGCCAAATGCATCAGCCGCACCACTTTCAACTAAAGGAAGAGCCTGAAGCATTTTAGAAGAAGAGCGTGGCAGAATTATGTGATTAGGGTCTCCCCAAGATTCAATAATGTTACCATTTCTGTCACATACCACTGCGTGACCTGTGTGATAAGATTCTAAGAAATCTCCCCTCCATATCTCAACCATTTTTACAGACATATTCATAGTTCTCCTAAAATCCTGAAATTTTGATTATTGCGTCTTTATTAAAATGTACTATTTGGTTATGATCTAGTAATACTTATACATTGTCATTTTTTTCATAAAACTTTTGACTGTGTAAAGTATAAAAGTAAATGGATAATCGAAAGAAATTGGGCTGTAAAAATGAGCATTTTTCAAAAAATATTAAAACTAGTTATAATTGCTACTATAATGGTATACCCCCTGGTCAGTTTTAGCCAATCATCTAACACTGACCCTTTGGCAGATCCACTATTCACTAAATCTGATTGGAGTGTGTATGCAACAGACAACCCAAAACAATGCTGGCTCGCAAGTGTACCAAAGAAATCTGTAAACACAAAGAATGGAAAAAAGGTTGAAGTTAACCGAGGTCGAATTATTTTGTGGGTATCTTTCTGGGCAGGAACAAAAAATAGGGGTGAGGTGTCTTTTACAGGAGGTTACCCTTATAATAAAAACGATGTCCTTGATTTTAATATTGATAACAAAAAGTTTGATCTTTTTGTACCTACAGAAGGTAATTTTGCATGGGCCAAAGATACCAAGGCCGACAAAGAAATCATCACCGCTATGAAGCGCGGAAGTTCAGCTATCATAACAGGTGTATCAAAAAGAGGTACTAAAACAAGAGATACAATTTCACTAATGGGCTTCACCGCCGCATTAGAAGATGCAGAAAAAAGATGTCCTGAGTGATAGAGTATCTTGTTACTAAAACCTACATTTTTCAATAAGGTGACGGATGTCTGATATTAATTATATTGTAAATGATTTTAAGGTTATACCTCGCCTCACTGATGTGACCCTAAAATTAAACCTTGTTGGCCAAACTCGCGAACAATTAAAAGAGAAGTTAACTGTAGTCGGAGTTCTTGATAAACAGCTAAATATGCGGGTTAAGCAAATTTGGCAGTGGATTTATTTCAGGGGTGTACGAAATTTTAATGAGATGACAAACCTTTCAAAATCACTTCAACAGACCCTAGCAGAAAATTATTCAATAGTTGTCCCAGAAATTATAGAAAAACAAGTGAGCTCAGATGGAACTCGAAAATATTTAGTTAGGATAATAGGACGCCACGAAGTCGAAGTTGTTTATATTCCTGAAGAAGATAGAGGCACATTGTGTATATCAAGCCAAGTAGGGTGTACTCTAACCTGTTCTTTTTGTCATACAGGAACACAGAAATTAGTTAGGAATTTAACCGCTGCAGAAATAATTGGCCAAGTTATGCTAGTCAAAGATGATTTGAATGAATGGCCAAACAATAAAGTTTCTCAAGAAAAAAAACCACGCCTTTTATCTAATATTGTATTGATGGGGATGGGCGAACCTCTTTATAATTTTGAAAATGTCCGTGATGCTATGAAAATAGCTATGGATCCAGAAGGGATCAGCCTTAGCAGAAGGCGTATAACTTTGTCTACATCAGGCGTGGTACCCGAAATCTCTCGAACCGCTTCTGAAATTGGGTGCCTTTTAGCAGTATCCTTTCATGGCACAACTGATGAAATTCGAAATAGTCTTGTTCCAATTAATAAACGATGGAACATTGCTACACTAATTAAAACTCTTAGAGAATATCCAAAACTTTCAAATAGTGAAAGAATAACCTTTGAGTATGTGATGCTTAAAGATATCAATGACAGTGATGCTGACGCTCGCCGGCTAGTAAGCTTAATAAAAGGGATCCCAGCAAAAATTAATCTTATACCTTTTAATGAGTGGCCTAATGCTCCTTATAAAAGATCTGATAAAGCTCGAATTAAAGCTTTCTCTGATATCATTCACAATGCTGGCTATGCTTCTCCTATTAGAAAGCCCCGCGGAGAAGACATAATGGCTGCTTGCGGGCAACTTAAGTCGTCAACCCAACGAGAACGAAAATCGTCAACTATTATGAAAAAAGAGCTCGGTATAAATTAATTTAAATATTTATATTTCTTAATTAAATTTACAGTATTTACCTTATTAAAGTGCAAAAAGAAGGAGAAGAAGAAACTTTTTAAGCCCGCCGCCCTTATTATCACCTTGCTCCGAAACAACCGGGCTCTCTACTACCGGGTCAGTTAAGCCAGATGCGTAAGAGGACGAAGTAATTAAAATTAATAACATAGTTACAATAGCAAGTTTTTTCATTTTTCCCCCAAATTTATTATAAAAAGTGTAACTTAATCAGTATTAAAGTAACAGAAGAGTAGATACATATTTAATTAATAGCAATATTAAAGAATACTAACACTTTCTAGTCGTAATATTAAATTACTAGCACCTGCGTTCCAACAACTGATTGCTTAAAAACTTCTGCAATCTGTTCATTATATAGACCAATACATCCATTCGACGATCTACGACCAATCTTACGAGTATCGTGTGTTCCATGAATTCGATAATATCTCCAGCCGAGATATAGCGCGTGAGTACCAAGAGGATTTTCCGGACCCGCTGGAACAAAATCTGGCCACTCTGGGTTTCTTTTTTTCATCTCTGGTGTTGGACTCCAAGTAGGTCCAACAACTTTTTTTACTATAGAAGTTCTACCAAACCTAATTAAATCATCTGTCATAGGTACACTAGTAGGATATAATGAGTAATTTTCTTTCTCTGTCCACATATGAAGCGCCCTACTCGTTATATCAACAAGAATAGCACCCTTTCTTAAATTCTTAAAATACGGTCGCCACTCAAGTGAGCGAAAACTAGAAATATTTCTTCTTACAACAGGGGATATATCTGCTTCTATCTCTGTTGTTCCAGATATTGTTTGAGCACTAACTCCAGACCCCACACTCAACCCAATAGCGCAAGTTCCTGACACAAAGGCTCGTCTACTAAACTTAAAATTTTTTTTATTATGCATTTAACCTCTTCCAAAACTTAAGTTAATATCACTTTATTACTATTATTTTTAACCTTCAACTAAAACGTTTGTTTATTTGGTTATTTTGGAATAATTCATAGGCATTGTCTGTCTTAGGTTTCTGGCTACAACTAGAGTTGAGAAAAGGAGTTTTTATAATGATCCGCTATGTAATAATTTTTGTAACTCTCTGCGTTCTACAAATTGGTTGCACAACAACTATGAAAATAGGCCCCGATGGAAAACCTCTTCCAAATTTATACCGTATAAGTGTTGCCGATAGTATAAAAATACAATTTCGTGTTTTAGACTCTATTAACTCAATAAGGGTAGCAAGTGGCGAAAAATCATTAAAATTAAATAATAAGTTAAATGCTGCTGCAAAAACCCACTCAAGAGATATGTCCGTTCAAAATAGAGCGTGGCATTTTGGTTCCGACGGATCATCTCCACTTGAAAGGGTGAGGCGATTTAATTACCCAGGAAACTTAATAGGTGAAAATATTTCTGAAACATATGAAACAGAAATTGAAACAGTCTCTGCCTGGATAAAACAAAAAGATACTAGAAATGTACTTTTATCACCTAAAGCAAAAAAGCTCGGCTTTGGATATTTTCAAGAGCCCAACGGAAAAATTTGGTGGACTTTGATAACTGGAGATTAGCAGTTCTTAGCATTACGGGTTAATATAGATTTCTGTACCATTTTTAATCATAGAGTATAGTTGCCTTATGTGACTGTTTTTCAACGCGATGCAGCCTGCTGTCCAGTCTGATCCTTTCTTTTTCTTTCCATTATTTGGTTGACCGTGAATAAAAATTTCTCCTCCTGGGGGCTTTCCTGCCAGTTTTGCATAGGCCGTATCTTTAACACTAGGATAAGATACCCCTAAAGAAAGGTGGAAAGCACTATTAGGATTATGTACGTTTATAATATATTTCCCCTCAGGAGTTTTTCCATCACCTTCAATTCTTTTTGGTCCCTTTGGATCAAACCCTAAATCTATTGGGTATTTTTTAATAATTTTATCATTGTGATAAACTGTCAATATTCGTTTTGACTTGAAAACCTCAATACGCGTTATCTCCAGGCCCTTATAATTGTACGGGCCTTTATCTCCACATGAAGGTATCACCGCAATTATTAGAAAGAGAAATACCCACCTTAAAAATATTGAAATTTTCTTTTTATGATAACACTCAGTCATTAGATATTTATTCTCCTGAAAATCGTCGTAAATCATCACACTTAAACTTCTTCTTTGATTAATGCTTTTAAGCCAACCTTATAGTTTGGATATTTTAATATTACACCTAACTCATTTTTTATTTTATCGTTTCTAACTTTTTTTGATTCCAAATAAAAACTACGAGCCATACCAGTCATATCAGCATCTTCAAACTTAACTTTGGGAGGGTTAGGTAGCCCTAACAAATTTGCGGCATAAGAGATAACGTCCTCTGGAGGTGCAGGATAGTCATCACAAACATTATATATCGCTCCAGGGTTCGGTTTAAGAATTGAAGCGCTTAAAGTTTGGGCTATATCTTCGACATGTATCCGGCTGAACAGTTGATTTTTTTTTATTACTCTTTTAGCCAGCCCTGACTTAACTTTTGAAAATGGTCCGCGACCAGGGCCATAAATACCAGCAAGCCGAAAAATATGGAGAGGTAGCTTGTACACCTCAAATAACCTTAGCCACTCTTTTTCAGCATCCACCCTATATTGACCTCTAAGCGTGCTTGGTATTAATTTCTCTTCTTCATCTACCCAACCACCGTCATGATTCCCATAAACACCTGTAGTCGACAGATAGCCAACCCAATTAAACTGTTTAATATTTTTTATAATTTTTTCTCTAAATTCTTTAAGCACTAAGTCTTCATACTTGTCTGGAGCAATAGATATTAATAAATGAGTTGCCCAATCCAAATCATCAGATAATGATTGATCTAACCAAAGTCGAACTAGTAACCCAGGTTTTTTAATCTTATTAAATTTTTCTTTACTCCGAGTCGTAGCTCTAATTTGCCACCCAAGTGGGAGTAAAGTATCAGCTAAAGCTTGAGCTGAATAACCATGTCCAAAGCTTAGTAGTCGCATTTAAGGATCCACATTAATGTTTTTTAAAGCCCATTTTGCCGCATCTGAAACAGCATAATCTGTGTCATTTATTAATTTAGAGGCATAATGTGCTAATTTTTTACTTCGAGAATTACCAATAGCGTACAATACGTTTCTAACAAACCTGTTTCGACCAATTCTCTTAATTGGTGAGCCAGTAAACTTTTTTCTAAACTCATCATCACTTAAAGAAGAAAGATCTCCAAGGTTAGGTGATCTAAGGTCTTCTCTTGCACTGTAGCGAATTTCTGAACCAATTTTAGCAAATTTATTCCAAGGACATACTGCCAAACAATCATCACAACCATAAATATGATTTCCTAAATAACCTCTTAAATTAATATCTACAGGCCCTCTATGTTCAATAGTTAGATACGATATACACTTTGTGGCATCTAATTTATATGGTGCCGGAAAAGCATTAGTTGGGCAAATATCTAGACATGCTCTACAAGTTCCACAACTATCTAACTCGGGAGAGTCAGGCTCTAACTCCATAGTCGTTAATATTGATCCTAAAAAAAACCAATTTCCTAAATCACGAGACACTAAATTTGTATGCTTACCTTGCCAACCTATTCCCGCAGCCTGTGCTAACGGTTTTTCCATTAATGGGGCGGTATCAACAAAAACCTTTATTTGCTCTGATGGCTGTTGCTCAATCAACCAACGGCCAACTTTCTTTAATCTCTTTTTTATAATATCATGGTAATCACGGTTTTGTGCGTACACCGAAATCATTCCGTTTTCAGATGATTTCTGTAATGCCATAGGATCATACTTAGGGGTGTATAATTCTGCAAACATAATTATCGATTTAACCTCTGACCAAAGGTGTGCAGGATTACTACGGCGCTCAAAAGTATCTTTCATCCACGACATTTGTCCATGAAAGTTATTCCCTAAAAATTCTTTTAACCTGCTTTCTGTTTCTGGGGTTGAATCTGGCTTACAAATCCCCACTTTTGAGAACCCCTCTAACAAAGCTTTTTTATATAGTTTCTGTTTTAGACTCAAAAATCTAAATCCGTATAGTGTGGTGGTGGTGGAAACCCTGAAACCTGGTCTGCTAGAATTGACCTGAACGCTGGTCTAGATTTTATTTTTGCATACCAATCTTTAACATTGCTGCTTCTATTCCAGTCAACATCCGAAATATAATCAAGGCATGAAAGATGCGCAGCAGCAGTAAAATCTGCAAGAGTTAGACAACTACCAGCAAGCCAAGATCTACTTTCTAAAAGTTTATCCATATAGTCTAAATGAATCTTTAAATTTTGAGCACCTTTTTTTATTTTTTGACCATCAGGTTGACCTAACCCCACTATTTTTTTTGTTAACCTCTCATAAAGAAGATTTACTGTTACATCATTATAGAACTTATCATCAAACCAGAAAACCAATCGTCTCACTTCTGCACGCTCTACAAAATCTTCTGGCATCAGTGGATATGTTGATAGTGTCTCTTCTAAATACTCACAAATAGCCTGACTATCACTCAAAACAAATTCATTAATTTTTAAAATTGGGACTTTCCCAGCTGGGTTGCGTTTTAAAAAATCAACTGATTTATCCCAATATCGCTCTTGGATAAGCTCTGTTTCAATTTTTTTCTCTGCCAAAACTAATCTTACTTTTCGGCAAAAAGGAGAGAGAACAAAGTGATAAAGGCGGTGCATAGTATTTCCAATTTTAGATTATAATACGTAATATAAACTTTCCTACAAATTGTATAGGTTCCAGCTAATATCTCTTTAAATTAATAATGTTCAAGTATGTAAAGTTACTCTTTATTTTTTAATGCATCACCTCACACATTCTATTTTTAACCAAAACCCTTTCACAGTTTACCAAAAACTAGGGTAAAAAAATAAATGGCAAAACTTTTTTTCTAGTTATTATTCTACTCTAAATCAAAAAATATTATTAATTTTTCACCTAATATTAAACTTAAATATTCTAACTGTTTACAGTTTCTAAAAAACTGTAAAATTACTACGGTTGAGTTAAAACGTTGTTTTCAAAAAAAATCGATTTTGATATCTAATTGTAATTCTGTTCCATTCTGAAAATTTTCTCTTTTATTCTTAGTTTCATTTTTTTCATAAGAACAATATTTTTATCATCTGTTGTTAAATTTTCTTGCGCGCTTTTTATATTATCTTTCAATGTCAGATGCTTACTTTTTAGTTTCTTTAAATAATTGCTCAATGACATGGTTTTTCTACTCCTATTTTTATAATATCTTGATTAAACACCAAAAAGTTAAAAAAACCTAAGGTTCTTTTATTGAATAGAGAGTACATTTTTCTTCTTACCACAATCTTCGCACTTATTATAAAAGTTCTCACAGTTTAACTCAAAGCTAATATAGTGACTAAAGTCTATAAATGTATTGACATACATCCATATAAATAAGATTTAAATAAGGAACAAAAAGTGAACAAAAATATTTTCAATGAAATTTATAGAACTAAACATAACATCAAACTTTACTTTTCTAACTGGAGGTTCTCACCCAGAGGAATATGCTAATCGTGTAGCCTCAATCGGAATGGAGGCTTTTGCAATCACAGATGTTAACTCTGTTGCCGGCATTGTAAGAGCTCATAAAGAATGTGTTAAAATTGCGCTCGACAGAAAAGACTCTCAAACAAAAGACTATAAATGCTCCCCACGATTAATTCCCGCAACAAAACTGGTGCTCGATAATGGAGTGTGCTTAAATGCTCTAGCTCCAACAAGGTTAGCTTGGAGTGAGATGTCTCGTCTAATATCAAAAGGTCGTCTCTCTGCCCCAAAGGGTCAATGTAACATAAGTACAATGGACCTTCTAGAATTTGGATCCAACCTTATACTATTGATGCACCCATCCGAAGAAGCTCAAAAAAACGAAACGAGTCCAGATTACTGGTTAAATAGTTGTCAAAAAATAGTAAGTGCTTTTAGAAAGAGTTGTTTCTTTTTACTTAGTCCTTTTTATGACGGGCAAGATAACATAAGATTTGAACATCTATCTGAAATTTCTCAAAATTTACGTATTCCTACAATAGCATCGGCAGCTCCTTTAATGCATGCTGGAAATCGTAGAAAACTAACTGATATCTTAACATGCATAAGAAATAACCTTCAGATTGAAAATTTAGGCTATTCAGCTCAAACAAATTCAGAAAAAAGACTACGAAATCACTCTGAAATGTTAACAATCTTTAAAGGGTTTGAAGAATCCGTATATCGTACAAATGAGGTTTCTGACTTATGTAATTTTTCTTTAGCAGAATTACGTCAAGACTATCCCTCCGAAGTTAATGCTGGAATGACTCCGCACCAAAGATTAAAAAACCTTTCTTACGAAGGCCTAAGGTGGCGTTATCCAGAAGGTGCCACAATAAAAGTTAAAAAAATGCTTGAACACGAGCTTACACTTATAAATAAGCTCAAATATGAGTCTTATTTCCTAACAGTAAATGATATTGTCTACTTTGCTAGATCACAAAGTATTCTATGCCAGGGCCGTGGTTCTGCTGCAAATTCGGTAGTTTGTTACTGCCTAGGAATAACCTCTGTTAGTCCAGAAATTGGCTCTATGGTGTTTGAGCGTTTCGTTTCTGAAGCTCGAAATGAACCTCCAGATATTGATGTAGACTTTGAGCACAGTCGACGGGAAGAGGTTATACAATACATATACAAAAAGTATGGAAGACATAGAGCAGGCCTCTGCGCTACAGTAATTCACTACAGAGGGAAGAGTGCCGTACGAGAAGTTGGAAAAGCTATGGGTCTTTCAAAAAGTACTATCACATCACTAAGCTCTCAAATATGGGGCTTTGGGTCCTCAAAAAATATCGATAATGATAAAATTAAAGAGCTTGGGCTTGACCCTTCTGACAGCCGACTTTCTCTTTCTTTAAAGTTAATAAATGAAATTCAGGGGTTTCCTAGGCACTTATCACAACATGTTGGTGGCTTTATTATAACTGATAGTCGATTAGACGAATTGGTACCGATAGAAAACGCCACAATGGAAGGCAGAACTATTATTTGTTGGGACAAAGATGATATAGACACGCTTGGAATTCTTAAGGTGGATATTTTATCTCTTGGGATGTTAACATGTATACAAAAAGCTTTTAGCTTAATTAAAAAATATTATGGTCTCGAGTATGCACTCTCAACAATACCTCCAGAAGATCAATCCACTTATACAATGCTTAGCAAGGGAGATAGCTTAGGTGTGTTTCAAGTGGAGAGCCGTGCCCAAATGAATTTTCTACCAAGAATGAAACCAAAGTGTTTTTATGACCTTGTCATTCAAGTTGCTATCGTTCGCCCTGGTCCTATCCAAGGAAAAATGGTTCATCCATTTTTAAGACGACGCAACGGAGAGGAAAAAGTGGTTTTCCCGTCCAATAAACTTGGTGAGATTTTAAAAAAGACACTTGGCGTCCCACTCTTTCAAGAACAAGCCATGCAAATTGCAATTATTGGTGCTGGCTTCACACCCGCAGAGGCAGACCAACTACGACGTTCACTTGCTACATTTAAAAAAAATGGAGATATCAGTAGTTTTCGCAATAAATTCATAAAAGGCATGCTCTTGAATGGTTATGAAGAAGAGTTTTCATATCGTTGCTTTTCACAAATAGAAGGCTTTGGTAGTTACGGCTTCCCAGAAAGCCATGCTGCAAGCTTTGCCTTTCTTGTTTACGCATCAGCATGGATAAAATGTCATTACCCAGAAGTATTTTCCTGTGCCTTATTAAATTCTCAGCCTATGGGTTTTTATGCACCAGCACAAATCGTTCGAGACGCAAAAGCCCATAACGTAACTGTTAGGCCTGTATCGATAAAACATAGCTACTGGGAAAATATTTTAGAGCCGGACGGTAGAGGTGAAATGGCATTGCGACTGGGGTTTTGCCAAATAAAATCTTTACAAAAAGATGAGATTGATTGGATTATAAGTGCTCGTGGAAATGGTTACTTAACCATAGAAGATGTTTGGCGTCGCGCCGGAACTCCTCCACACATATTAGCCACATTAGCAGAAGCAGATGCATTTATTGATATGGGTATAGATCGCCGCAAAGCTTTATGGGATGCAAAGGCTATTACTAGTAGAAAGATATTACCACTTTTTGAAAAAAGTCTCGAGGGGGAAAACATAAAGGAGCTATCAAACTATATTCCAAAAAAAATGCACATAGGGGAACATATAGCCGAGGATTACGCTTCCATGCGTTTATCGTTGCATGGTCACCCACTTACCCTTTTAAGAAGTAAGCTAACTCCAAAATAAAAAAGAGAGTTTACCTTATATCAAAAAGTCTAATTAAAACTCGTACAAAGCTGTGTTAAAATTACCTTTAATAAGATATACATCGCGGTAATAAAAACAGCTACATGTTTATTATCTATATAGAGGTAGGTTATGACTGTTAAAATAATTAACTCTTCTGACGTTGAATCCTTACTAGATTGGTCAGAGTTAGTAACAAACTTAATTGCTGGTCATGACCGTCCAAAAGCTCAAATTAGAGACGTAATTCTTTCTAGAAAAGAAGATACTCTGCTTTCAAGAACGGCCTGGATTGATGGCTTAGGTCAGCTCGTCAAAACTGCCACCATATTTCCTAAAAATAATGATACTAGCATATCTGCAATTAATGGTGCTGTTTCTTTATTCTCAGATCAAACTGGAGAATTAGAGGCATTTATCGACTTTCACCTTCTAACAAAATGGAAAACTGCCGCTGACTCTTTACTAGCTACCAAACACCTAGCCCGAAAGAACTCTCAAAAAATTCTTTTAGTTGGTTCAGGAAACATGAGCTCTGCAATGGTAGCTGCTTATAAAACTATTTTTCCAAATGCTAATTATTATGTTTGGAGCCGTTCATTAAAAAATGCTTCTCTTTTCTCCAAAAAGCATGCAGTTACTTTAGTCGAAAACCTAAAAAAAGGTGTAGAAGAAGCTGACATCATTTGCACAGCAACAATGTCAATTAAACCTTTAATTAAGGGTGATTGGCTTCAACCAGGGCAGCATCTAGATTTAATTGGATCTTATCGCCCCGACATGCGGGAGATTGACGACATAGCAATAAAAAAAGGTAGTGTTTATGTGGATTCTTTTGATACTACTATTGAGCATATTGGAGAGTTAAAAATTCCACTACAGTCTGGAGTAATTAAAAGAGACGATATTTTAGCAGATTTCTACAATCTAAAAAAATTCGAAAGGAAGTCACAAAATGAGATAACCATCGCAAAAAACGGTGGTGGTGCACATTTAGATTTAATGACTAGTAAGTACATATTAAAAAAGTGGAAAACTATCCACAATTAAACCTTTAGGTTAGTATTTCTAAAATTATTATAAAAAGTACGTAAGTCACCTCAAAAAAACCATTAGTACATAATTATTTTAACGTACTATGTATTACTGTTAACTACTAATGAAGGATATAAAGGCTGCATGAGGTTAAAACTGTGTCCATATTAAAGCAATATAATGAAGAAACTGAAGCAGGAACTTTATCCCTTGATAAAGCCCAAATCAAGACTGTTGAAATTTTAGACCAACTATCAAACTCTCTATCAAAAAGATTAAAAAATAAATATATACTTAACTTTAAAAAAAGTCATAAAATCACAAAAGGTGTCTATCTTTGGGGCGGCGTCGGTTCAGGAAAATCCATGCTGATGGATAAATTTTTTGAAGCGAGTGTTTTAAAAAATAAAACTCGAGTTCACTTCCACAGTTTCATGCAACAAACCCATAAATCCCTTAATGATCTTAGAAAGGTTGGGGCTAAGAACCCTATTGATAAAATTATAAAAGACATCACAAAAAAAACAGACTTACTTTGCTTTGATGAACTTCAAATAACTGACATTACTGATGCCATGCTTGTAGGTAGGCTTTTTGAAGGCCTAATATCCTCTAATGTGGCAATAGTAATAACCTCAAACAGAATTCCAGATAGTTTATATAAAGATGGCTTAAACCGTAACTTATTTTTACCTTTTATTTCTCTTATTAAAGACTCCCTTATAATTCATAAGTTAGACACAAATACCGATTATCGCCAAAGAAAGCTATCTACAGAGGTTCTTTACTATTCTCCAATAAATAAGGAATCACTGTCCAAGATTAACAAACTATGGAATGACATAACAAACGGTAAATCTGTCAAATTAAAAATTGAGGTAAATGACAGAGAGTTTATATTTGATGAGTTTAAAAATGGTGCTGCTCGAACTAGCTTCAATGATTTATGTGGTGTTCCATTGGGCCCCGCCGACTACCTCTGTATTGCGGAAGTTTTAAACTTAATCATAATAGAAAATATCCCAATTTTATCTCCCTCAAAAGCAAATGAAGCTAAGCGCTTTATTACTCTTATAGACACTCTCTATGAAGCAAGAGTTCGGTTAATATGTTCAGCCGCTGATATTCCTAAAAACCTTTACCCAAAAGGAATGAATTCGTTTGAGTTTGAACGAACTGCGTCAAGACTTATCGAAATGCAATCAGACGAGTGGGGAGCACAGTAGTTTAGTTTTTATTACTAATTCAGGTATGAGATCTCAGTACAAACCCTGCCAGATAAAGTGAACCACATATAACTACTCTTGAGCTCTTAGAGTATGTCATAATTTTTTTCAAAGCATCCTCTAAGCTTTCTGCCTGTGAAGCTTTAATGCCAGCTTTAACAGCATAATCAGCCGTCTCTTTTGCTGTTAAAGTAGCTAACTCACCAGGCACTGCAACAGAAAAAAGTTCATCCACTGAGCTCTTTAAATAAGCCATATAACCCAAAACATCTTTTGTATTTAGCATCCCACAAATTAAATATGTTGGCTTTGGCTCTAGAGATGCTAATACCTTTGCCAAAACCTCAGCAGCAGCAGGGTTATGTCCTCCATCAAGCCATATCTCAGAGTCTATTAAAATATCGACAAATGGCCCAGACTTTAATCGTTGCATCCTAGCAGGCCAAACTACGTTAGTCATAGCTTGTCGAAAAGAGCTCTCAGATACACCCAAATGGCGAAGAGCAACTAGAGCGGCCCCAGCATTTTGAACTTGGTGAGAACCAATCAATGCGGGCAATGGTAAATTACAAACCCCCACACTATCTTCAAAACTAAAGCTTGAGTCTTTCTCTAATACACTCCAATCTTCGCCAAAGACCTTTAACGTAACCTTGCAACGTTCCGCCTCAGTTTTTAGAACATCAAGAACTTTGTTATCTTGGCTGCTAACAACACAAAAACAGTCTGTTTTTAGAATGCCCGCTTTTTCAAATGCTATCTCTTGAAGAGTTTCCCCTAAGAAGCTTTGGTGATCGAGTGAAATAGGAGTAATAATACAAACCTCTGGTGAATTAATTACGTTAGTAGCGTCAAACCTTCCACCAAGGCCAACCTCCAAGATACAAAAATCAGCCTTGGTTCTGCTAAATGCTAAAATAGCCGCTACCGTGGTCATTTCAAAATATGTTATTGGGGAGTTGGCATTTACCTGATAACACTCGTCTAAAATTTGGGACAAACTACTATCAGTAATGATCTTTCCTGCAACAGTAATGCGTTCGTGAAACCAAGCTAAGTGAGGAGATGTATAGGAGTGAACCCGCTTCCCCTCTGCCTCCAACCCAGCCTTTATAATCGCCTGCGTCGATCCTTTACCATTTGTCCCCGCTATATGTATAACTGGGGGTAAATTTTTTTCAGGATTACCTAATTTTTTTAAAAGACGTTCTACCCTATTGAGCTTTAGATCAATCACTTTCGGATGAAGCCTCATAATTCTTTCTAGAATTACATCGCTCGTTTTCTTACTCACTTAAATAAGCTCACAATTCATCATTCAACTGGTTGATCTTGTTTTTGTTGATCTATAGGGGCCGCTATATCTGCTTTTATTGCTCTAGGTTGCTTTGTAAGCATTCTTATAATACTTACTAACTCCTCCCTTATATTCTTTCTATGAACAACTCGGTCAAGCATACCATGATCGAGAAGATATTCAGCGCGTTGGAACCCCTCCGGAAGCTTTTCTCTAATAGTTTGCTCAATAACTCTCGGGCCTGCAAAACAAATTAAGGCATTTGGCTCTGCAATATGTACGTCTCCTAACATCGCATACGATGCTGTAACGCCACCAGTAGTCGGATGTGTCAAAACAACAATATAAGGGAGTCCAGCCTCCCTAAGCATCTCCACTGCTACAGTCGTCCTCGGCATTTGCATCAAGCTTAATATGCCTTCTTGCATTCTTGCCCCTCCAGCCGCTGAAAATAAAACAAGTGGCCTCTTCAGTTTGATTGCTCTTTTAGCTGCAACTATAATAGCATTTCCGACATACATGCCCATTGATCCACCCATAAAAGAAAAATCCTGACAAGCCCCAACAACTGGTGTACGCATTATCTCTCCTTCAGCAACTAACATTGCTTCCTTCTCACCTACAGACTTAGTCGCAACCTTTAGTCTATCTGTATATTTTTTCTGATCCTTAAACTTTAATGGGTCAACTGTTGGCTCCGAAACTTCCACCTCAAAAAATAAACCGTCGTCAAAAAGAGCTTTAAACCTTTCTCTTGGCTTAAAAGACATATGGTGTTCACAGTTAGGGCAAACATTTAAATTATCAGACAGCTCACGGTGAAAAAGCATTGTCCCGCACTCTCCACACTTCGACCACAGATTTTCTGGAACCTCCCGTCTAGAAAACAAAGAGTTTATTTTCGGCCGAACATAATTGGAGATCCAGTTCATAAAAGCCTCTTAATTGTTACGATAGTTCATTAGTACTCGTTTTAGAAAATTACAATCCACGAAAAGCACAGATTAACATAAATGTAATATACCAAGCTCTTATATCATTTTATTACTATAACCTCTACTCTACGGTTATCACTACGTCCTTTTGCATTCGAATTACTTGATCTCGGGGACAAGAATCCTATGCCATGAAAGTCGAGACGTTCTTCCTTAACATTAAATTTTGATATTAATTTTTTTTTAACTATCTCTGCTCGATCCCTGGAAAGTTCGATGTTCTTCGCTAAATCACCTTCTGCATCGGTATGCCCAACCAAAGCTATTTTTATGCCTTTGTTTTGCTTTAAGTATTTTGCTAAATCAACCAGTGAGAGATACTCACCTTCTATAAGTTCACTGGACCCTGCTTTAAAGATCACGTCAGATAGTATAGCGGAGCCGTTTAAGTCTAACAGTTCCTTTATTGTTCCTCTTAAACTACTAGAGCTTTCCTCGACACTTTCAGAAACCTTATTCAAGGATTTTATTTTTAAGTTAGATACAGCTTTATCACTAATAAAAAATAACTGAACAAATAGCGATTCTCCACCCCTGCTTACAATACAGCTAACAAACTCTCTCGGGGTTTTGGTTAAAGAGCGCCCAGAAAAAAACTTAAAGCTACCTAAATCAATATGCATTTCTGGATCTGGTAAAATAACTGTATTAAATCGGAAATCAAAACCACCACAGGATTTAGAGTTACATTCATACAGAACTTCAAACCCAGAGTTTTTTAATTGTTTCCTCAAATTTTCTGAAAGAGAATCAACTGTTTCTACAGTTTTAGTGATCTCCCATGCTTTTTTTAACATTGACCCTCTTACCTGAAGGCTTTCTATCACACCATTTTGGAATGGTCCTACAGGGAGATCATAACTGACGGAGAGCTGTTCTTCAGAAAACGTTTCTGTGCTTACTCCTGAAAATGAAATTTCTACTCCCGCAAAAGCTTGTATGCCTGTAAAAAAAAATATTAGTGCTGCATAGTGAAGCCTATTCATCTATGTACCTTATGGTACTCATCGTTTGGACGCATATCCACTGCTGAAGCCATTCGGTTAGTCATATTAAAAAAACTAGCAACAGCAGATATATCCCAAATATCTCTATCTGAAAATCCTACCCTCCGGAGGTGTTCTCGATCTTGCTCTTCAATGCGGTAACTATCCTCAGTCATCTTAACAGAAAAGTCCAACATTTTTCTTGTTCGATCGTCTATTTCTGCAACACGGTAGTTCATTACTAAAGCCTCACCCAATATTGGGTTTTTTGAAAGCTCTCTAACAGCAGCCCCGTGTGCAACCAAACAGTAAAAGCATTTGTTTATTGAAGAAACAACTACTGCTATCATCTCTCTCTCAAGCTTTGAAAGTCCACTTTCTCCCAACATAAGATCATTGTATAAACCTGAAAAAGCGTTTAATTTCTTTTCATCAAAAGCATAAGCATTTAAAACATTTGGTACCATTCCAAGCTTTTCCAAACAAACACTGAAATACTTTTCTACTGCCTGCGGTAAAGGCTCTAAAGGCTCCAAATCTAATGCTGTAACGTTATTTATTTTTTTCAAAATACTCCCCTTAAAATTTAACTCTATAATGATAACTACCTATAACTTCCATCCCAAGGTTACTATAAAGACTTCTAGCTCCTTTATTTTGTTCGGTTACCTGAAGTGTTATATACGAACTACCCCTATCCTTTGCCCACTGTGCAGACTTATAAAGCATATAGCGACCCAACCCTTTCAGTCTAAAATTTGGATGAACAAAAACAGAATGAACCATAGATATACCATTATAAATTGAAACGAACGCACACCCAGCTACCCTGTTAGATGCCCTGCCCAAAATCGTTGTTTTTTCTCCCTTTGATCTTTGCATAACAGAAATTCTGTTTTCAGACATACCTCCTTCAATCCATATTTTTTTCATAATCTCTAATGGAGGCCAAACATTAAAAGTTGTTATGGGTGGAATGTCAAAGTTACTGACCCTATCTATGTCACACCCATAAATAAAACTTGGAGTAACAATATTATATCCAAATTTTTCTAAAGTTAAATCTAACTTTTTTTCTTCTTTTCCAATACGAAATATATAAGGCTGACCTAGAGTTTTCATTGCCGTTTCAGCAAGCACAATGTCTGTCTCCAAAAAACTATTACTATTATTCAGAGACGTTGCAGATACTCTGTTACCACCACCTCCTCCTTCTCTAATAGTCCACGAACCCATTTTAAACTTTTTAATTGGTGGCCAGCTAACATCAGACGCATTCCAAAAATCTTTAAGATTCATCAATCATCTCACTAAAAAGTACAGAAAGCTTGTCGAATGCTTCGTCAAGGCTCTTATTGTTTTTTCCTCTTATAACTATATTGGTACCATATTTACTGTTTTTTTGAAACGGGTAAGACCCCACCGATAATAACTCATTATCTTTTGCAAATTTTTTTAATTTTTCAGCGATGTTACCCTCACCACTTAAAATATTTAAACTTCGAGATAAAACCGGCTGACCTCCATTTATAGTTTGAAGAACTGATTGAACCATAACCTGAAAAACAGATGGAACACCCGCCATAACAAACACATTTTGCACTCTAAAACCTGGTGCTGCCGATACTGAGTTTTTTATAAGTTTAGCGCCAACAGGTGTTCTAGCCATTCTCAAACGAGATTCATTTAGTTCAACCTCAGAGTTTAGATAGTGTACCTCTAAAATTTGTTTTGCTTCGGCGCATACTTTTACCTCTAAATTAAACGCTAAACCAATAGCGTCTGCTGTAATATCATCATGCGTTGGACCAATTCCACCTGAGGTAAAAACATAATCATACTTCTCACTTAGTTGAGTTACCGCTTGCACAATCTCAACTTCAAAATCTGATATAACCCTTACTTCTTTAAGATCTATACCAACTTTCGTTAACTCAATGGCGAGGTAATGCATATTAGAATCTCTTGTACGCCCAGAAAGAATTTCATCTCCAATAACTAACATACTAGCCGACGGATTTTGCATGTTTAATAAACTCACCTAATTAAAATAAGAAATATTATTCTCTTATTAAAAAAACTCTTATACAACTATAAACTCTATATTTTTTATATAAGAGTAAATACTCTGTATTAATATTCTTATACATCTAGCAACCAATTATCGAATGCTTTACAGTTCATCAACAGTTTTGGGTTATTTATAATATGAAAAGTTTCGGTTCCAATATGCACATAAACAAAAACGGTATTCGCATTCACGATAAAAATTCCTTTATAGGGATGCGGAATGCAGGGAGACTAGCGGCCAGTATTTTGGACACTATTGGAGAGTTAGTAGTGCCCGGAAAGTCAACAGAAGAAATTGATATTGCTATCAACAAAATAATTGAAAAAGCTGATGCTAAATCTGCTACTATTGGATACAGGGGATACAAGCATGCTTCCTGCATCAGTCTAAATCATGTTGTCTGTCATGGAATTCCTAGTACCAAAATTATAAAAAATGGTGACATTATTAATATTGATGTCACAGTAATTGTAGATGGTTGGTATGGTGACACTAGCCGCATGTATGCCGTAGGAACATTAAACCGAAAAGCAGAGCGCTTAATAAAGATTACACACGATGCGCTCTTTAAGGGAATAGAAAAAGTAAAGCCAGGTAATACGTTTGGCGATATAGGAAATGCAATTCAATCATATGTTGAGGCTAGTCGCATGTCTGTTGTCAAAGATTTCTGTGGGCATGGTTTAGGTACAGTTTTTCATGCACCTCCGAACGTATTGCACTACGGGTCTAAAGGAACAGGCCCCGTTCTAGAAGAAGGTATGTTTTTTACAATAGAGCCTATGGTTAACATTGGTAAGCCAGAAACAAAAATTCTATCCGATGGTTGGACTGCTGTAACTAGAGACAAATCATTATCAGCTCAATTTGAGCACTCTTTGGGTGTCACAGCAGATGGCTTTGAAATATTTACTCTATCTCCAAAAAATCAGTTTTACCCTATAATATTATAAAATCTCTTAACTGACCAAAAATAACTTAAAAGTTAAGATAGTTTTAGAAAATACTATTACTTCTAGAAGCGACCGTGGCAGTGCTTAAATTTTTTACCAGAGCCACATGGACACTGAGAGTTTCTTCCTGGGTTTCCCCATGTTTCAGGGTTAGCTTCATTAAAAGAGTCACTTCGCGTGTTTAGTGGAGCTTGAATTTCAAAACTAGTTTTTTTCGCCTCTTCTTGTACTCTTTGTTGTTCCGTAATTTGGGCCAAAATTAAATTTTGCTCTTCCTCCGAGATTGGGCGCACTTGACCAAGTTTTTGTACCACATCTTCACGCAAGCTATCTAGCATTCCCTCAAAAAGTTGAAAACTCTCTGTTTTGTATTCATTAAGTGGATCCCGCTGAGCATATCCACGTAGCCCTACAACTGAACGCAAATGTTCTAATTTTAACAAGTGATCTTGCCATTTTCCATCTATCGTCTGAAGTAAGATTTGTTTTTCGATGTTCCGCATCGTTTCTATTCCGAAGTCTGTAGACTTTTTTGCCATTTTTTCATCTGATAGCTTGTACAATCTTTCTGTAATTGCCTCTCCATCCACGCCTTCTTCGTCAGCCCACACCTCAGTATCAGCCTCAATATCTAACTTTTCCCTAAGCATTAAACTTAAGTTTATTGTGTCCCATTGTTCTGCATATGTTTTAGGTGGGATATACTCATTAATTAAATCATCTATTAACTGATATCGCATATCCTGTACGATCTCACTTACATTTTCAGAGCGCATAACTTCTAATCTTTGCGAAAATATAGCCGTACGCTGGTCGTTCATAACGTCATCAAACTTTAGAAGTTGTTTACGAATATCAAAGTTCCGGCCCTCAACCTTAGCTTGGGCTTTCTCTAGTGACTTATTAACCCAAGGATGAACAATTGCCTCCCCATCCTTCATACCAAGTGTTGATAGCATTTTATCAAGTCTTTCAGAACCAAATATTCTCATCAAATCGTCTTCAAGGCTTAAGAAAAAGGCTGATCTTCCAGGGTCTCCTTGTCGACCAGACCTTCCCCTCAACTGATTATCTATCCGGCGGCTTTCATGCCTTTCTGTTGCCAAAACATATAAACCACCTGCTAATTTTACCTTTTGTTTTTCAGCTAAAACTTCTGTCTCTATTTTTGTTCTAATTTTCTCAGCATCAGCATCTGGATCATCAGAAAGAGCTTGAAAAACTCTCATTTCTACGTTGCCACCTAGCTGTATATCAGTTCCCCTTCCTGCCATATTAGTTGCAATGGTTACTGCGCCAAGTTTGCCAGCATTCGCAATAATCTCCGCTTCCTTTTCATGTTGTCTTGCGTTCAAAACATTATGGTCAATATTTGCACTTTTTAGGAGCGTCGCCAGGTACTCAGATTTTTCAATTGATGTTGTTCCAACTAAAACTGGTTGTCCTTTATCATTTGATTTTTTTATTTCTAAAACAATTGAATCAAATTTTTCTTTAGCTGTTCGGTAAACAGCGTCATGTTCATCAAAACGAGCTACAGGTTCGTTAGTTGGTATATCTACAACTCCCAACCCGTATATTTCACCAAACTCTTCAGCTTCAGTAGTAGCTGTACCAGTCATTCCTGCAAGTTTACTATAGAGTCTGAAGTAATTTTGAAAAGTCACGCTGGCAAGGGTAATGTTCTCTGGCTGAATCTCGCAACCCTCTTTTGCTTCGATTGCTTGATGCAAACCCCCAGAAAGCCTACGCCCAACCATCATACGTCCAGTAAACTCATCTACTAGCAAAACTGCGTTATCTCTAATCATATAGTCTTTATCTTTTTTAAAAGCCTTATGAGCCTTTAATGCCTCCGTTACATGATGAACTAATGAAGTGCTTTCAGGGTCATATAATGATTGGTTTTCAGGTAATAGTCCTACCTCAATTAATTTTTTTTCAATAAAGTCGTTACCCTCGTCAGTTATTGTAACGACACGGGTCTTTTCATCTAAAGAAAAGTGTTCTTCCATTATTGACGGAATCAGCTGATCTACTTTTAAATATAATTCTGATCTATCATCGGAAGGCCCCGAAATAATTAACGGCGTTCTAGCTTCATCAATTAAGATAGAATCGACTTCATCAACTATAGCATAATTATGTTCGCGTTGAGCCACCTCTGATAAGTCAGAACGCATATTGTCTCTAAGGTAATCAAAACCAAGTTCATTATTTGTCGCGTAAGTTACGTCCGCCGCGTAAGCCTCTTTTTTTTCTGAATCTGGTTGCTGCGGATAAACCACACCGGTCACCATACCAAGCGCAGAGTACACTTTACCCATCCATTCGGCATCTCTCTTAGCCAGATAATCATTTACTGTAACTATATGAACACCAGCACCTGAAAGCGCATTCAAATATGCTGGAAAAGTGGCTACCAGCGTTTTGCCTTCACCTGTTTTCATCTCAGCAATGTTTCCTTGGTGTAAAAATATCGCTCCTATTAACTGAGTATCAAATGCTCGAAGCCCTATAGAACGTTTTGCAGCCTCTCGAACGTTAGCAAATGCTTCTGGCAACAAGGAATCTAGAGCTTCTCCAGAGGATGCCCGATTCTTAAGTTCATTAGTTTTTTCTAAAATCTCACCATCTGATAACACTAAAAACTCGGCCTCTAAAGAATTAATCTTTTCAACCAAATGCTTAACCTGTTTTATTTTTTTATCGTTAGCCGAACCAAAAATTTTTTTTGAAATAACTCCAAAACTTAACATAATAAACTGCCCTAGTTTTCCTAATTTATTTGTATCTTATAACTTTGTCACCTATACGGCCATAAAACATACCGTTAATATAGATAATATAGTCACTAACCTAAGGCGATGTAAGGTGCGACTCGTTTAGTGTCAACGTCAAGGATTTTTTAATACATGGAGACTGTTTTATGCGAAAGTTATTTTTCTTAATTTATTTGAACTTTTTTATGGTGTTTTGTGCAACCAATAGTGTCGTAGCACAGGATGCTAATACTGTCTTAGCCACCGTAGGAGAGACAAATATTACACTCGGACATGTTATCGCATTACAGGATCGACTTACCGACCAGTATAAATCTCTTGAAGACGCAGTCTTGTTTAAAGGCATTTTAGACCAGCTTATTCAGCAAGCTGTTTTAGCACAAGCGATAGAAAGTCAAAAAAATTCTAGGATTCAGTACAGTTATGAAAATGAATTAAGAGCTTTCTTAGCAAATACTTACATATCAATGATTTCAAAAGATGCATTAAGTGAAAAAGATATAAAGGACTTTTACGAAGTCAAATATAATTCTTCACAATCCGGAAAAGAGTTCAATGCAGCACATATTTTATTAAAGACCAAATCCAAGGCAATAGCTGTAAAAGAACAAATAACTGCCGGAGAAAATTTTTCTGATTTAGCAAAGAGCCAATCCACAGGACCAAGTGGTTCCAGGGGGGGTGATCTCGGTTGGTTTGGCAAAGGAGCAATGGTTCCAGCTTTTGAAAAAGCTGTTTTAGCTTTAGAAATTGGTGCTGTATCCGATCCAATTGAAACCCAGTTTGGGTGGCATATAATTAAATTAAATAACAGTAGGTTAAAGACGCCCCCCAGTTTAGAAGATGTAAGGGCTGAAATTGAAAGAGCTCTCAAAGACAAATATATAAGTGAAGAGGTTCGTAAAATAACTTCCGCAGCAAAAATAGTGCGTACAGAGGTTTCTATTGACCCATCAATAGTTAGAAACATCAGTCTACTTTCAAAATAGCTTCGAGGTTCAATCTTATGTCTCAAAACCTAAAATTGTCACCTCTAGCCCCAAAAACAGGGTTTCCAAAACTACCGGTAATAAGCGGTGTCACTTTCTCTAGCCATGCGGCCGGAATAAAGTATAAAAACAGACTAGATATAATGTTAGCAAGTATTTCTCCCGGCTCAACTATTGCGGGTGTTTTTACTCGCTCTTCAACACGGTCCAATGCAGTTCTTGACTGTCAGGAAAAACTTGATGTCCCAAAAAATAAAGGAAAAGGATTTGCATTTCTTGTAAACTCTGGGAATGCAAATGCCTTCACAGGAGAAGCTGGTAATCAATCTGTTAAAAGCATCGTGAAAGTACTGTCAGGGATTATTAAAATTCCAAAATCTCATATTTTTACATCGTCAACAGGTGTTATTGGAGAGCCCCTACCAACTGACAAAATAGTTAAGTCCCTTCCATCATTGAAAAACTCTTTAAGCGAAGTAAAAATTTCAGATGCTGCGTTAGCAATTATGACCACAGACACGTTCCCAAAAGGATCAGAAACTAGTGTTATAATAGATGGAAAAAAAATTACTATTTGTGGAATTGCTAAAGGATCAGGAATGATAGCTCCTGATATGGCCACAATGTTAGTATATATTTTTACTGATGCCAAAATTTCACAACCAGTCCTACAAAAACTAGTAAGTAATATATCTGCAAAAACATTTAATTGTATAACTGTTGATGGTGATACCTCTACTTCTGATACTTTATTAATTGCAGCGACAGGTAAATCAGAGGCCTCTGAGCTAAGCTCACAAAAACCCTTGGCCCTGAAAAAGTTTCAGGGAGGCCTAGAGAAAGTGATGCTCGACTTAAGTCATCAAGTTGTAAAAGATGGAGAGGGTGCAACAAAGTTTATTGAGATAAATGTTTCAGGAGCAAAAAGTAAAAAAGATTCTTGGAAAATAGGGATGTCGATAGCAAATTCGCCATTAGTAAAAACAGCCATTGCTGGTGAGGACCCCAACTGGGGGAGAATCGTAATGGCAATTGGGAAATCTGGGGCTATAGCGGAAAGAGATAAATTAAAGATTTACTTTGGGGATATATTAGTTGCAGAGAATGGTTGGGAATCTCCAAGATATAACGAAAAATTAGCTGCAGATTATATGAAAAAACAAGATTTAATTATTTCTATCGACCTAGGGATAGGGAGATTTAAATCTACTGTGTGGACCTGTGACTTAACTCATTCTTATATTTCTATTAATGCTGATTATAGGTCTTAAGAAAGTTTTATTATAATGAATATTAAGCTAGTTGTTTGTGTTGCTCTAATTGATAAAGATGGCCGGGTATTGATAGCTCAGCGCCCAGAAGGAAAAAACTTAGCAGGGTTTTGGGAGTTTCCAGGAGGAAAAGTTGAAAAGAATGAAAGCCCCGAAACTGCGTTAATTCGGGAGCTTCATGAAGAGTTGGGAATAAATACTTGGGGTAGTTGTTTGGCTCCATTAACATTTGCGAGCCATAAATATGATGAATTTCACCTTCTTATGCCTCTATATATTTGTAGAAAATGGCATGGCATAGTTCAAGCACGCGAAAATCAAGCGTTAAAATGGTTAACTCCAGCCCAAATTTTTAAAGTTAAAATGCTTCCAGCTGATTTACCCCTAGTAGCCTGCCTTAGAGACTTACTTTCATAATGCGATTAAGTATGAAAATTACGATCTCTCTAGTCAGTGCCTTTATTACCACCTTTGGTGCATACGAATTAATTTACGGGGACTCTCCTAATACAAGCATTCTAATTATGATAGTTGGAGTTCTTGTTTGGAGATATGGTAACAAAAGAATTAACCAGAGGTTTCCCAAACAGTAAGATTTAGACGCACTCAAAATGTTTAATGATTACAAGTAACGTTTCTAAACCCAACCTAATAGATTTTCATCAATAATCTTACTTAATGCTGTGATGTGGTCATGATCATCATTTAAACAAGGTATATATGTGAACTGGTCACCCCCTGCTTCTTCAAAGCTCTCTTTAATTTCTTCATTTATTTCCTCTAAGGTCTCTATACAATCTGACGAAAAAGCGGGGGCAATAACTGCTAATTTCTTTTTTCCTATTTGCGCCAATCTAGCAACTTCTTTAACTGTATAAGGTTGCAACCATTCCTCTGGTCCAAATCGAGACTGAAAAGTTGTAATTATTTCTGTGTCCTCCCAACCCAAACTTTCTTTTAATAGCCTTGTCGTTTTTTGACACTGACAATGGTAGGGGTCTCCTTCCATTAAGTATCTTTTGGGAACCCCGTGATAAGAGCAAACTAGAATATCTGGTCTATCTGGTATTTTGAGATACGCGTTCTTGACAGATTTTGCCAAAGCATCAATATATGCTGGATGCGAAAAATATGCTGATATAGTTCGGACATCCGGTTGCCATTTTTCAGTCATTAATGTTCTAAACAACGCATCGTTTGCTGTTGCCGATGTTGCTCCAGCATATTGAGGGTAGAGTGGGAAAAACAGAATTTTTCTGCATCCCTTTTTAATTAAATCTTTGACTACTGATTTTGTCGATGGGTTACCGTAACGCATGCAAAAATCTACTAATACTTTGTCCCCATACCTATCAAACATTTTTCCCTTAATTTTTTCTGTCTGAGCTTTGGTTATTGTTAATAGTGGGCTCTCATTTTGTTCATGGTTCCAAATACTCTTGTATGCTGCTCCACTAGTAAAAGGTCTTTTTGTTAAAATAATGAGCTGTAGAAGCGGTTGCCATAGCCAAGGTGAATAATCAACAACGCGCTGATCTGATAGGAACTCACCTAAATACCTTCTCATTGGCCAGTAAGAATAGTGATCCGGCGTTCCCAGATTTGTCAATAATATTCCTATTTTTTCTGGATTAACTGGTGGATGGTTTTTGGGAATATTATTTCTTATTATTTTGTCATTATTCATTGATTTATATCTCTTCATTTTTATCAGAATGCGATTCAAAGTGACTTAAAACTTCTCCTAAAGGCTTTGCTGGTGCCCCTGGCCTTAAGGGATTAGGTTGACTAACATCAGGAGACCAACCAGCCAAGAAAATAAGTTCGAAAGTAGCCATAATTTTATTTTTTTGAGGCTTATACTTTTTCAAGTACACCCTATTTGCTTCTTCAAACAACTTTGATCTCGTAAACCTCTTATTTCTTGATGATAGTGCGTTAGTTTCACCCATGTCTCTTAAGTCTCGCATTAAATGATAAATAGAGTCATAAACAACACTATGTTTAACACTGTCTGCAACTGGCAAAGCAAAGCCTGCTCTTTGTAACAAATCACCAATTGATCTGATTTCTGCCATTGGAGAAAATCGATCCGACAACCCATTACTTATAGTTAGCTCTGCCGCAGAAAGAGCGTGCTTAAGCTCGATTAAAGTATTACCACCTAAAAGTGCACACATGAAAAAGCCGTCTGATCTAAGTGCTCTATTACATTGAATCAATTGCCCAACGGGATCATTTGACCAATGCAGACACATTGCATGAATTATTAAATCATGATCCTCTAAAGTTAAGTTTAAAAACTCTTCATCTGTCACTATTTTAGCACTGGGCATCCATTTTTTCCAAAAGTTTGGAAAACCCGTAACAATAGCGGGCCTAGTAAAAACTCTGTTTGAATCTGCAAGTCTTTCCTTAAACTCATGCGTCAGCTCTCTAAGTAGAAAGTTTTCTGACTGTTTTTGGTTTACCCTTTTTTGATTTCTTAAGATCGTTGCACGATCAAATAAACGAGGTGGCGTGTCCATTTTTTATCCTAAAATTATACACCTAAAATCAAAAACCTAAAGAAATCAAAAACCATAGTTTTCTATCTGCGTTCTGACACTTACATGTTTTAACTACCAAACTACAAGCCAATTGAATAAAAGGACTATATATTGTATATGGTTTACTCAACCAAACTAAATAGTTTTTCTTAATATAAAAGTAATCTCCTTTAATGTTTAAGTTAAAATAACAAGGTTATTAAATGATAAAACCCAGAGATTCATTGGCAACAGAGCTATTCAGCGAACTATTTATGGCCGAACAACTAGCACGGCACCAACTTGCTAGGGCTTTACCAAAAGGAATGGAACTCTCTCAATTTTCTGTTCTTAATCATCTTTCCGGAACAACAGATTCAAGAACTCCCGCCCAAATTGCTCGCACTTTCAACTTAACAAAAGGGGCAATAACAAACACATTGAGAAAGCTTGAGTGGGCTGGTCATATAAATGTTAACCCTGATTGGGATGATGCACGCCGAAAGCTAATTACTATAAGTCCTTCTGGACGGATGGCTAGAAACTCTGCACTTGAAAAAATAGCTCCAATTGCTGAAAACCTACTAACTAAAGTTGGCTCAGATGAATTACGTAAGGTAATCCCAGTTTTACGTGATTTACGTATTAAATTAAGCGAAAAAATATAAAGCTTAGCTTTTATTAATGCTTGCTGTTACATAATTAACAGAGAAATCTTTTTTTGACAAAGACCAGCACCACAAAAATGGGTTAAAAACAAATCCCTTTTTATCGACTGGAGTTAAACCTGAAAGCTCTATATATTCGTATAGTTCATCAGGCTTTATAAACTTTGTCCATTCATGGGTTCCCTTTGGAAGCCACCTCATAACATGCTCTGCTCCAATTATTGCCATTATATAGCTTTTTGGATTTCTATTGATAGTGGAACAAATCATCAAACCATTCTCATTCAAGAGCTGTTGGCAAGCAGAAATAAATGTCAAAGGGTCTGAAACATGTTCTACAACTTCCATATTTAAAATTACATCAAACTTCATTCCTTCGCTTACCAAATCTTCTGCTGTCGTATGCAAATAATCGATATCTAACTCTGCTTCCTCTGCATGAACTTTTGCAACTTTTATATTTCTTTCAGCAGCATCAGCTCCAACAACTATTGCACCAAGCCTCGCCATAGGTTCGCTTAAAAGCCCACCACCACATCCAATATCTAGAATTTTTAACCCCTCAAAAGGTAGGCTTACTGTCAAATCTCTGTCAAATTCGTAGGTTATTTGGCTGTTAATATAATCTAGTCTGCAAGGGTTAAGCATATGCAATGGTTTAAACTTACCTGTTGGATCCCACCACTCTGTTGCCATATCTTGAAATTTTTTAATTTCTTCCACATCAACTGTTGTTTTCATTTAAAGTCTCCAACTTTTTACCATTTTCGTTCTAATAGTATGTGTTATAGAAGCAACTATGAACAAATCGACAGGACAAAACTACGCGGCAGATCATTTATACCCACCAATAGAGCCTTTTAACAGGCAAATGGTTGATGTTGGGTGTGGTCATCTTATTTATCTAGAGCGTTGCGGAAACCCAAACGGCATTCCTGTTATTGTTTTCCACGGTGGACCAGGAGGTGGCTGTAGCCCATACATGCGGCGTTACTTTGATCCACAACATTATCACATAATATTATTTGACCAACGCGGTTGTGGAAAGTCTACACCTTTTGCAGACGTTACCAACAATACCACCTGGGACTTAATATCTGATATAGAGTTAATTCGAAAACTATTAAGAATAGAGCAGTGGATCTTATTTGGTGGAAGCTGGGGATCCACTTTATCATTGTTATACGCACAATCTCACCCATGTCGAACCGTATACATGGTCATTCGGGGGGTTTTTCTAATGACAAAGAAAGAGCTTGATTGGTTTTATGGAGGAGGTGCAGGAATGTTTTTTCCAGAACATTGGAATGTTTTTATAAATTTAATTCCCGAGGAGGAAAGAAAGGACTTAATCGCGGCTTATCACAAAAGATTATTTTCTGGTGATATCGCACTAGAACTCAAATTTTCTAGTGTTTGGGCCGGTTGGGAAGCCGCGTTAGCTGTCTTTGGGTCTGAGAAAAAAATTAATGAGATTCCGACAAACTACACAAGGGCTTTTTCCCGGCTTGAGTGTCATTATTTTTATAACAAAGGGTTTCTTAAATCAGACAACCAAATATTAGACAATATTAATAAAATTGATAAAATTCCTTCGACGATAGTTCAAGGCCGGTATGATATGATTTGCCCCCCAGCATCTGCGTATAGATTGGCACAAAAGTGGAAAAAAGCTGATCTGAAAATGATTAATTGCGCTGGGCATGCTATGTCTGAACCAGGTATTTCAAAAGAGCTACTATCTGTAACGAATAAGATCAGAGACATTAACCTTTAAAAAACACACCTTTCAGACAATATTTAAATCTTACCTGTAAAGCACTTGAAATACCTAATGTTGTTGGGTATAGACACTGACAACAGCGGCATGTTGAGCCAATTCCAACATACCACCGAAATTAAGTAACGGGCTGCTAGCCCGTTTTTTTGTTGAAAGACGTTAGATGACTGATCTTATTTCTCGCTCTACTTTAGAGAAGAAAATCTCTGCTATCGTAAGCCCAGCGATTGAGTCGCTAGGTTACGAGCTTGTTAGACTTCGTCTCACAGACGACGAACCTGGCACCCTTCAGGTTATGGCAGATTCAACTTCTGGTGCATTTAATGTTGATGATTGTGCGAAAATATCAACCGATATTTCCACAATACTTGATATAGAAGATCCTATAGAAAAAGAATACACTCTCGAAGTCTCGTCTCCTGGAATAGACCGCCCTTTAACCCGGTTAAAGGACTTCGAAGACTGGTCTGGTTATCAAGTTAAGCTCGAAACATTAGAATTAGTCGATGGTCAGCGCCGATTTAAAGGTAACCTTTTAGGTGTTGATAACGATTCTGTGGTTCTGGAGCTAAATAACAAACAACTTAAAATAGATTTTGATTTATTATCTGATGCAAAGCTTGTTCTAACAGACGCTCTAATTAAAGACGTATTAAAAAATAGAAAAGATTTTGAAAAATTCGACAAAGAAAAATTCGATGAAATAGATGAAACTGTTCCCGAAGAAGGAGAAGACTAAAATGGCAATAACATCCGCAAATCAACTTGAGCTTTTACAAACAGCAGAGGCTGTAGCTCGAGAAAAAATGATAGACCCAGAACTTGTAATTGAAGCAATGGAAGAAAGCCTTGCACGTGCGGCAAAGTCTAGGTACGGGGCAGAGCTTGATATAAATGTTAAAATTGACCGCAAAACTGGTGGTGCAACATTCACAAGAGTTCGAACAGTCGTTGAAGATGATCTGGTACAAAACCCTTCAGCTGAAATAACGATAAATCAAGCTACTGAACTTAAAGAAAATCCAGTAGTTGGTGATGAAATCCGTGACGAAATTCCTCCAGTAGAAATGGGTAGGATAGCTGCTCAGGCCGCCAAACAGGTTATTCTTCAAAAAATTCGTGAAGCCGAAAGAGATGTACAGTACGAAGAGTTTAAGGATCGTGCAGGAACAATTATGAACGGCGTCGTAAAGCGAGAAGAATATGGTAACATAATTGTCGATGTAGGGCGAGGTGAGGCAGTATTACGTAGAAATGAAAAAATTGGGCGGGAAAGCTATAGACCAAATGACCGTATCCGCGTGTATATCAAAGAAGTTCGTAGAGAAGCTAGAGGACCACAGGTATTTCTTAGTCGAACTGATAATCAATTTATGGCTGAATTGTTTAAAATGGAAGTTCCAGAAATATATGAAGGTATTATAGATATAAAAGCCGTTGCAAGAGACCCTGGATCTAGGGCTAAAATTGCCGTTATATCTTATGATTCCTCTATCGACCCAGTAGGTGCGTGTGTCGGTATGCGAGGATCCCGTGTCCAGGCTGTAGTTAACGAGCTTCAGGGTGAAAAAATTGACATTATACCTTGGAATGAAGACCAGCCAACTTTTTTAGTGAATGCTCTACAGCCGGCGGAAGTAACTAAGGTGGTTTTAGATGAAGAGGCTGAAAGAATAGAGGTTGTAGTACCAAATGAACAGCTATCACTTGCAATCGGACGAAGAGGGCAGAATGTACGGTTAGCCTCGCAGTTAACTGGTTTAGACATAGATATTATGACAGAGGAACAAGAAAGTACTCGACGGCAGGCTGACTTTGAAGAGAAAACCAAGTTGTTTATTGAGACCTTAGATCTAGATGAGTTTTTTGCTCAGCTTTTAGTTTCTGAAGGTTTTACATCTCTTGAAGAAGTAGCCTATGTAGACTCTAGTGAGTTGATGGTTATCGACGGTGTGGATGAGGATACGGCTAAAGAACTTCAAGCTAGGGCAAAAGATTTCTTAAACGCTCGAAACATAAAGGCTTTGGAAACGGCTAGGGCTAACGGGGTAGAGGAAAGCTTAATAACTTTCGAAGGTTTAACTCCTCAGATGGTAGAGGCTTTATCCATGGACGATGTAAAAACACTTGAAGACTTTGCGACATGCGCGGATTGGGAGCTTGCAGGTGGTTGGACAACCGTAAATGGTGAGAGGGTTAAAGACACAGGTGTATTAGAAAAGTTTGAAATGTCTTTAGCAGAAGCACAGAACTTGGTAATGACTGCTCGAATTCAGTTGGGTTGGGTCGATCCTTCAGACCTTGCTTCCGAAGAGGTGGAAACTTCAGATGAATTACTAGGGGAATAAATATAAAGGTTTATTTATTATTAAAGAAAGTGTGTGTTTGAAAAAAGGTCCCGCGAAAATTATAGAGAGACGTTGTATATCAACAGGCTCAATTATGAATACAAAATCTATGGTGCGATTTGTTGTAGGACCTGATGGTGGGGCTGTTCCTGACGTTTTTTGTAAGCTTCCGGGTAAAGGGATGTGGGTAAGTTCAAAAAAAAGTAGTTTAGACCGCGCTTTAAGTAAAAACTTATTCTCGGTAGTTTCAAAAAAACCCGTGTTAATAAATAATAATTTATCAAAGCAAATTGAAGACTCTATTTTAAAAAAATTACTTAATCTGATTTCTTTAGCGCGAAAAGCTAACCAAGCTATTGCTGGTTTCGAAAAGGTTAAAGGATCATTAGAGACGGATCGCGCTGTACTTTTAATACAAGCTAGTGACGGCTCTCCTAGAGAAAAGTCTCGGCTTAGGCCCCCTATAGGAGATGGAACCCTGATTAACTGCTTAAAGATGCAAGAATTAGGTTTGGCTTTTGGGAGAGAAAGTGTGATACATGCCGCAATAATGCGAGGTGGCCTCCATAAAGAGATCACTTTGGAGGCATTACGTCTTGGTGGAATACGTGAAATACAGGGGCACTCTTCAGCCCAAAAGGAAAGAACAATACATGAGCGACAGTGATGATAAAAAAACTCTTGGTATCCGTGGTGGTTCGGGTAAAGCTAGTAATGTAAGACAAAGCTTTGGCCACGGTCGAACCAAAAGTGTTGTTGTGGAAACAAAGCGTAAGCGCGTAGTCATTCCCACAGCCGTTCCTCAAAAAACTACACCAGGTTCCTCTAATACTTCACCACCCCCAGGCCTATCAAAACGGCCTTCTGGAATAACAGACGCTGAGATGACGCGTAGGTTAAATGCGTTGAAAGCCGCAAAAGAACAAGAAGGTGTGGATAAGATTCGTAGGGAAAAAGAGGAGAGAATCCGCGCAGAAGAAAGAGCTGTTAGGTTAGCAGAAAATACAGAAAAAGAGCGGGAAGAGCGTGAAAGAGAAGAAAAAGTAAAAAAGAAATCTGCAGAAGATGCACAAAAAATTAAAGATCTAGAGGTAGCAAAATTAGCTTCTGCTCCCACACCCGGATCTAAACCTTTAGATTCTATGGACGCTCCTAGTCCTGTTCAACGCCCAACGGGAAAACTCCAATCAGGGGCCGTAAAAAAACCTGATGATCAAGAGGATAACAACAAAGGAAAAGGTAAGGCCTCTCGCGAGGGTGATGGCCGAAGGTCTGGAAAACTTACTTTAAACCAAGTTCTTGCTGGTACCGATGGTGGGCGTCAGCGTTCCATGGCCGCAATGAAAAGAAAGCAAGAGCGTGCTCGCCAAAAAATGCTTGGAACCGCTGTGGAGCGGGAAAAAATAATTCGTGATGTTCAGTTGCCTGAAGCTATTTCTGTTCAAGAGCTTGCAAATCGTATGGCTGAAAGAGTTGCTGACGTTGTAAAATCGTTAATGACTAGTGGTATTATGGCTACACAAAATGAAATATTGGATGCTGATACAGCTGAGCTTATTATTGAAGAGTTTGGGCACAAAGTGGTTCGAGTTTCAGACTCAGATGTCGAGGATGTTATTGACCAAATAATAGACGACGATAAAGACCTAAAACCACGCCCACCTGTAATCACCGTTATGGGACACGTTGATCATGGGAAAACATCATTACTAGATGCCATTAGGAATGCTAAAGTAACAGCTGGAGAGGCTGGGGGTATAACCCAACACATTGGGGCGTATCAAGTAGATCAAGGTGGCTCGCTATTAACTTTCCTTGACACACCAGGGCATGCTGCTTTCACATCAATGCGTGCAAGGGGTGCTCAGGTAACAGACATCGTTATTTTAGTAGTTGCTGCTGATGATGCTGTAATGCCTCAAACAATTGAAGCCATAAATCATGCAAAAGCCGCTAAAGTCCCTATGATAGTTGCTATTAATAAAATTGATAAGGAAGACGCAAACGCAAACAAAGTTAGAACTGATTTATTGCAACATGAAGTTGTTGTAGAAAAGATGTCTGGAGATGTTTTAGATGTTGAAGTATCTGCAATTTCCGGTGTGGGACTTGATACCCTCCTTGAAAGTATCTCACTTCAAGCCGAACTCTTAGATCTGAAAGCAAACCCTGACAGAGCGGCTTCTGGTGCAGTAATCGAAGCTAGCCTTGATATAGGAAGAGGTGCTGTTGCCACTGTTCTAGTAAAGCATGGGACACTAAAGCAAGGTGATATATTTGTGGTTGGGGAGCAGTATGGGAAAGTGCGTGCATTAATCAACGACAAGGGAGACAGGGTAAAAGAAGCAGGACCTTCTAGCCCTGTCGAAGTTTTGGGTCTTAATGGTACCCCCGAGGCTGGAGATGTTTTAGACGTAGTTGATACAGAAGCCCAAGCGAGAGAAATTGCTTCTTATAGACATAGTGCGGCTAAGGATCGTCGAGCCGCCGCTGGTGCATCTACAACCCTTGAGCAGCTTATGGCTAAGGCTAAAGATGATAAAGCTGTTTCAGAGCTACCCATAGTTATTAAAGGTGATGTACAGGGGTCAGTAGAGGCCATTGTTCAGGCTATGGCAAAGATTGGTAACTCTGAGGTTCGTGTAAGGGTTCTTCACTCTGGTGTTGGAGCTATTACAGAATCCGATATAGGGCTTGCTGAAGCTTCTGGTGCGCCAGTAATAGGTTTTAATGTTCGGGCGAATAGCTCAGCCCGCTCTACCGCTCAACAAAAAGGCATCGAAGTTAGGTACTACTCTATTATATATGATCTAGTTGATGATATAAAGAAAGCTGCATCTGGTCTTTTATCAGCAGAAATTAAAGAAACCTTTATAGGCTATGCTAAAATTAAAGAAGTGTTTAAAGTTACTGGGGTTGGTCGCGTCGCTGGCTGTCTTGTAACCGAGGGAATTGCACGTAGATCTGCTGGTGTACGATTACTAAGAGATAATGTTGTGATTCATGAAGGGACATTAAAAACCTTAAAGCGTTTTAAAGATGAGGTTTCTGATGTTCAGTCAGGACAAGAGTGTGGTATGGCTTTTGACGCATATGAAGACATTAGAGCTGATGACGTTATAGAAATTTTTGAACGCCAAGAGATAGAAAGATCACTCTAGTAACTTAAGAAATTTCTAATATGAAATATTCCTAGGAGAAAACTATGCCTAATACTAACTTATCTGGCTGGCACGGAACCACCATTTTGGCGGTAAGAAAAGGCAATGAGGTTGTAATAGCTAGTGACGGACAGGTAAGCCTAGGGCAAACAGTTATTAAAGGTTCTGCAAAAAAAGTTCGCAAATTATCTCCAGGAGGGATCCCTGTTTTAGCTGGTTTTGCTGGATCGACAGCTGATGCTTTCACATTGCTAGAAAGATTAGAGGCTAAGCTAGAGGCTTCACCCGGGCAGCTAGCTCGTGCTTCTGTTGAGTTGGCAAAAGACTGGAGGACCGACAAATACTTAAAAAACCTTGAAGCAATGCTTATTGTGTCTGATGGTCTTGATATGTTTGTTATTACAGGTTCGGGGGATGTGTTGGAGCCAGAAAATGATGTTGCAGCAATTGGGTCTGGTGGGAACTATGCTCTGGCTGCAGCAAGGGCGCTTATGTTAACTGACAAGGGTGCAGAAGATATAGTAAGGTCTGCTATGTCTATTGCAGCTGAAATTTGTATCTATACAAATAATAATTTAACTTTAGAAAAAATAAGTCCAAAAAAGAAAACTAAGGAAGACTCTCTATGACAGACCTTACTCCACGAGAAATCGTCTCTGAACTTGATCGGTTTATTGTGGGACAAAATGGTGCAAAAAGAGCTGTTGCTGTAGCACTTCGAAATCGTTGGCGCCGAAAACAGCTTCCAGAAAGCCTTAAGGATGAAGTTTACCCTAAAAACATATTAATGATTGGACCTACTGGGGTAGGAAAGACGGAAATTTCACGACGTCTGGCGAAGCTTGCAAATGCTCCCTTTATTAAAGTTGAAGCAACAAAGTTTACTGAGGTCGGTTATGTGGGTCGAGATGTTGAACAAATAGTTCGTGATCTTGTTGACACTGCTATTATTATTACCAAAGAGCAGATGCGTGATAATGTGAAATCAGTAGCTCGCAATCAAGCAGAAGAGCGTGTTTTAGATGCGTTAACAGGTCCAGATTCACGCGAAAATACGCGTGAAATGTTTAGAAAAAAATTGCGTGATGGGCTTTTGGACGACAAAGAAATAGAAATTGATGTGTCTGACACGTCAAATCCGCTATCAATGTTTGAAATCCCAGGCCAACCTGGTCAAGTTGCCGGCGGAATGATGAATATTGCTGACATTTTTGGGAAAGCTGCAGGGAATAGGACTACCAAAAAAAAGACAACTGTTAAAAAAAGCTATGCACTCCTTTTTTCAGATGAGGCTGACAAACTTCTAGATCAAGAAACAGTAAATCTTGCCGCAATAGAGGCTGTCGAGCAGAGTGGTATAGTGTTTTTAGATGAAATTGATAAAGTCTGTGCTAGAGCAGATGCTCGCGGTGCCGATGTAAGTAGAGAGGGTGTTCAAAGGGATCTTCTTCCTTTGATCGAGGGCACAACCGTAAGTACTAAATACGGTCCAGTAAAAACTGATCACATACTTTTTATTGCATCAGGGGCTTTTCATACAGCAAAACCCTCAGATCTTCTACCAGAACTTCAAGGCAGACTTCCTATAAGGGTAGAGCTAAGAGCCTTAACTGAAAGCGACTTCGTTAGAATTTTGACAGAGACTGAAAATGCACTTACATTACAATATAGTGCCTTAATGAACACTGAAAGTGTTGCGGTTAGTTTCACAGAAAATGGGATACAAGCGTTAGCAAAAATTGCTGCTCAAGTTAATCAATCTGTTGAGAATATTGGTGCCAGGAGATTATATACTGTTATTGAGCGAGTTTTCGAAGAGCTGAGTTTTTCTGCGCCTGATCGTTCTGGTGAGGCTATAGTTGTAGACAAGGCGTTTGTTGAAAAAAACCTTGGTAATCTGCATACCTCAGCAGATCTTGCCAAATATGTTCTATAGTGAAAATACTTGTGCCTTCTTAGGCGCACTCTTTAATAAAAACACTTTTTCTTGCGGTGGTAAGTTGTATGAAATTTATTTTTGACAACTTTAGATGGTTACTAGCTAGCTTCTTGTTGTTTTTTTTGTCTTCTTTCGGACAAACAACGTTTATATCTGTTTTTGCTGGCGAAATTCAAGAAGATTTCAACCTATCTAATGGCACATGGGGACTCTTTTATATGGTTGGCACCCTGAGCTCAGCGGTAGTGATGCTCTGGCTTGGTGGGTTAACTGATATGTTTAGAGCTCGCTTTTTGGGAAGTATATTTCTGTTTCTCTTAGCGGCATCATGTATCGCAATGTCCCTAGTTAAAAGCATATACCTTCTACCTTTTATCATTTTTGCTCTTCGGCTAACAGGTCAAGGAATGACTAGTCACGTTGCATCTGTTTCAATTGGACGCTGGTTTGTAGCAACTAGAGGTAAGGCTATTTCAATATCTCACCTAGGCCACTCTCTTGGAGAGGCCGTGCTCCCTATCGCCTTTGTGGCGTTGATAGCTTTAGTAGGTTGGCGGCTTTCATGGTTTTCCTCAGCTATGGTTCTATTAGTTTCTATTCCCTTTTTCATTTTCTTACTCAATAAGGAACGCTCTCCCAAAAACACCGTAGAAGAAAGTGAATCTTTTGGTCTAGATGGTAAACATTGGACTAGAAAAGAAACTATTAAACACCCTTTGTTTTGGTTTTTACTTCCTACCTTACTTGGACCTGCAGCATTCAGCACAGCCTTCTTTTTTTTCCATGTTCACTATGCGGAAACAAAAGGTTGGTCACACCTACAGATTGTTTCTCTTTTTCCAGTTTTTACTATTTCAGCGGTTCTTGCTATGGTGTTTTCAGGCATTGTTATTGATCGCTTTAATTCAATAAAACTAATGTCTTTTTATATGATACCAGCTATTTTTGGATTTTTGATTTTATCGATTTCAAACAGTCTTCTCTTTGCTTCAATCGGTATGTCACTTATAGGAATAACTTCGGGAGTTGGAGGAACTTTATCATCTTCATTTTGGGCTGAAATATATGGAACCAAAAATTTAGGATCAATAAAGGCTCTTGCAACATCAATTATGGTTTTAGGTTCTGCTCTGGGGCCTGGAATCACTGGTTATATTATAGACTTAGGCTATAACTTCACCGTTCAAATGCCATGGATTTCTTTATATTACGTGATTGCTACTATTTTAGCTTTTGTAGGGTTAAAAAAATCAATTAATCGTTAATTTATTTTTTCTTAAATAAACGTAAAGTGCTCCGCCTCCTCCATGCTTTGAGTTTGCCTTTTTTACACTTAAAATTAAACCAGCCAAAGGTGCTTCTTCAAGCCAAACAGGAACTTCGTTTCTTAAAACACCCCTATAATCTAAATTAAGATCCCGCTCAGCTTTAGGTTTACCTTTCCCAGTGATAATTAAAACTAATCTTTTTTTACTTTCATAAGCCCTAAATAGAAACCCTCTTAGGGCTGATTTTGCTTGTGTTAACCTATAACCATGCAAATCAAGAGTCGCCTCTGGATCAATTTTTCCTGCCTTCATTTTTGAGGACACTCTTTTATCAACACTTCGATTACTTAATAAATTAGCTAATGCCGCCTTGGGTTCAATCTCGATACTTTTTTCGTTAAAATATGTGTTTTTTATTAACGGTATACTCCTTTTTCCTTTAACTTTTTGCTCTACTAAAGCAACCGTTTCACTTTCTTTCAAAACACTCTTTTTCTCCACACCACTTACAGTTCGCAACCAAATCTCAACATCATCTTCACTAAGGCTCTTAGTTTTCTTTTTTTTCACTACATCACCTAAAGACTATTTTCTTTGTTTTAATATAATCATACGACCAAGATCAACAACATTACCAGCTAACTCCTCAGCCTTTTTTCCTGTTCCATAAAATATATCAGCCCTTTTTGAACCCTTAATCGCAGAGCCTGTATCTTGAGCAATCATAAGTTGTCTTAGTGGTATATCTCCTTCCTTCTCTATCCACACAGGAGCCCCTAACGGAATGTAATTAGGATCTACTGCCAGAGATCGAAGGGGAGTAAGGGGGGTTTCCATTGTTCCCATAGGTCCTTCAGATTCCACTAAATTTGAAAGAACTTTAAAAAATATATAAGATGGGTTCTCTAATAAAAGTTCGTTTCCTTGTTTTGGGTTATTAAAAATCCAATCTTTTAACTTTTTTTGAGTAATTTTTTTAGCATCAAAAACTCCCCTATTAATTAAAATTTTTCCAATAGAAATATACTTATGTCCATTTTTTCCATCGTAACCAACCCTTATAATAGAGCCATCCTTTAATAAAACTCTTCCTGAACCCTGCACATGTAAAAAGAAAAGATCTAGCTCGTTTCTCAAGAACACTATTTCTAAGTTTTGGTTAATCAGTAGGCTTTCTTCTTCTATTTCTCTGCGGGAAAACCATTGGTTTGTCTTTTTAATATTCAGTGGTTTTTTATAAATTGGAAATTTAAACTCGTCATCTTTTACTAGAGATCCAAAAACTTCAGATTCAAAGTATCCTGTAAAAAGTGTTTTTTTTGAACTTCTTAAGAGTGTTGGGACAAAGTTTTTTTCAAAAAAATATCTTGCACTCTTGTTGAGATTTAGGCTCGATAAGTCCCCATGTTGGGAAAAACTAGTCTTTAAAAAAACTTCAAGAGCCTCTTCGTGCCTATCTTCAAACCACCCATCTAGCTCACTGTAGCTTAACTCACAAAAAGGTTCCAAAGATGACTCTCACACGCAAATTTTTATCCTACAATTCGGTTGCTATCAAAGACCAGTTGGGATTTGTTGATGTAAGTGTCCTACCAAAGGTCCAAACATCTTTTTGAACTTTAATATCATTTTCACTACCCTCTACTATATTCCCTTTGTCGTTTTTTACGACAATTGTTAGATCGCTTAAGAACCGAATTGTGATTTCTACCTCTGAACTTGATTGATCAAAGTCTGCATCTACAATTGTTAAAGCTCGGATGCCGCCAAAAGTAAGATCTGTTTTCAATCCTTTTGTTTTTCTGTTCTCTATATCTTTTAAAAATGCCTCTTTTACATCTTCTGACAAAAGTGTTTTCACACTTGAAATGTCTCCACTCTTAAAAGCCACAAGTATCATTTCATATGCTTCTCGAGCGCCAGATAAAAACTCTCTCACATTAAAGTTGGGTTCTTGCCCTTTTATAATACTTAAGCTTTTTGCTGCTTTTGATCCTTTTTCAACATGGTCTACTATGTCATGGTCTAAGCCACCGTTAATAATCTCCAAATTTGGACTTTTAACTTCTTTTTCTTTTATCTTAACAACTGTCTTTTCCGGATTCCCCTCAAAGCCTTCCCTCGTGCCTAATAAGTTTTTCAACCTAAAAACTAAAAACACAGCCACTGCAGCTAATATTAGTAATTGAATAATTGCGTTGTTCATAAAAACCTCTGTTACTCGTATGTTGATAAAACCTGATGTAACCCCTATCTATGTGTTAGTATAAGACAAGTCCACCTCTACAAAAACTGTTCTAGGATATGAAAATATGTGGTTATTCCTGTTATTCGTTATCGTGCCCATTGTAGAAATTATGCTTTTTATAAAGTTAGGTGGTATATTGGGCCTTTGGAACACTCTAGGTGTCATTGTTTTAACAGCTGTTGTTGGAACTTTTTTAGTAAAAAACCAAGGTTTAGCAATTTTAGCAGAAATACAGGTTAACCTTTCACAGCTTAAAAACCCAGTAGAGTCCTTAGCACATGGTGCACTTATTTTAGTAGCTGGTTTGTTACTTTTAACACCTGGTTTTTTTACTGATGCTATAGGGTTCTCTTTATTAATCCCAAAAGTTAGAGGTTTTCTTTATTTATGGTTACAAAAAAGGTTTAAATTAAAAACCTTTTCCTCGCAGGGAGTTAACCAAAAAGAGAGGCCACATCACTCAAGCACCATAATTGATGGTGAGTATTCTGATCTTGATGAAGACCCATAAAATCACCTAAGTAAACCACCGTCCAATACTTGAGACCTTCTAATCGAAATGGTACTGAGGGAAATTAAACTTTGAAGAGGTACTAAATGACAAACGATAAAGATATAGGGATCCCCCTTAAAACCACTGCGCCAAAAATGAAGGTATTAAATCAGTTTATTAAGGATTTGTCTTTTGAGAACATTGCTGCGCAAAATGGTATTAGTGATCAAAACGTAAAGCCTGACATAAAAGTAAGTATTGGGTTAGAAGGAAAAAAGCGCCCAGTAGAAGATCAGTATGATCTTATTATAAAAGTAAGTATTTCTTCAAAAACAGGCGGTTCTGGAGAAGTTATTTTTCTATTAGAGTTAGAGTACGGTGGCATTTTTGAAATAACTAATATAGATTCTGAACAACTCCAACCCTACTTATTAGTTGAGTGTCCTCGAATTATGTTCCCATATTTAAGAAGAATCATAAGTGATATAACGAGTGATGGTGGTTACCCTCCTTTAAATTTGGAGCAAATTGATTTTTTATCTATGTATCAAGCCGGGGTTGAACGAAAAGCAATAAAAAGCTCAAAAATTAACTAGAAAACTTATTCCATAAAGCCTCACTACCAAAGCTTTTTAAAAAAACTTTATGTGCTTCCATTTCGGAAAGAGTTAAACGTGTTGGTAAAACGTTTTCTCTACTTAATGGTGTAAGGCTTGCTGTTGAGTTTTTATTAGAAGGGCTCTCGCTCTCTGAGGATAAAATTAGATCGGGCTGTCTCCCACCTATTAATTCTAAATAAACCACTGCAAGGATTTCACTGTCTAAAAGTGCCCCATGCTTTTCTCGTTTAGAAAGGTCAACTTTAAAACGCCTAGATAAAGCATCAAGAGACGCTGGAGAGCCTGGAAATTTTTTCCTTGCTAGCGCTAAGGTGTCGAGCACTCTTTCCTTTTTTAGTGTTTCGAAGCCTGTAGATTCTAACTCGTGATTTAAGAACTTAATGTCAAAGTTCGCATTATGTATTACTAAAGTAGACTCCTCTATAAAATCTAAAAACATTTCAGCAATATCCTTGAATACCGGCTTTCCTTTTAAAAATTCATTATCTAGTCCGTGAACATCAAATGCCTCTTTCGGCATTATTCTTCTTGGATTTATATATTTATGAAAAGTTCTACCTGTTGGAATATGGTTTAATAATTCGACTGCTCCAATTTCTACTATTTTATGACCCTGGTAGGGATCGAGTCCAGTGGTTTCTGTATCCATTACAACTTCACGCATTATTAATACCCATTTCTCTTAAAAAGCACTTAACATCTTTTTTTGTTTTTTCGATTGATGTTGTTTCAAAAACAAAATCTGCTCGAGATCTTTTTTCTTTATCGGAGATTTGTTTCGACTTTATTATATTTAATAATTTAATATCCATTGTGTTACGACTGAGGACTCTTTCTTTTTGCTCCATCTCAGAAGCACTCACAACTACAATTATATCAAAATCTGATTCCATTTTGTTCTCAAATAATAGAGGTAAATCTAATACTACTGCTCTGTGTTCACTATTAGAACAAAGAAACCTTTCTCTATCAGTTTTTATAAGAGGGTTAACTATTAACTCTAAAGATAATAAAATCTCAGGCCTTTTTTTTACTTCTTCTCTTAGATTTTCTCTCGAAACAGCATTATTAACAACACTTTCAGGTGTTAAAGCTTGTACTTTCAAAACAGCTTTCCCGCCTTTAGCGTATAATCGGCTAACGGCCTCATCTGCACTCCAAGTTGAAACACCCTCGTTTTGAAACATTTTCAAAGTCGTGCTTTTACCCATACCTATACAGCCTGTTAGACCTATTTTTATTAATTTTCTCATAAATTAAAAAGCTTTCTTATTCTTTTACACGATGCTTACAACTTTTTTTAAAATTAAAAAATCTAGTAACTCTATTATAGGTAAACCTAGAGCAGAAAAGTAATCGCCGCTTATAGTCTTAAATAATCTCTTACCAGTTGATTCTATAAGATAACCTCCAACACTATTTCTCACTCTTTCCCAGTTTTTATCAACATAAGTATTCACTTCTCTTTGATTTATATCTCTCATAAGTAAAACGATTTCTGCGGTATAGGACCAGACTATTTTTTCCTGATATAAAACAACACAAGACGAATACAGCTTATGGCTTTTTCCTTTAAGTAGTAGAAGCTGTTGTTTTAATTCTTCTGGGCTTTTTGCTTTAGAAAAGACTACGTTATTAAAAACAAGAGCTTGATCACAACCTATAATAAATGAATTTTTATACGATTTAGAAACATCCATTGCCTTTTTAATTGCTAGATTGATCGATATCTTCTTTGTTTCAATATTATTTTTAATTAAAGTTTTTTTTTCCTCTTCTTCATCTATTTTATGTTTTTTTACATGGAAAACCACACCAGAATTTTGTAATAATGTTGATCTAATAAGAGAGCCAGATGCTAATATGATATCTGTTTTCATGTTAATAACCTATTGTAATAATAATGTTTTATTTGTGTATAAAAAAGATGATCACGGGGTCTGCTTAATAAGTTTGTAGTTATTCATAATAGTCCTTTTGTTATAAGAGCTTTTTAGATTGTTCATACTTTTAACTAACAGGCTCTGGATACTTTTAACATATCAAGGCTCTAACCTTACACTATAGTCATTTTTTCATTTATATATGTTTGATAAGTGTGTGTATAAATGTTTTATCCTTCTTATCCACAATACCAACATCTACTACTATCTTTTATATATAAATATATTTATTAAGTAATAGTAAGAAAGAAAGTGGAAAAAATGAGCACTACTTTAATAGAGTATTATTTATGGATTAAGTCAGCTCATATTATATCTGTTATTTGTTGGATGGTTGGCCTTTTTTATTTACCACGATTATTTGTTTACCACGTTGAATCTTCAAAAATAAAATCTGATCAGTATAATACATTCTTAACTATGGAAATAAATTTATTACGTTATATAATGAGACCAGCGATGGTTTCCTCATGGTTATTTGGTATTTTATTAGCTCTTACTCCTAGTATAGTAGATTGGAGTTTGTATTGGCCCTGGGTTAAATTAATATCTTTAGGAGCACTTACTTATTATCATTTTTATTTAAGTATTACTTATAAAAATTTTCTCAACTTTAATAATCTTAAAACTAGTCGCTATTTTAGAATTTTGAATGAGGTTCCAACTATATTATTAATTATAATAGTTTTGAGTGTTATTATAAAGCCGTTCTAAAGAAAAATTGACTTAGCTTTAAAATAGAAGTAACACAAAAAATACAACCGTCCGGTTAGTATATTATCATAAAAAAACTTCAAAAAAGGATAAACTCTATGGCTGATAACAGTCTTAACCTTGTTGAGCTAAAAAAACATACGCCTGCAGATCTTGTCAGTATGGCAAAAGATTTAGAAATAGAAAATGCATCTACGATGAGAAAAGGTGATTTGATGTTCTCCATCTTAAAAGAGAGAGCAGAGGATGGTTGGGTTATTTCTGGTGATGGGGTGCTTGAAGTTTTACAAGACGGTTTTGGATTTTTAAGATCTCCAGAAGCAAATTACTTACCAGGTCCAGATGATATATATCTATCACCTGATATGATCAGAAACTTTTCTTTGAGGACAGGTGACACTGTTGAAGGAGTTATGTGCTCCCCAGTTGAAAATGAAAAATACTTTACAGTGACAGAGGTAACAAGAATCAACTTTGAAGAGCCCGAGAAGTCTCGACACAAAGTTAGTTTTGATAACTTAACACCATTATACCCAGATGAACGTTTAATAATGGAAGTAGAAGATCCTACAATTAAAGACCGGTCCGCTAGAATTATAGACTTAGTAGCCCCTATAGGTAAGGGTCAAAGGTGTTTAATAGTAGCGCCCCCTAGGACTGGTAAAACAGTTTTGCTTCAAAACATTGCAAATTCAATTGAGAAAAATCACCCTGAATGTTTTTTAATAGTTTTGCTTGTTGATGAGAGGCCGGAGGAAGTTACAGATATGCAAAGGTCTGTAAAGGGAGAGGTTGTAAGCTCTACTTTTGATGAACCGGCAACGAGACACGTAGGTGTGTCAGAAATGGTTATAGAAAAAGCTAAAAGGCTTGTAGAACATAAAAGAGACGTCGTAATACTTCTAGATTCAATAACACGACTAGGAAGAGCCTTTAACACTGTTGTTCCGTCATCAGGAAAAGTTTTAACTGGTGGTGTAGATGCAAATGCTTTGCAAAGGCCAAAAAGGTTTTTTGGTGCTGCTCGAAACATCGAAGAAGGGGGATCCCTTACTATAATTGCTACAGCACTGATAGATACTGGCTCACGCATGGATGAGGTTATTTTTGAGGAGTTTAAAGGAACAGGTAACTCAGAAATAGTTCTAGATAGAAAAGTTGCTGATAAGCGTGTTTATCCATCTATGGATATTTTAAAGTCGGGCACCAGAAAAGAAGAGCTACTAGTAAGTAAAGGTGATTTACAAAAAACATTTGTTCTCAGAAGAATTTTAAACCCTATGGGTACCACTGATGCGATAGAGTTTTTAATAGGAAAGTTAAAACAAACAAAGAACAACACTGAATTTTTTGACTCAATGAATACTTAATAAAATCAATAACTTAAAAAACTATGGACACAATTTTTTCTTTATCAACAGCATACGGTAAGGCGGGTATATCTGTTATTCGTGTTTCGGGAAAAGCAGCGGCGGATTCTTGTAAAAAGATAGCTGGTTTTAAACCGTGTACAGGTCAGCCAGTATTAAAGAGGCTTAAAGATCAAAATGGTGAACTAATTGATAGAGCGTTAATTTTATTTTTTGAAGCAGGAGCAAGCTTTACTGGGGAAACCGTCGTTGAGTACCATTTGCACGGTAGTATAGCTGTAATAAGTAAACTATTAGGCGAACTTATTTTACAGGCCAACCATAGAGAAGCGAAGCCAGGCGAATTTACTCGTCGCGCGCTAGAGAACAATCGCTTAGATATTGCTCAAATAGAGGGTTTAGCAGATCTTATAAATGCAGAGACAGAAGCGCAGAGGAAGCAAGCAGTAAGGGTTTTCGATGGGTCTATTGGAAGAAAAGTAAAAGAGTGGCGTGCTTGCTTAATAGAGGCTGGGTCTCTTATTGAGGTTACAATTGATTTTTCCGAAGAAGATATACCACCAGGGCTTCTTGGAAGAGTATCGGAGCTAGTAACAAAAATTATTATGGAATTAGAAAACGAGATTGAGTCAACTAAATTATCAGAAAGAGTTAGATCAGGGTTTGAGGTGGCAATTATAGGTGCTCCAAACGTTGGTAAATCAACCCTCATTAATGCTTTAGCAGGTAGAGAAGCAGCTATAACATCAAAAATTGCAGGGACTACACGGGATGTAATTGAGGTTCGTATGGACTTAAATGGATTACCAGTTACCTTTTTGGATACCGCAGGTTTAAGAGAAACAGAAAATGAGGTCGAAATCCTTGGTATTAAGAGGGCGCGAGATCGCGCTGAAACAGCAGACTTGCGAATTTTCTTAACTGAAGAAAAACCCCTCAAAGAGTTTATTATTAAACAAGAATTAGATATAGAAATTGCGTCAAAGGGTGACCTTTCTGGTGTAGGTGTTTCAGGGCTAACGGGTTATGGAATACCAGAACTCATTGATTTAGTATCAGAAAAGTTAACAAAGATGGCGTTGGGAGCTGGAATAGCTACAAACGAGAGACATAGAAGAGCAATGATAATATCTGTTGGCGCTTTAAAAAACTGTAAAAAAGAGTTAAAAAGGGATTTAGTACGTTCAGAGATTGCTGCAGAAGAGTTGCGGTCTAGTATTATGGCCCTAGAAAGTATGGTGGGCAGCGTTGGTGTAGAGGATTTATTAGACGAAATATTCGCGAATTTTTGTCTAGGTAAATAGGAGAATGTTTCACGTGAAACAAGAACAGTTTGATGTAATAGTTGTTGGTGGAGGCCATGCGGGTGCGGAGGCAGCGCATGCTGCGGCGCGCATGGGAGTTCGGGTCCTTTTAATTACTCATAAAGTAGAGACGATTGGTGTTATGTCTTGTAATCCAGCTATAGGTGGCCTTGGAAAGGGACACTTAGTTAGAGAAATTGATTCTATGGGTGGAATAATGGGGCTTGCGGCAGACCAGGCAGGAATACAGTTTCGACTCTTAAATAGAGGTAAGGGACCAGCAGTCCAGGGTCCTAGGGCACAAGCTGACCGAAATGTTTATAGGCTTAGTGTACAGAAACTTCTTAACGTTCAAAAAAACCTTTCAGTTTTAGAGGGTGAAGTTGCAGACTTCTGTGTGAGTAAGGACACCGTTCTAGGGGTTAAACTGAAAGATGAGTCTATTATCAAGAGTAAAGCTGTTATTTTAACAACTGGAACCTTTCTGAGAGGTGTTATGCATGTCGGTGAACAAAAAACTTCTGGTGGTCGCTTCGGTGACCGGCCCTCTATTACACTTGCAGAGCGCATGGAAACCTTCCAGCTTCCGCTTGGACGGCTTAAAACGGGAACACCGCCCCGATTAGATGGGCGAACTATAAATTGGTCAGCGTTAGAATCTCAACCTGGGGATAGTGACCCCAGCATGTTTTCCTTTTTATCAAAGCAACCTTCTTTAAGGCAAGTCTCTTGTGGGTTAACGCACACAAACAATAAGACACACGATATAATTAGAGAAAACCTAGATAAATCAGCAATTTATGGTGGTAAAATTGATAGCATTGGTCCTCGATACTGCCCATCAATTGAGGATAAGGTTGTACGTTTCCCAGACAAGAACGAACATCAAATTTTTCTTGAACCAGAAGGTTTAAATGACCATACAGTATATCCGAATGGCATTTCGACATCTCTTCCTGAAAATGTCCAGGATAGGTATGTAAAGTCTATAGTTGGACTTGAGGGAGCACGTATAATACAACCAGGGTATGCGATAGAGTACGATTACGTTGACCCGCGTGCTTTAAAGAAAAGTTTGGAGCTAAAGAATATTAATGGTTTATATTTGGCTGGTCAAATTAATGGGACAACAGGATACGAAGAGGCAGCAGCCCAGGGCTTGGTCGCTGGTCTTAGTGCAGCCAGCAAAGTTCGGGACCTTGATTTGGTCGAGTTTACACGCTCAAGCTCTTACATTGGAGTAATGATAGACGATTTAATAACCCGTGGGGTAGAAGAGCCATATAGAATGTTCACATCAAGGGCGGAGTTCAGGCTTTCATTGCGAGCGGACAATGCTGATCAACGCTTGACCGAATATGGTCTTAAACTAGGGTGCGTAGGAGAGGATAGAAAAAAGGTGTTTAGGGAGAAGATGGAAAACCTAAGTCACGCTAAACGATTGTTAAGCAAACACCATTTGAGTCCGCAAGAGGCTAGTAAGTATAATATAAAAGTTAAAAAGGACGGAAAACGTAGAACTATGATGGAGTTGTTAGCGTTTCCTGATGTAAAGGTAGACTATTTTTTGGGGGCATTACCCGAGCTTTCTGAGATTAGCTATGAGTGTAAAGAGCAGGTAGAGCGAGATGCGTTGTATTCAAATTACGTTGGCAGACAGTTGCGTGATGCGGAGCTCCTTAAACGGGATGAGCGCGTGGTTCTTCCTTTAGATTTTGATTATTATAATATCTCAGGGCTTTCTAACGAATTGACCCAAAAGTTGTCAATGTCTCGGCCAGAGAATATTGGACAAGCGTCAAGAATAGATGGGATAACACCGGCCGCACTCACGTTAATTCTTGCAAACCTTAGAATAAAGAAAGCTTCTTGAAGTTAAATTAGGGAAAAAGTTGGATTTTTGGAATAATTTAGATGTTTCACGTGAAACATTTCATATGTTGGAGACCTACAAGGAGAGACTTCTCCTGTGGAACAAAAAAATAAACCTCATCTCAAAAAAAAGTACAAATAATATTTGGGATCGACACTTTTTGGACTCTGCACAGGTTTTTTCAACCCTCACTACAGGGCAAACTAAACTTTTAGATTTCGGTTCGGGAGGTGGCTTTCCAGGAATGGTACTGGCGATTATTGCCACTGAAAAACTTCCACTAATGAGAGTAGAAATGGTAGAGTCGGACCAAAGAAAGGCTGTTTTTTTAAGAGATACAGTAAGAGTTCTTGGTCTAAATTCGGCTGTTTGGTCAGATCGAGTAGAAGATATTGTTGAGATGAATTCCGATGTTATTACAGCTAGAGCATTGGCTCCATTGAAAAAACTTCTATTTTTTTCAAATAGACATTTAAAAAAAGGAGGGTTTTGTGTTTTTTTAAAAGGTGAAAGTTATAAAGAAGAAATTAAAGAAGCGCTTGAGTGTTGGAGTTTTAGCATTAAAATAAAAGAGAGCGTCACTAACCCATTGTCGGCAATGTTAATAATATCAGATTTGGAGAAAAGATAGTATGACGTATAAGCGGCCAAGGGTAATATCGGTTACAAACCAAAAAGGGGGAGTAGGGAAAACTACTACTACAATTAATTTGGGTGTTGCTTTGGCTTTGCAAGGAAAAAGCGTTGGTATTATAGATCTCGACCCACAAGGGAATGCCTCAACAGCCTTGGGGTTGGAATCTCAAGAGAGGCTGAAAACAACGTATGACCTTTTGGTGGGTGATAGTGATTTGTTTTCTATTTTTGTAAGGGTGGGTGTTGATGGTCTCGTTTTGGCACCAGCAACAGTAGACTTAAGTTCAGCAGACTTAATTTTATCAAAGAAATCTGATCAAGTCACTGTTTTAAAAGATAAAATAAATTCAATTGATTTTAGTCAAAACAAATTAGACTATATATTAATTGATTGCCCGCCTTCTTTAAACCTTTTAACAATTAATGCTCTTGTGGCCTCTGACTCTGTTCTTGTTCCGCTCCAAGCTGAGTTTCTTCCACTTGAAGGGCTTTCCCAACTTATGTTGTCCGTTAAGGAAATTAGAGATACAGCAAACCCAGGCTTAAGGTTTGAAGGAATTGTCTTAACAATGTTTGATAAAAGGAATAACCTCAGTCGGCAGGTTGAAGATGATGTTCGAGACAACCTTAAGGGACTTGTTTATCAGTCCGTTATACCAAGGAGTGTAAAGCTAAGTGAAGCTCCATCATATGGAAAGTCTATTTTTGATTACTCACCAAGATCTAAAGGTGCATTTGCTTATAAAGCGTTAGCATTAGAGATTTTAGCAAGACATGACGTTAACTAGGAGTGGATAAATGACAAAATTAGGGAAATTAAAGCCAAAGAGAGCTCTTGGAAGGGGCTTATCTGAATTAATGGCTAATGCAGCACTGTCGGCAGAGTTTTCGAGCCCAGGTCCGGATAAAGCTGATAGTAAAAAACAGGTTTCTATTGAGTTAATTAAGCCCAATAAAAACCAACCTAGGAAAATATTCTCAAAAAAGCCTTTAGAGGAACTGGCTGTATCAATAGCATCTAAAGGAATTCTTCAACCTATACTAGTAAGGCCTGATCCAGATGCTCCCGATTTATATGAGATTGTGGCAGGAGAGAGGCGCTGGAGGGCGGCACAACTGGCACAACTTCACGAGGTACCAGTTGTTGTTGGAGAGTTTACTGACCTAGAGGTTCTTGAGGTTGCAATTATAGAGAATATTCAAAGATCAGATTTGAACCCAGTTGAAGAAGCTTTAGGCTTTCAGCAATTACAAGAAAAATTTGCACAAAGTCAGGAACAGCTTTCCCAAGCTCTAGGAAAGAGCAGGAGTTATATTGCAAATGCTTTAAGGCTATTAACGTTGCCTAGCCTTGTCCTCGATTGGATACAAGATGGGTCATTGTCGGTTGGCCATGCGCGAGCAATTATTACAACAGAAAACCCAAGTTCAATTGCTAGAAAAATAGTGAATTTAGGCCTTAGTGTCCGGGAAACAGAGGCGTTAGTAAGGGGAGGTTCAAAAAAGAAAAGTGTGCGATTAGACTTAAAGGAGACGAATAATAAAAGAAAACTCGCAGATACAATAGATTTAGAGAAGCAGTTAAGCTTAAACACCGGTCTTAAGGTAACAATAGAACATAAAGCATCGTCGGGTGTTGGGGTAGTTACTATATCATACGATAGTCTGTCAGAGCTTGATAAAGTTTGTGAGATTTTATCTTAAAATGACAAAACATCTGAGGGAGAAGAATTTCATCATCTTCGAAAGCAGATTCTTAAAGTATTAAATTTATTAGGAAATTAATTCTGATAAAACACTATTAAGAACTGGTCGCCCCTCAGGTGTCACAACTATTCTTTCGTTTTTAACAAATATCAATCCCAACTTTGTTAAGCCTTTGATATTATTGTAATTTAATAGATTTGAATCTAGAGCCTCTAAAAATTTTAAATCAGTTCCTTCAACTAATCGAGCCGACATCATTAAATATTCTAATGCTTCGTCAGACTTTGATAATACGATACTAGGTTCTGCACCGTGACCTAACTTTTTTATTTGAGAAAGCCATTTGTTAGGGTTTTTTGTCATTACCGTAGCTTTTCGTTTGGGTCCTTGGTAGTATCTTCCATGGGCACCAGGCCCAACACCAATAAAATCACCACCGCGCCAATAAATTAAATTATGGCGAGATTCCTCCCCTGGAAAGGCGTGATTTGATACTTCATACAGAGGCAACCTATTACTACTCATAATTTCTTGGGTAAGAGTGTACATGTCTGCAGAAAGGTCCTCTGAAGGTAACCCTGGAAGCTTGCCTACTTTTGCACGGTCCCCAAAAACAGTACCATCTTCTATCGTTAGTTGATAAAGTGACATGTGGTTTGTGCCGAGTGATAAGGCAGACAGCAGTTCTTCTTCCCAAGCTTTAATGGTTTGGTTTTGACGTGCATAAATAAGATCAAAACTAACACGATCAAAAACAGACTGGGCTGTCTGAACAGCTATAATAGCATCTTTACCAGTGTGCAGTCTTCCCAGATATTTTAAAGACGTGTCATCGAGTGACTGGACTCCGACAGAAACCCTGTTAACTCCAGCTGACCTGTATTCTTTAAACCTTGAAACATCTATTGAGGTGGGATTAGCCTCTAATGTAATTTCCAGTTGGTTTGACGTTTTCCAAAGGGATAATATGTGGGTGATAATTGTTTCTATTGTTTTAGACGGCATTAGGCTTGGTGTTCCACCCCCAAAGAAAACAGTGTTGAGAATTTTTTCTGAAGAATGATGATAATTGTTACTAATCTCTGAAAGGTAAGCTTCGGTCCACGCTTCCTGATCAATATTTGAAGAAACGTGACTGTTGAAATCGCAGTATGGGCACTTAGATTGACAAAAAGGCCAATGTATATAAAGGCCAAAACCAGCTCTTTGCCAATTTTTAACCATCTAAATAACGTAGAAATTTTTCGAAAGCTTTGGCTCTGTGGCTCATATTATTTTTTTCCCAGCGATCCATTTCACCAAAAGTTAAGTTTTGACCTTCAGGTTGAAAAATAGGATCATACCCATGCCCATTTTTCCCACGCATTGGCCAGATAATTTCACCGGGAACTACGCCCGAAAAAATTTTATCGCTTCCGTCTGGCCAAGCCAAACAAAGTGTACAACAAAACCGAGCAGTCCGAGGAAAAGAAGCTTTGATAGAGTTTAGTTCATAAAGGACCTTTTCCATGGCTTTATTGAAGTCTCTGCCTCCATCAACCTCTGCCCAGTCGGCGGTATATACACCAGGGAGGTTGTTTAGAGCATCAACCTCTACGCCACTATCGTCAGACAAAGCTGGAAGCCCTGTTGACTTAGAGGCTGCGTGTGCTTTTATCCTAGCGTTTCCAACGAAAGTATTTTCTGTTTCAGCAGGCTCTATTAAATTATAATCTTTAGCTGACGATATTTTTATATCATAACCAACTAAAAGTGCAGAAATTTCTTCCAGCTTTCCTTTATTATGGGTTGCAATTAAGAGCTCTTCACCCAGTAAATTAGTCATTTATTTTAACAGCGCTTTTCTGGCTTGAGATTAAAGAACTAACACCTTTTTCAGCTAAGGTAATTAGGGCATCAAGCTCAGAACGGCTAAAAGGCGCACCTTCAGCAGATGCTTGAACTTCAATAAGATTACCTGCACCGGTTAGTACAAAATTTGCGTCTGTTCCCGCGTCACTATCTTCCTGATAATCTAAATCTAATACAGGTTGGCCCGCATATATTCCACAGCTGACGGCAGCAACATGATCTGTTATTGGGTCAGTTTTTAAAACCCCTTTTTCTAATAGTGAATTAATAGCAAGTCTCAAAGCAACCCAACCACCAGTTATACTGGCACAACGAGTGCCGCCGTCCGCTTGAATAACGTCACAATCTATAATGATCTGTCTTTCACCTAATGAAACACGATCTATGCCAGCGCGAAGTGACCTCCCTATAAGGCGTTGAATTTCTTGAGTCCGGCCGGATTGCCCATTCTTTGATTCTCTCCGCATTCTAGTATTTGTTGACCTAGGTAACATACCGTACTCAGCTGTTACCCAACCTAAGCCAGAGTTTCTTAAAAATGGGGGCACTTTTTCATCTATAGTGGCTGTACAAATAACATGAGTTTCTCCACACTTTATCAGACATGAGCCCTCAGAATGTTTAGTAATGTGTGTTTCAATAGAAACATTTCTAATTTCGTTTAAACTTCTACCAGACGGTCGCATAATGTTTTCTCCTACTTTATTTGTACCAAATACGCTTTCTTTAAAGAAGTTTGCAAGTACGATTGACTAATGAGTTAATAAACTAGTAAACAAATATGCTGAATTAGGGTTTTTTATGGCGTCTACAAAAAACATTACAAGTATAATGAGTGAAAGGAGCCGAGAGGTTTTCCAACAAGTAGTAGAAAACTATTTGTCGACTGGTGAACCAATGGGCTCTGCTGCTTTAACAGAAACGTTATCAGAAAAAGTTAGTGCAGCGACTGTTCGGAATGTAATGCAGGACTTAGAGCTTTTGGGGCTTTTGGATAGTCCTCATATTTCTGCTGGCAGAATACCTACTCAACTAGGTTTGAGGATGTTTGTTGATGGGATACTGGAGGTTGGGCAAGCGAGCAATGAAGATAAACTTCGTATAGATGATACTATTGGGGAGAGCCAATCAGCAGTTACATCATTATTAGATAGTATAGGCACAGCTCTTTCTGGGTTAACACAAAGTGCAAGCCTGGTCTTTTGTCCTAAACAAGAAGCGCCAATTAAGCATATAGAGTTTGTGAGCTTAGCTGAAGACCGTACATTGGTGGTATTAGTTTTTGGAGATGGAAGTGTTGAAAACCGGGTTTTTGTTCCACCAAAGGGACAGACACCATCGTCAATGAGAGAAGCTGCAAACTTTTTAAATAACATTGGCATTGGTCACACCTTGTCGGAGATTAGATTAAAAATACAAATAGAAATTAAAAAAAATAGACGTGAACTAGATACCTTAGCTACAGAACTTGTAAAGTTAGGTTTAGCCGTTTGGGAAAATGCAGATATCGCTAGTGAAAGATTGATTGTTAGAGGTAGGTCTAATTTGCTAGACGAGACTCGACATGATCACGAAATTGAGAGAGTAAAAAACCTGTTTGACGACTTAGAACGGAAACGAGATATAGCAGAATTTCTACAATTAACAGATGAAGGAGAAGGAGTCAGAATATTTATTGGATCAGAAAACAAACTTTTTTCACTTTCGGGTTCATCTTTGATTATTTCACCCTATATGAATATAGAGAAAAAAATTATTGGTGCGGTTGGTGTTATCGGCCCAACAAGGCTTAATTACGGGAGAATTGTTCCCATTGTTGATTATACTGCTCAGGTGGTTGGAAAATTAATATCTAAAATAGATAAAGGAAGAAAATGACTAAATTAAAAGATGAAGATGACTTTCAAACAGACCATTTAGAAAAGCTGGCAGAAGAAGATGTAGATTTAACGGAACCTGAAGCAGTAGACGATATTGAAAGCCTTAAAGAAGAAAAAAACAGCCTCCAAGATAGGTTATTGCGTTCATTCGCAGATTTAGAGAACACTCGGAAGCGAGGAGAGCGAGATAGAAGAGAGGCAGAGGAGTATGGCGGCTCTAGATTAGCAAAAGACATGCTTGCAGTTTATGACAACTTGCGTAGAGCTGTAGACGTAGTCACAGAAGAACAGCGAGAATCATCTAAAGCTGTTATAGAAGGAATAGAGCTCACGCTTAAGGAATTGATACATGTCTTTGGAAAGCATGGTATTGAACCTATTTTACCTGATGTTGGAGACAAATTTGATCCCCAAGAACATCAGGCAATGTTTGAAGCACCCTCTTCAGATGTGAAGGCAGGATATATAATTCAAGTATTAGCTGAAGGTTTTACATTGAAAGAACGATTGTTAAGGCCAGCTCAGGTTGGGGTTTCATCAACACCTTGAAGATCTTTTAATTCATATAATAATTGTAGAGCATCCTTAGGAGAAAGGGTGTCGGGGTTACTATTTCTTAACTTCACCCTGAGTAGATCAATTTTTTCGCTTTCCCTTGGGTAGTTGACTGGAGTAGAAAAAAGAGGAAGATTGTCTGTAACGCTGTTTTCCCTTGATGAGTTTTCTAGAGAACTTAGAATAAACTGAGCTCTTTTAATGACAGACGAAGGTAAACCAGCAAGTTTTGCCACTTGCACTCCGTAAGATCGATCTGCTGAACCGCTTTTTACGGTATGTAGGAAAATTATTTCTCCTTCCCACTCCTTTACTGTTACAGTCGCGTTCTGAACACTTTCGAGGGTTTTACTAGTAGCTGTTAATTCATGATAATGTGTAGCAAATAGAGCCCTACATTTGTTTTTTGAGTGTAGATGTTCAAGAGTAGCCCAAGCAATTGATAGGCCATCGTAGGTTGAGGTGCCTCTCCCTATTTCATCTAAAATAACTAGAGCACGGTCATCAGCTTGGTTTAAAATTGCAGCTGTTTCAACCATTTCTACCATAAAGGTAGATCTCCCTCTTGCTAGGTCATCAGAAGCACCTACTCTACTAAAAACTTGCGAAAACAGACCTATTTTTGCTTCTGCCGCTGGTACATATGATCCTATTTGAGCAAGGATTGCTATCAATGCGTTCTGGCGTAAAAAAGTTGATTTCCCAGACATATTCGGTCCTGTTAGTAGCCAGATGTTGGCCCCACCCTTAATAGCTGATAAGTTACATGAGTTTGAGACAAACGGGGTGTTTCCTGCTCTGTTAATTGAATGTTCAACTACTGGGTGTCTTCCAGAAATTATTTTAAAGTCCCGAGAATGATCTAGCTTCGGTTTAACCCATTCTGAATCACTTGCAAGATATCCAAGACTACAAAACACATCAATTTCTGCCAATGTTGATGCTAAGTAGGTAAGCGGAACAATGCTTGATAAGACAGAATCCCTAAGCCCACTAAAAATTTCTTTTTCTAGGCCACTTATTGCACTTGTGGCATTTAATAGCTTTGTTTCAAGGCTGGAGAGCTCTATTGTTGTGAACCTAACAGAGTTAGCTGTAGTTTGACGATGAATAAAAAGATCAGAAAAAACTTGAGAAAACATTTTTTCACTATGGTTAGTTGTTGTTTCAATAAAATAACCAAGAACGTTATTATATTTAATTTTTAGGGACGAAATACCTGTTTTTTCAACGTAGCTCGACTGTAATTGACTTATTATTTTTTTGTTATCATCCCTTAATAACCGATTTTCATCTAAGCTTTTTGAAAACCCTTTTTTTATAAAATTACCATCTTTTATTAGTTGTGGCGGATCGTCGTCTAAAGCATTTTTAAGCATTGAAATAGTGTCTGAAAACCCTATGAGCATATAGTTTTTCTCTTTTATAAGGTTTGGAAGATCTGTGGCAGAAAACAGTTGATTCAGGTGTTGAGCTTGAACAAGTCCATTTCTAATAGAGCTTAAATCACGTGGTCCGCTACGGTCTATGGATAAACGAGATAGTATACGGCCAAGGTCTGGAGTTTCTTTAAGAAGGTTTTGAACAAGTTCTCGAAGATCTTTATTTTTGTAAAATAAGCTAACACAGTCTAACCTACTCTCTATTAATGCTAAATCTGTTGAGGGCCCCGACAACCATCTCTCTAAAAGCCTAGCACCAGGAGATGTTTGTGTTTTGTCTATTGTGGACAGTAGAGAGCCAGATTTTTCTCCTTTTAAGTTCCGTAAAACTTCTAAATTTCTTCTAGTAGCAGGATCAATTTGTAATATTTTTTCCTTATTTTCTTTTACTGGAGTTTTTAAAAAAGGGAGACGACCTTTTTGAGTTATATCTAGATAATCAATAAGTGCACCCATTGCTGATAGCTCAGCCCGAGTAAAAGTTCCAAATGAGTCAAGGGAGGAGACACTGTATAGTTTTTTTAAACGTCTATCAGAAGAACTGCTATCAAAGCTACTTTTACCAAGTGGAGAGAGTACAATGCCGGCTTCAGTAGCAAGTGGATTAATGTCGTTATATATGTTTTCAGATATTATAATTTCACTTGGCGAAAGTCTGGACAGCTCAACGGGTAATTTAGTTCTAGCACACTGGCTTGTTGTAAGTTCGCCGGTAGACATATCTACCCAAGCGATGGCACCCTCTGATCTGATCTCAGAAAAAGCCAACAAAAAATTATTACTAGAGGAGTCTAATAAGCTTTCTTCTGTTAGAGTGCCAGCTGTAACAAGCCTTACAACCTCACGGTTTACTACAGATTTTGGGCCTCTTTTTTTTGCCTCTACAGGGCTTTCCATTTGCTCACAAACGGCAACTTTAAAACCCTGAGTTATTAGCTCTAGTAGGTAGCTTTCCGAGGCATGAGCAGGAACACCACACATTGGAATATCTTTTCCACTATGCTGACCTCTTTTTGTAAGTGTAATTCCGAGAGCTTTCGACGCGACGACGGCATCTTCAAAAAACAACTCGTAGAAATCTCCCATTCTATAAAATAGCAACGCATCTTTGTACTCTTCTTTGATGTTTAGGAACTGAGCCATCATAGGGGTTATTGTTTTTACTGTTCCATCCATGATATATCCTAAGAGGTTTTTAAATAAATTTACAAATGAAATGTTCAAGGAGAATTTGTCAAAGACAAACTAAAACTATTTATACTTTTTGACCAGTTGCATTTTTATAAAGAATAGATATTGAAGTAAGAGAAAAATACATGTGTATTATACTGTTTATTTGTTATGAACAAATAAAGATTGATTAGAGGCATTAGGCTTTAAGTAAATGAAGCTACTTAGCGCTTTAGGAGAATGTTAATGACTTTAACTGCCGCCCAAGCAGGCTTTTACCTTCATCACCTCTCTTTTGAGAGTTTGTGCCCAGAGCGCTTGGCGTTGTTTTATTCAAACGTTATGGACATGGATTTTAACAAGCAGTCTGAGACTGAATGGCGATGTGAGGGACCAGGAAGGCGCATGGTTTTTGTTCCAGGAGAAAACAAGAAAATGGCCTACGCGGGCATGGCATGTAGAGACAGGGAAGGTTTGGAGGCCTTAAGATCTAGAGTCCTTAGTGAAAATATTAAAATTTTGGATAGTAGCTCTTCTTATTTCGAAGATGGAGCATTTTCCTTAAAAGACCCTGACGGAAACCTTATATGCTTTGGGATTGCTAGGTTTACTGACAATAAAAGAAAAGCAATTAAGGGGCCTATACAACACCTTACGTTTGCATCATTTGATGTTGAAAGATTTAGAGACTTTTATTGTGGTAAACTTGGGTTTAGAGTAACAGACCAAGTTTTATATGATGACGGCTCATTAGCTACTTGTTTTACAACGTCTAACCATGAACACCACACTATTGCGTGTTTCAAATCTGATCGGAATGGTGTTGATCACCACTCATATGAGGCTGGTAGTTGGGATTATATTAGGGACTGGTGTGATCATTTTTCGGACCATGATGTCAGCTTGATGTGGGGTCCTGGGCGTCATGGGCCAGGTAATAACTTATTTGCCTTTATTGAAGATCCCGACGGTAACTGGATAGAAGTTTCTGCGGAGTTAGAGGTTGTTTGTGATCGTGAAATAAGAGATTGGCCACAAGCAGAACGAACACTTAATTTATGGGGAAATGCTATTTTGCGTTCTTGAAAGGAAACATTATGAGACTTATTAGCTTTACACGACTAGGAGATATTGGCTTCGGTGCACTTGTTGATGGCGGGGTTGTAGATTTAACTAACCAATTAGATTATGGCATTGATACAATTAAAGGAGCCATGGAGTCGGATCTTCTAGAGTTTATAGAGGACTATATTGAAGATAGGCCACCTAATTTTTCAATGTCAGATGTCACACTTTTACCGGTGATCCCTAACCCAGCAAAAATTATCTGTATAGGTCTAAATTATGAAAACCACCGAAAGGAAACACAGCGTCCTGATGTAGCGTATCCAACAATATTTGTACGATATGCAGACTCACAAGTAGCTCACGGACAGGCTCTTATTAAACCTAAATCTACTGAGAGGTTTGATTATGAGGGAGAAATGGCTGTGATTATTGGACAAGGTGGACGAAATATTTCTGAGGAATCCGCACTAAGCCATGTTGGGGGTTATGCGTGTTATAATGATGGTAGCGTGAGGGATTGGCAGAGGCACACTTCCCAATTTACGCCTGGAAAGACATTCCCCGGTACTGGAGCATTTGGCCCATATATGGTGACCAGAGAAGAGGTAGGAGATTATACTAAACTACCTATTCAAACGCGATTAAACGGGGAGGTAATGCAAGATGCAACACTTTCTGACCTAATTTTCCCAATCCCACGACTTATAAGCTATGTGTCACAGTTTACTCCATTAGCGCCTGGGGATGTAATAGTGTCTGGAACGCCTGGTGGAGTTGGAGATAAACGAGAGCCACCAGTATATATGGTCCCGGGTGATTTGGTTGAAGTCGAAATTGGTATGCTTGGTATATTGGCTAACCCGGTAATAGGTGAATAAGTACCGTAAGTCTCTGATGTGACAAAAAGTGAGACCATAGCAAAGACTGATGTGTTAATAGTTGGAGCAGGCCCAACTGGATTACTGTTGGCTAACCTTCTTGGGTCTATGGGTGTTGAAACCATTGTGATTGAGCGAAATGAAGGGACAGTTCAAGAGCCTAGAGCTGTTTCCATTGATGATGAGTCTATGCGGGCCTTACAGGCGGCAGGTCTTTCGAGCAAAGTAGAAAAAATTGTAACTCGTGGGTACGGGTCTATTTATAAAGGACCCTCAGGGCAGGTTTTTTCTGAGGTAAAGCCGTCCTCTAAAGAGTTTGGGTTTGACAAGCGAAACGCTTTTCAACAACCAAGGTTAGAGTCACTTCTTTTGAACGGACTAAAGCGCTTTGAGTCTGTTAAGTTTTTTTTCAAAACGACGATGGTTAGTTTTAAGGATAACTCAGAAACAGTTATTTCTTCAGTTAAGCCTCTTGAAGGAAAAGAGTATGAGATAGTATCTAGATACATGGTCGCCTGCGATGGGGGGCAATCAGCAACTCGAAAAGCACTTGGAGTTAAAATGCTCGGGACCACTTTCGAAGAGCCTTGGTTGATTGTAGACCTTAAAACAACAAAGAACAGTTGTTTTCATACCGAAGTGCTGTGTGACCCAAGCCGCTCTTGTATAACATTACCTGGGCCAGACGGGGTTCGTAGATATGAATTTAAACTTTGTAAAGGTGAACATCCTGAACAGATAGTTAAAGAGAGTAATGTAAGGAAGCTTTTGGGTTCAGTTGGGGAGGACGAAAATGAAGAAATTCAGCGAGTGCGGGTTTACACTTTTCATGCAAGGCTTGCAGAGTTCTGGCGAAAAAAAAGAATATTTTTGGCTGGCGATGCCGCTCACTTAACTCCACCCTTTGCAGGGCAAGGAATGAATAGTGGTTTGCGAGATGCTCACAATCTAGCCTGGAAGCTATCAGAAGCTTTACAGAACTCAAATGTTTCAGATAGGTTTCTTGATAGCTATGAAACGGAAAGAAAACCCCATGCAGCTGAAATGATCAACTTAGCTTTGCGTATGGGTAAAATTATGATGCCATCATCTAGGGTTCAAGGTGCTTTGATTAGGGGAGGCTTTCGTGTTTTAGGCTTTTACCCCCCAGCAAAAGATTATTTTTTACAAATGCGTTATAAACCAAAACCGAGATTTAAGGATGGGTTAGTCTGGGAGAGTAACGATACAGAGAGTATCGTGGGCCAAATGTTTCCTCAACCTGTTGTTGAGGGACTTGATCGTGAGCGGGATCTTTTAGATAATATATTGAATGATAAAGTCACAATAATAATATTTTCTGAAAGCCCTGAAAAGAATATATCAGCTAAAATGGTAGAAAAGATTTTACAAGAAAATGCTAAAGTTATTGGCTTAACACCAGAGTGGATGAATCCAAAACCTACTTATTTTCCGATATTCCGAGATTGTGAAAGAGTTTTTTCAAAAAAACCATTTAGAAAACTTTTAAACAGAATTTTTTTACTAAGACGAGATAGATATGTGGCGGCATCAAGAACATTTGAAAAAACTGACGACTTAATACCCATCATGCAGACTTTAATGGCAAAGGTTTAGAAAGTTTTGGAAAATTAGTTGTTATAAGTTATTATTTATTTTCGTAAATAAGCCAATTTAAAACTTCATTGATCCCTGCATCGTCCTGCTTAGCGGCCTCACAACGGATAAAGTAACACCAGTCATCATCGATTTTGTTGCTTGATAGAATGACTAGGTTACCTGCAGCAACATCCTCCTTTAAAAAAGCACTTCTACATAGCGCCACTCCATGCCCATTAAGTGCAGCAGACCTTAGTAAAGCTGAACCCTCGACCACTAAGCCAGAGGTTTCTATTTCTGAGCGGGTATATTCAACATTATTTTTAAACCAAAGTGGCCACATCCTAAGATCTTCATCATGAATAAGAGGACCAGTTTTTAGTAATTTATTAGAATCACCATGAAAAGCCTGTAAAAGAGATACAGAAGATACAGGAACAGCTGTTCCTTCAAATAAAGCAATATCATCAGGTAGAAGTTGAGATTTTTTTGAAAAAAGAATCTCAATATCTGGTAATGGTGTTGTAGGGCGATCATTTTGCGCCATACTTAAATGAATATTTATTTCTGGATACTTTATGTGAAACGCTTTTAGCCGAGGCATTACCCACTTAGTTGCGACTAGTGGTAGGCTACCAATCCCAATGCTTCGCATAGCACGCATAGGGATTCTGTCCACCTCATGCCTAATAGAATCGAAAGCCTCGTGTGCTACGCTAGCGAGGCTTTTTCCCGCTAATGTTAAACCTATTACACGTCCATGGCGGGTAAAAAGAGGGTAGCGGGCCCAAGTTTCTAGAACTTTCATTTGGTGGCTTACTGCTGAGTGAGAAACAGTGAGTAAATTTGCAGCGCCTGTAACCGAGCCTGTTCGGTGAACGGCTTCGAGCGCACGAAGGGCTTTAAGTGGAGGAAGTCTAGATGAGCTGGACATACGCCATTATGTTAGTTTTTTAGACGACTTCCAAGTGTTTTTTGCTTTTTTTTGTTTAAATGATATTCTAACCTGATTATCAAAACTGAAGACAAGGGACAATATAGTATGGGTAATAAGCTTCGTGTTTGTGTGGCTCAAATGACATCGACGAACCGTCATGCTGGAAATATAGAGTTTCTTGAAAAAGCAGTGCATCATGCAGTGAATGAGGGTTGTCAGCTTTTAGCTTTGCCCGAGGCTGCAGGGATGATGAACAAAGATCGAGATGATGCTCGTACACAGATTACAATTGAGTCAGATGATCCTTATATATTGGCCTGTAAAAAATTAGCAAAGCTTTTTGGAATTTGGATACATAACGGCTCTACACCTATTTCAAGTGGTGATGGGAGGTTTCTTAATCATACTAATTTGATAAATATGAGTGGAGAAACAGTTACAACATACGATAAAATCCATTTATTTGATGTTTTTTTAGAAGGACGGCCAGCTACTGGAGAGTCTAATAGGTATAATCCGGGTACAGAAGCCAAAGTTGTTGATACTCCTTGGGGCCCCTGGGGTTTGTCTGTTTGTTATGATCTAAGGTTTCCTCACCTTTACAGGGATTATGCAAAAAGTGGTGCAACGATTATGTTTATTCCCTCGGCTTTTACTGTGCCTACAGGAGAAGCGCATTGGGAAATTTTGTTAAGAGCGAGAGCAATAGAGAACGGTTCTTTTGTAATAGCTGTGGCACAGGCCGGTAAGCATGATGATGGCCGACAAACGTATGGTCATAGTATGGTGATAGATCCTTGGGGAAAGATTTTACTTGAGATGAGTGGTAACGAGGCAGGTTTTGGAGTTGTTAACCTAGATTTATCTCAAGTTGAAGGAGTGCGTGGTCAAATACCATCACTGAAAAACGAGAGAGCTTACAAACTCTCTTATGAAAAAAGCTAAATTAACAAAAACTAAACAAAGAACTATAGAAAGGAAATGTTATGAAATCGAATGTTCGAATACTCCTTGCAACAGTACTGGCGTTTGGGACGATACTTATGTCGCCAATCTCTTTGTCAGCCAAGGAGCGACCTGATTTAGTTATAGCTGTTGATAACCTTTGGAAAACAATGGACCCAGTTATTGGCATATCAACCACTGGGGCACGTGTTCACTCTAATGTGTTTGATACATTAATAAGAAGAAACAGGTGGGAGGACCCAGATGGAAACAAATTAGTACCATGGTTAGCCACTAGTTGGGAAAGAACAACGCCAACAATCTGGACTTTTCATTTAAGAGAAGGTGTGAAGTTCCACGATGGGCACGTAATGGACGCTGAGGATGTTGCCTTTTCAATTTCTGAGGAACGCTTATGGGCAAAAAAACCAATGGCCCCAAGAGGTAAAAGGTACGCAGCGGGTATTGTTAGATCTGAAGCTACTGGTCCTCTGACCGTTGAAATTGAAACGGCTACACCAGATCCAAGTTTTGCATATCGTTTGGTAACTCCGTTAGGTTTTGTTTTACCGAAACATTACTATAATGAGGTAGGTACCGATGCGTTTGGTCAAAAACCAATTGGGACTGGTCCTTACAAAATAGTTTCATTTGATTCAGCTGCTGAGCTTGTTGCGATAGCTTTTGATGATTATTGGAAGGGCCCCGCGCCAGCAGCAAGCTTAACATATAGGATAGTTCCAGAGTTTTCTACACGTTATGCTGGCCTAGCAGCTGGGGAGTTTGATGTAATTGTGAGCATTCCTGCCGACCAAATAGCTTCTGTAAGTGGAACAGCCGGTATTAGAGTAATGGAGAAATCTATAGAGAACTACCCTATGTTTGCTTTTAATACCCTTGATACAGAAGAGACACCTAACAACCCTCTGAAAGATGTTAACTTGCGTAAGGCTATGGTTACAGCAATTGATAGAGATGGAATCGCAAAGGCTCTATGGGGTGATGCAACTTATGTACCAGCACCTTTTAATTTTCCAGAATATGGTGACTACTATGACCCTAATCGTAAAGCGGTATATACGTATGATCCAAAGAGAGCTGCTGAGTTTTTATCAAAAACCAACTATGATGGTGAAGAACTTATTTGGCATATTACCAGAGGGTTTTACCCTAACTATGAAGTGGCCGCCGAGTTTATGGTAGAGCAATGGCGTGAAATAGGTATTAACGTCCGCATGATGATTGTGGATAATTTTGGCCTTGCGTATAAACGCCCATTTCATATGCTAAACATGTCAATGTCTAGTGAGTTTTCGGGTGACCCTTATCGGCCGTTATGGTTAGATTGGGGACCATTCTCTAGTAGAACTCGAGCTAAGCACAAAACTTGGGCCCCTTCTGATAAATTCTTAGAAATTGGCGCAAGATTTGCTGCAGCCCAAGACTTTTCTTCTAGAAACGCAGCGTATTTAGATCTTGTAGCAGAATGGGAAGATATAACCCCTGGTATGTACCTTTGGAGAAATGTGGTTAGCTACGGAGTTCGAGAAGAGCTTAATTGGGATCCAGGAAACTCTGCGGTAACTATTTTTGATAGTATGTACTTAAAATAAAAAAAGGTCTGAGCCATATATGAAAAATACTAATGCTGCTATTCTAGAGCTAAGCAATGTCGGTATAGGTCTTCCGTTAGGAGCTGACCGACAATGGGCAGTAAGAGATGTTTCATTAACCATACTTCCCCAACAAACGCTTTGTCTTGTTGGGGAAAGTGGCTCAGGAAAATCAGTAATTGCACAAGCAATTATGGGCATCTTACCGTCAGCACTCCCATTAAAAGAAGGGAAAATAAAGCTTTTAGGAAAAGATATCCCTAAACAAAGGTCTCCAAACTTCAATTTGTTACGAAGTGTTAAAATGGGAATGGTGTTTCAAGATGCTGTAGCAAGTTTGAACCCAATAAAAAAGGTCGGACATCAATTAGAAGAGATATTACTTGTCCATGGGGTTTCTCGTAAAGAGCGGAAGTCGCGTGTTTTAAAAATGCTTAGTGCGGTACTTTTGCCGAACCCCGAGAGCGCCTACCGGTCTTACCCACATGAGATGTCGGGTGGTCAGGCGCAACGTATAGTAATTGCCGGTGCTTTACTATTAAATCCATCTCTTTTGATTGCAGACGAACCAACGACAGCTTTAGACGTTACAACGCAAGCTGAAATTTTAGAACTTATTACTAAACTAAAGATAGAGTTTAACACATCAGTATTGTTTATTACTCACGATTTTGGAGTGGTTTCTGAGGTTGGAGATCAGATTGCTGTTATGAAGGATGGAAAAATTTTAGAACAAGGCAGTGTAAAAAATGTCCTAAAAAACCCACAAAATGAGTACACTCGAAGTCTATTAAAGGCTGCTAATCTCGACACATCCAAAAAAAAACTTAAAGAGACAGAAGAAATACTTAAAGCAGATAATATTTCATTAACTTATAAAAAAGGTTTCTTTTTTAATCAGACAAAATTTAAAGCCGTTCAAAAGGTCTCGTTAAGTTTAACAGCTGGTAGTACATTAGCGGTTGTTGGGGAAAGTGGTTCAGGAAAGTCGTCACTTGCAAAATGTTTACTGCGCCTTGAAAAAACAAACTCAGGTAAAATTTATTATCGTGGAAAAGATATTACGGATCTGAAGGGCGCTCATTTGAAAAACTTTCGTTCCAAGGTTCAGGTTGTTCTTCAAGACCCCTTTGGGGCGTTAGACCCCCGGTTTAAAATTATAGATGCGATAGCAGAGGGTCCAATTATCCATGGATCTTCTTGGAATGAAGCTAATTCCCGCGCCATAGAAATGTTATCTTTAGTTGGACTTACACCACAGTCAGCCGAGAGGTATCCTCAAGAATTTTCTGGAGGGCAGCGCCAACGCATTTGTATAGCTAGAGCATTAATTATGCGACCTGAAGTTTTAATAGCAGATGAAGCTGTTTCGGCTTTAGATGTTTCGATACAAGTTAAAATATTGGACTTGTTTGAGGATTTGCAAAAAAGACTAGGGTTTGCGATGATATTTATTACCCATGACTTACATGTAGCCGCGGCGATTTCTGACAGTGTGATTGTTATGAAGGATGGTCGAGTTGTTGAAAGTGGGCAAACTTCTTCAGTTTTTATGAACCCACAAGCTAAATACACAAAAATGCTTATTTCTTCAGCCCCTGGTTACCAGGGGGGAGAAGTATTGTGACAGGGTTTATTTTATCAAAGCTACTAAGAGCTTTTATTACTTTGTTATTAACAGTGAGTCTTGTGTTTATTTTTATAAGATTTTCTGGTGATCCTGCCGCCGCGATGGCACCCCCTGATGCACCCCAAGAAGTTATTGACCAGTATGCAGAAAAACTGGGTTTGGATAAACCTCTTTGGGTTCAGTATACTAACTACCTTGGTCAAATTTTTAGGGGTGATTTTGGGCATTCTGTCGATTCTGGTAGATCTTCCGTAAGTTTATTTTTAGATAGACTTCCAGCGACATTATACTTAGGCGGATTTTCTTTACTAATCGCGTTAACGGTCGGAATTTCCCTAGGAACAGTCGCGGCATTAAACAGAGGTAATTTTTTAGATAGAGGCGTCATGGCTTTTTCGGTTTTTGCCTTTGCGATGCCAAATTTTCTTTTTGGGCTTGCCGTAATCCTTATTGGCGCTTTAGGGTTTCAGACTTATTTGGGTGGTCAGGGTGCATCAATATCTTGGGTTGGTGTGTTGCCCCCCGCCTTAACTTTAGGTTTAGCGTCTACAGGTAGTTATGCCCGTTTTAGTAGATCTTCACTATTAGAAACTATAAATAAACCGTTTTTACTGGCGGCTGAAGCGCGGGGAATTTCTAGAACAAGGAGATTAATTTTTCATGCAATGCCGAATGCTGCAATACCACTAGTTACTTTAATTGGACTATCCTTAGGGGGACTTATAGCAGGATCTGTTGTGACTGAACAGGTTTTTGCCTGGCCAGGTGTTGGCCAACTTTTAGTTCGATCTGTCGCCACTAGAGATATAGCGACTGTTCAGTTTATTGTATTGGCTATAGCGGGAACCATGGTTGTTGCGAACTTATTGGTAGATTTCTTATACTTAATTATAGATCCGCGGATTAGAGTACAGTGAGTGATCGTTATAAAAGTTTTGAAAGGCTTTCCACTCCATTAGTAGTAAAGCTCGCGTTAGGCTTTGTTGTCGTATTTGTTTTATTTGCTCTTTTTGGCCAACTTTTGTCACCACATGAGTTTCGGGCAACTTCGCTGTTTGATCGTTTAAAACCCCCGATTGGGTTTGGAGGAACATGGACTTACCCACTTGGTACAGATGGTAGGGGAAGAGATTTATTAGTCCGTTTAGCTCTTGGAGCACAAATAACACTAATTGTGGCAATTGTTGGAACCCTGGTCGGTGCTGTCTTGGGTTCGTTGCTGGGTATTATCGCGGCTGCAAAAAGGGGACCTCTAGAGGCCTTGATTATTGGCGCCGTAGATGTTCAGGCGTCATTGCCAATTATTGTTGTCGCACTATTTGTGTTAGCAGTTTTCAACAGTAGTTTTACATTGTTTCTTTTACTTGTTGGTTTAAATGGTTGGGAGGTTTACGCGCGCCTTATGCGTGGTGCTGTGCTTTCGGCAAAAGAGCATGGATATGTAATGGCAATTCGTGCGTTGGGCGCCTCTTCCTTTAGAATATACTTTCGTCATATTTTTCCTAATGTTTTAAATATAGTTTTAGTACAATTTACGATAAATTTACCGTTAACAGTTTTACTAGAAACGGCGTTAAGTTTTTTAGGGCTTGGTGTTCAACCACCCTTAACAAGCTTAGGTCAAATAATGAGTGAGGGTCGCGATCGTTTGCTTACTGCATGGTGGCTTACACTATTTCCTGGGTTAATTATTTTTTTCTTAGCCTTATCAATTAGCATAATTGGAGACTGGGTTCGTGATAGACTGGATCCGACGCTTCGTTCAGAAAAATAAGGAAACTAAAACGATGAATCCATTACCACGACCAAAAAAATATATAATTGGTAAAAACCCTAGTTCTTTATCTTCAGGCCTTATTAATAAAATGAATAAGCTGGATACTCCTATGCTTGGCCATATACTTTACTGGGGTTGTATGGATCGAGGTATCCAAGCTAATAAAGGGTTTTCTCCCCGAACAGTCGGTCGTGCCCTTACCGTTCAGTGTCCTGGCCCAGACTCTACTATTTTGCACCATGCAATCGAGTTGGCCAGTCCTGGAGATATTTTAGTAATAGATAGGCTTGGGGATGATAAATATGCGTGTTTGGGTGATGGAGTAGCGAAAGCAGCAAGTCTTTCAGGTATAATTGGTGCTATTATTGATGGTCCTTGCACAGATTCTATTGAATTAGCTGAAATGGGGTTTCCTGTTTGGTGTAGAGGTACTGCACCAGTAACTACTAGATTACTTAATCTCGCCGGTAGAATTCATGTACCGATTAGCTGTGGTGGCGTTCCAGTACTTCCTGGTAATGCGATTTTGGCAGACTCAGAGGGAGTTTACTCCCTATCACCTGACGAGGCTGATACAGTAACAGAAATTGCCCTAACACGGGCAGCAATCGTTGAGAAAAGAAGAAAAATGCGGCCTGCTGGAGTTAAATTAGGTAGACTTACTGGGGCTTCAGAATTGGTTGAGAGTGATTTAGAACAGCACTAGTGCTCAATTATTTATTCAAGTGTAAGTAGCAAGAATGGCAGGCTCTATTTTACTTTATAAAATAGAAAGCTAGCTAACAAATGCCCTTTCAACAACAAAAGTTGATGGACGGCTATTAGAGCCCTCATCTAAACCTAGGCCTTCCAGTAAGGATTTAGTATCGTTTAGCATACCCATAGAGCCACAGATCATTCCACGATCTGTGTCAGAGTTCATTATTGGAAGCCCAAGGTTCTTAAAGATCTCTTGTGACTCAATCAAACTAGTGATTCTACCCATTCTTATGTAGTTCTCTTGCGTAACTGTCGGGTAATGAATTAGATTTTTTTTAGCAAAACCACCCACTAGAGGGTCTGATTTTACTTTTTCTACTAACTCAGAGCCATACTTAAGTTCATTAACTTTTCTACACGTATGGCAAAGTATAATTTGACTAAACTTTTCATAAGTTTCTGGGTCTTGAATGAGGCTTGCAAATGGAGCTATACCGGTTCCCGTCGAGAACAAATAAAGCCTTTTACCAGATAACAGTGCGTCGTTAACAAGTGTACCAGTAGACTTTTGTCGCATCAGCACAGTATCTCCAACCGAAATTTTTTGGAGATGTTCGGTAAGTGGGCCTCCCTCAACTTTAATTGAGTAGAATTCAATCTCCTCATCCCAAGATGGGCTTGCGATAGAGTAGGCTCTAAAAATAGGTTTTTCAGAGTTTGGTAAACCAATCATTACAAACTCACCAGATCTAAACCTAAAGCTTGTGGGCCGAGTAATTCTAAATTTGAACAAACTTTTGGTATAATGCGTCACTGATGTAACTTTTTCAGCATAGACACCCGCTGGAATATTTGATTTTTTTTCATTCATAATTGAGCCTTATTTATTATATTCAGGTGTGTTTTATTTTCTTGTATGGTGCTGTTTCTAACACTTTTATAACTTGTCCCTTAATGAGAACCATAACATAGCTAAAACTAGTAATGGTTTTTGAAAAGACCCCCCCCCTGGAAATTTGGGAGTTGGCACTTTTGCCATTAAATCAAATTTTTCGGCCTGTCCAGAGATAGCCATGGCGGCTAGTTTCCCACCCATCGTAGCCATTGCAACCCCGTGACCAGAATAGCCACTAGCAGAAATGATATTTTTATCTACTTTTGAAAAATAAGGCATTCGGTTCATGGTAATTCCTAAAGTGCCACCCCAAGAGAAATCAATTTTAACATCTTTGAGTTGTGGAAAAATGTTTAACATGGGTTTTCGAACTTTTTCCTCAATATTTTTAGGAAACTTATAGCCGTATGATTCTGAGCCACCAAATAGTAAACGTCTATCCTTAGAAAACCGAAAATAATTAACAATAAATTTAGTGTCAGCGACAGCGTAATTGTTTTTTATTAAGCGTTCTTGTTCTATTTCTGACATCTGTCGTGTTGCTACTATAAAGTTATTGATTGGCATTACCCAGCTAGAGTTTTTTTTGTTTATGGCTCCTTGATAGCCATTACATGCAAAAATCACGTAATTAGCAGTAACTTTAGATTGTGGAGTTTTTATTACGGTTGATGACCCTTGTAATATTTCTAAAGCCCGTGTTTTTTCAAAGATTTTAACTCCCGCAAAATGGGCTTTCTTTGCAAGACCTAGGACAAAGTTTAAAGGGTCAATATGGCCACTACCTGTATCAAGGGAGCCTCCGAAATAAGCTTCTGTATTAATAATATTCTGTAGCTCTTCTTTGTTAAGCTTCTGTATTTTCTTGTAGTTATAATATTTTTTTAGATGATCAACGTAATGGTGTTCACCTGAGACAATACTTTTTTTATGAGAGGCGTTAACTATACCATTTTGAAAAGTGCAGTTCGGCATGTCATTGGATAAGCTTTTTACTAACTCAACAGCTTCTAGTGAAATATCCCAAAGCCTATGGGCGTGATCATTTCCGACCAAGCTTTCTAAATCCATTTGATTTACGCGCTGCCCTGTTCCAACTTGACCACCATTCCGTCCAGATGCGCCAAAGCCCACTCGCTGTGCTTCTAAAACAATTACTTTATAACCTTTTTCAGCTAAGTGTATCGCTGCTGATAGTCCAGTATAACCTGCGCCCACAATACAAACATCAAACTTTAACTCACCTTTTGCAATTTCAAAAGGTGGTAAAAGCATTGAGTTCCAAGCGTAGTATGAACTAGGATATTCGCCGATTTTATCGTTGGCCGTTAATAAATCCATGATTTAGACCATCATTTTAGGTGTTTAAAAGTAAGTGTTGACGTTCCCATGGAGAAATTTCCTTTTGATATTCCTCTAATTCGGCTCTTTTTATATCTGAAAAAAGTTTACAAAACCCCAGCCCTAAAACATCTTGAACTTCTTTAGTTTCGTCTAATAAATCTAAGGCACGACTTAAACTTACTGGTAGATTGTTTTCTGATTCTGTCACTTCCCCTCTTGCCGGGTTCCGAGGTTTTATTTTATTAACTATTCCCAGGTAACCACAGGCTAGACTTGCAGCGATTGATAGGTATGGATTTGTATCACTTCCAGCTATTCTATTTTCCACACGACGAGCGTCAGGCTTAGAGTTTGGTATACGGATACCAGTGGAACGATTATCGTAAGCCCATTCAAGAGTGTTTGGAGAACTTTCCTGAGTAGCAAATCTACGGTATGAATTTACATAAGGAGCCAAAAATGGAATTGTACTCATTAAGTATTTTTGCGAGCCACCTATAAAGTTATAGAAAGCTTCAGTTTCGCATCCATTTGGTCCTGTAAAAATATTTAAACCTGTCTTCGTGTCTATAACAGACTGGTGAATATGCATAGCACTTCCAGGTTGATCTCTCATAGGCTTGGCCATAAATGTTGCGAATATTTTATGTTTTAAGGCAGCCTCCCGGATTGTACGCTTAAAGTAAAATACTTGATCAGCTAAGTTTAAGGGATCACCATGCATTAAGTTAATTTCTATTTGACCGGCACCACCCTCTTGAATCACAGTATCAATTTTTAAGCCTTGTGCTTCTGCGTACTCGTAAATTGTATCAATTACGGATCCCATTTCATCTACGGCAACCATAGAATAAGCCTGCTGTCTGACACCTTTGCGGCCATTTCTTCCAATAGGAGGTAGAATCTCTTCATTTGGGTCTGTATTTGGTTGAGTTAGGTAAAACTCTATTTCAGGTGCAATTACAGGTTTTAGGTTCTCTTTTTTATAAAGATCTAATACATTTTTTAAAATGTTCCGTGGAGCAATTTTGAGAGGGCCACCGTCGCTTAATTCCAAATCATTTATAACTTGAAGCGTGGCATCATCTGCCCAAGGTACAGCTGACGCTGTTTCCATGTCAGGACGAAGAACAATATCTTTTTCCATCCATTGATTGGTTATATCCATATCAACATACTCGCCTGATATAGTCTGATAAAATAAGGAGATGGGTAATGAAAAAGTTGTGTCTGGTGTAAATTTGTAAATAGGCATTGATCTTCCACGAGACATACCCGCTAGATCTGGTATAATGCACTCAACCTCCTCAAGGCGTCTGTTTTTTTGAAAACCTAAGAAAGATTTTGGTAAGTTTTTTTGCCAGTTATTCTCTTGAGATGACACTTTTAATTACTCCAAATACGTTGTTACAGATTGCTATCATAACATTTAACTCAACATAACACAGATCATATCTTTCTTATAGGTTGTCGACAATTAGGTTTTGCGTGGTAAACAGGGGTTTATTTGAGGTGTATAGATGAGCATTTACTGTGAATTTGAAAAGTACTGTGAACAATTTGGGAGACCAGACCACATTGAACTGATGTTATGTGATCTAAACGGGATAGTACGTGGAAAGTGGCACCCTACAGATCAGATTGAAAAACTGGATTCAGGAGCTGTTCGCTTACCAATTTCAACATATGTACCAAATATTTTTGGTGAAGACGTTGCAGAGACTGGTTATGGAATTGTAGCAGGTGACCCAGATGGAAAAATTATTACAATTCCTAATACCCTAAAGCCCGTAACTTGGCAGAAAAACAATGTCGCCCAAGTTTTAGTGGAAATGACCTCCAAAGAGGGCACTGTCTCCTCACTTTCGTCTAGAGGTATATTGGCTTCAATTTGGAAACGTTTAAGGGATTGTGGGTTAAACCCTGTTATAGCTTGTGAGCTAGAGTTTTATATATTTGATAAGAGAGAGTCTCCAAGTGATCCACCCATTCCGCCAATCAGAGACCCAAAAGCGCAAAACTATGACCTTGAAGTTTTAAATCGTAACAAAGATTTTTTAAATGAGGTGCAATCTGCATCAAAATCCCTTGGGTTGCCCGTTGATGCTATCATTGCAGAATTTGGGCCTGGGCAATTTGAGATAAATTTTAGACATACACAAAATGTTTTAGATGCTGCAGATGCTGCAGTTTTTTTTCGTAGACTTGTGAGAGGAGTTGCTGAAAACCATGGTAAAGAAGCAACTTTTATAGCCAAACCATATGTTGAATTTCCGGGCAACGGAATGCATGTACACGTGTCTATGTTAAATGAATTTGGAGAGAATGTTTTTAAATCTGCTGTAGGGCTACCAGACACTCTTAAGTGGGCAGTTGGTGGACTACTGAATACTATGCATGAGTTACAAGCTATTTATGCGCCTCATTTAAACTCTTACCGCCGCTTTCGATCTAATAGTTTTGCGCCATGCTCTCCAGATTGGAGTTTAGATAACCGAAACGCAGCAATTCGATTGCCTGACTTAAATACTGACGCTGCAAGAATAGAGCATCGAATATGTGGCGCTGACGTAAACCCATATCTAGCAATTTCAGGTGTTTTAGGTGGTATATTAGATGGAATAGAGAATAAAACTCTTCCGCCACCAGGAATAGATAGTTCAAAGAGAACACCATTAAACAAATTGACATCAAATTGGTCTGAGGCAATCAAAAATTTTGAAATATCAGAGCTTGCTGTTGATATTTATGGAAAAGAGTATCGCGATATTTATGTGGCGTTAAGGCGAAATGAAAAAGATCAGCTTGAGAGTATCATTTCACCAGCAGAATATAATGCTTATATCGGAAGGTTATAAAAGGAAAAATTAATGACAAAAAAACAAGGAGATTTTGCTGTAAGGTCGTCTGAAAATACCGGCAATTGGAAAGAAATGACCTATGCCGGCGTATTAAGTTTTTTACGGAGACGTTATTCAAGAGATTTAAATGGAGTAGATGTGGCTGTTAGTGGTGTTCCTTATGATGGAGCGGCAACTAACCGTTCAGGGAGCCGTTTTGGACCAAGGGCAATTCGCCAAGCATCTACAGGGCTAGCTGAATTGGATTCTTTCCCCTTTGGTTTTAATCTTTATGAGAACCTTAATATAGTAGATTATGGAGATTGTTTTGTGGATCCCCATCATCCAGAAACTATAATCAACTCAATTGAGAAGCATGCGGCAGAAGTTATTTCATCTGGAACAAAAATGCTGACTTTTGGGGGTGATCATTTTGTTTCTTATCCACTTTTAAAAGCACATGCAAAACAGTATGGACCGATAGCGCTTGTTCAGTTTGATGCACATTGTGATACTTGGGAAGATGATGGGAGCACTTTTGATCATGGTACAATGTTTTCACGAGCGGTAAATGAAGGTTTAATAGATACAAGTAAATCAACACAAATTGGACTTAGAACCTATAATAATAAGGATTATGGCTTTAAAGTTTTGACCTCTCCATGGGTTCATAAGAATGGGGTAGATGAAGTTTTGGATGTTATAAAATCGAGATCTGACACCTCTCCGGTATATGTTTCATTTGATATCGATGTTTTGGATCCAGGGTTTGCACCAGGTACTGGGACACCTGTCTCAGGGGGCTTAGCTAGTTGGCAAGTTTTAGAAATAATCCGTGGATTAGGTAGTTTAAACCTAGTTGGCATGGATCTGGTTGAAGTCTCCCCTGCGTATGACCACTCTGAAATAACAGCATTAGTAGCAGCAACTATTGCGCACGACTGGTTGTGTCTTTTGGCTCAACAAAATGGCGCCGTAGCACAAAAAATCACTAACTAGCTTTATAGAGGCCTAATTTTTTTATATCAAAAAGTGTTTGGTCAAGTGACTTATTAACCCGTGATATAAGGATATCAATCTCCTCGTTTGATATAATTAGTGGGGGGGATATGACCATACGATCGCCTACGTGTCGCATAACTAAGTTATTTGAAAAACAGTGCTCTCTACAAATTAAACCTACGGTCCCCTCGGGTGACGCAAATTTTGCTCTAGAGGATTTCTCTGGTGTTAGAGCAATTGAACCCATAAATCCTAATATATTTACATCACCAACCAAGGGGTGATTGATTAGTTCAGACCATTTTTTTGTTAAATTTGGCATAGTGTTAAGGCTGGCTGTCTCAATAATTTTCTCATCTTCTAGTATACGGAGGTTTTCCAAGGCCACAGCACAAGAAACAGGGTGTCCACTGTAGGTATAGCCATGGCTAAACTCTCCAGAACTATTAATTACATCAGCAATCTCGTCGGAAACTAATGATCCTCCGATTGGAGCATAACCAGATGAAAGACCTTTAGCTATTGTCATAATATCTGGTGAAATGTTAAGAGTTTGAGATCCAAATAATTTCCCAGTTCTACCAAACCCACATATGACCTCGTCAGCTATTAGTAGTATTTCGTATGCATCACATATTCGTTGAATTTCCGGCCAGTAGGTTTCAGGTGGAACAATAACACCACCAGCGCCCTGAATGGGTTCAGCAATAAAGGCCGCAACATTTTCCTCGCCTAATTCTAATATTTTTAACTCTAGCTGCTGTGCTCTTTCAAGTCCAAATTCTTCAGGTGAACTGTCTCCTCCCTCACCGTACCAATAGGGTTGGTCTATGTGGGTTATGTCAGGAATGGGCATGCCTCCTTGAGAATGCATATATCTCATGCCACCAAGAGACGCCCCGCCCATAGTCGATCCGTGGTAACTATTATGTCTACTTATTATAGTTTTTTTTGTTACTTTTCCTTTTGATGCCCAGTAGTGCCGACAAATTCGAATATTTGTATCGTTAGCTTCTGAACCAGAGCTTGCAAAAAAAACATTATTAAACCCTTCAGGAGATAATTCAGAAAGTTTTTTGGATAATGAAATTACTGGAAGATGGCTGGTTTGAAAAAAAGTGTTATAATAAGGAAGTTGTTTCATTTGATATTGGGCAGCATCAGCTAACTCATGGCGCCCATAACCAATATTTACACACCAAAGACCAGACATAGCATCAAGAAGTTTGTTCCCCTCAGAATCTGTTAGATAGACACCAGATGCGCTAGTAATTACTCGAGCCCCCTTTTGTTTGAGTGCATCGCCGTCTGTAAATGGGTGCAAGTGATGAGCGGCGTCCAACGCTTGTAATTCAGCAGTGGGCAAGTGGTTTGGTATATTGTCCATACTTTTTTCCTTTTACTCGTTCTTATTCGCATTAAAAAAAGTTTTTACCATATCTGTAACTCTGCTAGTTGATAATGGTAAATGTATATTTTCGTAGAACCCGTCTTTAGCTTTTTTTGGCAAAACACTTCCGCGCTCGCGCATTAAACCTTTGAGAAAAGAGCTATTATACTCTGGATGAGATTGTAAACTTAACCCTGTTTTTCCATATGCTAAACCCGCTATCTTACAAAAATCAGATGAAGCAATAATTTCAGAGTTTTTTGGCTTCTTAATAACTTGATCTTGATGCCATGCCATTACTGAAATCTTTTCACTTTTTAAAGTGCTCTCTAAGGCATACGTTTTATAACCTACATCCCAGCCATTAGAAAATTTTTCAACTACCCCACCCATTGCTTGAGCTATAATTTGATGACCAAAACAAAACCCTGCAATTGGAATATCCTTATTAAAACAATTTCTTATAAACTCTTCTAATCTTGGTATCCATGTTAAATCATCATACACACCAAACTTTGACCCAGTAATAATGTATCCATCGCAATCGGATAATTTGGGAAATGTATTTTCGAGAACAGTGTATGTTGAAAAAGTGAAATTTTCATCTTCTAAAAGATGTGCAAACATATCTCCATAATTACCAAATTCTTCGATAAGGTTTTCGGGGGGATGTCCCGTTATTAGTATACCAATTTTCATTTGATTAAGACCTTAGAATCTTTCTTTAATATTATTATAATTGTAATACATATTTCTATTGCAAAAAAGGCAATCATTAATAAAGTATTTTTTGTTTTTAATCATAAGAGAAACGATTGATTTCAGACTTTAAAAATTTGTTTTGAAATGCTTGCTGACAACCCTTAATACCAGAAAAAGGATCATTAGAGATGTATATTGGTACCTCTCTTAATAAATTTGAATAGCTAGGTTTGTTATAAATGAATTTTTCATAAAATGGGCTTTTAGAGAGTAATTTTGAAAGCTTAGGAATAATACCACCACAAATGACCGCGCCTCTAAAAGACCCTGTGATTAATACACCATTCGCAGTAGCAGTGCCTAACGCCCCCATCATTATGTTTACAGCCTCCAAGGAAAGTGGGTCGCCTTTTAAGGCTAAGGCACCAATTCTTTCTGCTCTAATTTTTGACCTATTTGATTTGTTTTGGCGGTAACTTAAAAATTGGTAGATATTTTCTAACCCAGAACCACTAATTACATTTTCAGTTGAAACTGGTCCAAGTTTTTTTTGTAACCAAATCAAAAGTTCTAATTCAATCTCACTAGTTGGAGAAAAGTGTGTGTGACCCCCTTCGGCCTGTAGAGCTTTAAATGTGTCATCAATACAAACTAGTGTGGAGGCACCTAACCCTGTTCCGGGGCCAATAATAAAAATGGGCGATGCCTGGTCTGGAGAGCCATCAGAGAACTTTTTTATAAAAGAAGTGCTGCTAGAAGTTGAATCAGGGATCTTTTTATCTGACCCATTTTTGAAGTATGGAGTTTGTGACAAAGCTTGAGCAGTAAAATCGTTGATACATAATATATTCTTGGAACCTAAAGAATCCCGGAGTACATCTTTTTTCATTGTCCAATGGTTGTTAGTGAATATTATACTGTTTTTATTTGTGGGCGCTGCTACGCAAAAGCTTAACGTTTGGGGTGAGATACTATAGTTAGAGCAATATTGTTTTATAGCATCTTCGACGTTTGGGAAATCACTAACCTTGTAAATCTCTGTAAAACTAATACTAGAGTTTTCAGTTTTTGAATAACCAAATCTAACATTTGTGCCACCTATATCTGCAAATAAAGAAGTCATTTACCGCCCATGTTATATTAATAATTGTTAGAAACGAATTTTTAAATTATTTAAGAATAAAATAAAACTATACTAATTATTAAGCTGTTTATAGACATAATATAGTGGAAAGGTTGTTGAGTTTAATAAAATGAGTGTTGGACTTGCTTTCATGGTCTGGTATCGAAAAAGGCATGACGAATATGACTCTAAATAACCCACTTTTTGATTCTCTGTTTGGGCATCATGATAATAAAAACACACCATTTATTCATGTGTATGGCGATAGTACCATTACTCATAAAGAGTTTTTATTTTTAGTAGGGAGAATGGCTAATGCTATATCAAGTTTAGGTATTTCGACTGGTGACCGGTTAGTTCTACAGGCTGAAAAGTCCCCTTACTGTTTGGCAGTATATGCTGCGTGCATGCAATCTGGTGTTATCTTTTTGCCTTTAAACAATGCCTATACTGCAAATGAGGTTTCCTATTTTGTAGCTGACAGTGGTGCAAAAATTTTTATTTGTGATCCTGCCTATAAAAAAACATTGACGAACTTAAAGGACGAATTTGGAATATTACTAAAAACTTTAGATTCTAATGGTCAAGGTACTTTTGGTGAATTAACGGCTACAATGCCCAACCAATTTCTTACGGTAAACCGTCATATCAAAGATTTGGCCGCAATACTATATACCTCAGGTACCACAGGTAGATCTAAGGGCGCTATGCTTACTCAAGAAAATCTATTGTCAAACGCTAAGACATTAAAAGATTATTGGAAATTTGATGATCAAGATGTCTTATTACATGCATTACCGATCTTCCACACCCATGGCCTTTTTGTTGCCTCAAATGTCACACTTTTGGCGGGGGGTTCTATGATTTTTTTAAATAAATTTGATTTAGATGAGGTTGTAGAAAGTTTACCAAGGGCCACTACAATGATGGGAGTCCCAACTTTTTATGTTCGTTTGCTAGAAGACAAAAGGTTAACCTCAGAATTTACAAAGCATATGCGCCTGTTTATTTCGGGCAGTGCCCCTCTTTTATCAGAAACTCATATAAGATTTTTAAAGCTTACAGGTCACCACATTCTGGAACGTTATGGTATGACGGAAACAAATATGAATACATCAAATCCATATTATGGAGAAAGGAGGTCTGGAACAGTAGGTTTTCCTCTTCCAGGTGTAGAAATAAAAATAACAGATTCAGATACTGGAAAAATATTAAGCAAAAATAAAGTGGGCCAAATTGAAGTTAGAGGACCAAATGTTTTTAAAGGTTACTGGGGAATGGAAGAAAAAACCAAAGAGGAATTGAGAGAGGATGGGTTTTTTATTACAGGAGATTTGGGTTTAATTGATTCAGATGGTTACATAGAAATAGTTGGTCGTGATAAAGATCTAATAATATCTGGGGGATATAATATTTACCCTAAAGAAATTGAGCTATTACTTGATCTTCAAGTGGGGGTTTTAGAAAGTGCAGTGGTTGGCATTCCGCATCCTGATTTTGGAGAAACAGGAGTTGGGTTTTTGGTATGTAAAAAAGGTTATGACCTAGAGCCTGGTACAGTTTTAGAGAGTTTATCAGAGTCTTTGGCGGCATTTAAAAGACCGCGTAAGCTAATTATTTTGGATGCTTTGCCAAGGAATACAATGGGTAAGGTTCAAAAAAATCAACTTCGGGAACAATATAAAAACCTGTATTCAAAACCTTAATATTTATTAAACACATTGAGAAACTATGGGCATGGTTTTTACGTATTTTTCGATTATAGAAACTTTAAAAGTTTATCAAGAAGGCCTTAAATAAATGATCAAAAAAATAATTAAGCTGTTTCATGCAAAGTCTTTAATGCACCTGATTATTATATTTATTGTTTTTGGAATAACAGGTAGTTTATCTGTTATTTTGTCAGAAAAGGTTCAAAATTTTTTAAGAATTGATGATCTTATAACATTTTACCCTGCCTTTTTAATAGCTAAGCTATTAAATCTACTGATCGTGTATCAAGTGTGTTTATTAATAATAGGGACAGTATTTGGTCAGTTTCGATATTTTATAAGAATTCAAAAAAAATTTTTAAAAAGAATAAGGATTTTAAGATAAGATATCTGTAGTCACTGTACGTAATGACAATATAGGTGTGCCTGACGTAAATCCTTATCGTTACTAGTATAGGGGATATGATGGAAGGGTACGTTTGACTTTACTTTGCCCCACGGTTTTTTATAAAACTCCCATGATATTAAGTAAGAGTACGGTATTTCTGCATAATGTAAGAGAAGTTGTGGTGTTTCAGGAAGCGCTCGCATTTTGAAATAAATCAGTTTTAAGCCTTTCATTGAAAATACCTTACAATATAATAAAGTTTGTAGAATTCTCACTTTTTATTTAATATAAACTTAACCACTAGGACGCGCCTATGATGGGAATATCCCTGGAAGCTCTTTTGCTTAGAAGCTCGGGCGTACCATCCCTGACTACAATATTTTCTTCTGTCACTAAAACACCACCACCATCCACATGAATACTTGGTTCCAGTGTTATTACCATATTTTCAGTGAGCTTGGTATTATCCCAATTTGCTATTGATGGCCATTCTGTAAGTTGCATCCCTAACCCGTGACCAAATCTACCTACATCGGAGGAGTTTGTTTGAAGTGTATTTGACATTAATTGAAAAAGATCACTGGTGGAAACACCAGGTCGTATATACTCGAGAGCCGCCTCGGTAGTTTTCCATAAGGTTTCGTAGGCTTTTTTTACTGTGCTAGACGGTTCACCAATTACGAAGTTTCGGTTAAAATCACAGTAGTAACCTTTGTATGTGGCTCCAGTGTCTAGCATTAAAGTTTCACCAAGGCTTAACGCCTTATCTGTTGGTGGGGAAATAACATCTGAGTAAGACGGCTGGCCTACCCCTCCAACTAGATATGGGACATCATCTGCACCTTCACTTAAAAGGTCAATTTTAAAAGATCTAAATAGTTCAGATAATGGTTGACCAATCGACGAGATTTCAGGGATTCTATCAAAGCTTCTGCTGGCTATGTCACAAATGTTTTTAATTAAACTGATTTCGGTTTCTGATTTTACCATTCTAAGTTGTCTTATGATTGGTGTTGCGTCGTACCAGTTTATTTTTTGATTTTTATTTAACAAATTAAAATTATTAAGCGGCATTTGTAAGTGGGTTTCATGCCCCATGGGTAAGCCAACTTTAGAATAGTTTAGTAGCATAGATTCAAGTAATTTTATACCATCGTCCGACGGCCTAGGGGATGGCCAACACCGTATATCATCAATCCAACATTTCTGCATTAAGTCTAACCCAATCTCGGGTATAATTGCTGTTGGCATTCCTTTTTGTGGTATAATTAAGTACCAGGGGCGTGTAGGGCTTTGCCAAAACTGTGTCCTAAAACCCGTAAAATAACGAATTTCTGGTTCAGTAGTTAGTAACATAACCGGTAAGTTTTCTTGGTGCATAAGACTTTGAGCGCGCTCTAGTCTATACTCAAATTCAGATTTTTTAAAGTCTTGCATTTATAAGCTCTTAATAGATATTGTTGATCTATCACAGGGTTAATTCATCTATTATGGTAGTCATATTAAACTCAACTCTTATATAATACAAATCAAGCTCAAATTTTTTTATTACATAAAATGCTTTACTAGTATTATATGTTAACTAACTGAATAATATAGAAACTTGAAAGATATGGAGATTAGTAAATTGACTGGGTTTCCTTTTGAAGTTGAAAAAAATAATAGTAAAAAACTTGGGTTAGTGGTTCTTCAGGCCGATGAAACAATAGAGAATGAGTTACGGACAATCATTCCTCATCACTGTGACATCTATCACTCCCGAATCCCAAGTGCACCTGAGGTTACACCTAAAACCTTAAAAAAGATGATGAAGGATTTACCAAATTCAATTGAGCTTTTTCCGTCTGAGATCAGCCTTGATGTGATTGGCTATGCGTGTACTTCTGGGGCAACAATAATAGGGCCTGATAAGGTAAAAAGTATTATAAATAAACGATACGAAGGTATGAAAGTTACAGATCCCATTTCTTCTGTTTGTGAGGCCCTAAAGGCTTTAGATGTAAAAAAGATAGGTTTTGTCTCACCTTACGTTGAATCAGTTAGTAGAGAAATGAGGGAGTTTTTAGTAAACCAGGGCTTTGATGTTAAATCTTTAATTTCTTTTGAGCAGGGTTCTGAATCTGTTGTGGCGTCAATCAAGCAATCTGACACTTTAAAAGCCGTTGTAGAGGCGGCCACTCATGATGTTGACGCTATATTTGTATCATGTACTAATTTAAAAACCTTCGCAATTCTTGATCAGGCTGAGGCTATAATAGGAAAGCCTGTCTTGTCGTCCAACCAGGTATTGGCGTGGAGCATGCTACGTATGGCTCAAGTATGTATGTCTAAGGTTGAGTTGAAAAAATGTCCTGGTATAATTTTTGATCAAAAATTTTTTTAAATGCTGAAATGCTGGGTTTTATAATTAGAGTAAATTTTCTTTAACATCTAAGGTGTCTCTAAGGCTGTCACCTAGAAAATTTATTGATAAAACAATCAACATTATTGCTAATCCAGGATATACGCCGAGCCACCAAGCTTGACTGATGAAACTTCTACCATCAGCTAAAATTAAACCCCAAGTGGGTGTATTGGCGCTCACTCCGAGGCCTAGAAATGATAAAGAAGCCTCTCCAAGGATCGCATATGAAACACATACTGTGGCTTGTACTATTAGTGGCGCAGCCGCATTGGGTAAGATATGTTTGAACATAATTCGAAAGTTGGAGCTTCCATTTGTACGTGCAGCCTCAACGAATTGTTGCTCTTTTAAGGTTAAGACCATCGAGCGGGCAACACGAGCAAAGTCGTCAAGGAAAGCAAGTGATATAGCTACAATAACATTTAATAAACCTGTCCCAAAAACGGCTACCAAGTAGACTGCTATTATAAAATTGGGAAAGGCCCACTGAAGATCAATGTACCTCATTATTATCATATCTGCCCAACCACCATAATAACCTGCTACCACTCCTAAAATAACACCTAAAACTAATGATATAAATACGGTTGAGACCCCAACAAATAGTGATATTTGTGTGCCCCATATTATTCTTGAAAGGAGGTCGCGTCCCAAATCATCTGTTCCTAGTAAATGTAGTTTTGATGGTGCACTCATCATGTCTAACGTCATTTCATTTGGGTCATAAGGTGCAAGCCAGGGAGCAAATAAAGCGGACAGTAGGAAGATTAAAATGACAGAAATCGCAATAGGCGCTTTTTTGTCCCGACTGAAAATAAATCGAAACCTTGATATACCTTTAAGATTTTCTGTTGGCTCTTTATTTAGCATTTTTATGAATACCTAATTCTTGGGTCTATGAGCCCGTATAGGATATCTACCAATAGATTAGTAAATACAAAAATTGCGGACACAACCAGGACAGCACCTTGTACAACAGGGTAATCACGATTTAAAATACCTTGAATAAGAACGCGGCCAAGCCCCTTTATAGCAAAAACATTTTCTACAACGACGGCACCAGAAATTAATAAAGCAAAGGCAATTCCGATAACGGTAATAACTGGAATTAATGCATTGGGGAGTGCATGCCTTAAAAGTAATGTTGAGTCGCTCAGACCTTTAGATGCTGCAAAACGCATATAATCAGCTTTTAAAACTTCCAACATAGAAGACCTTATCATCCGAGCAATTATTGCTGAAAATCCAGTTCCAACCGCTATTGAAGGCAGAATTAAATGGCTAAACCAAGGCCAAAGCCCTTCAGATATTGGAGAATACCCTATAGCAGGTAACCATTGAAGATTAGCAGCGAAGACAATAATTAATAAAATAGCTAACCAAAAGTCTGGCATTGATAGGCCGAGAAAAGCAAAAAATGAAAAAGCGTTATCTGCGGTAGTGTTTTTCTTTGCGGCGGAGATAATACCTGCGGGAACAGCAATTAGAAGAGCTATTATAAAAGATATAAATGCAAGGGAAAGTGTTCTGGGTAAGGACTCAGCTAGTATTCGAGTTACAGGTTGATTTGAGCCATATATAGAGTTTCCTAAATCACCCTGTAGCATTCCCCCAAACCACTTTAAAAACTGTATTGGCACAGGTTTGTCGAAACCTAAACGTCTTATCATTGCATCCCTGGCTTCTTCGCTACCCGCATCTGCGAGCATAGCAGCAATCGGATCCCCAGGTACTAAGCGTAACATAAAAAAAACTAGTGTTGCCACAGCTAACATGACTAGAAACGCACCAATAATTCGTCTGAAAATATAGTCTAACATATTAGTTAATTGGGTGGGCGTTACGTCGCCCACCCCTTTCTTTTTTAAGTAAAGTATATACGATCAAGTTCATGTAAGCCAGGAATTCTGGCATCTGTTGGTACAGTAATTTTTTTGTTATAAACCAATATATCAACCGGATGGTATAAGAACCCACAAGCAACTTTGTTTGAAGTTATTGCATTTGCTTCCTGAACAAGCTTTTTCCTTTCAGCAGGATCAGCTGTAACAGATTGTTCGGCAATTGCCGTATCGGCTTCTGACGAACTGAAAAAACCAAATGGGTGGATTTCTTTATTGCGGGCACGACCATTAAATTTAGATTTTGTTTGCATCCAATCAACGATACCATCATCTGGATCGTAATCACCTCCGGAGCCACCTAGTCGCATATCGAAGTCCATTTTATTGAATTGCTCAATACCAACTGAGAAGTCTTTTGGATCAACAATAACAGTAATCCCAAGAACTTTTTTATAGATATTGGCAACCACTAGACCTAAACGTTTTGAATTAGGTGTTACTATTAGTTTTATCTCAGGGAAGCCTTTTCCTCCTGGGTAACCAGCTGCAGCCATTAATTCCCTGGCTCCCTCTGGGTCGTAGGCCTGCTCAGAACTTTTAGACAAGCTATCATCAAAGTAATAACCCATGGCAGGGTTAATTGTTCCATGTGCTGCGACACCATTATCAAACAAACCTTGTTTTATGAAAAGAGCTCGATCCAATGCTTTAGCTAATGCTAATCTAACCATGAAGCCTTTTTCTTTCTTAAGTTCTTCAATAGGCTTATTAAAGTTATCAACTCGCATATAATCACGCCAAGGGTTTAGCCAGACGGATTGGAACCCAGGGCCAGGCTTTATATCTACGGCTAAGTCTGGGTTAGATTTAAATCGTGTAACAAGTTGCGCAGGAACAGGGTTTCCACCAATATAATCGATATCTCCAGCTTCCATTGCGGCTGCTAGTGGCTCAACACCATCAACAGGTTTTATTGTAATCTTATCGAGCTTTGGACGATCTGAATCATAATAGTTTTCAAATTTTTCGAGTACTACACCTTGACCTAAAACGTGGCTTGCCACCCTATAAGGACCAGTTCCTACTGGAGCGAGACCATATTGAGAATCTCCCATAGATGCTAGAGCACCTCTAGAAACGATTGTCATGGCTCGTCCAGATGCGCGCTCAAGTGCTTTTGTTAAAAAACTTGCCTGTGGTTTTTCCAGAACAAACTTTACTTGATGATCGTTAAGTTTAATTGCTTCGTTGACGTTTCCAATGACCCTACTATGAATTGATTTCTCTGGATCTTTTGATCGGTTAAATGTGAACAGTACATCGTCCGCATTGAATTTATCCCCGTTATGAAATGTTACGCCCTGCCTTAAGGTTATTACATACTCTAAGCCATTGGATGATACATCCCAGCTCTCTGCTAAATCACCTTGAGCAACTAGAGAGTTATCAATATGCATAATACCGCTTAAGACATTAGAAGCAATTTGAAATTGTAGAACCTGATTAATTCGAGCAGGGTCTAATGTTATAATTTCAGCTACACCAGCCCACGCACAGCGGAGATGACCACCAGAATTTCCAGCGGCAAGTGCAACCTTAGGGCCTAGACCAGGCAATACCTGAGCGAGCGTTAATCCGCCAGCAGCCGCCATCAACCGAAGAGTGGCCCTTCTTGATAATTTAGAGCCGCTCATTTCAGTTTTACTTAGACTGAACAAGGGGTCTTTGTGATCGAAATCATAAGCATCTTTCAGCTCTTGTTTTGCGAGCCATTCTATATCTTTAAATTTTGACATTTTTTAACCTTCCGTGATTAAGTTAGATTTAATAAAGTAATAAAAACTAATTTTATAAGTGTGGCATTTTCTACTTTTATCGTATCTCAAAATATCCAGGATTAATTTTTCTCCTGATAATATCTTATATATCTTATATATCTTATATATATTTTGATATATTATACAAATCTACATAAATTATGGCAGGAGTCTATAGATATTATTAATTATATATTTAATGTAAAAATAATTAGGTTATATTGGAATCAGAAATCTATAGAACAAAATCTATAGAGCAGTAGTGTCAATCTCACGTATTAGTTAGACAGAGAGGAATTTTTAATGAAATTTACTACAAGGCCTGAAATTTCTGGTACTTTTGGGATGGTAAGCTCTACGCACTGGATAGCTAGTGCGGTTGGTTTTGGGATTCTGGAGAAAGGTGGTAATGCTTTTGATGCAGCTGTTGCCATGGGTTTTACTTTACAAATCGTTGAACCACACTTGAATGGGCCGGCTGGTGAATTTCCGGCGATATTTTATTCAGCGGAAAGTCAGAAAACACAAGTTCTTTGTGCTCAGGGTACTGCCCCAGCTGCTGCGTCTATTTCTCATTATAAATCTGAAGGCTTAAGCATTGTTCCTGGTTCAGGACTTTTAGCAACCGTTATTCCTGGGGCGTTTGATGGTTGGATGACGATGTTAAGAGATCATGGTACTTTAAAATTAAGGGAGGTTTTAGAGCCTGCTATTTATTACGCCTGTTACGGACATCCCCTTTTGCCAAGAGTGTCAGATACAATAGCAGGGTTATCTGAGTTTTTTGAGAGTGAGTGGCCTACATCCGCCAAGGTTTGGATGCCAGGTGGAACTATACCTAAAGGTGGCAATCTTTTTAAAAATGAAACTCTTTCCAATACTTATACCAGAATAATTTCTGAGGCAGAAATTGTATCCGACAGGGTTGAACAGATAGAAATTGCGAGAAAGACGTGGTCTACAGGTTTCGTTTCAGAATATATTGATGAATTTGTAAGAGGAACTGAAGTTATGGATTCCTCTGGTTTTAGGCACCGGGGAGTTTTGACGGGTGATGATATGAGTGGCTGGGAGGCGACTTATGAACAGCCTTTAACATACAACTATCACGATTGGACAGTAGAGAAAACTGGTCCTTGGGGTCAAGGGCCTGTAATGCTTCAATGTCTTTCCCTATTAAAAAACGTAGATTTAAAATCATTAGATCCAAACGGCTCTGAATTTATACATTTAGTTATTGAAGCCATGAAATTATCTTTTGCTGATAGGGAGACCTATTATGGAGACCCAAACTTTGTTAATGTTCCAATTGGCAAACTACTTTCTGACGAATACTCTTCAAGGCGAGTAGGCTTACTATCTCAAGATGCCTCGTTAGAGCAACGCCCAACCCAAATAGAGGGCTATGAAAACTTAGTCGTAAAAATGATTGAACGTGCGTCCTTGCATTCAAATACTAGTGGTTCTCCCGATGCAGGAGAACCAACAATGGCGCACCTTTCTGAGAAACGGGGTGATACTGTACATATTGATACAATTGATAAGTGGGGTAATATGGTATCAGTGACTCCATCAGGAGGGTGGCTGCAGTCCAGCCCTATAATTCCAAAGCTTGGGTTTGCTTTAAATTCTAGAGCCCAAATGTTTTGGTTAGATGAGGGATTAAATCAAAGTTTAGCGCCAGGTTGCAGACCTAGGACTACTTTGTCCCCTAGTTTAGCAAGACATAAAGGTGGTTGCTCCATGGTGTTTGGAACACCTGGAGGGGACCAACAAGACCAATGGCAATTAATTATGTTTTTAAGACATGTACATCACGGGCTGAATTTGCAGGAGTCTATTGACGCCCCTCTGTTCCATACCCAACACATGAACTCCTCATTTTTTCCAAGAACTGCTTTTAAAGGTGAAATGATGGCTGAGAAATCTTTTGGTGAAAAGACACTGAGAGAACTTCGAGAACGAGGACATAAAGTTAATGAGGCAGAGGAATGGACAGTTGGTCGTTTAACTGCTGCTAGTAGATCTGCAGATGGCCTATTGAAAGCAGCAGCCACACCAAGATTGATGCAAGCTTATGCTGTAGGGAGATAACCATGACATATTCGATTGTTGCAAAAGATAAGAAAACTGGAGCCGTTGGAATAGCTGTAGCGAGTCGCTTTTTTGCTTGTGGAGCAATGGTGCCGTTCGTAGCTAGGGACGCCGCAATAGCAAGTCAAGCATTTTGCAATCCGCAATGGGGGCTGGAAGGACGAGAAAGATTAGCTCTGGGACAGAGTTCTAAAGACATTTTAAAAGACTTTATTAGTAGAGATAAGGGACAGTCAATTAGGCAGGCCCATATGATAGATAAAAATGGAGAAATTCATGCACATACAGGGGCAGACTGTGTAGACTGGGCAGGGCATTGTAGTTCGAATTTAGTTTCTGTAGCTGGCAATATGTTAACTGGAGAATCTGTGGTTAAGGACACTTTAACTGCGTATCAAGATTGCATAAACGAAGACTTTTTAGAAAGACTTATTATAAGTATGGAAGCGGGTGAGCGGGCTGGAGGTGATAAAAGAGGCAGGCAAGCTGCAGGGATTATTATACATATGGGTCAGGACTACCCTTGGATTGATCTACGAGTAGATGATCATAGTGACCCGTTGAATGAGTTGCGTCGTCTAATAGATGTTAGTCAGGAGAGGTTTGCACATTTTTCAAAAGGTATGGCAACCAGAGAAAATTTTTCTGGTGTTTCTGATCGAAAGCCTATTGATATAGCTATAAAAGAGTCTTTCGAAAAGCGTGTTTTAAGTGGAAAAGCTTCACGGTCTTTGGCAACTCCTGAGGAGTAATTAGTAAAACTTTAGAAAATTATAGCCATAGATTAATAATGGGAGTTTTTATTAGTTATGGCTTTAAACCGCCCCAAAAAGATTTTACTTTTGAAAAGAATTTAGAAAGCTGTGGATTATTTTCTTCTCCTAGGGCTTCAAACTCTGCTAGCAGTTCTTTTTGTTTTGCAGTTAGATTTATTGGGGTTTCAACAGATATTTCTAAATGCATATCTCCAACGCTACCGCCCCTTAGGGTAGGCATACCTTTTCCCCTGAGCCTCATTTGTGTTCCTGACTGGCTTCCAGCAGGAACCTTTACCCGGCTACGACCTCCGTCAATAGTTGGAACTTCAGTCTCACCACCTAGTGCGGCTGTTATCATGGAAACAGGAATTTCACATAATAGATGAGCACCTTCTCTCTGAAACAGAGAATGTTCTTGAACTTCAATAAAAATATACAGATCGCCTGTGGCCCCACCACGTGGTCCGGCTTCTCCCTTGTTTGCTAGGCGTATACGCTGGCCACTTTCCACTCCAGATGGAATAGTAACGCTAAGAGAGCTTTCCTTCTCTTGAAGGCCAGTGCCTCTACATTGTCGACAAGGGTTTTTTATTATTTGTCCCATACCTGAACAAGTAGGGCATCCGCGCTCAACAGTAAAAAATCCTTGTTGCGCACGAACTTTTCCTCTTCCCGCACACGTGTTGCATGTTTCAGGATTGGACCCAGATTCTGCACCTTTACCACTACAGGGCTCGCAAGAAACAGAAGTAGATATTTTAATTTCTTTGCTAATGCCTGAAAAAGCCTCCTCTAAGGGAATTGTCATATTGTATCTAAGATCAGACCCTTTAGAAGCTCGGTTTCCACCACCTTGCTGGCCACCACCCATAAAATCCCCAAATAAATCTTCGAAGACATCAGAAAAAGAGTTAGAAAAATCTCCTTGCCCTGGTTGCCTACCTCCCTCGAATGCAGCGTGACCAAATCTATCATAAGCTGCTTTTTTGTCTGGATTTTTTAAAATTTCATAAGCTTCGTTAGCTTCTTTAAATTGTGCTTCAGCATTAGGGTTGTCTGAGTTTCTATCAGGATGTAGCTCTCTTGCCTTTGTGCGATACGCTTTTTTTAGTTCGTCAGCCGAAGCAGTTTTTGAAGCCCCAAGGACATCATAAAAATCACGTTTTGACATTATTCGCCTAGCCTTTTCTTAAGTAGTAAGCCGGCACTTTTGTTTTCACCGGCTTTTCCATATCCTTTAAACACAATATAATTTCTTATTAGTGTTTATCGTTATCTAGATCCTCAAAGTCTGCGTCAACAATGTCTTGGTCAACCCCTTGTGGTTCGTCACTATAGTCTTCTGAAGGACCTTCAGCGCTAGCTGCATCTTGTTGAGATTTATAAATGGCCTCACCAAGTTTCATTGCAGCATCAGTTAGATTTTGTGTTCCACTACTTATTTTACCCGCATCTTCGGTTTCGAGAGTTTCCTCAAGTGCTTTCATTGCTAATTCGATAGCTTCAACAGTAGAACCGTCTACTTTATCCCCGTGCTCTTCAAGAGATTTTTTTGTTCCATGTATTAAACTTTCGGCTTGATTTTTGGCCTCTACTAACGCACGGCGCTCTGAATCTGCTTCAGCATTTGCTTCGGCATCTTTAACCATTTGTTCAATTTCGTCCTCTGAAAGACCACCAGAAGCCTGGATAGTTATAGCTTGTTCTTTTCCTGTCCCCTTATCTTTAGCACCCACAGAGACAATACCATTGGCATCTATATCAAATGTTACTTCTATTTGAGGGAGCCCTCTAGGTGACGGTGGAATTTCTTCCAGATTAAACTGACCAAGAATTTTATTATCATTTGCCATTTCTCGTTCACCTTGAAAGACACGAATTGTTACAGCGTTTTGATTGTCTTCTGCGGTTGAGAACACTTGACTCTTTTTCGTTGGGATAGTGGTGTTTCTATCGATTAAACGTGTGAATACGCCACCGAGTGTCTCAATTCCCAATGAAAGTGGTGTAACATCTAGTAAGACAACATCTTTTACGTCCCCTTGTAAAACACCAGCCTGAACAGCTGCCCCCATTGCAACCACTTCATCAGGGTTAACACCTTTGTTGGGTTCTCGTCCAAAAAACTTTGATACCTCTTCTATAACCTTTGGCATTCGCGTCATACCACCTACCAATACTACCTCATCAATATTAGAGGTTGAGAGACCAGCGTCCTTAATGGCTGCTTGGCAAGGTTTTATTGAGGCTTTTATTAAGTCATTAACTAAAGATTCCAGTTTTGCGCGTGTTAATTTCATAACTAAATGAAGAGGCTGGCCTCCATTTGGATCCATTGAAATAAAGGGTTGATTAATTTCGGTCTGTTGAGAAGAAGAAAGCTCTATTTTAGCCTTTTCCGCGGCTTCTTTTAAGCGCTGTAAGGCTACTTTATCCTTAGTAAGGTCAACACCCGTTTCTTTCTTAAATTCATCGGAAAGATAGTTTACAATACGCATATCGAAGTCTTCACCGCCAAGAAATGTGTTTCCATTAGTAGACTTTACTTCAAATAAGCCGTCATCAATTTCTAAAATTGTAATATCAAAAGTTCCGCCACCAAGGTCATATACTGCTATAGTTTTAGTTTCTTTCTTATCTAATCCATATGCTAAAGCTGCTGCAGTCGGTTCATTAATAATTCGCAACACTTCTAACCCAGCTATTTTTCCTGCATCTTTAGTTGCTTGACGCTGTGCATCATTGAAATAGGCAGGAACGGTTATAACAGCTTGAGTAACTTCTTCTCCAAGATAACTTTCGACTGTTTCTTTCATTTTTTGTAAAATAAATGCTGAAATTTGAGCAGGAGAGTAATTTTGAGACCCTGCTTTTACCCAGGCGTCACCATTTCCTCCATCAACGATGTCAAATGGCATATTCTTTTTTTCTTTTGCAAGATCTTTATCATCAAAGCTACGACCTATCAGGCGTTTTACAGCAAAAACAGTATTTGTTGGGTTAGTAACTGCTTGTCTTTTTGCCGCTTGACCAACCAGCCGTTCATCGTCTTTAAAGCCAACTATTGATGGAGTGGTTCTAGCCCCCTCACTATTTTCAATTACTCGAGGTTTTGAGCCGTCCATTATGGCTACACATGAGTTTGTCGTGCCTAGATCGATGCCAATGACTTTTGCCATAATTATAGTCCTTTCTAAATTTCTACTATTCTTCCTGTCAGACCGTAAAAGTCGTAGGAATTATTAAAAAACGGTATGAAGGTTTTTACTTCAGTTCGAAAAATATATAGGGATGGCTAAGGCCTGCTACAAGGTTTCAGCAAAAGAGAATTTAAATAATATGGATAAAAAGCACTTTTTTATAAAAAAATCCGTACAAATGCTCGTAAACTCTAAGAGAAAAGTATAAAAAGCGGTATTACTTTTTAAAAGTTACAATAGTTTTTCATAGAAAGTATATATTGTATGGATCAACAAAAAATGATGAATGTCTTTCGGTTATTATGTCTTGAAGCAGGAGATATAATAATGAAGATCTATGAGTCTAATCACTTTGGTATAGATTTAAAGTCAGATAATAGCCCTGTTACTTTAGCAGACCGTGCGGCTGATGAACATATTTCGAATGGTATTAGAAATGAATTTGGTGATATTCAGCTGGTTACTGAAGAGCAAACGCTAACTCATTGCAAAGCATCTGATAGTTTTATTATTGTAGATCCGCTTGATGGAACTAAGGAATTTATCAACCGAAATGGAGATTTTACTATAAATATTGCGTATGTTGAGAATGGGGTCCCCATTTTAGGAGTAGTATACGCACCTGCAAAGAAAAGACTTTTTTATACGGATATAAAAGGGGGTTCAGTCGAAGAAGAACCACCATATAATTTTTTAAAGCCTGGAAAAGTTAGGCAGTTAAATTTAAGGGTTCCAGATAATAATAAGTTGACTATGGTTGCCTCTAAGTCGCATCGAAATAATGATACAAATAATTATATATCCCAATACAAAGTTTCTAAACTTAAGGGAGCAGGCTCTTCATTAAAATTTTGTTTACTTGCTGCGGGCGAGGCTGATATTTATCCTAGACTTGGACGAACAATGGAATGGGATACTGCCGCTGGCCATGCAGTTTTAAGGAACGCTGGGGGCCATGTTGTTAAATTTGAAGACCATCAACCGTTAATTTATGGTAAACCTTCTTATGAGAATCCATTTTTTATTGCATATATTCCTGGTGTCAAATTGAAAGGGTCTAAATGAACACCGTAATAATTATTCCAGCACGATACGCTTCAACCAGATACCCAGGGAAGCCTTTGGCAATGCTTAAGGGGGCATTTGGAAAAAAAATGACTTTGATTGAAAGGTCTTGGAGAGCAGCAAAAGAGGTTAAGGGCGCTCAAAGAGTTATTGTTGCGACTGACGATCAACGAATAAGAGAAGAGGCACAAAGGTTTGGAGCGGAAGTAATAATGACATCCGAGCTTTGTGAAAATGGAACAGAGAGGTGTGCTGAAGCAGCAGGTAAATTAGGGGATGAGTACGATATAGTGGTGAACTTTCAGGGTGATGCACCCCTAACTCCTCCTTGGTTTGTTGATGGATTAATTAGTGCATTAAAAGAAAAATCTGATTTCTCCGTCGCAACACCTGTTTTGAGGTGTGATGTTGAGATGGTTAATGATCTTTTAGAGGATCGAAGAAAATTTATGGTTGGTGGAACCACAGCTGTATTTAGTAAGGATTTTTCAGCTCTATATTTTTCTAAAGAAGTAATCCCATTTATGTCTGAGCACCGTTTAAAATCCAGTGAGGGGTTTGTTTATCATCACGTAGGTGTTTATGCCTACCGGAAGGAGATATTAAGTCGATATGTGAGTTGGGGAAGTAGTAATTTAGAAATATCAGAAGGTTTAGAGCAGTTAAGGTTTATGGAAAATAATAAAAAGATTTTGTGCGTTGAGGTGGAGGCAAAAGGTCGAAAGTTTTGGGAATTAAATAATCCTGAAGATATAAGTAAATTAGAGGATTTTATGTCAAAGATGGGTATAAATTAGATCTTTACTTTTTATAACACTACGAGATTTTAAAGTTATCACCTAGGTAAACACGCCTTACATTCTCGTCATTCACAACCTCGTCTGCCGTCCCGCTCATCATTACCTGACCGTCATTCAAGATATAGGCTCTATCGACAAGTTTTAATGTGTCACTAACATTATGATCTGTAATCAAAACACCAATCCCACGGTTTTTAAGGGCACTGACTAGGTTTCGAATTTCTTCTACCGCTATTGGGTCCACTCCGGCAAAGGGCTCATCTAGTAAAAGATACTTTGGATTAGTTGCTAGACATCTAGCTATTTCAGTTCTACGACGCTCTCCTCCTGATAGGGAAAGAGCGGCAGCTCTGCGTAAATGGCCAATAGAAAACTCACTTAGCAGTTCTTCGAGTTTATCCAGGCGCGTTCGTCTATCTTTAACTGTAATTTCTAAAACTGCTAAGATATTATCTTCAACTGTTAAACCCCTAAATATAGACATTTCTTGAGGAAGGTACCCAATTCCCAACCTAGCACGCCTATACATTGGTAGATTTGTAACATCCCTACCGTCGATTACCACTGAACCCATATCAGACCGTACAAGTCCGGCAATTGAGTAAAAACATGTTGTTTTTCCTGATCCGTTCGGCCCCAATAGTGCTATAGCTTCCCCTTTATATAGCTTTAGGTTTATGTTTCTGATAATTGGTTTTTTCTTATAGCTTTTACTTAAGCCAGAAACCTGGAGGCCAGAGTAACCACTTTTCAATTCAAGTTGAGGTGTTTTACTCATCTTTATCCTCGGAGATTATAACAGTTCTTACATTGCCTTCCATTTTACGAGACCCTGAAATTAAATTAATAGTTAACTTATCTCCGGAGGATACACTGGCACCTTCGGCAACTAATACATTTCCAGTCATTATAATTTTTTCGGCTTTCATATCATATACCATTTTTTTGGCTTCTGCACTTTGCTCTTCAGATATGAGGGTAACATTAATATTGGCAATTAATCTCTTCATTACACTGGTCATACGCTTATTTTTCATTTCGTACTCGACCACAAGTTCCTCTGCGCTTAGAATTAGGTTTCCCTGCTTTGCGACGACGTCACCTATGAATGTAGCTTTACCAACATTCTGCTCAACGTTTAATTGGTTTGACGTTATTGTTAGAGGTAATGAGTTATCAAATTTAAAGCCAGTACCTGGCTTTGTTACTGATTGCCCCATAGATATAGAGCTAAATAACCCGCTTAGAACTACTGTTATCATTAAAGTTTTAAAAAAATTCATTTTAAAGCCTAACCTGGTACCTTAGTTTGCAGTGTAACGCCTTTTTTAAAAATTAGAAGATGCTGATTGTTTTTTTCTATTATCAACATATTACCCGCTTTTAATGTACCAAGCGGGCTTTCTGCTATTATAGGCGTTGGGGACTCAAGTAAGGTTTTTTTTACATGTGTAGATAAATTATCGGTAAATATTTTATAACCTTCTGGCATATGAACAACAACATTTTTTTTTAAGTCAACAGTTGACGTTTTGTCATTGTATGAACCCTTGTTCGAGTAAACTTCATATATACTTCCATTAGGTGTAGTTATTTTAGCTACAACGTCTTTAGCATAAACTTTTTTTGGGTTTAATATTCCGGGAGAAATAGTGCGGGATGAAAACTCTAGTATGGACCCATCATCTGTTAACCCAGAATAGATTGGAGAGGTGATTTTTTGATTTGCGATGTCTCGGTCTGTACCAATATCTGATAGAGAAACTATTTGAGATGAGTCTGAAAATTTAACGAGTAGGAAGAGGGTTGAGAGTATTAACAGTGCAGAGATAGGAAGAAAAATTTTGGCAAAGAAAACGAAGTATGAGTACTTATTATCAAATGCTATCATTTCTGCTTTATACCCGCTCGAAGACAATCATGAATATGTATAATCCCTATTGGTTTATTTTCCTCGACGACAAAGAGACATGTAATTTTCTTGGAGTTCATAATTTCCAAGGCTTCGACTAAAAAAGATTTTGATTCAATTACCTGAGGGTTAATTGTCATTACTTCTTCTGCACTCATATCAAGAAGAGTATCCATGTTGCGACGCAAATCTCCATCAGTAATAATTCCTAGAAGATTACTTTGTTTATTTAATACCCCAACTATACCAAACCCTTTTTTACTCATATTAATTAGAACTTCAGCCATTGGGGTATCTAAGTCTGTTAAGGGTAATAAGTCATTCGTATGCATTATATCCTTAACTCTTGAAAGTTGTGCTCCTAGGTTGCCTCCAGGGTGAAACTCGCGAAAATTGCTAGGTGTAAATTTACGATGCTCCATTAGAGCAATGGATAAAGCGTCTCCCAATGCTAGAGTCATAGTTGTTGATGTGGTGGGGACTATACCGGATTCGCATGCTTCTTTCGCTTCAGGTAAAACAATTGAGACATCAGTCTTTTGTAAGAGGGTGCTATTTTTATTTTGTGCAATTCCGATCATAGGAATTTCAAATTTTTTTGAGTAAGCAACTAGGTTAGCTAACTCAGGTGTTTCCCCTGAGTTTGATAATATTATTATAATGTCACCCTTTACAATCATTCCAAGATCGCCGTGACTGGCTTCGGCAGGGTGTACAAAATGGGCTGGTGTCCCTGTTGAAGCCAGGGTTGACGCTATTTTTCGTGCTATATGCCCAGATTTTCCCATCCCACTTACAATAACACGCCCGGTAGCTGCTAATATTAGTTCGACGGCATTTGAGAAGTTTTGGTCTAATGAGTTTGATAGTGCTGATAGGGCGAGTGTTTCAGTGTCAATCACGCGTTGGCCTATTTGTACAAGTTTATTATTTTTCACTTTAATGGTCACTTTATATTAATGAGAGAATAAATCTATTTCGGGCCATCCAACTAGGTCTAACTCAGCTCTAGTAGGTAGAAACTCGAAGCATTTTTTTGCTAACTCCAATCGAGATTCCCGCTCTAACATTATGTCTAACTTACTTTTTAATGAGTGTAAGTATAGGACGTCTGACGCAGCATATTCAATTTGAGAGTTTGTTAAGTTTTTTGCGCCCCAGTTGCTAGATTGCTGATGTTTAGAGATGTCAATTTCTAAGAGTTCTTGTATTAGGTTTTTTAAGCCGTGCCGGTCTGTGTAAGTTCGTACAAGCTTGGACGCTATTTTAGTACAGTAAACTGGACCAGTTAAAACACCAAAGGTTCGTAATAATACTGCAATATCAAAGCGTCCAAAATGAAATAACTTTAGTATGCTCGTATCACAAAGAAGTTTGCAAAGATTTGGAGCAGGCTTTTGTATTAGATCAATTTGGACCAAATGTGTATTTCCGTCCCCGTTAGACAGTTGGACCAAACAAAGACGATCTCTTTTTATATTAAGGCCCATTGTTTCACAATCTATTGCAATGGTAGAGCCTAAATTTAAACCTTCTGGTATATCATTTTTGTAGAGATGGTTTGTCACAATGTGCCTTTTTTTTGCTTAAGTATCGAATAAGGGGTTTCTTAGCAAATTTCAACTGTGACGTTAATTAATCGAGTATTCTGCTAAATTATTAGAGAGTCTCATTGCAGTAAAAAACTATTATCTGCTAAAATAGATAATACTATATTACATAGGTCCAGATCTATTATTATAAATACTTAAGACTGTTTTAAAAAACATATTAAAAACTGACAAAATGCCAGTCAGGGGTACTTTACAAAATATTTTCTATACGAGACAAGGCTTCCTCGATGTTTTCTATGCTATTTGCATAGGAAAACCTTATAAACCCCTCTCCAGAACTTCCAAAACTTGTACCTGCGATAGTAGCCACACCGGCCTCATTTAAAAAACGGTCTTGCGCATCACGCGAGGTTAATCCTGTTTCCTCAATATTTGGAAAAGCATAAAATGCTCCGGCAGAATTAGTACAACGAAACCCTGGTATCTTGTTAAGTTTAGAAACAATTATTTTGCGTCTGTCATCAAATGCTAAAAACATTTTATTTACATCATCTTTAGGGCCAGTCAATGCGGCAAGCCCAGCATACTGCGCAGACGCATTTACACATGAGTGATCATTAATACAAAGCCTTGTTGCATGATCAACCAACTGATCTGGCCAGACAGCGTACCCGAGTCTCCAACCCGTCATAGCGTATGTTTTTGACCAACCATCAAGCATTATTAGTCTATCTCTAATTTCTGGGTATTGTAAAAGACTTGTATGTTTTCGATCATCATAGAGCATTTCACTATATATTTCATCAGAAAGTATCGCTATATTTGGGTGCTCTGAGAGACCAGAAACTAATTTATCAATCTCTGACTTTGGAGTTACCCCCCCTGTAGGGTTGGCAGGACTATTTATTATTATTAGTCTGGTTTTTGGTGTTATTTGAGATAAAACTGTTTCTGCTCGAAAAGCAAAGCCATTTTCTTCTTCAAGGGCAATTGGGATAGGGGTGGCTCCACTATACCTTATTAAAGATTCATAAATTGGAAAACCAGGGTTTGGGTACAAAATTTCTGCCCCTGGTTGACCAAACATAAGTATTGTAAAAAACATAGTTGGCTTGCCACCAGGCACTATTATAATATTTTTGGGGTTAACTCTGACACTATGTCTTCTAGCTAAATCATCACAAACAGCTTCTCTTAAAACCGGTAAGCCATTTGCAGGTGTATAACCATGATGACCGTCTTTAAGGGCCTTTATGCCAGCCTCAACAATATGATCAGGAGTCGAGAAGTCTGGTTGGCCGATACCAAGGTTTATTACACTTTTACCTTCAGATGCTAGCACCTGAGCTCTAGCTAAGACTTCAAAAGCAGATTCCGTCCCTAAACGTAAAAGTGAGGGGTTAGTTTTTAACATAGAACTCTCCAATTATTATTAAGTAATAGATGTAATGTGGTTTTTCTTTGAATCTTAGCGTAGAAATTAAAATGCGTCTATTTATTTTGCTTTATAAATGTGGGCAGGCGGTTTGTTTTAAGTGAAAAGTAGGCTAGCGATCAGTTGTTGACGAGTTTAAGTGAATTAATGACGCATTTTGTACCCTTTTAAGTATTGCATCGAGGCAATTAGACAACATATAGTTTTAATTCTAGTTAATTCATTAAAGTAGGCAGAAGGCCACTTGGAAGTTCCTTAAAATGCAGAAGTACTCAATTTTTTCTTTGGCAAAAAACGCGATGTCGGGCCATACGAAGTGGCAAAAGGCTTGGAGAAAACCAACTTTAAAAAATGAATATGATGTTGTTATCATTGGGGCTGGAGGACACGGTTTAGCTACAGCATATTATTTAGCCAAAGAATTTGGAATCACAAATGTTGCCGTCCTTGATCGAGGGTGGCTTGGTGGAGGAAATGTAGCACGTAACACTGTCACTGTACGCTCAAATTATATTCGAGACCAATCTATACCGTTTTATGTAAAGTCCGTTGAGCTATATGAAGGTTTAACAAGAGATTTAAACTTTAATATGATGCACTCTAAACGAACTATGATAGATGTAGTTCTTAATTATCCGAAAATGAGAGAATTGCGTCGACGCCAGTTGGCGATGGATATCTATGGGTCTACATATGAGAAAATTACAACAGAGAAGGTTCGAGAGCTTATTCCTCCATTAACGGGTGGAGGACCAAATGCGCGATTACCAATTATCGGTGGTATGGTACATACAGATGCAGGAGTAAACCGACACGATGCCGTTGCCTGGGGTTATGCTAGAGCGGCGGATTCTATGGGAGTTGAAATGCATGAACAAACTGGTGTTATTTCACTCATAAAGGGACAGGATGGAGCGATTTCTGGGGTTGAGACCGTAAAGGGTATAGTAAAGGCAAAGAAGGTTGTTGTGGCTGTTTCTGGTCATACAACAACTCTTACTGAAACTGTTGGGCTACGATTACCTTTACGAACAATGAATTTGACAGCTTTTGTTTCAGAGCCTGTTAAGCCTTTAGTAGATGTTATCGTGAATTGCTCTGATCTGGGCTTTTACTTTAGCCAATCGGATAAAGGAGAGCTGGTAATTGGTGGAGGCCCAGATTCAGGGCAAAGCTTTAGGAGAGATATTAAACAGCACGTTTTTGAGGATACGGTTGGAGCAATGCTTGAGTTGTTTCCATCGTTTAAGAAATTAAAGCTATTGAGGCAATGGGGTGGTCATTTAGATATTACTCCAGATGCATCACCAATTATGGATGAAACTGACATAGCAGGCTTGTTTGTAACAGCAGGTTGGTGGGGAGGATATAAGGCTATTCCTGCTGGAGGTTTAACAATGGCACATCACGTTGCAAAAAATGAACCTCATAATCTTATGGCACCTTTCAGCGTAAAACGTTTTAAGAATCTAGCCTATATTATGGAAACAGGGACTACGACAGCTCGATGAGTGAAAGAAAAAAATGTTATTAATTAATTGCCCTTTTTGTAGTGAACGCAGCGAGACAGAATTCGTTTATGGTGGCCCTGTTGGATCTAAAAGACCAGAACCTAGTAATGTAACAGATACTGAATGGGTAGATCATTTAACAATGGTTCCTAACCCTATTGGCCCTGTTGAAGAGAAATGGTTTCACGCAAGAGGATGTGGGGAATGGTTTACTATATGGCGTAATACTATGACGCATGAGATTGTGGGGCAACCTGATGATCAAAAATAAACGTTTAAAGTTTGGCGGTAGGATTAATAGAGAACAAGAAGTAAGTTTTTCTTTTAATGGAAAAAAATATAAGGGTTTTCAGGGAGACACACTCGCGTCAGCGCTTCTAGCTAATGGCGTAATGGTTACTGCGAGGAGCTTTAAATATCACCGCCCTAGAGGAATTGTTGGAGCTGGAGTTGAAGAGCCTGCATCTTTGGTTGAACTTATAGGTGATGATGCATCAGGTAATAATTTGATAACATCAGTTATTATTAAAGAAGGTTTAGAGGCGAGGTCTGTGAATTGTTGGCCGTCAGCAGAATTTGATTTTGGTGCGTTGATTCAAGTTTTTTCTCATTTTATACCAGCAGGTTTTTACTATAAAACATTTAAGTGGCCAACCTGGCATTTGTTTGAACCTTTTATAAGAAAGGCAGCTGGTTTGGCCCGGGCACCAGTGGCCCCACCAAAAGAAGGTCACTTTGAATCTCGGAATGCTCATGTGGATATTTTAATAGTAGGTGCTGGTCCTAGTGGTTTAATGGCGGCTTTGGTTGCAGCACGGGCTGGAGCAAGAATAATTATCGCAGATCAAAATTGTGAGCCTGGTGGTAGCTTGCTGGATCAAAATTTAGAAATTAATGGGCAAGCTGGATTAGATTGGGTGCAAGATGTTGTGTCTGAATTAAGTAGTATGGAAAATGTTTCTCATTTACAAAATAGTACTGTTTGGGCGTACCGAGAGCACAACTTACTTATCATTAATCAACGAATTACAGAAACACCATCAATCATTGAACGAAGCTGGAGAGTTAGGGCTACTCAAGTTTTAATAGCGACAGGGGCTATAGAGAGATCGATAGTATTTCCTAATAATGATCGGCCTGGCGTAATGATGGCATCAGCAATACAGGCTTACATAAATCGTTACGCTGTTTTACCAGGAGAAAAAGTAGTTTTATTCACTAACAATGACAGTGCATATTCAGTGGCTTCAGATGTATTGAACGCTGGTGGGAACGTTGTGGCAGTAGTGGATTCACGCAAAGACATTCCAGACCATGCAATTCAGAAGATTCCCAATGTTACTGTTTTTTCTGGCAGTGTAGTTGCAAAAGTGAATGGGTATAAGAGAGTTAAATCTGTTGAGATAATGTCCAGCAGTACAAAAAAAATAGTAATTATGCCTTGTGATCTTGTTGGTCACTCCGGGGGATGGAATCCCACGGTTCATTTGCATTCACAAGCCCGAGGGAGTTTGAAGTATGTTTTAAGTCTTGCTACCTTTATTCCTGATAAGTCTATTCAAAAATCTTTTTGTATTGGTGCTGCTTCAGGAAAACTTACGTTGGATGAAGCTTTGTCTAGTGGTTTAGAAGTTAGTAAACAGGCCTTAAAAGAAATTGGTTTGAAAGAAATTCATACAGAAGCTCCTAACTCTACACTAGAAAAGTACTCAATCGAACCACTTTGGCAGGTAGGAGTACCTAAAAAATTTGGAAAGTCTTTTTTAGACATTCAAAACGATGTTACTACTGATGATGTCGATCTAGCGATTCTTGAGGGTTACTCTAATGTAGAACATGTTAAGCGTTATACCACAGGTGGAATGGGAATAGATCAAGGAAAAACTGGAAATATAAATATTATAGGAACAATAGCTTTAAGACAGGGACTTAATTTAGAAGAGGTTGGAACGACTACTTTTCGGTCACCTTTTAGTCCAATTTCTTTTGGCTCGATAGGCGGGCTTCGAGAGGGCTCAGTAGTCTTACCTTACAGGCATACACCGATTACAAAATGGAACCTAGATAAGGGTGCATTTATGTATGAGGCTGGGGCTAGGTGGAGAAGGCCTGGTTATTTTCCTATGATGGATGAGGATTTTCAGGATGCTGTAAACCGAGAGTGCTTAGCTGTAAGAACATCAGTTGGTGTTTATGACGGCTCTCCGTTAGGAAAATTCGAACTTCAAGGAACGGATGTAAGCCAGTTTCTTGACCTCATATATACCAATGTAATGTCGTCTCTTAAACCAGGCAATGGACGTTACGGGTTTATGTTGACTGATGACGGTTTAATATTTGATGATGGTGTCGTATTCCGATTAAGTGAGGATCGATGGTTGCTTTCCACCTCATCAGGGCACTCTGATTTGGTGAATCAACATATGACAAAAGTATTAAAGTTTGATCGACCTAACTGGGATGTAAAAATCACGGGGATTACAAGCCAGTGGAGCAATGCAACTATTTGTGGCCCAAATGCTAGGAAAGTTTTAGAGAATTTGGGTACAAATATAGATATCTCTCAAGAGTCATTTCCATTTATGTCCCTTCGAGATGGAACGGTTGGTGGTATCGCGGCGCGAATTATTAGAGTTAGTTTCACTGGTGAACTATCCTTTGAAATTAATGTTGCAACCCGGGACGTACTTAAACTTTGGAATAGCATCATGGAGGCTGGAATAAAATTTAATATTCTACCAGTTGGGTCCGAGGCAAGTCATGTGTTGCGAGTAGAAAAAGGGTTTTTATCCCTTGGACATGAAGTGGATGGTACTGTTGATGCATTCGATCTTGGTATGGGTTGGGTTATGTCAAAGAAGAAAAAAGATTTTATTGGTAAGAGATCGGTAGAGCTGAGGCGTAGTCTTGGTGAACCTAGGCGAGAGTTAGTTGGTCTTTTACCGGAAGATCCTAATGATGCCATCCCCGAAGGAGCCCCATTAACGCCCAGAGGAGAAAAGGTAGCTACTGAGGGTTTGACTACAGCATGTGTGTGGAGTGTATTAAATAATCGGTGGGTCGGTTTGGCTTTATTAGAAAATGGTCATTCGCGTCATGGTGAAATAGCGTATATTCGTTTGAAGGAACGGGTGATAGAAGCTAAAGTCACTGCCCCAATTTTTCATGATCCGAGTGGGGAGCTTTTAAGGTCTTAATATGGTTTACGAAGTTAAAATAAATAGACAGAGAATATCGGCACTTTTTGACATAAAAGGAAATTTGTTGGATGTGAAAGAGCTGTTGGTTAGCTTGTTTCAGAAGATACCTGAGGAAGCTAATACATTCACCTCAAACAACGGTAAAACTTTGATGTATATTGGCCGAGATCATTGGATGTTAAGGGGCCAAATTGAAGAGGAAGAAGAGTTAAACACCTTGTTAAAACGAGGTGCAACTCTTCTAAATACAAGCGTTGTATTAGTGTCAGACACACTTACTTTCTTCTCGGTGAGTGGAGTTGGAGCGAAAGATATAATGGCAATAGCTAGCCCGTTAGACTTTTATGAAACAAAGTTTAGGGAGAACTCGGTAACTTTCAGTGAGGTTTTTGGGATAAAGGCATTAATTAAGCGTGTTGAAAATGGTTTCGAGTTTGGTGTTGACCAAAGTTATGGCGATATGGTGGAAGACTATTTACACAAGTCTGTAAAGCTTTAAAGATTTTTTTGTTATCACCAACTATTCTGAAAATTTACTAAAAACACTTATATATTGAAAGACAGTTTTTAATATTATATTTGACGTATTTTTATAATCTAATGGCGCATTTAGTACCCTTTAGCAGAAAAAAGATTTGCTAGATTTCTATTAATTGATTTCAAGCAAAGGAGTGACGAAATGATGGAATACAAGAGAATTACTGTTAACCCTATTTCTGGCGCAATGGGAGCAGAAATTACTGATATTGACCTTACGTCCGGTATTGACTCAGAAACTTGGATAGAAATTCAGGATGCGTGGGCAAATTATTTAGTACTTATATTTAGAGGTCAAGATTTAACAGATCAGCAACAATTTGATTTTACTCAGAGGTTTGGTAAACTTATCCCTCATCCTTATGTGAAAGGTATACCAGAGATTCCTGAGATCTTTAAGATTATTAGAGAACCTGGCGAGTCCTATAGTTGGGACGGTTTTTATCACTCTGATCTAATGTTTTTGAAGAAACCACCCCTTGGAGCAACTTTATATGCAAAAGAGTGCCCACCATATGGAGCAGATACCGCTTTTACAAATATGTACCTTGCCTACGAAACACTTTCAGAAGGTATGAAGGCTTTACTAGATGGGCTTGAAGGAGAAAATGAATCGGGTAATCCAGAAAAATATAGTAATAAATACCAGTCAATGGAAGAGTTAGGGAAAAAGGGTGCTATGGGAGCAGTGCACCCACTGGTTCGCGTACATCCTGTAACAGGAAAAAAAGCTCTATTCAGTTCACTTGCCTTTACCAAGAGAATTAAAGGAATGACTGATAAAGAAAGTGCACCTATATTAAGCTATCTTTATGAACACTCTATTCAAGCTCATTTAGGTTGTCGATTAGAGTGGGAAAAAGGATCATTAGCACTCTGGGATAACCGTGTTTGTTTACATCATGCGGTCGCAGATTACTTTGGAGAAGTGGCCAAACATCGCCGCGTAATGCAAAGAGCTACAATAGAAGGTGAAGAACCCATATCAATAAAAAAATATGAAGCGATGCAAGCAAAATAATTTTGTGTAACTTGGTTCTACCTCTAGGTCATGGCTAGGGGTAAATGCCTTGAGGGGGTGTTCACGAATAGTTTACTTATCAGAGTTGATATTTAAAACTTGAGCCTTTCTCATATGATGACACCCTAAAACAGCTACGTTTAAATTAACTTGATTTTTAAATTAGCTGTGATTAAAGTTGAATTATTATGTACATACATATGAATTTGAGGGTTATATAATAATGTCACATACAGGTCCAATTATCAATTTTGAAAGTGTTGATAAGTTTTATGGAAATTTCCATGCGTTAAAAGATATAACTATTTCTGTTAACCCTGGTGAGAGAATGGTTATTTGTGGGCCGTCTGGATCAGGGAAATCTACACTAATAAGATGTATAAATGGTTTAGAGAATCATAATTCAGGGAAGTTAACTGTGGATGGCGTTGAGGTTTTTGAGGGGTCTAAAGATATAATTAGGCTTCGCCAGGAAATTGGTATGGTTTTCCAACAATTTAACTTATTTCCACATTTGACAGTTTTAGAAAATCTAACAATTGGCCCAATTAAAGTTCGTAAAATTTCAAAGCCTGAAGCGGAAATAATGGCCCGTAAATATCTTGAACGTGTACATATTCCGGAACAAGCGGAGAAATATCCAGCAGAGTTATCTGGAGGACAGCAACAACGTGTAGCCATTGCACGATCTTTGTGTATGGAAAGCAAAATATTACTATTTGATGAGCCAACATCCGCGCTCGATCCTGAAATGATTAATGAAGTTTTAGATGTAATGGTGGAGTTGGCTGATACAGGAATGACTATGGTTTGTGTTACTCATGAAATGGGTTTTGCTAGAAAAGTGGCAGATACAATGGTATTTATGGATGAAGGAAAAATAATAGAAGTAGCTCCTCCAGAAAAGTTTTTTTCTAAACCGGATAGTGATCGGTGCAGAGAGTTTTTAGAACAAATATTGGAGCATTGATTGCTATGGAAACCAGTGGGTCAATATACATGAAAGGTTTGCCGGTAAGGCGCCCACCCGCCCTTAATCGATTTCTGTCATCCACTCCTGTATCTATAGTTATCTACTGCCTAATTGTTGGAGGGATCCTTTATTCATCATTTAAAGGAGCTCAATCAATGGGATATAATTGGCAATGGTACCAGATCCCAAAATATATATATCGTTATACAGATAATGGCTTTCAATTTGGAGAACTTATGTTTGGTCTATGGACCACAATAACATTATCTTTTTCGGCTTTTGCTCTTGCTGTGATACTTGGTTTACTGTTGGCGCTTTTGCGATTGTCTGGCTTATTTATAGGTACAAAAGTCGCTGTATGCTTCTTAGAGTTTGTTCGAAATATACCTTTACTGGTGTTAGTTTATCTTTTTTATTATGTTTTGGGGCCTGTATTTAAGTACGATCGCTATACAGCAAGCATTCTTTGTTTAGCTGTTTATCATTCAGCCTTAATTTCGGAGATCCTAAGGGCTGGAATAAATGCTGTAGCTCAAGGTCAATGGGAGGCAGCAAAATCAATTGGTATGAGTAAAGCCCAAATGTACAGATATATCATATTACCTCAATCTATTCGTTTTATGTTACCACCAATGACAGGCGAAGTGATTCATATGGTAAAAAGCTCAGCAATTGTTAGTGTTATTGCGGTCGCGGAGTTAACAACTTTAGGTCAAAATATTATTTCTGATACTTACATGGCTTTTGAAATTTGGTTCACTATAGCTGCCATTTACATGGTTGTTATAATGATCCTATCGATCGGGGCGTCGCAAGTAGAAAGGCGATACACCGTTACAAACTGAGTGGCCATTAAAACTGGTTGCTCGCAAAACTAAACAGAAAGGAAATACAAAATGAATATCACACGACGTTTACTGGGGGTGGCCTTAAGTGCCGCTTTAGCCAGTATTAGCTTTTCTCAAGCAACCTTTGCGGGGACGGCACAATCACTTGGCGCTGAAAGTGTAATCGAGACTATAAAAAAGCGTGGAGTAATTAAAATTGGTTTAGACCTCTTTGTTCCGTGGTCAATGAGAAATAAAGACGGTGATTTAGTTGGTTTTGAGCCTGATGTAGGTAAAAAGTTAGCTGCTGATATGGGAGTGGAAGTAGAATTTATTCCAACAAAATGGGCTGGTATCATTCCAGCTTTAGTTGCTGGTAAGTTCGATGTTATCATCAGTGGGATGACTGTTACGCCTTCACGAAACCTGACAGTTAACTTTTCAGAACCATATGCATTTTCGGGCTTAACCATCTTAGCTAATACAGCAATGACAAAAGGAATGGCCTTAGAAGATTACAACAGTGAGGACATTACTTTTTCATGTCGACGTGGTGCTACCCCATGTGTATTTATTCAAAACAAATTTCCAAAAGCGAAATTATTGATGTTTGATGAAGATGGTGCTTCAACTCAAGAAGTATTAAATGGTAATGCTCACGCCACGATGGCCACAGAGCCTGGTCCATCGCAAGATGCTCGTCGTAACCCTGAAACTTTAAATGTTCCATTCAACATCGCATTCGATGCTGGTGGAGAAGGTTTCGCTATGAGAAAATCAGATCCAGACGCATTAGCTTATTTTAATAGCTGGATCAGAAGGCATAACCATACTGGTTGGTTGAAAACGACTCACGATTACTGGTTCAGAGGTGATGCTTGGCATGATCAAGTTGAATAGTAGAGCCTTACTATGAAATGATAGAGGGCTGTTTCAGCCCTCTATTTTTATGACTGGAAACCACGTGCAAAAATTACTTAAAAAATTACATTGGTTAGACTTTCTAATCTTGGGGTGCGTGATCGCTTTTTTTACTTACGTATTTGTACAGATGAGTGGTAATTTAAACTATCACTGGCGATGGGAAAAAATTCCAAACTATATATTTAAGTATCACACTGGCCGAAAGGAGTGGTTTGCAAATCTCTTACTTCAAGGCTTAATTGTTACAGTTAGAGTGAGCATTTACGCTACTATTTTAGCATTAATTCTTGGAGTTGTTTTGGGAATTGCACGATGCTCCCATAATCTTGTAATTAGAATGTTAGCAAGGACTTACTTAGAGTTCCTTCGAAATATCCCGCCATTAGTCGTTATTTTCATTTTTTACTTTTTTTTGGCAGAGCAAATTATACAGGCTATGAATATTGAGAGTTGGTCTTATAAAATAGCCAAAATGGAAAACAATCAAATATGGGAATTTTTTTGTGGAGACATGCGCCGGTTTCCTTCACTAGTTTCGGGGGTAATAGTTTTAGCTCTTTTTGAGAGCGCCTTTGTTGGGGAAATTGTTAGAGCGGGAATACAATCTGTAGACCGCGGTCAGCGAGAAGCTGCTAGATCTGTTGGAATGAGTGGTTTTCAAGAGATGCAGTATATTGTTTTACCGCAAGCAATGAAAAAAATTATGCCACCAATGGCTAACCAGTTTATTACCTTAATTAAAGACAGTTCAATAATATCTCTTATATCTGTCCAGGAGTTGACTTATAAGACGGCTGAGTTGGTTTCATCCACACATATGATTTTTGAAGCCTGGTTAACGACAGCAGCATTTTATTTTGTAATATGCTTTGGACTTTCACTAGTATTTAGGAAATTAGAGCGACGGAAATAGTTAAAAGTTTTCAAGCAAAAACATTGAGGTTATTAAATGTATTTAAAAAATTGTTGGTACGTAGCTGGTTGGAGTAAAGATTACGGCCGCTCACTGGTTGCAGAAAGGTTTTTGGGAGAAGAGATAGTTATTTATCGTCGAAATGATAATATGCCTGTAGCATTAGAAAACGCTTGTCCACATAGGAAGTTACCACTTTCAGAAGGAAAACTCGAGGGAGATGAGGTAATTTGTGGTTATCATGGGTTAACATTTAATTGTCTTGGGCAATGCGTGTCTGCTCCAACCCAACCTGATCAAATTCCTCGACGAGCCGTTGTTAAGTCTTATCCTGTGCAAGATCGATATCGACTCCTATGGATATGGATGGGAGATCCAGAATTAGCAGATCCAGATTTAATTTTTCCTATTGAAAACTTTGAGGACCCTTCCTGGGGATACACAGATGGGGGCGTTCTGGATATAGAGTGTAATTATTTATGGGTTTGTGATAATTTACTTGATCCAAGCCATGTCGCATGGGTTCATGTAACCTCTTTTGCAGGAGCTGGTACAGATGACGAACCTCTTGAACTTGAGAAGACTGATAGAGGTGTTGTTGTGTCTCGTTGGATAAATGGGAATATGCCGTCACCATATTATGCTGATTTAGTTAAGTTTACAGGAAAAAGTGATCGCTTACAGCATTATGAAATGTGTATACCAGCTATAGCATTAAATAAGTCAATATACACACCAGTTGGAACTGGCGGAAATAAAAAACCTATAACTGATTTAACTTACATTAATATATCTTATAACTTTATGACGCCGATCGATGAAGACAATACTCGATATTTTTGGTTTCAGCACAGAAATACTGATCCACAGGATAAGGCTATTTCGGACAAGATGAATGCGGGTGCTAGGTTAGCTTTTGAAGAAGATAGAAGTATACTAGAACATGTGCACTCGGGTATGAAAGACAAAAAGACGGCTAATATTGATCTTGGTTTAGATGCTGGAGCAAAGCAATTTAGATTGATGCTTAAGCGACTGATTGATAAGGAAAAACAAAATAATAAATAATCAAAACCATGGTTGAGATGGTTAAGTCTGATTTAACCGTAGGTTCGATTCCAGAGCATTTTTATAGACTAGCTCTACCCATGGCAATAGGCATGGTTTTTTATACGTTATATAATATGGTAGGAATATACTTTGCTGGTAAGTTATCAACAAGTGCACAAGCTGGGATTGGGATAGGCCACTTAGTATATTTTTTTCTAATTGCTTTTGGTTTTGGATTAAACGCTGCTATGGCAGGTTTGGTGGGCAACTCTCTAGGTGAAAAAAAAATTAGTGAAGCAAAAGTACTAATTGCCAAAGGAATAAGTTTAGCCATTGTTATTTCGATCAGCTTAATAGTGTTTGGTATTTTATGTGGGCCGTCGATAATTAATTTGGTTTCAGAGACTGGGTCATATCGAGAATATAGTGTTCGGTATTTTTTGGTACTTTTAAGTGCGTTACCAGCATTTTTAATTTCTTATACCTGCAATGGAGCGTTACAGGCCCAGGGTGATAGTGTATCCATGCAACGTGCATTAGTAGCAGCTTTTTTCTTAATTATCATTATTACTCCAATTTTGATTTTTGGAGTGCCTAATTTATGGTTAGGAATTGGTTTTGATGGAATTGCTTTGTCTGTTGTTATTAGTCAGTTTTTGGTGATGGTTTTTTTACTTATACAAGTGAAACGCTCAGTTCTAGGAGTACACTTAACTTTGAAAGCGTCTCTAACAAATTTTCGAGTCTATTATGAAATTATTAAACAGATGATCCCTGGGTGTATGTCTTTTCAAATGGTAATAATAGGTAGTCTCGTTGTTCAGTTTGCGTTGAAGGGGTTTGGACCGCATGCTCTAGCCGGGTATAATATAGGTTTAAGAATAGAGCAGCTTTTACTATTACCTATTTTAGGAATGACCCAGGCACTTCTCCCGATTGTTGCGCAAAACTATGGAGCAAAGAATTTCCACCGTGTTAGGTTAGCGCTATATTACTGTTGTTCCGCAGGCTTTGTGATGATGATAATAGTTTATCCGATTATTTGGATTTTTGGTGAGAGTGCCTTAAGAGTTTTTACATCTAACTTGGAGGTTGTAGATGTTGGGGTGAGTTATCTTAGAATTGACGGATTAATTCTCCCATTATATGCAATACTTTTTTCTGTTAATTCTTTTTTACAGGGTGTGAAGCGACCTGCTAGCATTTTTTGGATTGGCTTTTTTAGGCAAGGTTTACTAACCGCTTTTTTTATCTGGATATTTATAGGTGTTTTAGGGTCTGATATATGGGGAGTTTGGGTTGGAGCAGGGGTTAGTGTTTTTTTTGGATGGGGTCTTTCGATATTTATTGCTTATAAAATTGCTAATAAAGAAATCGGCGGACTCTGGCAGAAAAGTCAAATATAAATCTGAACAACTTTATCTATAACTCTGCAATTTATCATTTTTAAGGGAACGCGAGCGGGTGCAGCTTTTGCTTCGCCGGTGCGGACATCGAACAAACCCTGGTGCAAAGGACATTCTATGTATGTTCCATCAAAGTATCCGTCACATAAATTTGCCGCCCCGTGGGTGCATCTAGAAAGGCTAACAAAAATACCGTCCTCTGCATCAAATACAGCAACCTCCCTAGTACCAAAAGTTACTGGAGTAACATCACCCACCTCTAGGTCACTTACATTGATTAAGTTTTTCCAAGATTTAGTTTTTTGAGTCAATTTTTAGCTACTTCTTCATCACTACGAGGCTTGCGACCAATTAATTGAGATATAATATCAATATGGGCGCCCAGGTAACCACGCCTTTCTATGTACACAAACCCTTTTAACTTCTTGTGTAGTTTTGGAAGTGCATGAAAGGGTATTGACGAAGCGTAGTGGTGTTCAGCATGAAAGTTCATATTCCAGGAAAGGAACCTCATGGGAAAAGAAGTAAGACTGCTTCGTGTATTTTCCTTTAGGTCATCAGTATTAGGGCGTCCTACATGCTCTGTTAAACGGATTGCTCGCATAACAGGTTCACCCAGAAACAAAGGCAGTAACCAGTACCAAAAAGGTGTCCAGTTGTTGGTTAATATGCATCCAGTAAGAATTATCAAATAAACGGTGACCATTATTCGAGCTTCTTTAAAGATAGTCAGGTGTTCCTGCTTGGGTATAAAATGATTTTCTTCTTCACTAATACGACCACAGACATGTCGATAAATTTCTGAAAATTTATTTTTCCAGTAAGGTATTGATGAAATGTACCAAAGATATTTGTATACTGAAATAGGTAGCTCTATTAGCTCTGGATCTTTACCTTTCAGTTGGGTGTATGTGTGGTGATCACAGTGTTCATAACGAAAGTGCTGATTTGGTAAGATAATAGAAAAGCCACAGATGTGTCCAAAAATGTCATTTAATTTTCTTGTTTTAAAAGCAGTGTAATGGCAGCACTCGTGTTGAAGTGAAAAATGATGAACTAAAACGATGCCGTGTACAAACATTGCTGGAAATAGATACCAAGTTTCGTAAGAAAGGAATATTAAATAACTTGTTATAGATAATAACGTTATCCAGATAAGTAATCGTATAAAAGCAGGTCTATCAGACCTTTTCATCAGCTCTTTTAATTCTTTACGAGTTATTGCACCCTCACTCATTGCTTGGGTTATGGGTGTTCTTACTTGATAGGACATCAGATTGGGTTACCTTATTTTTTATTTTATTATGTGCATACATAATAAATAAATATTAATTATAGAAAGTTAAAAGATCAAGTTAATTAAGGTGTCCTTCTTGTATGAGACGGTAAGAAACCATATTTTTTTAGGTAGGATTTCGAAAATATTCTTCGGGTGGAAAAACCACTAGCGATGGATATTTCTAATATAGACATAGAGGTTTGTTCTATTAGTTGGCGGCTATGAAGTAATCTGATTTTTAAGTAGTATTTCTTAGGAGTTAAATTGAGATGCTTAGAAAATAAACGCTCTAACTGTCGTAATGATAAATAAGCTAACTTTGAAATCTCTTTTATTGTTAGGGGGTTTTCAATATTGCTTGCCATTAGGGAGATAGCTTTTTGAAGAGTGAAAGGTACATCTCTTAACCTTTGAGCATTGCTTTTTGGCTGCTCAAGGTCGCCGCTTCTTGTATAGGAAATCATTAGATGATCACAGACAAGGTTAGCGTACTCTGGAGAAAATTCTGTTTTTATAAATTCGGTAACCATATCTAGGGTTGCTGCTTCGCCAGGGCTACTAGTTACACGTTTGCTTTCTACAAATAGCGCATCTACTGTTTTTACACTTTGGTTTCTTTCAGAGAAAGCTGCAAGTGTAGACCAATGCACTGTTGCCAAGCCATTTTCTAGTATTCCAGCATCAGCCATTTTCCACCCCGCACAACCTACCCCAAATATTGGAACGTTAAATCTACTGCAGGTTCTTAATAATTTTTTTAGATCAGCCTGTAACCTATGTGGCATACGCAATCCACAACATAGAAATAATGCATTGGTTCGACTTTTACTACTTATAGATGTTAGGCATTCGTTAAGTAGTATTGGGCAGTTAACAGAAATTCCTGATGAGGATTCAACAGATTTTCCTGAAATACTGATTATTTCAATTTCCAAACATATTTCTGAAAATAATCTGTCTAATGTTTTTAATGGTTCTAAAATTGCACCTAATGAAAGATGTGAAAAGCCTGGAACTAATACTATTTTTATTTTTTTCTCCATTTGGAGTTATCCCTCAAGAGTATCAATTAAAAAAAGGTTAATATTGCATTAGTGTCACTTAAATTTTGGTAATATTAATGATGAATTATTGCTTGAAATATGAGTGTTAGTAAGTTTTTATAACATGAAACTTACATCTTAATAACAGGTTTTTACAATTTTTTAATATGGTCTTTCCATTGTTTGTGTGTTGTGATTTGTTGTTATTATATTTAACAGTTTTTAGTTAGAAATGCCATATCATGAAAACAATTCTAGAATTACCTGAAATTGATTTCCAAACTTCTGAATACCTTACACAGCCGTTGAAAACCTTAGCTTCTTATGCACAAAAGTTTAAGGTAGGCCGTAGTGAAAGAGGGGTTGAAATACTCGATTATGACCTTTGTCGAGAAACAATTCTAGACCGAAGATTTGGAACTGGTCACCCAAAGTTAATGAAGGTTCTTGGAATGTCAGAGGGTCCCGCATTAAGTTATAAGAAAAACTCTATTTCTTTTCATGATAGAGGAGAAATTAGAAGGCGGTTGCGGATTCCATTGACTCAATTAATGGGGCCAAGTGGGTCTGAAAGATTTCGGATAGATATAAAAAATGTAGTAAAGAATACATTCACTGATATTCCAAAGAATGAAAACGTTGATCTTATAAAACATTTATGTGATCAAATACCTTCAAAAGTTTACTGCTATTGGGTGAATGCGCCCCAAGAAGATGCAGAGTTTGTGTCTCGAACCTCTCATATAGTTCAGCAAGTTCACACTAGAGATCCTACAAAAGCGCAAGAGGTATCAGCAGGGTTCGAGGCATTATTAGATTATGTTGATAAAAGAATAGAGTATTCTCGTAAAAATTTGGGCGATGATTTATTGTCAGATCTAATTAAAGCAACAGACGAAGGTTATCTAACGCCTTCTGAATTACGAAATTGGGTTGTTAAGCTTGCAGAGGCTAATACAGACAACTCCTCTCATCAGATCGCAATAGCTATAATTGAGTTATCGTCGAGACCTAAAATTTGGAAAAAATTGGGTCAGGATATCTCTTTAATCCCACAAGCTTTACGTGAAGTTATGAGGTATCATCCGCGTTCCCTTTCTACCTCTAGAGAAACACTAGAAAATGTGAATTTAGATGGGTATCTAATACCAAAGGGTGAAGCAGTATTTCCAAATATTGGCGCTGCTCACTGGAATCCTAATTATTTTTCAGAACCTGAAAAGTTTGATATAAATCGTCCAGATAAACCAACACACTTGAATTTTGGAGGGGGTATTTTTTCATGTATTGGGCGTTTTGCGGTAACAATAGAAATTGAAGAAGTAATTGCATTTATGTGTTCAGAGTTTCCAAACTTTGAAATAACAAAATCAGCCTTTAGTCACTCCCCTATGTTTACCTCAGCATCAGTTTTAGAGGGAAATTTAAAAACTTTTTAAGAGTAAATCAGAATACCAAACTTTGATTTAAACAAACATGAAGTTAGGAAAAAAATTATATGTCTGATACAACTTTAGTTATTGCTGATAAAAACTATAGTCTTTGGCCTCTCGCACCGTGGTTATGTTTAAAGGCCTCGAACATGCCTTTTAAAGAGAAATTAATCCGATTTGGACAGTCAAACACAAGAGAACAGATGTTGGAATACTCGCCCACAGGCCGAGTACCAGCATTTCACCATAATGGATTAGAGATTTGGGATTCTCTAGCAATTTGCGAGTATATTTCTGAATTAAACCCTTTGGCAAAGCTGTGGCCATCAAGCAGTAAAGCTAGGGCAGTTGCGCGAGCTTTCTCATGTGAAATGCATGGAACAGGAGGCGCATACCCAGGAGCGCCTAGACATATTATTTATTCACTTGATACTAATATAAGAAGACGGACAGAGCGTGTATGCCTAACTGTAGCGGTTCAAGAAAGTGTCGACTATTTAGTTTTACAATGGAGAAGGTTACGACAGACATTTGGAGGTGAAGGACTTTTTCTGTTTGGTCACTTTACTATTGCAGATGCTATGTCGGCACATTTGGTTAATCGGTTTGTTACATATAATATAAAATTACCTAAAGACATTCAAGATTACTGTGAAGCAGTTCGCTCTTACCCGCCTTTAGTAGAGTGGATTAATCAAGCAGAATTAGAAGAGTGGAAGTTGGAATCAGCAGAAATTGATATATCAAAGGCATAGCTTTACTGAGAAAGGCTAACTGGTTTTACCAAATGTTACGCTATCCACAAAAAGCTGACGTTAATCTGCTTATATGGTTTTATGGATAATTAGCTAGGGACGGGTAAGTAGGGCTTACCTAAATATTGCTATTTTCAGACTTGTGATATATGTAGATAACTTTGTTGTCATAATTTTGTAATTTCTTTCAAGTATTTTCGAATTTAGTCAGGCAAAAAACGAATGACTATAATTTTCTAATACAGAAAAGTGCACTAGATTTTATTCTAGTTTATCATTGGGTGTCGCAGTATTTTTAAAAGCTAGTGTGTTTTATTAGCTTTAGTGAGGAAACAAATGGCTGAAAAGAAAAAAATACATAAGGTAGCAGTAACCTCTACAAAAAAATTTATGAATCTTCATAGTGATAAATTAGGTGGGCTTTATGATCCTAAAAATGAGCATGACTCCTGTGGGCTTGGTTTTATTGCAAATATAAATGGAGTTAAGTCACATAAAATTATTCAAGATGGGATTCGAATTTTAGAGAATCTTGAACATCGTGGTGCGACAGGTGCTGACCCACTGATGGGGGATGGAGCTGGGATGTTGACCCAAATACCTCATAAACTTTTACATGAAGAATGTGTTAAATTAGGATTTACTCTTCCTCCAGCTAACAATTACTGTGTTGGGTTCTTTTTTATGCCCCAGATGCAGAGTTTGAGAAATACTATGAAGGACCTTATTGAGAGTATAGCTCTAAAATTTGGTTGTCCGCTGATTGGCTGGAGGCTAGTGCCTACTGATAATAGTAGTCTTTCTAGTGACCCTGAAATTATGAAAAGAGAGCCAGTACATGTTCAGGGATTTTTTAGTAGACCGAGTGGAGTTTTAGATGATCATTATGAAAGAAAAATATACATACTAAGGCGTGAAATATCTAACGCTGTTATTCAGGAATTTGGTTCTACTGAGGATTTTTATCCAGTATCAATGTCGTCGCGTACAATTGTTTATAAAGGGATGTTTCTGGCAGATCAGTTGGGATCTTATTATCAAGACTTAACAGATGATAGATTTATTTCTGCAATTTCCTTAGTGCATCAGCGCTTTTCTACAAACACTTTTCCTTCATGGAAATTAGCACATCCATACAGGATGGTAGCTCATAATGGAGAAATAAATACTCTACGTGGAAATGTTAATTGGATGGCAGCAAGGCAAGCAAGCTTATCTTCACCTCTTTTTGGTGATGACATAGAAAAGATTTGGCCAGTATCTTACGAAGGGCAATCAGATACTGCTTGCTTTGATAATGCCTTAGAGCTTCTCTATCAGGGTGGTTATTCATTGGCACACGCAATGATTATGCTTATCCCAGAAGCTTGGGCAGGCAATACATTAATGAATGATGATTTGAAGGCTTTTTATGAGTATCATGCAGCCCTAATGGAGCCTTGGGATGGCCCTGCTGCAATGGCATTTAGCGATGGAAAAAAAATTGGTGCGACTTTAGATCGAAACGGGTTAAGGCCTGCTAGATATTTTGTGTTAGATGATGATACCGTAGTCCTTGCATCCGAAGCTGGAACATTACCTTTTGATCAAAGCCGAGTTGTTAAAAAATGGCGTCTTCAACCGGGAAAAATGTTACTTATCGATATAGAAAAAGGCAAAATAATTTCGGACGAAGATATTAAAGTAGAGCTTTCTAGCTCTCAACCATACCAGAAATGGTTGGATGAGACACAGATAATTCTGGAAGACCTTAAGGGAATGAAATCTTCACCGAGGAGATACACTGGTCAAGAATTATTGGATGGACAGCAGGCTTTTGGATACACTCAAGAGGATATCAAACTTTTAATGTTACCAATGGCTACAACTGGTCAAGAAGCCCTTGGTTCTATGGGCACAGACACCCCAATTTCAGCTATCTCTAGTAAGGCTAAATTATTATATACGTACTTTAAACAAAATTTTGCTCAAGTAACAAATCCCCCAATAGACCCAATTCGAGAGGAGTCAGTTATGAGCTTGGTCTCGTTTATTGGGCCTCGATCAAATTTGTTTGATAGAGACCATAAATCTGCAAAGAAAAGATTGGAAGTGAGACAGCCAATTTTACGGAACTCAGATTTACAAAAAATACGAGATATAAGTGAGATTGGTGATAATCAGTTTGTTTCGCAAGTTTTAGACATAACTTACAGAGAGTCTGATGGGCGAAGTGGGATGGAAGAATGTATCCTAAGGTTTTGTCATAAAGCCGAAACAGCGGTTCTTGGGGGAAGTAATATTGTAATTCTCTCTGATAGACAATTTGGTCGAGATCGAATTGCTGTACCTGCATTATTGGCTACAGCTGCTGTGCATCATCATTTGATTAAAAAAGGGTTAAGGACTTCTGTAGGGTTAGTTCTTGAATCTGCTGAACCTAGAGAAGTACATCATTTTGCAGTGCTAGCAGGTTATGGAGCAGAGGCAATAAACCCATATTTAGCTTTTGAAACAATTGCTGAGATGTATCAAAGTGGAAGTTTTCCGTCAGGAGTTAGTGAGAAAGAAACCATCCAACGTTATATAAAATCAATTAATAAGGGCTTACTTAAAGTTATGTCAAAAATGGGAATTTCGACATATCAATCCTATTGTGGTGCACAGATTTTTGATTCAGTAGGATTATCTAGCGAGTTTATTTCAAGTTACTTTACTGGTACTGCGACGCAAATAGAGGGTGTTGGACTTTACGAGATTTCAAAAGAAACTTTTGAACGCCATAGGGACGCTTATAGTGATATTCCTATACTTAGACATGCACTAGATATTGGTGGAGACTATGCATTACGTCAAAGAGGTGAAAAACATGCTTGGACCTCTGATGAAATTACGAACCTCCAGCATGCTGTACGGGGTAATAGTTTAGAAAATTACCGAAAGTTTGCAAAATCTATAAATGACAATCAAGAGCGTTTACTTACTATAAGAGGACTTTTTAAATTTAGGAAGGCAAGTGAAGTTGGGCGAAATCCCATAGATATCTCTGATGTCGAACCAGTGACAAAAATTGTTAAGAGGTTTTCTAGTGGAGCTATGTCTTATGGCTCTATTTCGGCGGAGGCGCATGAAAATTTAGCAATAGCAATGAATAGAATAGGCGCAAAATCTAATACTGGAGAAGGTGGTGAAGAAGTAGAGCGATTTCAACTGATGAAAAATGGAGATAATAAAAGGTCTGCTATAAAGCAGGTCGCATCTGGTCGCTTTGGTGTTACTACCGAGTATCTTGTTAATGCAGATATGATTCAAATAAAAATGGCTCAGGGGGCAAAGCCTGGAGAAGGTGGTCAACTTCCTGGACATAAGGTTGATGCAGTAATCGCAAAAGTTAGACATTCAACAAAGGGGGTAGGTTTAATATCACCGCCACCACACCATGATATATATTCTATAGAAGATTTAGCTCAGCTAATTTATGACTTAAAAAATGTTAACCCTAGGGCAGATATTTCAGTTAAGCTTGTATCTGAAGTTGGAGTAGGGACTGTTGCAGCGGGGGTGGCGAAGGCTCGTGCTGACCATGTAACAATATCTGGTATGGAAGGCGGCACTGGTGCTAGTCCGTTAACTTCTATTAAGCATGCCGGATCTCCGTGGGAAATAGGTCTAGCTGAGACTCACCAAACCCTGGTAAAAAATAAACTAAGGTCTAGAATTTCCGTACAAGTTGATGGAGGTTTGAGAACTGGGCGGGACGTCGTGATTGGAGCAATGCTTGGAGCAGATGAATTTGGTTTTGCTACGGCACCTTTAGTTGCTTCTGGGTGTATAATGATGCGTAAATGTCATCTAAACACATGCCCTGTTGGCGTTGCTACCCAAGACCCTGTATTACGAAAGCGTTTTACAGGGCAACCTGAGCACGTAATTAATTACTTCTTTTTTGTTGCTGAAGAAGTAAGAGAGATCATGGCGGAGTTAGGTTTTCATACTTTTGATGAAATGATAGGAGAGATCAATTCTTTAGATAGAGATCCTGCTGTTGAGCACTGGAAAGCAAAAGGCTTGAACTTTTCTAAGCTTTTTTATTCTCCCCAGGTGGAAGATCCCACTATGCTTTATAATAGTGCGCTTCAAAACCATCGCCTTGAGAAGGTTATGGATGTTGAGCTTATTAAACTGGCTCAACCGGCGTTGATTGATAAAGACCCTGTAATTATTAAAATGAATATTAGTAATGTGAATAGATCAACAGGAGCCATGTTGTCCGGTGAAGTTTCAAAAAGGTATGGGCACGCGGGTTTACCAGAAGATACTATAAATATTAAATTCAATGGAACTACTGGGCAATCTTTTGCAGCCTGGCTTAGCCATGGGGTAACAGTAGAGGTCGAGGGTGAGGGAAATGATTATGTAGGAAAGGGTCTCTCGGGAGGCAAGATTATCATCTATCCTCCAAAGGACGCAATTCAAATAAACCCGGCAGAATCAATAATAGTAGGAAATACAGTCTTATATGGGGCGATTAATGGCGAGTGTTATTTTCAAGGTGTGGCTGGGGAGCGTTTTGCAGTTCGAAACTCAGGTGCAACTGCAGTGGTCGAAGGGGTTGGTGATCATGGCTGCGAATATATGACTGGTGGAGTTGTTGCAGTCCTAGGTTACACTGGTCGTAACTTTGCTGCAGGAATGTCTGGTGGAATAGCATATGTTTTGGATGAAGACGGAAGCTTTGAAAATAGATGTAATCTTGCAATGGTTGAGTTAGAACCAGTGCCGAAGGAAGATGATCTAATGGAATCCGAGCATCATCATGGTGGAGATTTGGAGCATCATGGCAGGGTTGACGTATCAAAAGATATGACAAGAAATGATGAAGATCGTTTGTTTAAGCTTGTAGAGAAGCATTTAAAGTACACGGGGTCTGGAAAAGCATTAGAAATTATTGAAAATTGGAGTGATTATAGACCAAAATTTGTTAAGATCATGCCGACAGAATACAGACGAGCATTGGCTGAAATAGAAGCGGCACAAAAAGCATCCGGAATAGCTGCAGAGTAAGTATTTAGTTTTCTAGAATTGGAGTAATTAAAATGGGTAAGGTAACTGGTTTTTTGGAGATAGACCGTCAGGATCGCAAGTACGCTCCTGCAGCAGACCGTGTTCGAAATTATAAGGAATTTGTAATTCCATTGCCTGAACAAACCCTCCGTGATCAAGCTAGTAGATGTATGGAGTGTGGTGTTCCTTTCTGCCATGATTTAAAAGGAGCTAAAGGTTGCCCTGTAAATAACCAAATTCCAGATTGGAACGATTTAGTTTATAAGGGTGAATGGGAACAGGCAGCAATAGACTTACATACTACAAATAATTTTCCAGAATTCACAGGTAGAATTTGTCCAGCCCCTTGTGAGGCCTCGTGTACCTTAAACCTTATTGATAGCCCTGTTACTATTAAGTCAATAGAATGTGCAATTGTTGATAAAGCGTGGGAAAATAACTGGATAGTTCCTCAAATTCAGGACTTAAAAACAGGAAAAAGAATAGCGGTTATTGGTTCGGGTCCAGCAGGAATGGCTGCGGCGCAACAATTAGCTAGAGCTGGTCATGAAGTTAATATTTTTGAAAAAAACAAGAAAGCTGGTGGTCTTCTACGATATGGTATTCCAGACTTTAAAATGGAGAAAGTTCATATTGATCGTAGAGTAAACCAGATGGAAAAGGAGGGAGTAAATTTTCTAACTGGGATTAATGTTGGTTTAGATAAAAGTATTTCTAGCATTATCGATGAACATGATGCTGTCATTTTATCAGGAGGGTCAGAGAAAGCACGAGATTTACCAATAGAAGGCAGGCATTTAGATGGGGTTCATTTTGCTATGGAGTTTTTACCTCAGCAGAACCGTAGAGTTGGGATGGAATCATTAGATAACTGTAATGATATTTTGGCTACTGAAAAAGATGTTATTGTAATTGGGGGAGGAGATACTGGCTCAGATTGTATTGGAACATCTATTAGGCAGGGTGCGGTTTCTGTTACTCAACTCGAAATAATGCCAATACCACCAGAAAGTGAAGAAAAGCTGTTATCTTGGCCAAACTGGCCTTTTAAGATGAGAACTTCCTCAAGCCAAGAAGAGGGTGCAGAAAGAGAGTTTTCTGTAATGACACAGAGCTTTCAAGGTGTGGATGGCAAATTAAAAACTTTAAATTGTATTCGTGTTGATGAGAAATTTCAGCCTATTTTAGGTACAGAATTTGTATTAAAATGTGATTTAGTTCTTTTGGCTATGGGTTTCACTTCTCCGTCTGGACCAGGTATGCTTGAAGATCTTGGCGTTGCGCTTGATGATCGTCAAAATGTTCTTGCTGATGATTATAATTATAAAACTAGCCATGAAAAAGTTTGGGTCGCAGGGGATATGAGGAGAGGACAATCTTTAGTGGTGTGGGCAATCAGGGAAGGCAGACAGTGTGCCTCAGCTGTCGACAAGTCATTAATGAATAACACGACATTACCTAGATAAAAGCTACCTTTAAAACCTTTTACATTATTTTGAGTCTGACTTTAATATATTTTTATTCAGAGTTTCTCCAAAAATCACCTGCGTTCTCTCGAGCCCTTACAAGTTCGGTTACCATCTGATTAGTAGATGCTTTAATATTAAGTTGTTTTGCTCGCTTGACGATAAATCCGTTTAAAGATTCTATCTCAGTAGCTCGCCCTAATTGGATATCTTGAAGCATTGAGGGTTTGTGATATCGATGATTTGTACATACAAAATCAATCATTTCGTAAACCTTTTTAGTTTCAACCTTGATGCCATCTTGTGTGGCAACTTCGATTGCCTCAGCCGCTAATTCGTAAACAATACTTTTAACTCCAGGGAAATCTCCTATAAGTCCTGGGGAACCATTTATAAGTGCTGATATAGCATTTAAGGCGATGTTAAAGCATGCTTTTTGCCATATATGAATATTGGGGTTTTCAACTAAACTTACATCAAAACCACATTTTATAAGGTCGTTTAAAATAGAGTTAGCGATGTTATGCCCGGCAGACTTGTAGCTACCCAACCAGGTTGTGTTGACACCTTTGGATTTAACGTGACCCGCTTTTAAAAGAGTTGCAGGAAGCATAGTTACCCCATGGAAGATAGAATCGCTACGAGTTATATCTGATAAAATCTTACCATTTCCTAATCCATTTTGAAGGCTAAGGTAGGTGGTTTTAGAACTCATTTTTGGAAGAATTCCTAATAAAGCCTCTTTGGTTTGATAAGTCTTAGTGAAAACCATGACCACTCGAGCGGTTAGAGCGTCGCTAGGGTTTCCTGCTTTTGGGAAGCAATTTATTTTTTTGTCATTTAACTCTAAATGTAAGCCATTTTTTTTGATGCTCTCTACTGTCTTGAGCGAACGGTTTATGATCTGAACGCTACGCCCTGAGTTAGAAAGTAGTCCACCAAAAATACAACCAACGGCACCGCCACCAAGTATAAGATAGTCTAAGTCAAATTCACTCACTATTTTTCCCTTTAATTTCTGTTTACTTTTAAATGATGATAGATCTTCTTTAATTCTATAAACAAACTTCGATAAGATATAATTCTATTCTTGGCATATAAACCCTGTTATACGAAGATTAAGATTAAATAAATTGTTTTAGGAGAATAATTTCATGGATGATGCTATCGGTAACCTTAATGGAAAGATAGGTATGGGTACAGCTCTGCCTCAAGCTCCGGTTGGTATGGATGACAACGAATGGGAAGCGCGATTGGATTTAGCAGCATGTTATAGAATGGTTTCACACTATGGTTGGACCAGCGTTGTTTATAATCATATTACACTTCGAATCCCTGGAACTGATAAATTTTTAATTAACCCGTTTGGTTTACGCTACGATGAAATTTCTGCAAGTAATTTAATTACGATAGATATAGATGGAAATAAGCTGTCTGATAGCCCCTGGCCAGTTAATAAGGCGGGTTATTATGTGCATTCTACAGTTCACAAGGCTCGCTCTGATTTACATTGTATAATTCACACGCATGAACCTATATCACAAAGTTTATGTGCAACTAACAGTCCAGCAATTCCACTTACGCAAGAGGGTTGTCAGTTTTATGAAAGAGTCGGTTATCATGATTTTAAGGGTATAGTGCTTGATGGTACTGAGGGGCCTTTAATAGTTGAGGCTCTAGGAGAGAAAAATCATACGCTGGTAATGAGAAATCATGGAATGATAACAGCAGGACCTAATTGTGCATGGGCGTTTGTTAGGCATCTTGCATTCATTAGAAATACAGAAGTCCAACTGACAGCAATGGCATCTGGTTCTATGAATCTTATCAACCCAGAAGTGATGGAGAGGACAAGACAGCAATTTGAGGGTGGTAGTGCTAGTGCTAATGCTTTGGTTAGACACCCAGAATGGCCAGCCTTAATTAGATTAGTTGATAAACTAGATCCAACTTGGAAGGAATAAAGTTCATAGGTTGTTTTCAGATTATAATATTTTTATTTTTTTAAATTATTAAATAAATAAAACACGTAATTAATATCTAGCTTCCACTAGTTATTATCCAATTTACTATAATTTACAAAGGATCAATTCTACCTAAAAGAGAGCATAAAATAACTTGCTCAATAAGCTATCCTATAAATGAATCTTGCATAATAAAAGCAAGCAAAACTTGGTACCTACTCCTATACTAAATAGTATAAATTTAAAACATTACAGAAGGAAGAAATAATGCTAACCCTGGGATTAATGTTAGTATTAGTAACCTAATTATATCTGCCACCCAGAAAGGTGTTACACCTTTAAATATTGTACTAACGGAAACATCCTTAATGACACCCTTAAGTACAAAGACATTTAAACCGATTGGGGGAGTAATTAAGCTAATTTCTGTTACAACCACAACCAAGATGCCAAACCATATTAAATCAAAGCCAAGTTCTTGAACTAGTGGAGCGAATATTGGGACTGTCAGAAGTATCATCGACATTGACTCAAAAACACATCCCAAAAGAAGATAAATTAATAAAATAATAAAAATTACCGCAATTCCTGATAAATCAAATGAGTTTATTACGCCAATCAACGCATCTGGTAACCCTGCTCGATTTAGAAAATTGGAAAACATCGATGCACCAAAAAGCAGTGAGAATAATTTAGCAGTTAATAATGAAGAATCACGACCAACATCAAGTAAAACTTTTCGGCTAAGCGCTCCTTTAAAGAAAGTGATTAAAAGAGCTCCTGCGGCTCCCATACCGGCCGCTTCAGTAGCAGAAAATAACCCTATATAAATTCCACCAATTACAAAAATAAATAACGCTAATGTTGTCCACACATTTTTGAGAGCATGTATCCGCTCTTTCCAACCTGTTCGTTCTCCAGCGGGACCTAAAGAAGGATTTCTGGTTACAACAAATTTCACGGCAAGGGTGTAAAATAGAATACCAATAAAACCTGGAATAAAGCCTGCCATAAATAACTTTCCAATTGATTGTTCAGTAAGTAATCCGTAAATTACTAAAATTACACTGGGTGGAATTAAAATTCCTAAAGTTCCTCCGGCGGCTATTGACGCGGTAGCTAGTGAATCAGCATATTTATAACGACGCATCTCTGGCATAGCTACTTTTGACATTGTGGCTGCTGTAGCAATGGATGAACCTGAAATTGCAGAGAACATTCCACAAGCAACAACAGTTGACATCGCCAAGCCACCTTTTTTATCACCAAGAAAAGCATATGCAGCTCGGTAAAGTTGCTTTGCCATACCTCCTTTTTCTACCAGTAAACCCATTAATATAAATAAAGGTAATACTGAAAGAGAGTAAGATTGGCCTAAATCCATAACAAGCCTGCCTAAATTTGAAATAGCCGCTCTATACCCTGTTAATTCTCCAAACCCTACGACACCAACTAAACCCATGGCTAGGGCAAGTGGAAATCTTAAAAAAGCTAATATTAAAATAGCTCCAAAACCCATTAGGGAAATTGTTAATGCTTCCATTATTATGTCTCTTCGTTAAATTCTGCATTAGAGCCAGGCTTTGATGCGACGATTATGAGACGCAAACATACCAGTAGTGAAGTAAAAAATACAGAAATTGCTATAAAATAATCTACAATATATTTAGGCGCAAACTGATTTGCTTCTGATGATAAAAATGATGGAACTAAAATGTACTCGTAAGTGTCTTTATCTTCCCAGGACCTGTTAGCATAAAACATTGTTTTATCAGCAATGATCCAAAGGCAATAAGCAGATATTCCAAGAAACACTATGCTCAGTATCCATCCTAAATAGCCTCTTTGAAATATTGGGAATAAATCCACTACAATATGTTCATTTCTAAAAAATAATGCAGGCAGTGATAAAAAAATTACACCCGCCATACTTACTTTGACTAACTCTTCACCAGCATATAGGGGGGCATTAAAAAAATACCTCCCAATAACATTTATACATGTAATTGCTACAATCCAAAATAATACTATGGCAGCCATACTAGAAATAAAACGGCTAACTCCGAGAGCTAGCCGTTCTACTATATTAAGAAATAAAGTCATTATCTAATCCAAAAACAACTCTTACTTCCCAGCTTCTATGGCAACTTGCTCTTTGAAGTAAGCTAATGCGGCCGCTCCATCGACACCTGCTGCAGAAATCTTAGCAACTATATCAGTTGAAACACTAGAGGTTACCTCAGTAAAGTAGGCTCTTTCTTCGTCGCTTGCTATAGTAAGTTCGTGTCCGTAACTAGCAGCAGCAGAAGCACCAAATTTATCTGCATCGTCCCAAAACCAACCTATAATACGTGACAATGATACGCCTCTCATAGAATCAACACATCCGCGTTGAGTTGTATCAAGACCTTCATAAGCATCATTATTCATAACTATACCGAATGCCGTAGTGTACATTCCATCTGGGTTATCAAGTGAAAATTTTGCAAGTTCTGCAATTTTAAATGCATGCATAGTTTCAAATGGGAAGAAAACTCCATCAGCAACACCACCTGAAATTAATTCATAGACCTTTGGAGCTGGTGCACCAATACCTGCAACACCTAATGCCTTACCAATTGCATTTGCAACACCGCCACCGATACGCATTTTAACACCTTTAAGCTCTTTATAGGAAGTAACTTTTTTCACAGTATTAATCATACCTGGACCATGTGTGTAGTTTGCTAATATTTGTACGCCTTTAGCTTCACCAACTGATGCAAAATATTTCTCATGAGTTCTTTGAAACGCTACAGACTTTTGTCTCGCATTTCCTGGAATTCCTGGAAGTTCAGCAGCCATAGTAGTTACGAACTTTCCTGGAGTATAACCGTATACAATCCAAGACATATCTGCAACGCCGTCTCGAACAGTATCGTACATAGCAGGAGGGGGCGCCATACCGTACTCTACTTTCAAGCTTAGACTTCCACCTGTACAGCTTTTAAGTTGACTGCTCATCCATGGAAATACGTTTTCATTCATTGTATGAAAAGGTGCGGCCCATGACGCTACCGTTAATACTTTATCTGCAGCTAAAGACATTGTGCCTAAGAGTGCTGTTGAAAGTACTGCGCCTAATCCTATTGTTAATTTCTTCATTCTTTCCTCCACTGTTGTTAATTATTATATTTTTAGTTTAGTTCAAATTAGATCATTATGTAAGTATTTCTTAAAGTTTTCTTAACACCCCATAAGGCTCCACAGTGCGTGATTTTTCAGTGAAATGTCAATGTTTATAGCGCCTAAGCGAGTTAAAGAAAAATTAATATTAAATTAGCCAATCAATTTATCTTATAAAAAATGTAATAAGAAATGTAAGGTTAGTTAAAATTAAACATTAGAAATTAATTTAATTATTAGTTAAAATAGAAAATATATTATGGAATATTTTTAAATAACATCTGTCTGTTTGAATAATAGTTTCCCCTTTTTAAGCTAGGTTTTTGAATATTGTCGTGTATATAATATTTTAATACGGACCTAAATTAAAGAAATTATTTTGGAGGTGATAGCTAATGGCTATCAATGCGCTTGGATACATAGGCATTAGATCTGATCGGGAAGATGACTGGAGTGACTTTGCAGGAAAATTGCTTGGTATGCAAAAAATAGACCAAGCAGGAAAAAGTATGGCTTTTCGAATGGATGATCTAAAACAAAGACTCATTATTTCTGATGAACCTGGAGAGACCTTAGCATTCATTGGGTGGGAAGTTGATGTTGCTGATGATCTTAATAAATATGGAGCCCGGCTTGAAAAGGCAGGCTACTCTGTAAAATTCGGTGATCGAAATCTAGCTGCAAGGCGTTTTGTAGAAGATTTGATTGTGTTTTATGATCCTGATGGGAATAGGGTTGAGTTATTTTTTAATCCAATGAAGAGCGATCTCCCTTTTATTCCAGGAAGGCCAATCTCAGGGTTTAAGACTGGGCCGCAGGGAATGGGTCACGCTGTGTTACATGTAAAACAAATTGAAAAACTGCTGCCATTTTACCAAGATATTTTAGATTTTAAATTAAGTGATTATGGGCTTACTCCCTACCCTTTATATTTTTTTCATGTGAATGGAAGGCACCATAGTTTTGCTATTGTTGGTTCTGGCAATATGGGCTTTCATCACTTTATGGTAGAGTACACAAACCTGGATGACGTTGGGCAAGGTTATGATTTGGCACAATTACAGGAAGATAAGATTGCATATACACTGGGTAGGCATACAAATGATTATATGACTAGTTTTTATGCAAATACTCCATCTGGATTTTTTGTGGAAAGTGGTTGGGGAGGAAGGGTTATTGACCCAGTCACATGGGAACCCGAGGAAACAAGTGTTGGCCCTAGTTTTTGGGGTCATGAAAGATTAAACCTACCTGATGAAGCACGAACAAAACTTCGAGACATGAGATTGAAGGCTGCTTCTGATGGAAAGCAAGCCCCTTTGGTAATAGACTGTCCATGGCTTTACCGAGAACTTAAATAAAAATGAGTGACTATTTTAGTTAGAAGTTTAAATGCAATATGAAAAATACTGATTTTGATACTGATGTGGTCGTTGTGGGTTGTGGACCGACTGGCGCAACATTAGCTAATTTACTAGCTTTGGGTGGGGTGCGAGTACTTATATTAGAGCGAGAAGATGAAATTTATCCGTTACCGCGAGCTGTACACTTTGACGATGAAATCATGCGAGTATTTCAGACAATAGGTATTAGCAAAAAACTTAAAGAAATGGTCCAAATAAACTCAGGGATGAGGTTTGTAGATAAAGAAAATAATATTCTTTTAGACTGGCCTCGACCCAAAGAAATTGGACGACATGGTTGGTATCCTAGTTATAGGTTTCATCAACCTGACTTAGAAACACTTTTACGTGAAAAACTTCATACTATAGATGCTGTTGATATGAAATTTGGCACGGAAGTTTCGTCTGTAACATCTAATAAACTTTATACAGAGGTGTTTTTTAAAGATAGGAATTCTGGACTATCAACCTCTGTTAGATCAAAATATGTAGTTGGTTGTGATGGGGCAAACTCTATAATTCGTAGTGTAATAGGGGAAGAAAAATACGATTGTGGTTTTCAGGAGCGGTGGCTTGTAGCAGACGTACTTTTAAAGGAGGAGCTTCCAGAATTAGGTGATCGAACGATTCAGCACTGTAGTAACACACGACCAATTACATACTGTGGTCAGCCAAAAAACCGCAGACGTTGGGAAATTAGGCTGCTTGATGGAGAGAGTGAGCTAGAGTTTACTAAACCTGCTAAGGTGTGGTCGATTTTAAAAAAATGGATAAACCCAAAAGTTGCAGAGCTTGAGCGTACAGCTGTTTATACATTTCGGTCTATGGTTTCAAAAAAATGGATGAAAGGGCGCCTTTTTATTGCTGGGGATGCGGCTCACTTAATGCCTCCTTTTATGGGACAGGGGATGTGTGCGGGTATACGGGATGTCACCAATCTTGCCTGGAAGCTAGTAGCTGAAATAAAAAATCAAGCGGAAGCAGGGCTTTTGGATACTTATGAGAGTGAGCGAGTGCCTCACGTCCAGAAATATATTGATACGGCTATAAAATTAGGTGGTTTGATTAACGCTACTGATCCTACAAATGCTTTCGAGAGTTCTAAGAAGAACACTAAAAGTGGGGCCACTATGAAATCTTTATACCCAGAGTTAGGCGTAGGACTTGGTTCTTTTCTCGAGAGTAACCTTAAGAAACATCGTGGGTTAATTGCAAGTCAACCCAGACTGTCAAAAAATCGACTAATGGATGATCTATCTGGATATAAGTCTGTATTTATTTCTCGCGGCTCCATTAAGGGATTGTTAGATAATATTAGTGAGTTACCATTTTTATGTATTGATACAGTAGCTGAACCAAGACTAAATCAATTTCTTGATGATTTAGATGTTGAGGCAGTTTTAATTAGGCCTGATAGGTATATTTTAGGAACAGCTAAAAGTTTTGATGAACAAGAAGCACTAATTTCTATTAGATATTAAAACTTTCTGAACCTTTCCAGAACAAATTCTTTATTTTACAATATACTTCTACATACTGAATCATAAGAATGGCGAGTTTTGATTAAGTTATTATATTCAAATATATCTAGGGTAGATTCAAAGGCAGAGTGAGTTATATTTATGTGGGGAGTCCAGCAACCAAGTTTTTGATATGTTTCAATACAATTAGACAATACTTCTAAATCTATAGATGGAAACAATTCTGCTTCGGCAGCTGCAATTTCAGATGCTGGAGTTTCAGTAAGGTATAAGCGAGTTTTTTTGTATGCCCTTAGGAAAGCGGCAGCCATATCCGTTTCTAACCAATCTGAAGTTGCAGCTAGACTGGAAAAACCACAGGGCCCAATAATACTGCCTAACTGAGCTACAATATACCCAACGCCCTCAAATTGAAGTTGTTGTGGGGCTGGTCCTTGTTGATGAATATACATGCCCTGGCCATTACGAAAAGCTATATCCATCTCAGAGGCATTCCCTGCGTTAATAATATTTATAGCACTAATATCAATATTTTCTTTATGGCATGCATATTTAAACATCGCCATTGGCTGTTCACCGTGATGAACTAAAACGTCAGCACCTTTAAGGTTATCCCAACTAAAATCAGAGCATGGTTCTCGACCAGTAAGAAAAAACCCATCCATCTCATTTACTTGTGCAAAATGTACGCAAAAGGGTTTTTTCCCTTCTTCTAAAGTTTTAAAACCTTGACTAAGTGCTGATTGTACGACGTGAGCAGAACCATTTTCTAGTTGCCCTAAAGCTGAGACACCAGCCTGAGCAATGGACCACTTATACTCTAAGCCCTCGTCTTTTAAAAACCCTCCCGTCATCGTTGATATTAACGGGGAATAAAAAGCAGAGAATAGTGTAAATTGAATGTTTAGTTGATCCATTTAATGTCCTGTTCTGGGGTTTATATTTTAATTCTTCAAACTGTGTCCAAGCTTTTCTTCATAGACCTTCAGCATAGCACTTTTTGATTCTTTTCCAAAACCCATTTCAATAGCTTCCATATATGTTTTGATCATAGAACTAAACATTGGTGTATCGATATTAAGCTTTTCAGTTGTATTTTTAACATTTTCAATGTCTTTTAAGGCAGCCACCATTTTGTAGTCCCCGGTAAAGACCCTATTTACCATTTTTGGTACAAAATACTCAGAAGCAAAACTTTTACATGAACCAGAAACTAAAAGTTGCTGTACGGCATTTGGGTCAAGGCCAGATTTTATAGCAATTGAAAAAATTTCTGAAAGACCAGCAATGTTTATATTATATAATACATTGTTAAAAGCTTTCATCATTTGGCCTGAGCCAACTGGTCCACAATGTAAAATAAAATCTCCTATAATTTTAAGGTATGGGTTAAGTAATTGAAACTCTTCCTTTGTACCACCAAACATTGTGGTCAATGATCCATCATTTGCTTTATGTGGAAGGCCAGAAACGGGACAATCATTGTAAGAAATTCCGTATTTTTTTAACTCTAATTGAAATTTAATTGAGTCCTGCGAGTAAAGTGTCGATGTATCTACTACCATTAAACCTGAATTGTTACTTGCCGTAACCCCATTTGAACCAAGGAGTACAGACTCAACTTCCTGACCAAAGGGAAGACACAAAAACAACCTATTCACCTTACTTGCGATAACTGCTGGACTCTCTTCAAAAATAGCACCGAGTTGGGTGTACTCTTCCTTGACGTTTGTTGAGATATCATAGGCTAAAACAGTTAAGTTTTGTTTAAGAAAATTTTTTACCATTCCCCCTCCCATCGCGCCAAGGCCAATAAAACCTATAGGTTTATTACTGAGCACATCCGGATTTAATTTATCTTTTAACATCTTCTACTTTTCCTTTTCTTTAAGAGTTTAGGGTAAATAAGGTTATTTACCCTAAACTCTTAACTGATGCCCCAACACTAAATTTTGGTGTGTGGCTATTAAGTACTTAGACAAAATTTATAGGAGTAGTTAGTTATTTACTATTCTTATTTTATAGCTTGTTGCTGATTCAGTTTATTCTTTATAGGGTGTCAACATTCTATAACAAATAAGAGATATTTTAAAGTGAAACAGGAAGTTGATTTTGATGCAATAATCATAGGTGCTGGATTTTCCGGTCTATACCAGCTTTATAAACTTCGAGATGAGTTGGGAATATCGGCTCATATTTTTGAGGCTGCAGAAGATGTGGGAGGCACATGGTATTGGAATAGATACCCAGGTGCTAGATGCGATTCTGAAAGTCACACCTACTGTTATTACTTTTCAGATGAATTATTACAAAAATGGGTCTGGAGTGAGCGTTATCCTGGTCAAGCTGAAATTTTAAAATATTTAAATTTTGCCACTGATCATCTTAAACTCAGGAGCGATATTAGCTTTAATAATAAAATAACAAATATGGATTTTTTAGAAGATGAAAATATTTGGCTAGTACGCTCAGATAGCGGTAAGACTTATAAAACTCGATATGTCATAAATGCGGTTGGTTGTTTGTCCTCCGCCAATAAGCCCAACATACCAGGAATAGTTAATTTTAACGGTGATATCTACCATACTGGGGAATGGCCCCATGAAGAAGTAGTGTTTAAAAATAAAAAGGTTGGGGTTATTGGAACAGGCTCCTCTGGAATTCAGGCTATTCCAGTTATAGCTGAGTCAGCAGAAAAAGTAACAGTTTTCCAGCGAACACCTAACTATAGTATTCCAGCCCGAAATCAGAAATTAACTGATGAGTTTGTAAAAAGTTTCAAAACAAAAACGTCTGAGTGGTTAGAGAAAATGCTTTTGAGTCGTGGAGGGCATGCTTGGCCTTCACCCTCAGAACATTGCTTTGATACACCAGAAAAAGAACGGTTAGAGATCCTGAATGCAGCTTGGGTTGCGGGAGGTCTTGGTTTTCGGGAATGTTTTGATGATATTTTGACTGACATTAAATCTAATAATATAATGTCAGATTTTATAAAGGATAAGATAAAGTCGACTGTTAAAGATCCTTTAAAAGCAGAAACTCTTTCAAATATAGATCATCCGTTTTCTACTAAGAGACCTCCAATTGACACCAATTATTTTGAAACATTTAATAAAAAATCAGTTGAACTTATAGATATTCGGGCAGATCCGTTAAAAGATATTTATGATAACGGTATTAGAACTGAATCTACTAGTTTTCCACTGGATATAATTGTTTTTGCCACTGGGTTTGATGCAATGACAGGTTCACTTTTAAAAATAGATATTAAAGGTCGAAGTAAATTAAACCTCAGAGACACTTGGAGCGGTGGCCCTCAAACCTATCTTGGATTGCAGGTAGCAGGGTTCCCTAATATGTTTATGCTAACTGGTCCGGGTAGCCCTTCAGTTTTAACCAACATGCCACGCGCAATTGAACAACATGTTGAGTGGGTGACAGAATGCATTTCTCATTTAGAAGAAAATAATTTAAAAACTATTGAAGCAAGCTCTCAAGCAATGAAAGGCTGGGTTGAGCATGTTAATGAAACGGCGAACAAAACATTGTTACCTAAAACGAAGCATTCATGGTACTTGGGTGCAAATATTCCAGGAAAACCACAAGTCTTTATGCCTTATACTGGTGGTTTAAATAACTATAGAGATATCTGTGATAGCGTTGCAGAAGAAGGATACACTGGATTTATTCTTTCTTAAATTCCTAAATAAGTTAGAGCTAAGAGGCTACTTTTGAGAGGGCTTTTGTGAATATAAAATTCTATCTGACTACAGGGTTTTTATTACCAATTGGGGCTGCTGGTGGATTACTTGCCGAGACAATCGGGTTACCTATGCCCTGGATGCTTGGGAGTCTTTTATTTGTAGCTTTAGCTGTAAGTTTGAGAAAAAGTAATTTACCAGAAAATTACGAATTTCCATCAAACTTTAGAAAATTTTTTATGGCATTTATAGGCATTATGATTGGATCTCAAGTAAATTGGGCGCTTATTAATCAAGCACCTCAGATGCTACCATCTTTGATTGCCATTTCTTTTTTTGTTATGTTGGCACACGCATCAAATTTTTTTATATTTTACAAAATTGGTCATTATGATAAATCAACAGCTTTTTTCTGTGGAGCTCCTGGAGGATTGATGGAGAGTATTTCCATGGGTGAAGAAGCAGGATGTGATATTAGAGTACTTACTGTTCAGCAGTTTCTTCGAATAATATTTGTTATTATTTTAGTGCCAATTTTTATGTCTATCTGGATTGGTGAGCCGGTGGGAAGCGCGAGTGGGATAAAACTCCCAGAGGTAACCACAAAATTAGCCCTCCCGAGTAATTATGCATTAGTACTTTTACTAGCAGTTCTGGGATTATATGTCGGTCCTAAGTTAAGGCTGCCTGCTGGACATTTGATGGGACCTTTATTGTTAACTGCCGTTGTAAACCTTACAGGTATAGGTCCAATTTATTTACCAGATTTTATGCTAGTAATTTCTCAAATAGTAGTTGGTGCAGGCTTGGGTTGTAGGTTTCTTGGTATAGATAAGTTAATATTATACAGGGCAGTTGGTTTAGGCCTGGCCTCTGTGATTTCGATGCTGGCCCTTGGACTTTTACTGTGTTTTATTATATTGCCAATTACTTCAATCCCCGTGAATGTTCTTTTGATATGTTTTGCACCTGGAGGTGTTACAGAGATGTCTCTAATTGCTTTAAGTCTTTCAGCTAATCCAGCAACTGTTACATTGCATCATTTATATAGGATTATTTTGACTGTTTTAGGTCTTACCTTATTAAGGAAGCGATTAGGTTTATTTAAAGTGTGAAGAAAAGTTTTGTTTAAATAGAAAGTAGATTATATTTATGAGTACTGATTTAGGACCTACAATTTCAAAAATTAATTTGGCGCGCTCTCTAATAAAAGAGAATCTTATAAAAACCCCAGTAATACCGTTAAAATCGGATCGTTGGATGGAAGTGTTGCCTAGAGATACTAATGTGTCTGTTAAGTTAGAACTCTTTCAACAAGCGGGGTCTTTTAAAGCAAGAGGTGCTTATTTAGGTATTCAAAATTTATCAACTGAACAAAAAAAGCAGGGGGTTGTTGCGGCAAGTGGGGGAAATCATGCACTAGCAGTTTCATGGGCCGCCGCCGCGGCCGGTGTCACAGCCAAGATTACAATGCCAAAAACAACTGACCCATATCGAATTGAGGGGTGCCGTTCTGTTGGGGCTGAAGTCATTTTATGTGAGGATATTGGTGATTCTTTCAACGTCATGAATGCTCTGGCAGATAGTGAGCGAAGAGTGATGATGCATCCGTTTGAAGGAGAAAACATGACTTTAGGTTCAGCCACATGTGCGGCTGAATATATTGAGCAATGCCCTGAAATAGATTTATTTGTAATTCCAGTAGGCGGTGGTGGTTTAATTAGTGGAATGGCATGTATGATAAAAAAATCTAATCCCAGTGCTATAGTCATTGGTGTCGAGCCTTTTGGAGCAGCAGGCCTATTTGAAAGTTTTAAGGCTGGAAAGCCGATATCACTGGGTACGGTTAATACTATAGCAGACAGCTTAGGGTCTCCAGTAACTTTGCCACACTCATTTTCGATAGCAAAAAAGTTTGTTGATAAAATTGTGAGAGTGTCTGATCATGAATTACTAGAAAGTATGAATTACTATCAGGATATTTTGAGTATTACAGCAGAACCGGCCTGTGCAGCTTCTTTAGCTGCTATTGTTGGCCCGCTGAAAGACGAGATTGTAGGTCGATCAGTTGGGGTAATAGCCTGTGGATCTAATATCAGTTTGACCAGATATAACTCATTGCTAGAAGAATTATAATATTTCAAGTAAGTTTTTTGTTGACTTTTTCTTTCTAAAATTAAGTACTTTAGGGAGAGTTCTAGAAAGAGGAGGTATAGAATAAGTTTTGTAATAGTTTCATATAGACAGTAGACAAAATGACTCAAATAGGTCCAACTAGTGATAAATTAATGATGTTTGATGTCTGTTACTGGGATGCCTAAAATGTTAATGTAACAATAAAAAAACTGTTGAAATTAATGAACAAGCAGTTAAAAATTCCGATTAAACCGGATAGTTTCTATGTAGGAGAGACTTTTGCCTTCAGTTAACAAAAAACCCTTTGCTGGTTTGGACTTTAGTGGCCAAGTAGCTCTTATAACAGGTGGAGCAAGTGGTATTGGTTTTGCCATAGCCCAACAATTATACGAATTGGGGGCAAAAGTAGCTATAGCTGATCTGAACGATAAAAGAGCTATGGATAGCATTAAGTCCATGAACAGTGTAAAATCTTTTGCTATAAAAGTTGATGTGCAAAACCCTACTGATGCAAATAGAATGGTAGAAAAAGTAATAAATAAGTGGGGGAAAATTGATATTTTAGTCCACAGTGCTGGTGTCGGAATCGAGCGTAGTTTTTTGGAAACCACTCCAGAAGAGTGGAAACGTTTAATTGATATTGATTTATCTGGAACTTTTTACTGTTGCCAAGCTGTTGCCAAAGAAATGAAAAGGGTTGGGTATGGCAGAATTATTAATTTGGCCTCTACAGCAGGTTTAAGGGGTGGGACTGGTAGAGCGGCTTATGGCGCGGCTAAGGGAGGTGTAATAGCTCTCACGAAAGTTATGGCTGTTGAGTTGGCTGAATTTGGAATTACAGTAAATGCTCTTGCACCAGGTGCAATAGATACTGAATTGGTTGCTGAAATGCACTCAAATGAAACGAGAAAGACCTACCAATCGGCTATTCCTATGGATCGTTATGGTACACCTGATGAGACCGCTTTTGCTGCTATTTTTCTGGCAAGTGAGCAAGCACGCTATATAAATGGTCATATCTTAGGAGTTGATGGAGGGTTTTTGTCGGCGGGAATAATCAATCGTAACAAGCCATGAATAGGAAAAGTAATAAAGTGAGTATTAAAACCGTATGAGTATTGATTTCATTTCACATATAACATCTGAGTTAAACAGCATCCATTCTGAAGGTTTGTTTAAGGCAGAAAGAATTATTACTACCCCCCAATCTAGAATCGTGGCGCTTGAGGATGGCTCTACGGTAATTAACTTATGTGCAAATAATTATCTGGGTCTTTCTAACAATCCATCTTTGATAACTGCTGGAAAAAATGCTTTAGAAAAATACGGCTATGGAATGTCTTCTGTAAGGTTTATTTGTGGCACCCAGGAAGTACATAAAAACCTTGAACATAGACTTTCAAAATTTTTAGGTTTTGAAGATACAATTTTATACTCAAGTTGTTATGATGCTAATACAGGTCTATTTGAGACACTTTTAGGTCCGGAAGATGCTATTATTTCAGATTCTCTTAACCATGCATCAATCATAGATGGTGTGCGCTTAAGTAAAGCGCAACGCTTTCGATATAAAAATTCAGATATGCAGGAACTAGAGGATCAATTGCGGGCATCCTCTAAATGTAGATTTCGATTAATAGCAACTGACGGTGTTTTTTCAATGGATGGGTACATTGCAAATCTAAAGGGAATTTGTGATCTGGCAGAAAAGTATAATGCAATGGTGATGGTTGATGATAGTCATGCAGTTGGATTTATAGGAGAAACTGGACGAGGAACCCATGAGTATTGTAATGTTATTGGTCGTGTGGATATTATGTCTGGGACATTGGGAAAAGCTCTAGGTGGAGCATCAGGTGGGTACATTTCGGCTAATGGAAAGGTTGTTGAATTATTAAGACAACGGTCCCGACCTTACCTTTTTTCTAATACTTTAGCCCCAGTTATTGCGGCGACAACAATTGCCGCGCTTGATATGCTTGAGAGTTCGAATGATCGCATTCAAAAGCTTCGCCAGAATACTGTTTATTTTAGAGATAACATTCAAAAAGCTGGTTTCGATACTTTAAGTGGGGCACACCCAATCGTCCCAATTATGCTAAGAGATCCTAAACTATCACAGAAAATGGCTGAAATGCTTTCTTCCAAGGGTGTATATGTTGCTCCATTTAGTTTTCCTGTGGTGCCACGAGGAACAGATAGGATAAGAACCCAAATGTCTGCTGCTCTCGAAATAGAAGATTTAGATTTTGCCATTAAGGCTTTTACAGAGGTGGGAGAATATTTAAATATAATTTAACCTGTATGATCTTTCTTAAGGATTTTAAAATTGATTGAAAATAATCAAGTCCCCAATCGTTGGCTTATGTTAGCAATTCTTTTTATTGCGCGTGTTACTATGGGGTTTCAATACCAGGCCGTCGCTGCGCTTTCACCTTTGTTCGCAGATAGCTTTGGAATTGGATTGGCGGACCTTGGGATCCTTGTTGGACTATATATGTCACCCGGTGTGGTAGTTGCGTTACCTGGCGCTGCAATCGGAAAATTATTTGGTGATAAGAGAGTAGTTTCGTTTGGTATGATATTAATGATTATTGGTGGACTTATCATGGCCTTTGGCTGGAACTACCCTCTCCAATTAACAGGTCGTGTCGTTGCAGGAGCTGGTGGTGTTATATTAAATGTTTTGATGGCTAAGATGGTAACAGATTATTTTTCAGGACGTGAAATTTCACTTGCGATGGGAATTTTTGCAAACTCCTGGCCAGTAGGGATTGCAGCAGCACTTTTGGTTTTACCATTAGTAGGTAATACTGCAGGCTTGAGTTGGGCAATGCTTACTGTAGCAATTTTTATTTTGATCGGGTTACTACTGTTCTACAGTATGTATGTTGATGTTGATCAGACAGGAGTTAAGAGCACTGGTAAATTTAAAATAAGTGGAACAGCACTTATAGCTCTTTTGCTAGCAGGAATAATTTGGGCCTTCTATAACGCAGGACTTGCTATGATATTTGCATTTGCTCCTATTTTCCTACTTGAAAAAGGTTGGTCTTTATTGTCAGCAAACTCAACAACTAGTATTGTTTTATGGTTGGCAGTGATATCTATTCCAATAGGAGGTTATTTAGCAGATCGAACAGGTAAAAAAGATTTAATAATTTTAGGTAGTTTGACCACATTTGCAATTTTATTGCCATTGTCTGCTCACACTGATTTCGTGATATCAATTTATATATTAATGGGATTGTTTGCAGGGCTGGCAGCTGGACCTATTATGGGATTACCTTCTGAGGTTTTGACTCCAGAAAATAGAGGAATCGGTATAGGTATTTTCTTAAGTTTGTTTTATGTGGGAGTTGTTTTGGCCCCCATACTTGCAGGCGCACTCTTGGAAACAACAGGAAATCCAGGAGCAGCCTTTTATTTGGGGTCGGTACTTTTAATGTTAGGGTGTTTGGCGCAGTTGGCGTTTCGTTTTTTAGCAAAAAGAGTAATTCTTTCAATCACAAATTAGAGTGATTAAGACCACTTTTTTATAAATTCCTATATTAACCAATAAAATTTTTTAGTTGAATTACTCACGTAAGAAAAGCTGACCTTCACCATTCTGCTGCTAGGTTAATGTTAATCAAAAATATTTTTATAACTTAGTTCAGTTGAAGTCTGGACTTTGTTTAGTTGGAGTATTTTCTTTTCTTGTATGCAGTTTTTAAAACTAATGAAGAATAATAGGATTAATCAGAACTTATTCACCATGAAGAATTGGGACCTTTTAAAAAAGTAACTTCTTCTTCAGAGCTTGGCCTTCCTAATACTGAGTTTCGATGTGGATAATGTCCAAAGCGCTTTATAACTGCGGTGTGATCGTTCCATGCTTTTTTTGTTCTCTCAAAACTGGAGAGTGTTACTAGATATTTTTCTAAGACTTGCTCTGCTATGTTATGATCTTCGATATTTTCACTATGTATCAAGGGTAGCAGGGCGAATAATCGTTCTTCATTAGTCAATTGAGTAATATGATTACTTTCAATTGCATGCTTACAAATCGAAAGGGCTTTGGGGTCTTGTTCAAATGCCCTTTTATTATTTCTGAAAAGGTTTCGAGAAAACTGATCCAACACTATTATAAGGGCTAGACATGAGCGTGCACTATCCATCCAC